>Ga0335083_10012705_pt1 | contig 10063 bp, 9 predicted proteins | sample Lox_Sample_42_FD_206716 | JGI IMG/M metagenome (GOLD analysis project Ga0335083, IMG submission 206716) | Soil microbial communities from Loxahatchee National Wildlife Refuge, Florida, United States - Lox_Sample_4.2 | ecosystem: Environmental > Terrestrial > Soil > Wetlands | place: USA: Florida...
GGCCGCTGCTGCGGCGGCGTGCAATTTCGGGACCACATGGGTGGCGATCGCTCGTGGCGTCGCCATCCACAACACGACTCCATCGCCCAGCTCACCTGCAACGCGGAGTAACCGCGGACCCAGCGCTGCGAGCAAGACCGGCACTGGCTGTTGTGGTTTCGCGCCACGTCCCTGCGTGTGGACCGACCAGTCGTCGCCGTCGAAATCGACATCCTGGCCGCGCAGCAGCGCAGTGAGGATTCGAAGGTATTCCTCGGTGTTTCGTCCAGGGTGCTCATAGGACAGCCCGTACACATCGCGGATGAGCGGCTCATGTGAGGGACCGAGCCCGAGCGTGAAGCCGGGGCGGCCCATGGCGTCAACGACCGAAGCGATTCGCTTGGCCTGCAACAAGGGATGGCAGGGGTAGGTTTGTAGCACTGCGGTGCCCAGCTCGATCTTGCTGGTCTGCGTGCCCGCTAGCGCCATCGCGACCAGAGGGTCGCCGCACACTTCGCTGGCGTACCAAAGCGCGCTGAATCCATCTGCCTCGGCTTGTTGGGCTTGCGCAACAAGCCGCTCGGTCGATGAACCGCCGCCCGTCAAACCGATTCGCATGCTGTACGACAGTACAGCACGCACGCGCCTATACACCAGTACAGCATGTGGCCGAATCGCTACGAGCGGGTTCGGTTGTGCGAGGGTGCCTTGGGCTTGCGGACGCGGGACTTGGGCTCCATGGAGTCGAGATATTTCTCGAATGCAGCGATGAGTTGGCGGTGCCCCATGCTGACGTCGATACTGTCCTCCAGGCTGAGGTATTTGGGCATGCTCGTAAATAACAGTGCCATAGCGTCCGGCGCGAACCTGTCATCGAGGAAATTGGCTTTCCCGTATTTCCTTACCAGAGCTTGGAGTTGGGCTCGGCGAATCGTCTCCGTTCCTTCGGTGATTTCCGCGCGCACCGTTGGTCGGTGGTTGCCCAGCGCCATGAGTTCCATGCTCAGTGCGCCTGCAGCCTCGGTCCAACTGTATTCCCAGAGCACACGCAGAGGCTCGTCCGGACGGCGCTCCAGCGCGTCTGTCCAGCGGGCGATGTCGCGTTCGATCAAGCGCCTGATCAAGGCAGCGAACATGCTGTCAAGGGTGGGGAAGTAGTACTGGATCAGGCTCGGCGTAACGCCGGCTTTGCTGGCCACCGTGCGGTAGCTGACGCCGGCATAGCCCTCGTCAAGCAGCAGCCTCTCGACGGAATCGAGCACCGCATCGCGGGTCTTCGATGTCTCCGCGCCCACGCGCCGATTCGTCACCAAGGCGCTCACCTCCTGATCCGCACGCCGAACGGCTATGCTCGCACATAGCGCTACTGTACAATCGTACAGCAGACACTGCCGCTGCGGGCATTCAGCCGCGTCGAACGTTACGGCACGTATTTGTCAGTCCAGAGGAGATCGCGATGGAAACCGAGCTAACCGCTGTGCGACGCGATGTCGCCTACCTGATGGATCGAACTCAGATCATGGATTGCATCGCTGGTCACGCACGTGGTTGCGACCGCCACGACGTTGACCTGATCACCGCGGCCTATCAGCGCGAAGGCCTCGATGAACACGGCAACGTGACCAACCTCGGCGCTGAATACGGTGATTGGGCCAACCGCACGCATGCCGCGACCTCCCAGGTTCACACACACAACATCACTACTCACAGTTGTGAGATCGAGGGTGACACCGCGCACGCCGAGAGCTATGTGATCGTGGTGCTGTTGAGCCTTGACGGCCGAACCGCTCAGTTCATCAGCGGTCGATATGTCGACAGGCTAGAACGGCGGGACGGACAGTGGCGCATAGCAGTTCGCAGATCGACGGTCGAGGTGATGTTCTTGGCAGACGCATCCGCGCTGCAATCATCCTTCTTCAAAGACACGGGCTACCCGGTGGGCACTAGGGACCGCACCGACCTGTCTTACCAGCGTCCCCTCACCATCGACACGCCGGCACCGAAGCGATGGTAGACAGCGAGAGACCGCCACGCTCACCCGGTAAGACTCTCTCGTAGGTCGTCGTCGAGTTCGATACCTAGCGACTGCACCATCCACGCGATCGTCGCATACGCACCAGCGGTGAAGATGATGTCGAGAATCTGCTGGGCGTCCAAGTGCTCGACCAGCGCCGCCCAAGTTTCGTCCGTGATGACGCCGCCGCGGTCCAGTTCGCCGACGGCGCGCAACACGCTTGCGTCGCGGCCGTCCCAAAACGGCGCGTCTGGTCCCCAAGCAATCCAGGCGATTTCGACGTCGGTCAAGCCGGCGTCGCGCGCCAGGAACACGTGCTGCGCCCACTCATAGCTGCACTGGCGTAGCACGGCCATGCGCATGATGACCAGTTCGCGTTGACGTGGATGAAGGCTGGTGGCCCGTAACAGATGGCCGTTGAGCGTGAAAAACGCCTTCGCAAGAGCTGGATGGTGCGCGAGCGCACCGAGAATGTTGGCGCCCTGACGACGGTTGTCGCCGGTCAGCGATTGTTCGTGCCCAGCCGGGGTCATCGCCTCCAACGCATCGTGCATTTCAGGCGGCCAGCTCTTCACTGGCAACGGTCGCATCCGAGTCATCGCTTCAGTTCCTCCATAAATCGTTCGGCCCAGCGTGAGCGGCGCGTGAGATCGGTTGGTTCCCAAGAGTGTCTGTTGACGGTATGCCACTATCCTTGCGCCATACGACCGTATAGGCTATACAGGCGTACAAATAATTGGAAGATCGCCAGCCTCGCTTACAAGAAGGGAACAACTGCGGAAAGCGTGGAAGCCCGAAAGGCCGCAGAGGCGTTGGAGCTGGAGGCCGCCGACTTCTTCACCGACACCGCGTTAGTCAGTGACCCCTACCCCTACTTCGATGCGCTTCGGTCACGTTGCCCAGTGCATCCCGTGGCTCATCCCGGAGTTGTAGCGGTGACTGGCTACGACGAAGCGGTGCAGGTGTATAAGGACGCGTCGACGTTTTCGTCGTGCAACTCCGTGGGCGGCCCGTACCCGCCGCTAGAGGTGCCGCCCGGCACGCAGGACATCACCGATGTCATCGAATCGCGCCGTGACCAATGGCCGATGAACGAGTTCATGGTCACGATGGACGGCGCGGCCCACGAAACTCAACGCGGCCTACTGCGGCGCTTGCTGACACCGCGCCGGCTCAAAGAAAACGAAGACGCCTTGTCGGGCATCGCCGACCGATGCATCGACGATTTCATCGAAAGTGGTCACTGCGAGGTTATCAACGAGTACGGCAAGCCGTTCACTACACTCGCGATCGCCGACCTACTAGGGATGCCCGAAGGGGACCGCGAAGAAGCCCGGCAGGTCTTGGCGGGCAGCACTATCGCCGTAGTCGGCGACGAGCAGACCCTTGCCGTCAATCCGCTGGAATTTCTGTTCGATAAGTTCCGAACCTACCTCGAGGATCGGCGGAGAGAGCCCCGCGACGATGTCCTCACCCAATTAGCCACTGCCACAAACGAAGACGGCTCACTGGCTGACCTCGACGCGATTGTACGCACTGCCGCGTTCCTGTTCGGAGCAGGCCAAGACACCTCGGCGCGCATGCTGGGCGCCGTACTCCGGATCATCGCTGACAACAAAGATATTCAAGGGCGCTTGCGAAGCGAACCCGGTCTGATTCCCGACTTCATCGAAGAAGTGCTCCGCCTAGAAAGCCCGACGATGAGCGACTTCCGGATGACTCGGGTAACCACCACCCTTGGCGGGACCGATATTCCGGCAGGAACTACGGTCATGATCCACCCGGGCGCCGCCAATCGCGACGAACGCCGTTTCCAACAGCCCGACGAGTGCCACTTGGGACGTGCGAATGTGCGCGAACACATCGCGTTTGGTCGCGGACCACATTCATGCCCGGGCGGTCCGTTGGCCCGTGCCGAGGGCCGCGTGACCCTCGCCCGATTCCTCGATCGCACGCGCAACATTTCGATCTCCGAAGCCGAGCACGGACCTGCGGGGCAGCGACATTTCGACTACGACCCCACCTTCATCGTCCGCGGATTGAGCAACCTGCACATCACGTTCACCCCTTCGGAATGAGACCTCTAGCCCCTCCAGAAAGAAGAGATCAACGATGAGCAGAGTTGCCGTGGTGACCGGCGGCGCCTCCGGCATTGGCCAGGCGATCAGCCAACGTTTGGCCGAGTCCGGGACGAAGGTGGCGATCTTCGATCGGCAGGGCGAAGCGTTAGACGCGCAGGTTGCAGTCCTGCGAAACAATGGCTTTCGGGCGATCGGGCTCAACGTCGATGTCACGGACCGACCCGCGGTCGACTCAGCGGTGGACTTGGTCCGCGACGAGTTCGGCCCATCAGCATAGTGGTCACTAGTGCTGGCGTTACCGCATTCGAGCCGTTCATTGACATCAGCCTCGACCAGTGGAACCGCACGTTGGCGATCAATCTGACTGGAACCTTCAACTGTGTGCAGGCAGCAATCCGTGACATGATCAGCGCCCGCTGGGGTCGGATTGTGACTATCTCCTCCGCCGCCGGACAAACGGGCGCACCGAATCAGGCTGACTATGTTGCCTCCAAGGGAGGCGTTATCGCCTTGACGAAGGCGCTGGCGTTTGAATTCGCTTGCCACGGGATCACCGTCAACACGATTCCGCCCGGATTGGTCGATACGCCGATGGCGCACACCGCCGAAGAACACGGCAAGTTGCCCAGTATCAAGGACCTCGGGGCCATGATGCCCCTCAGACGCGTGGCTACAGGAGAGGACATCGCGGCCGCATGTCGATTCCTTTGCTCAGACGAGGCGGGCTATATCACCGGAGCGCAGATCAACGTCAACGGCGGGGTGTACATGTGATACCTAGACCTGTCGAGATCCATGTCGAGACCAGCCACGCTGCGAACATTCCTACTATCGAAGGAGATTGGGCATGGACGACCTCGGACCACTGACACGAAAAGTCATGCAGTATCAAGACACCGTGCGGCAGTTGGTACCGACGGCGAAGACCCCTGACGATTGGGCACCTCTGGCCTCTCTGATCGCCGTGGACTGCTTTGAACGGATCGGGACATTCCTCGAAGTCCAAAACTGGCAGCAATACGCCGAGATGTTGACCGGATGGGCGAACTCAGTCGATTCTTTCGAGACAACAGTGCGACGCGTGACCGAGCACTCCGACCTCGTGTACTTCGAGATCGAAGAGCGACACTTCTTGGGTGGCAATGTGGTTGTAGTGAACTCGATGACCGTGTTCGAATTCGACGCCGACACGAAGATTTGCCGCGTCGCCGTCTATCTCCAACAAGCTGCCTGAGATTCGACGACCCTTGGTCTGAATTACCTACTCATAGGACGGCTGGAACGCCTCGACGGGCTGGGCCAGGGCCAGCGCCGAGCTGGTGCCGATCGGCCCGTGCCGGTCGAACACCGTCGCGCTGCCGGCGGCCACCCCGGCCGTGCCGTAGTGGCTCTGGGCCGCGAGCCCGATGTATTCGCCGTCCGGCAGCCGGCTTGCGGTGACGGTGTAGTCGGCGTTGATGTAACGCAATCCGCCGGTGCCCCAGTGGGTGAGCGAGCTGGTGACATCGCCGACGAATGCCAGGCGGGTGAACGGGGTCAAAGGATAGCCCGCCACGATCGGTCGGAACAGCTTGGTCCACGCGAACTTCCGGGAATGGGACTGCTCCCACTCGCCCGCGGCGATACCGGGACTGCCATCCAGGGTGGCCCCATATCCCCAGATGAGAAACGGCATGTCTGCGGGGAAGCCGTCGGTGCCCGTCGGCAGCGGCGGCATCTCCGCCGGAGCGGACCACACCTCTCCGTCGGGGTGGTCACCTCTTCGCAGGAACAGCGCGCCGGCCCGCGCGACGGTCTTGCCGTTCTGCACCAGCGTGCCGTCCACGAGCTTGATGCGCCGGCCTTCCCGCTGCACCGAGGTCTGAATCTGAACCGGCTCCAACAGGACCGGACGCAACAGGTCGACCGTGATGCGGGCGGGCTGAAAGTCGGGGTCGACGCCGGATCGCTCTATTCCCCATCCCAACAGGCCGCCGACGATCTGGCCACCCATTCCGAAGCCCCACGGTCCTCGCGTCATCACGCTCGGCACATAGGAGTCGCCGTCGAGAGTGAAGAACGCCTCGGGCGGGTTAGCGGGATCGTCGGTCGTCACTGGTAAGACGTTAGGACATCCGGTAGGCCACCCGGGTCTCGACCACGGGTCGGGACGCCCTACCGTTTGTGGGTACGCAGGGGTACGCCGGTGGCGTGACGGGAAGGAACGTGGCATGCCTGAAGTGACCGAGATTTCGCGCAGCGCCAACCCGTTCCCGGTGACGGGGGTGTCGCGCGACGCCAACGGCATCCCGCACTACGACGGCCTGCCGGCCACGCTGCTGGACATGCTCGCTGAGCACGTCGAGATCCGCCCGGACAGCGAGGCCGTGGTCGAACTCGGCGCCGGCCGCCTGACCTACCGACAGTTGTGGGACCGCGCGTCGCGCGTCGCCGGTGGGCTGCGCGCGGGTGGCTTGAAGCCGGGCGACCGGGTTGCGGTGCGTTACCCCGCGGGGCTCGATTGGGTGCTGGCGTTCTGGGGCACGGTGATGGCCGGAGGCGTTGCGGTGGCGGTCAATACGCGGTCCGCTCAACCGGAGGTCGACTTCGTGCTGTCCGACGCCGGTGCGCACGTGGATCTGGCCGCCGACACACCGCTGCCCGACGGCCCGTCATACGTGACCGAACAGCTCACCCGCACCGACATAGCCGCGCTGTTCTACACGTCGGGCACCACCGGTCACCCCAAGGGCGTACCGACCACTCACGAGGCATTCCTGACCAATACCGAGAGCTCGGTCCGGTGCCTGGGACTACAGCGGGACATCGGTGCGGGCCTGCGTACGCTCATCTCGGTGCCGTTGTTTCACGTGACCGGTTGCAACTCACAGCTTTTGGCTGCTACCCGGGTCGGGGGCACCTCGGTGATCATGCCGGCGCTCAACCTCGACGCGCTGATCGCCACGCTGCCGGGCGAGCGTATCTCGCTGATGGTGACCGTCCCGGCGATTTATGCGTTGTTGTTGCGGCACAAGGACTTCGCCACTGCAGACGTTTCCGGTGTGCTTTGGGTCGGCTACGGCGGCGCGCCCATCGCCCCGTCGTTGGTGCGGTCGGTGAAGAACGCGTTTCCGCAAGCAACGGTGTTCAACGGGTATGGCATGACCGAGACAGCCTCGCTTATGACCGTGCTGCCCGACCACGAGGCCATCGAGCACGCCGACTCGGTCGGGTATGCGGTGCCCTCGGTGGATCTCGGCGTGATCAAGCTGGATGACGGCAGCGGGGAATTGGTCGGCGAATTGGTCACGCGCGGAGCCAACGTCACGACGGGCTATTGGAACCGGCCGGACGCCACCTCGGCTACCGTCGTCGACGGCTGGTTGCATACCGGCGACGTGGCCCGGGTCGACGACGCGGGCCGGATACACATCGTCGACCGCATGAAGGACATCATCATTCGCGGCGGCGAGAACATCTCCAGCGTCGAGGTCGAGGCGGCGCTGTTGGCCGCCCCCAATGTCGCGGACGCCTGCGTGCTGGCGGTACCCGACGACGTGATGGGGGAGAAGGTGGGCGCGGTGCTGTTCGGCGGCGCCGAGCAGATCGACGTGACTGCGGTGATCGACCACTGCCGCGGAGAGTTGGCCGACTACAAGGTCCCGCAGTACGTCACGGTGGTCGACAGCGCGCTGCCGCGCAATGCCGGCGGCAAATTACTGAAGGGGAAGCTCCGCGAGCAGGTGCAGTGGGGCGACCCGCTGCGATGAGCTCGACGCTGCTGATCGCGAACCGCGGCGAGATCGCACTTCGGATCATCCGTACCGCAACCGAATTGGGCATCCAGACGGTTGCGGTGTACGCCGACGACGACGCCGACAGCCCGCACGTGCACGCGGCCGACGAGGCGATCGGGGTGCCCAACTACCTGGACCAGGCCGCGATCCTGGGGGCGGCCAAGGAGTCCGGTGCCGAGATGATCCATCCGGGTTACGGGTTCCTCAGCGAAAACGCCGAATTCGCCCGCGCGTGTGCGGCCGCCGGGTACACGTTCGTTGGTCCGGAGGCCGACGTGCTGGAGATGGTCGGCAACAAGTCAGCGGCCCGTGCCGCCGCGGTTTCCGCCGGGTTGCCGGTGCTGGCCGCAACCGAAGGCCCCACCAGCCTCGAGGACGTCCGCGAATTCTTCGCCGCCCAGCGCGGCGCGATCATGATCAAGGCGCTCGCGGGTGGCGGCGGCCGCGGAATGCGCAAGGTGGACAGTGCGGATCAGCTCGACAACGCCTACCGTCAGTGCGCCGCGGAGGCACAACTCGGCTTCGGCGATCCGGCGGTGTTCGCCGAGGCGTACCTGCGCGAAGCCCGTCATATCGAGGTGCAGATCGTGGCCGCGCCGGCCGGTTTCCAGACGCGCGCGCTGGCGGTCGGCGACCGCGACTGCAGCATCCAGCGGCGCTACCAGAAGATCGTTGAAATCGCTCCCGCCCAAGGTCTTTCGCCCGCGCTGCGTCGTGAGCTGCACCACGCCGCAGCCCGGCTGGCTGCCAGCGTGGGCTTGCGCGGGCTGGCCACCGTCGAATTCCTGGTCACGGGTGAGAAGCTCGTCTTCCTCGAGGTCAACCCGCGAATCCAGGTGGAGCACACGGTCACCGAAGAGGTCACCGGCATCGACCTGGTGGCTGTGCAGTTGGCCATCGCCGGTGGCTCGTCCTACTACCAGCTGCGGTTGCCCGCCGGAGTCGCTTCTGACGGAAGCGAAGTCATCGGCGAGCCGGCCGCGCAACGGGGCATCGCGATTCAGACCCGGGTCAACATGGAGACTTTCGCCCCCGACGGATCCGTCGTACCGGCGTCTGGCACCCTGACGGTGTTCGCGCCGCCGAGCGGTCCGGGGGTGCGCGTCGACACGTACGGACGACCCGGGCTGGCACCGAGCCCGCGCTACGACTCGCTGTTGGCGAAGGTCGTAGCCCACACGCACGGTTCGGATTTCCCGGCGACGGTGCGCAAGGCACGGACCGCGCTGGCAGAGTTCAGCATCGAGGGCATTCGCACCAACATCGGGCTTCTGCGAGAGCTGCTGTCCGACAGTCAAATCCAAGACGACATGGTGACCACGAGTTTCCTCGACGAGAAGCTTCCCGAGCTGGCCGCTGCGGCGATGTCGCATGAGCACGAGGTCCGCGCCACCACCGTCGAGCTCTATCCCGGTGAGGAAGCGCTGCGTGCGCAGCTGGCCGGCACGGTGGTCGAACTGCCGCCCGAGGGCGTCGAATTCGGTGCCGGCGAGCAACTGGTCGTCCTCGAGGCGATGAAGATGCAGCACGTGCTCGTCGCCTCGGCCGCGCTGCGCACCGTCCGGAACCTGGTGACACCCGGCCAGGTCGTCGGCACCGGCGACCCGTTGGTCGTCTTCGCCCGCACCGGTTCCGGCGCCGACGGCGAATCACAATCCGCCGCACTGGATCCGGATCGGCCGCGCGACGACCTCGACGAGGTCGCCCACCGTCATCTGCTGACCCTCGACGAGGGCCGGGAGGCCGCTGTCGCCAAGCGGCACAAGCGAGGTCGCCGTACCGCCCGGGAGAACATCGCCGACCTGGTTGATGCCGGCAGCTTCGTGGAGTACGGCGCCCTGGCGATTGCCGCGCAGCGCAGCCGCCGCTCGGAAGAGGACCTGATCGTCAACACCCCGGCCGACGGCCTGGTCGGCGGGCTGGCGACCATCGGCGCGGACCGGTTCGGACACTCGGCGGCCGAGGCGGTCGTGGTGTCCTACGACTACACCGTGCTGGCCGGGACACAGGGCATGCGCAACCACGCCAAAACCGATCGCGTCTTCGATCTGGCCGTCCGCAAGCGGCTGCCGGTAGTGCTGTTCGCCGAGGGTGGCGGGGGCCGGCCCGGCGACACCGACGTGGGCGGCATGGCCGGACTCGACGTGCCGACGTTCCGGGTGCTGGCGGCGCTCAGCGGACGGGTGCCGCTGATATCGATCGTGTCCGGCCGG
>Ga0335083_10012706_pt1 | contig 10061 bp, 9 predicted proteins | sample Lox_Sample_42_FD_206716 | JGI IMG/M metagenome (GOLD analysis project Ga0335083, IMG submission 206716) | Soil microbial communities from Loxahatchee National Wildlife Refuge, Florida, United States - Lox_Sample_4.2 | ecosystem: Environmental > Terrestrial > Soil > Wetlands | place: USA: Florida...
CCAGCGGCGTCGTCGGATCCCACTGGCCGAGCGCCGCGACGCGGTACTTCGCGAGCGGCGACAGGCCGTTCGTGATCGTGCCGTCGATCGTTTGCGCATCGGCGCCGCCGAGCACGAACGTGGTCGACGTGTCGGTCATCGCCGTGATCGTCGTGCGCATCGGCGGCGCGAGCGTCGCCGGCGACACGCCGCTCGACGGCGGCGTCGGATCGCGGCCGTCGGGCACGACCGTGACGACGAACGGCGAATCGGTCGCGCCGGTGACCGGCACGGCCGCCGAGAACGAGTTCGTGCTGCGCGCGACGCCGTCGCTCGACGCGATCACGGCCGAGAAGCCGGGACCGCCGGCGAACTCGGACTCGCGCGTGATCGTGATCGTGGCGCCGAGCGAGCTGGTGTCGCAGGCCGAGCCGGCGGGCGCGCAGTAGGCCTCGACGCGTCCCGCGAACTGCACCGGCGCGGCGAGCGAGATCGAGCCGAGCCAGCCGTCCTGCGGGATCGCGAGCTGCGCGATCTCCGAGCCGACGAGGTCCGCGCGGTTGCTCGGCGGGCCGAGCGTGGCCGCGAACATCCCGGTCGGCGGATCCCCCCAGCACACGCCGTCCTGACAGACCTCGCCCGACGCGCAGTCGCTCGTCGCCATGCACATCTGGCCGGGCTTTGGAGGCTCGGCGATGCAGGCGGCGAGGAGCGTTGCGGTCGCGAGGTACTTCATGACGAGCGCGGCTGGCACTTGAGGTAGTAGAAGCGGTCGGTCGACAGCCCGTCGGGCGGGATGTTCTGGTACTGCGGCATGCCGCTGTCGAGCGGCATGCGGTCGAACACGACGACGGTCATGCCGCGCGTCTGGCCGATGTCGGCGGTCTCGCACAGGCCGCTGACGTCGCACGCGGTGACGCGGTCGGGTGACTTCGACGACGCCGGAGCGGGCAAGCAGGTCGCGCGCGGCGGCGTCGGATCCGGGTTGTTGTAGTCGACGAACACGAATGCGTAGAGCGTGTCGCCGAGGTCGGTGTCGCGGAGCTCGAGGTTGAGCGTGCCGGTGCCCTGCTCGAACAGCACCGGGCCGGGCTCGGTCAGCTCGACCTGGTCGCTGAACGCGTGGGTGATCGCGGGCGGCGAGTCGAGGCCGGCATCGATCGTGTTCGACGACAGCGAGGGCGGGATGACGCATCCACCGGCGAACGACCCGAACGAGAAGACAAGCACGCGCACGATCGCACGGCGATCATGCAGCGCACGCGCCAGCATGGATCGCGCCTGTCGTGTCGGGCGGTTAGCTCGCGATCCGGGCGATTGGGGGCGGTGGTGTTCGGACATCTGCGTCATGGCGTACCTCGTGCGTGGATCACACTGCCGGTTCGTCGCTCGGGGGCACGCTGCCGTCCTCGGATTCCTTCTCGAGGTGGCGGAACACCGTGCGCGGATCGACACCGAGGTCGCGCGCGGTCTTCGTGCGGTTGCCGTTGTTGAGCGCGAGCACCTCGTTGATGTAGTCGCGCTGGAACTTGTCCTTGGCATCGGCGAGCGTGAGGATCTGCGGCAGCACGTCGCCGGTGAGCCCGAGGTCGTCGGGCCCGATCACGGTCGACTCGCACAGCACGATCGCCTTCTTGATGCGGTTCTCCATCTCGCGGATGTTGCCGGGCCAGTTGTGCTTGCGGATCGCGACCGCGGCGTTGGGCGACAGGCCCTTGACCTTCGCGTCGTACTCGCGCGAGTAGCGGCTGAGGAGGTAGCGCGCGATCACCAGGAGGTCTTCGCCGCGCACGCGCAGCGGCGGCAGCTCGAGGTTGACGACGTTGAGCCGGTAGAACAGGTCTTCTCGGAAGCGGCCGGCGGCGATCTCCTTCTCGAGATCGCGGTTGGTCGCGGCGAGGATGCGGATGTCGACCGGCTCGGGCCGCGTGTCGCCGACGCGGAACACGATCTTCTCCTGCAGCGCGCGGAGCAACTTCACCTGGAGCTCGATCGGCATCTCGCCGATCTCGTCGAGGAACAGCGTGCCGCCGTCGGCCGCCTGGAACTTGCCCTGCTTGTTCGCGACCGCGCCGGTGAACGCGCCCTTGACGTGGCCGAACAGCTCGCTCTCGAGCAGGTTCGCCGGGATCGCGCCGCAGTTGATCGTGACGAACGGCTTGCCGGCGCGCGGCGACCGGTTGTGGATCTCGCGCGCGATCAGCTCCTTGCCGGTGCCGGTCTCGCCGGTGACCAGCACGCTGATGTCGGTCGGCGCGATCTTCTCGACCTTGCGGAACACGGCCTGCATCGGCGGCGACGTGCCGACGATCTCGCCGAAGCGGTACAGCTCGAGCCGCTCGTTGAGGCGCTTGTTGTCGTGGCGCAGCTCGTTGACGAGCAGCGCGTTCGCGACGATCAGCGCGGCCTGCGACGCGAACACCGTGAGCACGCGCAGCGTTTGCTCCTGGAACAAGTCGCGGATCGAGTCGTTGCCGACGTAGATGAGGCCGAGCAGGCGGCCGCGGTCGAGCAGGGGCACGCAGATGACCGATGACACCTTGAGGTGCATCACGCTCTTCGCCGACGCGAACTCGTCGTCGTTCATCGCGTCGGAGATGATGACGGGCCGGCGCGAGCGCACGACCTTCGCGATGATCGAGTCGGAGAGCTGCGAGATCGCGTCGGCGATGTTCTCGCGCTTGACGTTGCGCGCGACCTTGATGTCGAGCGAGTCGCCTTCGGCGAGGATCAAGAAGCCCTTGTCGGCGTTCGTGATCTCGACGACCGCGTCCATCAGCGCCTCGAGCAGCTCGCCGAGGTCGCGCGTGTGCATGAGCTTGTCGGAGAACTCGAACAGCTTCGTGTAGGCGTCGAGGTCGGCGATCGTGTTCGCGGCCTCTTCCGGCGGCGGCGCGACGTCGTCGACCATCGCGAACCGGAGGTCGCAGCTGCCGATCACGAGCCGCTCGTCGTGGGTGAGCTTGTGCTTGCTGCGCTTCTTGCCGTTGACGACGAACTCGGTCTTCTTCGGCGCGAACACCGTGTAGGTCTGGCCGTCGAAGTGCACCGCGAACCCGTCGGGCACGAGCGGGTCGGGCAGCACGATGTCGTTGTCGGGCCCCGATCCGATCGACGTGATCTTCTTGTGCAGGTGAAAGATCGTCGCGGGGTGGCCGGGTGCGGTGAGTCGTAACGACGGCATGGATCAGTCCTCCCAGCCAATTCCGATGCCGGCGCCGTGTGCGTTGGCCATCGGGAAGATGTGGATGCGATCGCGGAGCGATTGCTTCTTCGCCGGCGTCGGCACCTGCAGGCTCGGCGGCAGCAGCGACTTGTCGCCCTGGATCTCGGCGCGCGGCTTGTAGTGGTAGAGCGAGTCGACGACGCCGTACGCGTACAGCGCGAAGAACGCGATGCCGGTGCCGATCTCGACCTGCTCGAGGTGCTGCACGCTGGGCACGTCCGCGACCGGCACGCTCTTCGACTCGATGCCGTACTTGCCGGCGAGATAGAGCCAGATGCCGGCCGACGTGAACAGCATCGCGCCCTCGCTCGCCGCGAGCCCGACGCCGAGCCCGACGCGGCGGTCCTGGAACTGGCCCGCGCCGAACGGCACGAAGTTGACGTAGTACGGGTGGCGCTCGACGACGTGCAGGCTCTTCAGGTAGTCCTCCTGCGCGTGCTTGAGCTTGTCGAGCTCGCGCTGGGCGTCGAGCTTGTGCTGGGCGTCCTCGACTTCGGACTTGGTCTCGTCGAACACGCGCACGGCGCTCATCGAGAACATCAATTGATCGATCGTCTTGCCGGGCTCGAGGCGGAGCACCTGCTTGAACATGTCCTTCGCGTCGCCTGCTTGGCCGGTCTCGACGTACGCGACGCCGAGCAAGAGATAAGCCTCGACGAGGTCGCCGGGCAGGGCGAGCTTCTCGCCTTTGAACAGCAGCGGCGTGAGCTTCTCGATCACGTGCTGCCAGTCCTTCGCGGTGAAGTAGTGGCGGGCCTGCGCGAGCGACGTCTGAGGATCCTCGGTACTCGGCTGCGTGCTCTGAGCGAACGCATCGGCACGCGCCGCGAGCGGCGCGACCGCGAGCGCGAAGGCGATCAGCGCAGCGCGCATTCGACCGTGATGTCCTTACCGGCTTCGACTGACCGGATGATCGGCTTGTCATCGACGTCGTCGCCGTTGAATTGGATCACGACCGGCTTGCTCGAGTCGAGGCTCGCGCCGAAAACGATCGGGAACGGCTTGCCGAGGTCGGCGCCCTTGTTATCGACCGTCACCTGCGCCGGCAGCTTGCACGCCGGAATGACGTGGCCGGGGTTGAGCGGCATCGAGACGGTCGCATCGACGCCGGGGTCGATCGTCTTCGTCATCTGCTGCGCGCGTGCGTTCTTCGCGGTGATCCGGACCGGCGCGGTGAGCTCGAGCGTGACGGTATCGTCGGGCGGTACCGGCTGCCACGCGCCGTCGTTGATCTGATACTCGGACCCGTGCGGCAAGAACATCACCTTCGTCTTCACCGCCGCGACCGCCGTCGCGTCTGTGCCGCCGGCATCGATGTGCGGCGTGACCACCGCGACCTGCGCCGCCGCATCCGGCGCGCCGGCGTCGATCTCCACGGCGACCGGCGGCGCCTCGACGTGATTCGTCTGCTCGATCGCCGCCGGATCCGAGCCGACCGTGACGTCGACCTTGGGCGGCGGCTCGGCTGGCGGCGGCTTCAGCGCCTCGCGGGCGGCCCACGCGCCGCCGCCGAGCAGCGCGCAGCCGGCGAGCGCGAGCGCGACGTGCTTCACGCGCGCGCGCCGGTTCAGGCTGCCGAGGATGTCGAGCACGCGCACGTTGCTCGGATCGATCGTCAGCACGCGATCGAACACGTCGAGCGCGCCGGCGCGGTTGCCGTCGTCGAGCAGCTCCTGGCCGCGGCGCGCGAGGTGATCGATCAGCCGCTCCTTGAGCGCTTGCTCGTAGCTCGCGGGCGCCTGGAAGTAGCGCGCGAGCTCGGCCGGCACCTTGTCCTTCGAGATGCCCGATTCCTCGAGGTAGGCCTCGATCGCGAGCACCATCTCCGAGATCGCGGGGTAGCGATCGTTCGGCAGCGCCGCCATCGCGCGCAGGATGATCCGGCCGAGCCGGTTGCCGATGCGCGGGTTCGCCTGGCGCGGATCGACGAACTTGCACTCGGCGATGCGCTTCAACACCTCGTGCGGGTTCTTGCCCTCGAACGGCAGCTTGCCGACGCACAGCTGGTACAGCACGATGCCGGCCGCGAACACGTCGGTCCTGAAATCGAGCGGCCGGCCCTCGACGTGCTCGGGCGCCATGTACGCCGGCGAGCCGAGGAGCTGGCCGGTCACGGTGAGCCGCTCGAGGTCGACCATGTGCGAGATGCCGAAGTCCATCAGCTTCACGACCCCGTCGGAGCGGATCATGATGTTCTCGGGCTTCACGTCGCGATGCAGGATCTGGCCGGCGTGCGCGTGCGCGAGCGCGCGGCAGACCTGGAGGATGATCATCGCGCCGATCTCCGGATACGCGATCGGCCGGTCGGTGACGAACTGCTTGAGCGTCTGACCGTCGATGAACTCGGTGACGATGTAGCTCTCTTCGCCTTCCTTCGCGGCGTAGTCGAAGATCTCGAGGATGTTCTCGTGGCGCAGCTTCGCGACCGCCTGCGCTTCGCGCTCGAAGCGATCGCGCGCCTCCTGGTAATCGCTCAGGTGCTTGTGGAGGATCTTGACCGCGACGGTCCGCTTCAACGACCGATCGAGCCCGCGATACACGACGGCCATCCCGCCCTGGCCGACGCGCTCCAAGAGCTCGTACTTGTCGAGAACCTGACCGACCTGGATCAACGTGTCTCCCCGCTCTGACAATGATGTCAGAGTGGACCACCTACGTTCATCGGACCGACGGCACGCCCGATAAGTTGTCTAAGGTCTCAATGGTACGCCGGTTCTGACGCGGCCAGCAAGGTCCGCATCTGACAGGCGCGCCAGCTTGACGCCACCGGCGCGATCATCTACCTAAACAACCTCCCAGGCACGTAGCTCAGTGGGAGAGCACTACCTTGACACGGTAGGGGTCGGAGGTTCAATCCCTCTCGTGCCTACGACAAGCGCGACGGCGAGGTCGGCTACGGCGACAGCCGCTTGGCGATCGCGGCCGCGGCATCGCGGCAGGCCTGGGCGACGTACTTGTCCTTGGTGGCGAGTGCCTGCTCCTCGAGGAACGCTTTCTCGTCGGCGCCGCCGAGCTTGCCGAGGACGCCGGCGGCGTCTTGACGCCAGCCGCTCCAGTCCGCCATCGAGCCGCGATGCAGCTTCTCGCGCCGGTCCGCGCGCGGGATCGCGGCCTTCCACATCTCGACCACCGCGGCGGCGCTGCGCGGATCGTTCATCGCGCCGTACAGCATCGTCCGCGTCCAGCCCAGGCCGCCCGCGTTCTCGATCGGATCCTCGGGCAGCTTGCCGACCAGCGCGAAGATATCGTGGCCGCCGACCTTCACGAGCCCGCCGGCCGCGACGATGACCACGCATTCGCCCGGGTCGTCGTCGCGGTCGAGCACCTTCGTGCACGCCGCGATCGCGCGCTCGTGCAGGCGGCGCGTCGCGACCTTGTCGTAGTTGCCGGTCGAGCCGTCGATGATGGCGTCGTTGCCCATCGCGAGCTCGACGCACAGCCACGGCTTGTTGCCGTCATCGGGCTGCTTCTGCTTGCCCTTGCGCGCGGCGAACGCCTCGAGCTTGTGGAGGTCGTCGGTGTCGTCCGCGAGGTCGAGACACGCGCCGGCCGCCGCAGGACGGGTCGCAGCCACGAGCGCGAGCGCGATGACGAGCGGACGCGTCACGGGCCGGCCCGATGGTTCAGCCGCTTGCTCGCCTCGTCGACGGCGGTTCGCAGCCACGAGTCGCGCGTGTCGAACGTGTGGGGCGCTTCCCAGTCGAGATGGATCGGCTCGCCTTCCATCGAGACGCCGGCCTGCAGCTCGTTGTGGGAGAGCGCGATGCGGAAGGTGCCGAGCTGATCGACCTCGATCGGCAGCCGCGTCGTCGTGTAGGCGTGGCGCGGCTGCATGCCGACGATCGGTCCGAGATGAAATACCGCCCATTCGGACGAGAACGTGTCGCAACTGGACGCACACTCCGAGCCCGTGATCACCGCGACGGGCGCGCGCGTCACGCGCTCGTCGGATGGCAGCGACACGTTCGTGCACGGCTCCTCCGCGCAGTAGAAGTGCGTGACGTACGACGGCTCGTGCTTCCGCTGGGCCGCGAGATACGTGTCCGCGCCGTGCGAGCCGAGCAGGTGCTGCAGCGTGTTCGCGTCGAGCTCGGGCGACACCTTCGTGACGACGCGGGGAAAGTCGATCGGGCCGCTCGAGAACCACGACAGGAACTTGAACGGCGCGTTGCCGCCCCTGTTCTCGTGCAGATCGAGGATCACGCCGTCGGCGTCGGCGAGCGCCTTCGCCAGCAGGTCGTGATCGATCTTGAGCGAGCGCAGCGAGGAATCGCGATCCCCGCCGGTGTACAGGAACGACAGGTAGCGCACGATCGCGATCCGCGGCCGCGTGCGGCTCGTCGGCCGGTAGACGCACAGGTTGATGCCGACCTCGCTGACCGCATACGCGCCGTAGTCGATCGGATCGCAGCTGATCTCGGCGAGCGGCGGCGCGTGGTCGATGTTGGGATGCGGATGCGTGCTCGCGTGCGTGCCGAACTGCAACGTGATGTCGTGGCGCGCGCCACCGCGCGCCAGCGTCAGCACGCGGCGGTCGCCTTCTCGCCGCGGCGTCCACGGCACGGTGACGTCGGCGACCGTCGCGAGGATGTCGGCGAGCGCGTCGGCCGGCGCGAGCGACCGCGCCTCGAACCGGTTGGCCGCGACCCAGCCCGCTAGCGGCGTGCCGTCGACCGCGACGACCGAGTCGCCGACCGCGATGTCTCCGCCGACGTCGGGGGCGACGGCGACGACGCGCAGCTCGGGCGCTGCGAACGTGCCGCCGGGCCATAGCTCGATGCCGAGCTCGAGCCGCTGCTCCGCGGTTCCCGGCGGTGGATCGACGTAGCAGTGACCGTCGCGCAGGCTGTTTTGCAGGTGAGCGAACGCGACGAGCCTCTGATCTCGGGTCGTGGCGCGCACGAGCTCGTCGCGCAAGCCCGGCACGTCGTCGCGCCAGGGGTGGCCGACGTTTCGCTCGTAGCTCGCCGCGAAGTCGTGGTCGCGCTCGACGCGGGACACGAGCCGGTCGAACGGCGCGAGCTCGGGAGCGGGGGTGGGCGGCGCCGGCGGTGCGCCTGTCTGGTCGCCGACACGGCTGTTGCAGCCCAGCACGAGCGCGAGCGCGACCAGCGAGCGGGCGGGAGCCGCTGGTCGCGAGGGCGTAGCCGAGGATCCCTGCATCCTGCGCTCCTCGATCTTACCCGCTTTCCCAACGCGGACGGACGGTGTAGAACCTAGCCCTCGCAAGGCCAACGACCGGCCAAAGGAAATCATCGCGCACATGCAGCAGAGCCACGTGTACTCATGAACGTTCGACCGCCTGGAGGGCGATTCGATCGCCGCCGCCCGGAGCAGGGCCTTCGTATCAATCAACGGATTCGTGTTCCCGAGGTCCGGGTCATCTCGGACGAGGATCAGCTCGGGGTGATGCCCACCCACGAGGCCTTGCGTCTCGCCGAGGAGAAGGGGCTCGACCTCGTCGAGATCTCGCCTCGCGCGTTCCCGCCGGTCTGCCGGATCATGGATTACGGCAAGTACAAGTACGAGGAAGCGAAGAAGAAGCAGCAAGCTAGAAAGCGTGCTTCGACGGTGGAGACCAAGGAGATCAAGTTCCGCCCGAAGACGGAGGAGCACGATCTCGCCTTCAAGGTGAAGCACGTGCGCCGCTTCCTCGAGGCCGGCAACAAGGTCCGGCTCGCGGTCGTGTTCCGCGGCCGCGAGATCACGCACCCGCAGACCGGCATGGCGATGCTCAACAAGGTGGTCGACCTGTGCAGCGACATCGCGGCGGTCGAGGCCACTCCGAACATGGAAGGCCGGCGCATGATCATGGTCATCGCGCCCAAGCCGGGGGTGGTGCGCAAGGCGCAGGAGGCCAAGAAGGCCCAGGCGGCCGCGCAGGCCGCGGCCGAGGCCGCCAAGCGGACCCAGCAGCCGGGCAAGCCGGCCCCGCAGCCCGAGCCGGAAGAAGACGAGGACTTGGACGAGGACGCGATCAACGCGGACGTCGAAGACGACGAAGACGAATAGGGAATCGGGAACCGGGAACCGGAATTCGGAACTCCTTGTTCCGCTTCCCTATTGCCTATTCGGTCCCGATCAGCCATAAACCCCGTCCTCTGTCATGCCGAAGGTCAAGACTCACTCCGGCGCCAAGAAGCGGTTCAAGAAGACCGCGTCGGGTAAGTTCAAGTTTCAGCGCGTGTTCAAGCGCCACTTGCTGACGAATCGGAGCAAGAAGCGCAAGCGTCAGCTCCGCAACGCGGCGTACGTGCCACCCGCGCACCATCACCAGATCGACGTTCTGCTCCCGTACGGATGAGACCGAGGAAGTAGCCATGCCCCGCGCAAAACGAGGATTCAAGGCCCGCCGCCGCCGCAACCGCGTGCTCAAGTGGGCGAAGGGCTTCCGCGGCAAGCGGAGCAAGTGCCATGCGATCGCGAACGAAGCCGTTCAGCACGCGTGGATGCACATGTATCGCTCGCGCAAGGTGCGCAAGCGCGACTTCCGCGCGCTGTGGATCCAGCGCATCAACGCGGCGTCGCGCAACCTCGGCGTCAGCTACTCCAAGCTGATGGGCAAGCTCGGCAGCGCGAACATCCAGCTCAACCGCAAGATGCTCGCGGAGATCGCGATCAGCGATCCGGTCGCGTTTCAGCAGATCGCCACCGCGTAGGCGAAAACGGCCGCGCACGTCGCGGGCGTCGTTGTCGCTGCGCTTCCGGTCCTCGCGTACAGTCGTACGCTCCGGTCCGGTTCTCGCTCCGCCTCGCCGGCGACGTTCCTCGCTCGGTTTCGCGTCATGAAGGCTCAGCTGATCTCGCAACTCGAAGAGCTTGCTCTGCAGTTCGAGCAGGTCGTCCAGCCGCTCGC
>Ga0335083_10012707_pt1 | contig 10061 bp, 5 predicted proteins | sample Lox_Sample_42_FD_206716 | JGI IMG/M metagenome (GOLD analysis project Ga0335083, IMG submission 206716) | Soil microbial communities from Loxahatchee National Wildlife Refuge, Florida, United States - Lox_Sample_4.2 | ecosystem: Environmental > Terrestrial > Soil > Wetlands | place: USA: Florida...
AGGGCATTGGCGGGCGCGATCGGCGCTGCCGTTTGGAGCGTGTCATCGATGTCATCGAAGCGCAGAACCCCGACATTTTATGCCTACAAGAAGTCGCACATAATTCTCACCGCTCGCATTATCACGATCAGCCCCAATTGCTGGCCGATTATTTCAAGGCCACGGCGCAACTGTTTCAGTTAAATGTGAACTTCAAAAGCGGCGGCTACGGAAATTTGATCCTCTCGCGCTGGCCGTTTGCTACGAAGCATCAAATTTCGCTGCGGCTAAATTCAAAAAAACCGCGGGGAGCGCAAATCGTCGTTGTCGAAACCCCGGAAGGCGCGCTGCACCTGGTGAATTTCCATCTCGGCCTGAGCCATCCGGAGCGGCATTGGCAGATTGGGCATTTGTTGAATCACCAGTTGTTTCGCGAGTCACACATGCTGCCCACACTGATTGTCGGTGATTACAACGATTGGCGAAATCAACTGCACCGAGGCACGCTGCACGAGTGCGGGTTTTGCCAAATCACAACGCCCATTTCGCGATTCCGTTCCTTTCCGGCCTACATGGCGCTAAGCTCGCTCGATAAGGCATTTTTCCGCGGCGAGGTTCACATTCGCCAGGCCCATGTGGTGCATAGCGCGGCGGCCCGCAGTGCTAGCGACCATTTGCCGCTGGTCATCGATTTCCACCTCGATCCAGCGGTCTGCAATGGCTCTCCGGCTAACCTGTAATTTGACGATCTCAAGAAGCTGTGATTAGGCCCACTGTGCTTGTTCGTTCGCATCTCGCGTTCCAAAACCAGGGGTGATTGCCCCCATTTTACCCCGCGACATGCAGCAATCTCCGTCGTAAACTGAAGGACGCATCAAAGCGCCCGCCAGGTTCGCACTTCGCATCTTGAATCACTCGAGAAATGGCCGGAAATGAAACAACTTCTCGCAGCATTAACGGCGATTGCCACCCTGTGCATTGCTTCTTCGGCCGACGCACAATTATTCAAAGGCCGGCTTCCACAGGAACCTGTGGTTGAGGCTATTGCCGGCGAGCCCTACGGCGTGGGACGTTGGACCGTGGCCTTACCGCAGGGTGTGAATCCCGCCTTGCTGGGCAACAGCGGTTTCACCCTGACGGAAAAAAGCGGCCGCACCTGGTATCAAGCGTTTCAGGCAGAACCCCTGCGCACGGTTGCCCGAGAATTTCTGGGCCGCCCGCAAACCGCCACAGTGTATTTTCTATTCACCGGCGATTCGCCGCTGGATTTGCAGCTTTACGCCCCGGTAGCCGCTTCGATTAGCGTTACCCCGGTACGCGACCCGGTTGGTCACGAGCGTTTGTTAAGCGATTGGTGGGTGAAATATACGCGGCAAGCCAACCGCATCGATCGCCCCGCCGATTACCCTCCGTTGGTTGACAATTATTTACTGTCCACGCTTTCGCGGCGGTTGAATTTGCCCCCGGCCAGTCAAATTCCGCCGCCTCCCATCCGGCTGATAGCCGACGGCTTGCTGGGCTCGGCCTCCGGCGGGCAACCGAAGATGCCCGCAGTGCCAACGGGCGACGAACAAGCCAACCGCCAACTTGGCTTGCTGCTGGGCAGCGAAAGTTTGCGAAACGAAATGCAGCTTCAAGTCCTCACGCGCCACAGCGACACGCCCGAAGTTGCCGATCAACCGCTGCCGGCCGCCATGCAGTTCACCGTCAATGTGCCCGAGGTCCTCGGTGATGTTGCCGTCGAACCCATCGCCGGGCACGTGCCTTCCGATTGCTTTTATATTCGCTACGGCAGTTTCGCCAACTACCAATGGTTTCGCGATACATTGGACCGCTGGAGCGGCGATTTGCAGAATTTAATCAATCGCCGCGGGCTGGATTACGCCCTAACGCCCCGCATCGAGCGGCAATTATCGCTGAAAGAATCGGTCTTGGCCCCATTGTTAGGTCCCGCCGTGATCGCCGATGTGGCGATGGTCGGCGACGATATGTTTTTCCGCGAGGGGGCCACCATCGGATTCGTATTCCAAGCTCGAAATAATCTGGCCCTCGGTTCCGATTTCACCCGCCAGCGCGCCGCCACCTTGCAGCGCGAGCCGGGTTGCACCGACCAGCAGGTCGAGATTGCCGGCCACAAAGTGTCGTTCCTGTCCACGCCCGACAATCGGGTCCGGTCGTTTTACGCCGTCGACGGCGATTTTCATTTCGTCACCAACTCCCGTCACCTCGTGGAACAGTTTTACGAAGCCGCCGCTGGCAAACACGCCTTGGGCGCAACGCGAGAGTTTCGCTATGCCCGATCACTGATGCCCGCCAACCGCGATTACACAGTGTTTGTGTATCTATCGACCGATTTTTTCAGCAATTTAGCCGGGCCAGATTATCAGATCGAGATGGATCGCCGCATGCGCTCAGCCGCCGAAATCGACATGGTCCTGGTCGCACAATTGGCGGCGCAAGGCGACGGAGCGAAAGCCGCCACGCTCGACGATTTAATCAAGGGTCAGTATTTGCCTGAAGGCTTCGGCCAAAGGGCCGACGGCAGCCGCTTGGAAATGACCCCCAACGGGCAGTTTATCGACACCCTCCGGGGAGCACGCGGAACGTTCGCCCCTGCCGCCGACGTCGCTTTTGATAAGGTCACCGCCGCGGAAGCCCACCGCTATCAAGATTTTGCCGCCTGGTTGCAATCCAAGTGGCCTAACCTCGATCCCGTCGTGGTCGGCATCCGCCGCGAGCCCAGCCGAATGAAAGAACCGGGCGCCGAGCATATTGTGATCGACGCCCAAATCACGCCACTGGCCGCCAGCAGTTATCAAACCATCGCTACAGCTTTGGGACCGATCAGCAAACAACGACTGGCTCCGATCCCCGGCGATATGGTGACCGGTGAGGTCAGCTTAAGCGGCAATTTATTGGCGTCCAAAGGTTTGGCGCCGCCGCAGGGCATCTATCGGTTATTCGGCGCTTTGCGCAATGCGGCTCCACCAGGCATCAACGCCGCACAGTCTCCTGTCGCCGGAGCGGGCGCGGCACAAAATCCGGCGTCCCCCTCTTCGCCGCTGCTGCAAATTCAGCCTGGGCAAGGCGGACCGGCTTTCAATGGTCCGCTGGGCAATGTGATTTCTAACGCACTGAACAACGCTCAAGGCGGCGGAGGATTGAGTGCGCTTTCGCCGCTGTCGCTGTTGCCGCCGTTTTATTTTGGCGCGACTCCGACTCCGCAAATCTTCACGTCGATTGGCGTGGGAGAAGTCCCCCTCGATCCGGCCGGCTTTGGCCGCTCATCCTCAGGATTTTGGCAACGCCGCATGGGGCCTTTGACCGTCGCTTCCATGCAGCGCGATGTTCTGGAAACCGTCACCCCGCAATTGAAGTTTGTCGATGCCCCGCGGCCTGCCCAGGCCTGGTTTCACGCTGGCGATTTGGGGCGTTCCAAGTTGGCCGGCACGATTAACGGCATGTTCTATCTCAGCGCCAAAAACGCGGCCATCGGCAACATTCGCTTTTTGCAATCTCTGACCGCACAACTCCGCGTGCCCCCGGAAGATTGCCTGAAAGACGCCGAGCGCCTGGCCGACGCCGCCTTGGTTTGCCCGTTGGGTGGAAAGTATCAGCTCGAAGAACGTCCCGGCACGTTATCCACCTGGATTACGACCGCACTGCCGGCCGACCAAATGCGGTTGGTCTCGGGCTTGTTCCAGCCCGCCCCGGCCAATTACACGGCCCCCGTTTTGAATTGGCTGCTCGGATTGGATGCCGACCTGGCACTCGATCAGCGTATTCTTTCGCTCCATGCAGAAGTCGATATGCAGCAAAACGGCCCGGTTGTGCTTCCCAGCACACTCAATAGCGTCACAAACGGAGCGACCAACGCCACAGGCGCCGGCAATGCCAAATCAGCACCGCTCCCGCCTCAGTCACGTAACGAAGAAGTTCCGCCGCCGCCAGTACCCCAACCGAACTAAACCAGCGTTCAATTGGTGGACACATCCCAATTTCGCGTGGTACACTTGCCTGGCTCAATCGCCCCGGTGGTAAACACCGTCGCGGCTTCCTATCGGGTGGAATTCACTACCCCTCGCGCTTGCAATTTGCAGCACTTTTCAAGCATAATTCGAGCTAGTTGCGCCCGGCGGCTAACCCTGGAGAATTTGTAATGCCAGATCTCAGCAAAATGACCGATTGGGAAAAGCTCAAGGGCATGCTCCAAAAATCGGCCGACGAAGGCAAAGAAAAAAAGATCGATCCCAAGGCGCTGTTGGAACACATGCGCTCCCGTGTCAAAGGGCAGGACGCCATCATCGAAGATTGTGCCCGGCTGCTTCATTTGCAGATGGCGAAAACCATCTCCAACAAGCCCATCGCCAATTTGCTATTCTTGGGTCCCACGGGCACCGGCAAAACCGAACTGGCCAAAGCCATCACGGAATATCTGTTCGAAGACGAAACCGCGATGCTTCGCTTCGATTGCTCCGAATTCACCGGTCCCGAAGGCAAAACGCGGCTGATCGGCACCCCGCTGGGTTATGTCGGCTCTGAAGCCGGCGGTCAATTGACGCGCCCCGTCATGGCCAAGCCGCGCCGCATTATTCTGTTTGATGAAATCGAAAAAGCGCACCCCAGCGTGTTCGATTTGTTTTTGCAGATGCTGGGCGAAGGCCGGTTAACCGAGCAAGGTTCCGGCAAAACCGCCGACTTCACCCAGTGCATTACCATTCTCACCAGCAATGCCCACGCCGATCAAATCGGCAAAATTCAGGAAGACGTCAAAGATTATTACGAAATGGTCAATGCCGTAAAAAGTTACCTGGCCGATTCCAAAGTCTTCCGGCCGGAAATTCTCGGCCGCATCGACCGCATTTACGTCTTCCGCCCCCTGGAAGGCATGGTCATTGCCGAAATCACGCTGCTCAAAATTGTCCGGCTGGCGAAAGAGTACGGGCTGACCGTAAATTTCGTCGCTCCCGAATTAATTATGCAAACCTTGGTGTCGAGCCAAAAAGTGGCCCGATTTGGCGTCCGCGAACTGGAACGCGTCGTCTTCGATTTGTTCGCCGAGCAAATGGCTGCCGCCCGCGCCAATAAAGCGCGCGCGGTCAACCTGGCCGTTAGTCCCGAAGGGAAGCTGGAAATCACCAGCGCATTCGATACGTAAACCAATCTCTTGGCAAACGGTTGGACCATGAGTCAAATGAGCGCCGATGACCCGAAATCTCCGGAGATGCAACCGGATTTAGAGCGCCCCGCTCCGGCACGCGAATCGAACCCTACGCCTGTCGGCCCCGGAACTTCGCCCACAGGCAAAGCAGGATCAACCGCGGCGGCAGGTGCAAAATTCGCCGCCGCCTCCGCAGCGCAGTCGCCTGCTAATCGAGGCAACTTTTATTCTGCGCCCCCCAGCGCCACACCTCCGGCCGTGCAAACTGGCAATTCATGGGGAAAAACCGGCCTCATCGCCGTGGTGGTGGCCGCGGTCGCGCTGGGCGGTTGGTTCGGCGTTTCACATTTCGGCGGTTCTGGCACGCCGACTCCGCCCGCTGTGACTCAAAAACACGTCAAAACATTTACCGTTTCCAAGGCCGATCTGGATGCCAAAGCCACCGACCAATTGAAGGCGTTTCTGGCCGCGGGCAATTCAAGTCAAAACGGTTCGGCAGCAACGGATTTAAGCACTCTCAAAGCCGTCAATGCGCAGGCCCTGGCCCAGCTCGGCAAAACGTCGCCGCAAACCGTCGATGAATTGAAGACCGGCAAACAGAATTTGTACCGCATTTATCTGCTCGACTTTTTGGAAGAAGACGGAGACCACGTCGACATGACCGTCAACGGCGTCGACTACGGCGATCTTTATCTCAGAAACGCCGGCACGTCGTTTCTCATTCCGCTGGCCCCGGGCCAGCCTGCCGACGTTAAGTTGCTCGCCACACAAGATGGCGGCGGGGGCGGCGTCACGGTTGGTTTTATTTCGTCGCTGGGCGAGTCCCGCACCGACATCTTGCAAGTCGGTCAGTCCGAGCAGTGGCAGGTGCAAGTCCAATGAGCGCTCCAGGCCAATCGCGCGGTTTTCTCAAAGGCGATCCCTTGCAAGCCATCGTGGCGGTCATCATGGCCGTCATGGTGACTTCCGTGTTGAACGAAGCTTCCATTTGGTTCGCGCCGTCGCTGTTGCTCATCAGCATCGCCGGCATGGTGCTTGTTTACAAAACGCGAAAGCGCGAAGAACGCATCTATCGCGAAGGCGCACGCCAGGTCAATTACCAAAAACTTGCCGCCATCGATACCAACCAGATGCTCCCCTGGCTAAAAGATAATCTCCGCGGACACGACGCCATTGTCGAATCGGTCTTCACCCATTTGCATAAAAGCCTGCAACTAGCTCGCCCCGGCCGCACGCTGGGCAACTTCTTGCTGGTCGGTCCCACGGGCACGGGCAAAACTTTTCTCTCGCAATTGGTGGCCCAGGGTTTGTATCCTGAGTCGGAAGTGGTCCTGCTCGCGATGAACCAATTCAAGCAACCGGGCGACGTCTACACCATGATTGGCCCGCCGCCGGGAATGCCGGGCTACGAAATCGGCGGCCGGCTGACGCGCCCCGTGCTGGAAAATCCGTACCGTGTGGTAATCTTCGACGAAATTGAAAAAGCCCATCACGATTTGCACGATTGCCTGTACGACATCTTAGATACGGCCAGTTGCCGCGAAAAAAGCTCGGGTGCCTTGGTCGATTTCAGCGCCTGCGTTTTTTTTGCCACCTCCAATGCCGGCGTCGAAAAGCTGCGCACCCTGGCGGGCGAAGTCGGCTCGACCACTTCGTCCGTTTGGCTGGGCCGCAGCCGCGATGCCCTGGCCGAAACCAACAAATTCGACCGCGCCTTCCTTTCCCGCTGGGATGGCGTTTATCTGCTCGACACTTTGCCTCCCCTGCACGTGGCCGAGGTCGCCTGCTTGCAGCTATGCCGCTATTGGCGCGAATACGGAATTGACGTCGGCTACACCGCTCCCGAACTCATTTTGGAAGCGGTCCAGCGCAATCAAGATTTTGCCGAATACGGAGTCCGCCAGCTCGGCCGCTTCATCCGAGAGCAAACCGAACACGCCATTCTGGACGCCAAGCGCCGCGGTTCCAAAAAGGTCAACCTCTATGTCGGCACCGACACCGGTCAATTGCAAGTCGAGGTGACCTGATGAACTTCAAGCGGCTCATCACCACCGACTGGTTTGTCGTCTTTGCCGCGACCGGGCTGATGTCGTTGGTGTTTATCGTCTACAACCAGATTCACTCGCAGGCGTATTCCAAGCTGTTCTCCGGCAGCTCCAACGACAATAACAACGGCGGCAATACTGCTGGTGGCGGCACAAACAACTCGGGTTCCGGTTCCGGCGCCTCAAGTTCGGGATCCACCGGCGTCGCCACGAATAATTCCGGCAACAGCAATTCCGGAAATAGCAGCGGTGTTACGGGCGGGGCGGGCTCCACGCCCGAGGCACAGCTTGACAACGCCCTGGCAGCATACAACGGCAAAAATTACACGCTAGCCATGACTTTGGCCCAGCCGCTGGCCGATCAAGGCGTGGCCCAGGCGCAGGCCGTTGTGGGAGACATGTACATGGACGGGCTCGGTGTTTCCAAGGATTATGACAAGGCCTATTTCTGGTTGAGTAAGGCAGCCGACCAAAACTACACAAATTCTATTAATAACCTCGGACTCATGGAGGAATATGGAGAGGGTCGGCCAAAAGATTTGAAACAGGCGTTCAATTTTTATCTCAAGGCGGCCCAAGCTGGAAACGTAAGCGGTCAAAGCAATACTGCCCGCTTCTACGTGCAGGGCTTGGGCGTCGACCAAGATTACACCCAAGCCGCCAACTGGTATCAAAAAGCCGCGGACAAGGGGGATGCCATCGCTCAAGCCGCTTTGGGCCAACTCTACGAAGACGGCCACGGCGTCAAGCAAGATTACGAAGAAGCGGAAATCTGGTACCGCAAAGCCGCCGACCAAAACAATGCGATCGGGCAATATCGTCTCGGCCTTCTCTACCAGAAGGGTCTTGGCGTCAATCAGGACCTTGGCAAAGGGGCTGTGTTCTTCCAACAAGCCGCCGATCAGGGCAATACCGATGCCATCAATGGCTTGGGCGATTTATACAATACGGGCGGCGCCGGTTTCCCGAAAAACGTTCAACAGGCCGCGCTGTGGTACAAAAAAGCGGCCGATCAAGGAAATGCCCAATCGCAATACAACATGGGTTTGCTTTATTCCGCTGGCGCCGGCGGCATCGCCCAAGATTACGGCGAAGCGCTCGATTGGTTCATGAAAGCCGCCGCTCAAGGCAACACCGATGCCGAAATCAGCGTGGGCGATTTGTACTTTTACGGTCGCGGCCTGCAAAAAAATCCAGACAAAGCGGCCGAAGCCTATTTGAAAGTCGGCGACAAACTCACTCCCGCCGGAATGTGCAATTTGGCGATTCTTTATCGCGATGGGACCGGCGTGCCGAAAGACCCCGCCAAATCGGTTGATCTGTTGAAGAAAGCTGCAGACCAGGGCAATCCTTCGGCACTTTACGAATACGCGCTGCTGCAACAATCTGGCACGGGAGTTGAGAAGGACACTGCCGCCGCCGACGCCGCGATCCTGAAAGCCGCCAATCTGGGCAACGCCGACGCCCAGTATTACGTTGGCATTTCCTACCAGACAGGCCGTGGCGTCGCAAAAAATGGAGCCACTGCCTTGCAGTGGTTTCAAAAGGCGGCGAATCAAGGCCAGGCCGAGGCGCAAGCTCAAGTCGGTTTGGCTTATCTCGATGGCAACGGCGTGACCAAGGATTACAAACAAGCGCTTTCGTGGCTGCAAAAATCCGCCAACCAGGGTAGCGCCACGGGAGAATTGCAATACGGCTTTATGTTAGATAATGGTTTAGGGGTTACGAAAGATCCTAAGACGGCGGTTTCGTGGTTTCAGAAATCCGCCGATCAGGGAAACCAATTTGCCGAGTACGACTTGGCACTCAAGTACAACACCGGCAGCGGCATCGATAAAGATTACGCTCAGGCGGTCCAGTGGTACCGCAAAGCCGCCGATCAAGGCAATGCCTCCGCTCAAAGCAACTTGGGTGTGATGTACGAAAACGGAACCGGGGTCGACAAAGATTACGCTCAGGCTCTCGATTGGTATCAAAAAGCCGCCGCCCAAAACAATGCCAAGGCCCAATCCGCTTTGGGCATAATGTACAAGTTCGGCTACGGAGTGAAGCAGGACGATGCGACCGCGGTCCAGTGGTTCACCAAATCCGCCCAGCAAGGTTACGCCGATGCGGAAAATGCGCTGGGAACTTGTTACTCCAATGGGACGGGCGTCGGAAAAGACGATCAGGCCGCACTGCAATGGTTTATGAAAGCCGCCAATCAAAACAACGCCCAAGGCTGTCACAACGTCGCCAGCATGTACGAAAATGGCTCGGGCGTGAAGCAAGACCTGGACCAAGCGCTAACCTGGTACAAAAAGGCGCAGCAGTTAGGTGATGCAAATGCCGCCACACGCATTGCCGCAATCGAAGCAAGCCGCAAAACGGACGCGGCAACTCCCGATGCTGCAAATGCTGATTCCACCTCAAAACCAGATGCCTCGAAGGCCGCTCCCCAAACGCAATCGATTCAAGACCGCGTCAAAGCCGCGCAAGATGCTGTCAATAAAGCCAAGCAGGCGCTCGGTACAGGTTCCAAGTAAAACCTGACGCAGTGGTTTAGTCGCGCCCCCAGGCAGATTACCCACTAATTCGTAGCGCTTCTGAAGCTGCGGCAATGGTCGCGTCAATATCTGATTCGCTGTGCGCAGCCGAAACAAACAGCGCTTCGAACTGACTGCACGGCATGTACACGCCGCGCTCGATCAAACCCCAAAAATACCGGGCAAATCGCTTCGTATCGCAGCGGCTGGCTGTCGGCCAATCGGTCACGGGCTCGGCGCTGAAGAACAGCGTCAGCATGCTGCCGACGCGCGCCACGGTGTGCGGCACTTGGGCGGCGGCTGCAGCTTCGTGCAAGCCTTTCGCCAATCGGGCCGAAAGTTGTTCCAGCC
>Ga0335083_10012708_pt1 | contig 10061 bp, 9 predicted proteins | sample Lox_Sample_42_FD_206716 | JGI IMG/M metagenome (GOLD analysis project Ga0335083, IMG submission 206716) | Soil microbial communities from Loxahatchee National Wildlife Refuge, Florida, United States - Lox_Sample_4.2 | ecosystem: Environmental > Terrestrial > Soil > Wetlands | place: USA: Florida...
CGGGTAGACGACAATGGGATCCGTACTCGTGAAGAGGTGCTTGTAGTACTGGTTCTGCTCCTTGGGCCGGAAGCGCGCTTGAATCGTGCGCTCGCTGCCGTTCACATCCGCGCTGACCAGCACCGTCACCGTTGTGTCGGTGTTGACCGTCCCCATCGAGTCGACGCCGCCGCCCGCGACGTCCTGCCATGCCACCGCCCGCGTCACGTGATCGAGCCCCACGACCGCGGTCGAGCCCGAGAGGTGGTACGGCGGCTGGGCGAGCAGCTGGCAGGCCATCGCCATACCGCTCTCGGCCTCGTCGAGCGCCACGTTCTGGTCGTGGGTCTGCCCGAGGAACTGGGACTCGTAGCTCGAAAGGCCGTAGAGCGAAAGGCTGAGAATGGTGAGCGCGAGCACGAACATCACCACGCCGATCAGCACGAAACCGCGGTCGTGCGCCCGGGGTCTCACGGCGGCGACCAGTTCATGAGCGTGACGCTCGATCCCACGACGACCCGCGAACCCTCCGCGGAGCGCACGCGTAGCGAATCGACCACGAGCTGGGCTCCCACGACGTGAACGGCGAAGCACTCGACCGTCGAAGCGAGCATCGGCGTGCCGTGCGCCAGGTCCGGGCCCTCGTAGACCAGCGAATCTCCCGGGTTCCACCAGAAGCACACGTTCGGCGCCGGCGCTGGAAGGGTGAGCGTCACCGCGCACAGCGTCGTACCGCTCACGCCCGCGCTCACCGCGCGGCGGGCGACCTTGGCGATGCCCGTGAGCACCAGCGTCGCCTCGCGCTGGGTGATGGTCTGCGCCGAGCCATTCACCCAGATCGACTGGGCGTTCAGGTAGAACGTCGCGATGCCGGTCATCACCATCGCGGCAAGCACGATGACAATCATCATCTCGGTGAGCGTGAGGCCCCGCTCGTCGGCGCCGCGGATCGTCATGGCGTGCTCAGCAGGCGGGAGTAGGTGACCGAGTCCGGCACGCCCGACGACTCCCATGCGACGACCGCCGTCACCTGGACCATGTGCGGGCGGATCGAGCTCGGCACGCTCGCCGGCGCGGGATCGACGTGCCAGGACTCCGTACCCAGCGGCACCCCGTTCACGACGAAGGGATTGGGGACCGCGGGGTAGATGCCGACCTGGAGGCTGTCGCTGTTCGGTTGGGTCTGGGAGAGCGACACGAGGTACTCGATCCGGGACCGGGCGAGCGCGTCGGCCACCCGTTCCTGTTCGAAGCGGTCGATCAGCGCCCGCCCGAGGCCGAAGGTGTACGCGAGCCCGACCACAGCCAGGACGGCGATCACCGTCGCCGCGATCGCCTCGAGAAGCGAGAAACCGGCTTCAAGGCGCGCACCGGGGCCGGGCGAACGGCGTCGCCCGCCCCGGCACGCCGGATTCAGTGCGTGATCACCCAGGGGTCCGCGCCAGCGGGGGGGGGATAGTTGTAGGTGACCGTGCAGGTGTACGCGTTGATCTTGCTCGTCGCGGTAACGGTGAAGTTCGTCGCCGAAGAACCGGTCACCGCGATGCCCCAATTGTTGAGCGCGTTGGAGACGTCGCAGTTCAGCTTCTGGCCGGTCGGCGGGTTCAGCATGGTGTCGTCCGTGTAGGTGTTGTTCTGCTGGTGGTAGGCCTGCTCGGCGGTGATGACCGCGCCGATCGCGCCCTCGGCCTCCGAGTCCCGCGCGGAGTTCACGTAGTTGATGTAGAGCGGCACCGCGACCGCGGCCAGAATGGCCACGATCACGATCACGACCATCAGTTCCATGAGCGTGAAGCCGCGCTGGAGTTTGCGCTTGCCCGTCATGCAGTCCCTCCTGCGTGCCGTGTGGGTGACTCGCCGCTCCGCCGAACGGCGCCCCGACCTGGGCGACGTCCCGCGAAAACGCGGCGGGGAGATCTCAGTGCCCCAGCAACCCCTGCCGCATGGCCTGGCCGAGGTTGAAGATGGGCAGGTACAGCGCCAGCAACATCATCCCGATCACCGCGCCCAGCACCACGATCGCGATCGGCTCGACGAGTGACGAGAGGCCCTCGACCTTGGCGGCCACGCGCTGCTCGTAGAAGTCGGCAGTGCGCAGCAGCATCTGGTCGAGCTTACCCGTTTCCTCGCCCGTGGACGTCATCTGCACCAGCATGTCCGGGAACACCTTGGCCTCCGCCATGGCGCGTGAGAGCGAGATGCCCTGCGTCACCTGGCTGCGAACGCCGTCGATGCCCCGTTCCAGCAGCTTGTTCCCCGGCACCGGGCGCATCACCTTGAGGGCGCTCAGGATCTGCGTGCCGCTGGAGGTGAGCATCCCGAGGGTCCGGGCGAACTTGGTAATAGCATACATGCGAATGAGCGGGCCGAAGAGCGGCAAGTTGAGCTTGGCGGTATCGATCGCCAGCCGGCCCCGCTCGGTGCGGGCCCAGGCGGTGGCCCCGATCCAGATGACAAGGATCAAGCCGATGAACGGCAACAGGTTGCTGGTTGCGGCGTGACTGATGCCCAGGAGCACCCGGGTCGGCAAGGGGAGCTTCACCCGGAATCGGGCGTAGATCGCCGAGAACATGGGCACGATCTTGAAGAGCATGGCGAGGAACACCATCGCCGCGAAGGTCAGCACGAAGATCGGATAGCGCAGGGCCGCCTCCACCTTGAGTCGAAGAACCTCGGCGCGCTCCAGGTAGGCGGCGGTGTGCTCCATGATCTGATCGAGCGTGCCGCTCACCTCGCCGGTCTCGACGAGGCTCACGAACACTTCGTCGAAGATGAGCGGATGGCGCGCCAGCGCCGCACCGAGCGAGCCGCCCTTGGCAACGTCGTCGCTCACCGTCTGGAGTACCGCGGCCAGGCGCTCGTCGTGGTGGTCGCGCGCGATCGAGCGCAGCGAGCGGACGAGCGGCAGGCCGGCCGAAATCATGGTGGAGAGCTGGCGGGCGAAGAGCGCGACCGACCCCGCCTGCACGCGGTGTCGCCACACGTTGAGCCCGCGGCTCACCTGCTCGCCCAGCTGCGCCAGCACGCTGCTCGGCGCGCGCGCGTCGCCCGCCGATGCCCGCATCTCGATCAGCACCGGCGTCAGCTGCAGGCCGGCGAGCGTGCGCAGCACCTGGTCCTCGCTCGCCGCGACCTCGATGCCCTCGTGCGCCCGCCCGCTGGCGTCGCGCGCGCGGTAGTAGAAGTTGGGCATCAGTCCGAGTCTCCGAGGGTCGCCGCGCGGACCTCCTCGATCGTCGTGATGCCGTCGAGGATGCCGCGGATGCCGGCCTTGCGCAGCGTGACGAAGCCCATCGAGAGCGAGCGCTTGCGGATCTCGTCCTCGTTCAGGCCGTCGAGCACCATGCGCCGGATCGAGCGGTTGAGCTCGAGCACCTCGAAGAGCGCGGTGCGCCCCGAGTAGCCGGTCTGCTTGCACGCGATGCAGCCGCGCCCGCGCGCGAGCGGCCGCCCGCGCAGGGCGTCGGCGTCCTCGCCAAGCGAGGCGAGCTGCTCGGGATCCGGTACCGTGAGCGCCTTGCAGCGCTCGCACACCCTGCGCACGAGCCGCTGCGCCATCACGAGCGTCATCGCGGAGCCGACGAGATAGCGCGGCACGCCCATGTCGATGAGGCGCGTGAGCGTGCCGGGCGCGTCGTTGGCGTGCACGGTCGAGAACACGAGGTGGCCGGTGAGCGCGCTCTTGACGGCGATGTCGGCGGTCTCGGTGTCGCGGATCTCGCCGACCATGATGGTGTCGGGGTCCTGGCGGAGGATCGCGCGCAGCGCGCGTGCGAACGTCACGCCGACCTTGGCGTTCGCGTGTACCTGGCTCACGCCGTCGATGTGGTACTCGATCGGGTCCTCGACGGTGACGAGATTGCGGTGCACGGTGCGGATGTCCTGCAGCGCCGAGTAGAGCGTCGTCGTCTTGCCGCTTCCGGTCGGTCCCGAGATGAGAATCATGCCGTAGGGCTGGCGGATGACGCGCCGGAAGGCGACGAGCGAGTCGCCCTCGAGGCCGAGGTTGGCGATCTGGCGCTCGAAGGCGCCCTTGTCGAAGAGCCGCAGCACGACCTTCTCGCCGTGCGAGGTCGGAAGCGTCGAGACACGCAGGTCGACTTCGCGATCGGGCAGGTGGACAGTCAGCCGGCCGTCCTGTGGCAGCAGCCGGATCGCGATGTCGAGGTCGGCGAGCACCTTGATGCGCGAGACGATCGCCATCTGCATGTTCTTGGGCGGCTTCATCACCTCGTGGAGCACGCCGTCGATGCGGAAACGGACCGTGACGTGCTCGCGCGCGGGCTCGACGTGGATGTCGCTCGCGCGCTGCTCGATCGCCTCGGCGATCATGAGGTTGACGAGCCGCACGACGGGCGCGTCCTCGACCTGCTGGCGCAGTGCCGCGAGGTCGACCTCTTCGCCCTCGTCGTCCGCCATGGCGACGCCGACGGTGTCGAGGATCTCGCCGAGGTGCTCGGTGGCGCGCAACTCGCCGTAGAAGCCGTCGATTGCCTCGCGGACTTCGGAGGGCCGGCCGATCCACACGCGCAGCTGGCAGCCGGTGAGCGCACGGAGGTGGTCGAGCGAGACGACGTTGAGCGGATCGCCGACGACGACCTCGAGCGTCTCGCCGTCGCGGGCGAGCGCGAGCACCTGCGCCTCGCGCGCGAGCGTCTCGGGGATGGTCTGCACGACCGCGCGGTCCGCGTTCGAGAGCTGCTCGGCCGTCGCGATCGGCAGCGAGAACTGCTCGCCAAGCACCGCGACGACGTCGGCTTCGGTCATCATGCCGAGCCGCGTCACGGTCTGCCCGAGTCGCTCGCGCTGATCGAGCCGGGCGTGGAGCGCCTGCTGCACCTGCTCGGGCGTGAGCCGGCCGCGCTCGATGAGGATCTCGCCGAGCCGGCGGGTCGAGAGCCGGAACGAAGTCGGCATCAGCGGCGGCCCTCCACGGGTGCGGTGCGGTAGATGCGGCGCTGGAGCGCCGCGCGCTTCTCGACGTCGGCGAAGTGCGGGAACGCGGTCTCGAACTCGACCAGCGCGCGATCGACGAGCTCGGCGAGCGCGTCGTCCATCGACAGCATGTCGTCGTGCAGTCCGGTCGAGATGACGTTCGGGATCTGGTGCACCTTGTCGTCGCGGATCAGGTTCTGCACGGCCTGGTTGACGAACAGGATCTCGCGCGCCGCCACGCGCCCGCGCCCGTCGGCGCGCGGCAGCAGCAGCTGGGAGACCACGGCCCGCAGCGTGAGCGAGAGCTGGGCGCGGATCTGCGCCTGCTGGTACGGCGGGAACGAGTCGATGATGCGCGTCACGGTCTGCGCGGCGGACTGCGTCGCCATGGTCGAGATGACGAGGTTGCCCGTTTCCGCGGCGGAGAGCGCCATGCTCATGCTCGTCAGGTCGCGCATCTCGCCGACGAAGATGACGTGCGGCATCTGCCGCAGCGCGCCGCGCAGCCCGCGCGCGTACGTCTTCGTGTCGACCCCGACCTCGCGCTGCTCGATCACCGCCTGACGCGGCTCGAAGACGAACTCGATCGGGTCCTCGATCGTGACGATGTGACGCGCGGGCCCGTGCTCGTTGACCTGCTCGATGAGCGACGCGATCGTCGTCGACTTGCCGCATCCCGTCGGCCCCGTGACGAGCACGAGCCCGCGCGTCATGCCGAGGAGCTTCTCCGCCGCGTGTGGCGCGAGTCCGATCTCCGCCGGCAGCGGGATGCGCAGCGGGATGATGCGGATCGCCGCGCCCCAGTGGCCGCGCTGGATGAACAGGTTGACGCGAAAGTGGGCGACCCCCGGCAGGAAGTGGCGGGTGTCGAGCTCGAGATCGTGGACGAACCGCTCGTGCAGCGCGGGGGTGAGGAAGCTCTCCGCCAGGCGGCGGGAGTCCAGCGGCCCCAGCACGGGGCTCCCGGGCACCGGGACGAGGGTGCCCATGCGCTGCGCCATGACCGGATGCCCGGCGGTGATGAGCAGGTCGGAAGCGCCCATCTCCACCGCGCGCCGCAGGATGGCGTCACGTTCGAGGGGTGTTGAACTCACGGCGTCCGTGGGACGAGAACCCAAGCCCTTCCCGCGCGCCGCCCGGACGAAACGCATGTCCGACCACGCGGGACGTGAATTGAACGGAGCCGGCGGGGGCTCCGGCCAGGAGGGCGGCCCATCAGGGGAGCGAAGCGCGAAACGCTCGCAAGGGGACTGGCAGAGTACCGAACAGCACCACGAGCATAGGGACTTGCGCGACTGCTCGTCAATCCGTCTCGGCGCTTCGAATTCCGCGCGGAACTCATGCCCCGGCCGGGGGTAGGAGGGCGTGCGCGGCCGCTTTTTCCGCCGTTCGAGCAGGTTTCTCGCTGGACGGCCGCGCGTGGACGTGTGAAGTTGCGCCTGTGTACGCCGCGCCAGGACGGGCGGAACGGTTCCCGGACGGGCCCGTCTCTCCCGGGTCCCCCCGGATCGTGCGCGACAGGGAAGGTCGCCCTTTCGTGCACTCGGCGTGGTCGCACCGTGCAGTTCACGGGCGGCCGCGGATCCCATCTCCCCAGGCAGAACCGCGCGAGAGTGCGTGGCGGGTCGCTCGCGAGCGCGCCCCGCCGGGGTTTCGCGTGTGCGCAACGCAGGGGATGCAAATTGCCGCGAATGGGCATGTTTCGTGCTCGGCCCGGCGCGGTCTCGGCGCCGCAGTGGTTGCGGCAAGGCCGACCCGGAGGGATATCGGAGCGAGGCGGATTCCTCGACTGATCGCACTCTGCACCTGGCACGACTCACGCGGTGGGCCGCGACGTTTCGAACGGATGCGGCGCAGTGGAGGCAGCGCTCATGAAGCGTTGGGCAGACATCTTCGGATTGCTCATCCTGGCTTCGACGCTCACGGCTACGGAAGGCCGGGCCCAGCAGGCGTGGAACAGCGTCACGCTGAACTGGACCACGCCGGGGGACGACAGTTTGAGCGGCACGGCGTCGCAGTTCGACATCCGCTACTCCACGTCGCCGATCACGGCGGCGAACTTCGGCTCCGCCACGCGCTGGACCACCGGCGTGCCGGCTCCGGCCGCGCCCGGCACGCCGCAGAGCGTGGTGGTCAGCGGACTGCTCGCCTCGACCACGTACTGGTTCGCGATGAAGACCGCGGACGACGTGCCCAACTGGTCGCTCATCTCGAACGTGGCCTCGAGGACGACGACGGCCGCGCCGGACCTGATCCGGCCGGCGCCGATGACGCTCGCGGTCGTCGCGCAGAGCGACACCACCGCCACGCTGCAGTGGACCGCCGTGGGCGACGACAGCCTCACGGGCACGGCGACGTCGTACGACCTGCGCTACTCGACGTCGGCGATCACGGCGGCGAACTTCACCGCGGCGACGCAGGTGGCCAACGAGCCCGCGCCCGCCGCTCCCGGCACCGTGCAGTCGATGACGGTGCATGGGCTGTCCCGGCAGGTGACCTACTGGTTCGCGATCAAGGCGATCGACGATGCGGGAAACGCGTCGGCGCTCTCCAACGTCCCGAACGTCACGACCCCCGACACGACCCCGCCCGCCGCGATCAACAACCTGACGCTCGGGCTCTACTGGATCGACTTCGCGAGCGCGGCGGTTCTGCCGTCGCGACCACCTGATGGCCGGTAGCAACGCATGACGAGCGCGCGCTTCCGAGGATCGGAACGGTCGCGCTCGCTCGATTCGCGCAAGGGACTGCTCCTCTTCGTCCTGGTGTTCGTGCTGCTGTGGCTCGCGCCCGTGCTGGCGCGAGCCCAGTCGGCCGATTCGCTCGTCCTCTCGTGGACCGCGCCCGCGGACGCGGGAGGCGGCGCGGTCTACGCCTACGACGTCCGTTACTCCAGCGTCTCGATCACCGAGGGCAACTTCGCCTTCGGAACGCGCCTGATCCCGCCCTCGCCGCGCCCGCCCGGCACGCCGCAGCGCCTCGTCATGCACGGCCTGCCCGGCGGGGCGCCGCTCTGGTTCGCGGTCCGTTCCGAGGACTCACAGGGCAACTGGTCCGCGCTCTCGAATGTCGTGCGCTGGAGCGGCCTCTACGACACCTCGCCGCCGGCGACGCCCGCGGGGCTGCAGGTGGCCACGGGGAGCGACAGCGTCCGGATCGAGTGGACGCCCGATTCGGCGCCCGATCTCGCGGGCTACACGGTCTACCGTGCGACGGACCCGCGCGGCGGCTGGAACGCGATCGGTTCGGCCGGGCCCCAGCAGGACTGGTTCTCCGACCACAACCTGCCCAATGGCATCGCGCAGCTCTGGTACGCCGTGACCGCGCACGACCAGTCCGGCAACGAGAGCGGGCGTTCGAGCCCGATCGAGGCCCAGATCGAGGTCACCGCGAGCGCCACGCTGTGGCGGCTGCAGAGTCCGTATCCCAATCCTGCACGTGCGAACGAGCTCTCGCACCTGCCGATCCAGGCGCCGGCGACCGCCGGGGATGCGCGGCTCGAGATCCTCGACGGCGCGGGTCACGTCGTGCGGCGGCTCGCGATCCGTTCGGGCGCGAGCGGTCCGCTCCTCGTCGATTGGGACGGCGCGAACGACCACGGCGTCGCCTGCGCGCCGGGCGTCTACCACGCCTGGCTCGTCGCGGGTCGGACGCGGCAGGTGGTCGCCGTGGCGAGGCTGCCGTGAGCGCGGGGCGGCGCCCGGTTGCACTCGCAATCGCGGTCTTGACGCTGCTCGCGTACGCGCTCCTCGCCGCGCCGGCGGGGCGCGCGCACGCTGCGGCGCTCGATGAGGCCGCCGGCTCGCGCGCGGCGCAGTTCTTGGCGAACGGCAACTCGCCCGAGGTGCTCGGCATGGGCGGCGCGACGCTCGCGCTCGCGCGCGACGTCCAGGGCGCGAGCTGGAATCCCGCCGCGCTCGCGTGGCTCGGCGGATCGCAGATCACGCTCGCCCACACGCAGTCGGACGATCAGACCGCGCAGGAGTGGCTCGCACTCGGGGGGCGGCTCGGTTGGGCGGGCGCGCGTTACGGGCTTTCGGCGATCGTGCGCGACGAGGGCACGATCGCGGGGCGTGACGCGAACGATCAGCCAACCGGCGACGTCCAGGCGAGCGACGTCGCGCTCTCGCTCGCGCTCGCGCGCCCGTTCGGCGAACGGCTGAGCGCGGGCGGGGCCGTTCACTTCGTGAGCCAGCGAATCGGCGACGACGGCGGCGTCGGTGCGGCCTTCGACGCGGGAGCCCAGGCGCGCTTCGGTTTCTTCTCGCTGGCGCTCGCGGGCCGCGACTTCGGCGGCAACATGCAGTGGGACGGAACGCGCTGGCGCATGCCGGCCGCCCTCGGCGTCGGCGCCGCGTTCGACGATCCCGCGAGCGGTCTGCGGTTCGCGCTCGACCTCACCGCCCCGGCGGACTACTACCGCAGCGTTCACGCGGGAGTGGAGTGGCGCTGGCGCGATCGCTTCGCCCTGCGCACGGGCTGGCAGCGCGCGCTGGGCGCGCCCGGGATCGATCCAATGGACGGGCCGTCGTTCGGACTCGGGGCCGGAGCGGGTCGCGTATGGGTCGACTACGCCTACGTGCTCTCGCCCGACGGTGAGTCCTCGCAGCGCCTCGGGTTCGCGTGGCGCGGTAACGGTGCCGGGCTTGCGGCGCCGGCGCTCCCCACGTTGCCGGTGGCGTCACCTTCGCCCTTCGCACCGCACTCGCCGGAACCCTGACGCCCCGCTGCACCCGCGTCGCGGGCAGCGCACGGCGCCCGCGTGGCAGAACGCCGCGCGCTGCGGGCCCCGACCGTTGCGGAATGCGCGCCGCGCGCACGCGTGCCGATCGCGGCGCACCCGGCGCGGGTGGCGGCGGTGGCGCGAGCGCGCCGAGTCGCCGGCACTTGCGCCCGCCGCCCCGAGCGCGCGGCGTTTCCCGGCCGGCGGGCACGCAAGCTGCTGACTCTGGCGCGGCCGAGTCCGCCCGCGGTGGGCGGGCGGGCCCAGGGGGCCGTCGGGGGACGCGCGCGAGCTCGCGCGGCGCACACCGGCCTGGCCCGTCGGGAGATCCCGGATGGTTCGTCGTCTCGCGGTGATGCTGCTTCCGATCGCGGTCGCACTCGCGATGCTCGCCGGCGTTCCGGGAGCACGCGCCGCAACCGCG
>Ga0335083_10012709_pt1 | contig 10060 bp, 8 predicted proteins | sample Lox_Sample_42_FD_206716 | JGI IMG/M metagenome (GOLD analysis project Ga0335083, IMG submission 206716) | Soil microbial communities from Loxahatchee National Wildlife Refuge, Florida, United States - Lox_Sample_4.2 | ecosystem: Environmental > Terrestrial > Soil > Wetlands | place: USA: Florida...
GCGGCGCGGAGTGACGATCGAAAGCTCCGGCTCTGCCGGAGCGCGCAGCGACGCGGAGCGGCGCGGAGTGACGATCGACGCCGGGATCATCTCGTCGGTCGTGCCTCCCGCGGTGTTCGGATTGCAGCAGTTCTTCAAGCGCCACTGCGGCGGCGCCGCGCTCGTCGTCGGGCCGGGCATCAAGACCGGGATGCCGATCCTCTACGAGAATCCGCGCGAGGTCGGCGCCGATCGCATCGTCAACGCGGTCGCCGCGTATGAACAGCTCAAGGCGGGTTGCATCGTCGTCGATTTCGGCACCGCGACCACGTGGGACGTGGTGACGCCGAAGGGCGAGTACCTCGGCGGCGTGATCGCGCCGGGCATCCAGATCAGCGCGGAGGCGCTGTACGAGCACGCGGCGAAGCTCCCGCGCGTCGAGCTGGCGCGACCGGGCAAGGTCGTCGCGCGCAACACGATCGCGTCGATGCAGGCCGGGCTCGTCTACGGCTACGCCGGGATGGTCGACGCGCTCGTCGAGCGCATCCGCGCCGAGCTCGACTATCCGGCGCGCTGCATCGCGACCGGCGGGCTCGCGCCGCTGATCGCGACCGAGACCAAGACGATCGAGGCCTGCGACGAGCTGCTCACGCTCAAGGGGCTCGACATCCTGTTCCGGCGGAATCAATCGTGAGCGTCGAGCACACCGCGCTCGACGTCGGGAAGCTGTCGCCGGCGGCGCAGAAGGCACTCGGGCCCGGCCCGGGCCGGATGATGGCGTCGCGCGGCCTCGTGCCGCTGCCGCCGGCCGAGCAGGCGGCGGTCCTCTACCAGCTCGCGCTCGACAGCGACGCGACGATCGCGACCTCGGCGATGGTCACCGCCGGCGGGTTGCCCGAGAAGGTGCTCGCGGCCGCGCTCGCCGACGCCGCGCTCGATCCGCGCGTGCTCGACTTCTACAGCGAGCGCGTCGCCGGCAAGCCCGCGGCGTTCGAGGCGCTCGCGCACAACACGGCGACCGCGGATGACACGATCGCGCGGCTCGCCGGGCTGGGCAGCGCGCGCGATGTCGATCTGATCGCCGCGAACGAGCAGCGCCTGTTGCGTCACCCGCAGATCATCGCGGCGATGTACATGAACAGGCAGGCGCGGATGTCGACGGTCGACCGCGCGGTCGAGCTCGCCGTGCGCAACCAGGTGCGCGTGCCCGGGCTCGCCGCGTGGGACGAGATCGCGCGCGCGCTCGACAGCGCGCCGCCCGCGACCGCCGAGAACGACGCGCTGTACGCCGCCGCGGTCGAGGCGAGCACGGACGACACCGCGCTCACGGTCGGCGATGCCGAGCAGGTGATCGAAGACACCGCGGTGGCGGCGGTGCAGGAGAAGGCCGACGGCCGCAAGGTCCCGATCGAGCGGATGTCCGCCAAGGACAAGATCCGCCTCGCGCTGACCGGCAACGGCTTCGATCGCTCGACCCTGGTCCGCGATCCGCTCAAGGTCGTCGCGCTCGCCGCGATCAAGTCGCCCGCGGTCACCGAGTTCGAGGCCGCGCACTATGCGGGCAACGCGTCGCTGACCGACGAGGTGATCCGGTTCATTGCCGGCAAGCGCGAGTGGACCAAGCTGTACGGTACGAAGGTCGCGCTGTGCCGGAACCCGAAGACCCCCGTGAGCGACTCGATGCGGCTGATGCCGTTCCTGCGCGACAAGGATCTGGTCAACATGACCAAGTCGAAGGGGATCCCGTCGGCGGTCGTGGCCCAGGCGCGCAAGCTGCTGATGCAGCGCCGCGGCGGCGAAAAGAAATGACGTCTCCCAGCCGCGTGCGCCGGCTCGGCGCCGCGATCGCGAGCCCGCGCGCCGCGCTCGCGGTCGCCGGCGATCGCCGCGAACCTGGGCGCGCCGGCACGGATCTGCTCGCCGCGTTCGGCCTGATGGTGCTCGCCGCGCAGCTCGTACCGATCGCGAGCGCGATCTGGCTCGCCGTCACGGTCGATCTCGGCGTCGGCGTACGCGCGCTGCTCCAGGTCGTCTCGGCGTTCACGCTGCCGCTCGCCGTGCTCGTCGTCGCGGCCGCCGTGATCTTCGCGGGCGCCGGCGCTCGCCGCGACGTCGGGCGCGCGTTCGATCTCGCGTGCGTCGCGGTCGTGCCGCTCGTCGTCGTCGTCGTCGTGCTCGTCGTGCTCGAGCGCGAGCTCGGCATCGCGGTGCCCGAGCTCGCCGCATCGGCGATCGGCTACAGCTGGACGTGCGTGCTCGTCGGGCTCGCCGTGGTCGAGGCGCGCCGAACTGGACCCGAGCCCGAGCTCGCGGCCGGCCGGGCGCGTGCGGCCGGCGTCGCGTTCGTCGCGCTCGCGCTCGCGAGCGCGGCCGCGCAGGCGGTGTGGATCGCGCGCCACAGCGACCAGGTGCGGCCGATGAAGTCGGGCGAGCACGCGCCCGAGCTCGCGCTGCACGTGATCGGCCCGCATGGCAAGCCCGGTGCCGTGATCTCGCTCGCGCAGCTGCGCGGCCGCGTCGTCGTCATCGACTTCTGGGCGACGTGGTGCAACCCGTGCCTGCGCGCGCTGCCGCACGTCGACGCGTTCGCGAACCGCCACCCCGACATCGCGGTGGTCGCGGTCGCGATGGACGATCCCGAGGGCGCGCGCGAGGTGTTCGACCAGCGCGGCTATCGTACGATCGCGCTCGTGCTCGACGACGGCGCGACCAGCGCGCGGTTCGGCGTCGACACGATCCCGCACACGGTCGTGATCGATCGCGACGGCGTGGTGCGCCGGGTGTCGCGCGGCGCCGAGCTCGATCTCGACCAGGCGATCGCGGAGTTGAAGTGAGCAGCTCTCGAAACCAAGCCTCGAGCGAGACCTAGCGATCCGCGGTGGATCGCGGCGCACGCCCGGAGCGCAGCGAGGCGCATGGTGGGCCCGCAGCGCGACGGTCGCAGCCGAAGATCGGTTTCGAGAGCTGCACTAAGTGGATATCGAAGCGCCGGTCTGCTAACCAAGGCGTGGGCCGATGACGAGCTTGGTGTGCGCGACCTGTCGCAAGCTGATCCCGCCGGGCACGTCGGCGATTCGCTGCACGGTCGCGTCGTGCAACACGGGGCGCATGAAGCTGCGGTTCTGCTCGGTCGCGTGCTGGCAGAAGCACGTTCCGACCGCGCGTCACCGCAAGGCGAGCTACGTCGTCGAAGGCGAGTCGAACCCCGCGTAAGAAGAGGTCCGGCCGTGGTATTTTCTGCAGGTGCGACTGGGGACCTGCATCGCGCTCGAGCTGGTCGTCGCCGCGGGCAGCGTTTCGGCGCTGGTCCTGGGCGTCGGCCGCGCGGTCGACGTCGCGGGCGACTACTTCTCGACGCACGAGGCGGCTGCCGCGGCGCCACCGCCGCCGTCGCGCCAGCTCGCGCTCGTGCCGCTGCCCGGCGCCGAGCTGCACGTCGCGGCGCCCGCCGCCGAGCCGACCGTGTTCGACGGCCCCGACGAGCTCCTGCTCGCACCGCTCGCCGCGACGCCGGTGACCGCGATCAAGCTCAACCACGGCGGCACGTCGCTGTCGCTGCGCGTCGAGTTCGCCTCCGGTGCGCGCGCCGCGTTCAAGCCGCAGCAGATCCATCCGCAGTCGGATCCGCGCAAGGAGATCGCGGCGTACCGCATCGATCGCCTGCTCGGCATCGGCCACGTCTCGCCGGCGAAGCCGGTCGCGTTCACGATGGACGCGCTGGTCGCGGCTGCCGATCCGGCCACGCGCGATTACACCGCCGGCCGGCTGCAGGACGAAGCGATCGCGAAGGACGGCATCGTGCGCGGCGAGCTGCAGTGGTGGATCCCCGAGATCCGCGACGTGATGATGGGCGGCTATCGCGTCGACGAGAAAGCCGGCATGGAGATCTGGGAGGCGTACCTGCAGGTCGGCGTGGCGATTCCGCCCGACGTGAGGCCGATGGTCGCGCAGCTCGCGGCGTGCGTGCTGTTCGATGTCCTGATCGACAACGCCGATCGCTGGACGGGCAACAACACGAAGGGGTCGGTCGACGGCAAGACGCTCTACTTCATGGACAACACCCTGTCGTTCTCGCAGTTCACGCTCGGCCATGCGACGAACCTCGCGCCGCTCTACAAGATCCAGGTGTTCCCGCGCGGCCTGGTCGCGCGCATGCGCGCGCTCACCGCCGACCAGCTCGAGCGCGCGTTGTCGCTCGGCGACGATCCGGCCGGCATGGGCCCGCTGCTCCAGCCCGGCGAGATCCAGGCACTGCTCGGCCGCCGCGATCACCTGATGCAATACATCGACGCGCTCGTCGCCGAGCTCGGCGAGAACCAGGTGCTGGCGCTGCCATGACCGCGACCGCGTGCCCGACCTGCGGCAAGCCCGTCGATCCGCTGCGCGCGCCGGCGGTCGGCGTGCGCGACGGCAGGGTCGTCGGGTTCTGCAGCAAGGAGTGCGTCGCCGAAGCGGTGACCGCACCGATCCCGAGAAATCCCCCGCGCGCGGTCTCGCAAGCGGGCGTCGCCGCGAAGCTGAAGAAGACGCCGCCGACCGGCGTGCCCAAGTCGATGGCGGACCTCGACAGCGGTCCGGTCATCGAGATCGTGCACGAGCCGGCGTCGGGGGTGGTCACGAGCTCGGCCGACGCGCGGGTGTCGAACAGCGGCGCGGCGTCGTCGCGCCGCGCCGAGACCGACGGTGCGATCCAGATCGCCGACACCGGCCACGTCGACGACTACATCGAGCCCGACGAGCCGCGGCGCGGCCGCGGCACGCTCGTGTTCTTGCTGTTCGTGCTCGTGCTCGCCGCCGCCGGTGCCGCCGCGTATCACTTCGGTTACCTCGATCGCTTCCTCGATCGCGATCGCGCGTCGGCGGCGACGCCGGCCGCCCGGCCGGTCGCGCCCGTCGAGCCGCCGGCTGCGCCCGCGCCACCGCCGGTCGCGCCGGCCGAAGCGCTCGATCGCGCACGCGCGGTGCTTCGCGCCGAGCTCAAGCCCGACGTGCCGCCGCGCATGCAGCGCCTCGCCGCGACCGCGCTGTCGCGCACGGGCGACGCGCAGGCGATCGCGTGGCTGGCCGGCGCGCTCGCGAAGGAGCAGAGCGCGATCACGCAGCTCGACATCGCATACGCGCTCGCGCGCGCGGGCGACAAGCGCGGCACCGACGCGCTGGTCGCGGCGCTCGGCTCGCCGCGCCGCGACGTCAAGGGCGAGGCCGCGCGCCGGCTCGCGCTGCTCGGCGACACGCGCGCGACGCCGACGCTCGACGAGTTCCTCGAGTACAGCCAGTTCCGGCTCGGCGCGGCCGAATCGCTCGCGCACCTCGCCGATCCGAAGGCGCTCGACATCCTCGACAAGCTGCGCGCCGATCCGAAGGCGATCGCCGACGATCGCGCGGCCGCCGCGATCGCGCTCGGCACGGCCGGCCGCACCGACGTCGCCGATTCACTGCGCGAGCTGCTCGCCGACGCGCGCTTCAACGCGTTCGCGGCGACCGCGCTCGCCGGCCTGCACGATCCGTCGGCGCGTCCCGTGCTCGTCAAGCAGCTCGCGATCCCGTCGCTGCGCGTCGGCGCCGCGCGCGCACTCCGCGAGCTCGACCCCAAGCTCGATCCGGTCCCGCTGCTCGCCCCGCTCGTCGCCGCGCTCGCCAGCACGAAGGACACCGAGCAAGTCCAGGCCGCCGAAGCGATTCTCGTCCTCGCCGGCCCACCCGCGTGGTCGGCGCGGGAATAGAAGAGTTACCGCCAAGGCGCCAGGCAGACGCCAAGGCGCCATCATGACCAAGGTTCGGCCCGTGCCGCTTCGGGCCGAAATCGATCTCTCCTTGGCGTTCTTCCTTGGCGACCTGGCGCCTTGGCGGTAATTCTCCTCCGCCTCGATGTCCCAACGCATCTACTTCGTGTCCCTCGGTTGCCCGAAGAACCAGGTCGACACCGAGCTGATGCTCGGCCAGGTCCAGGCGGCCGGGCACGCGCTGGTCGATGCGCCCGAGCAGGCCGACGTCATCGTGGTCAACACGTGCGCGTTCATCGATGCCGCGAAGGAAGAAAGCGTCGACACTATCCTCGAGATGGCCGAGCACAAGAAGGCGGCCGCGCGCAAGCTCGTCGTCACCGGCTGCCTCGCGCAGCGCTACGCGAGCGAGCTCACCACCGACATCCCCGAGATCGATCACATCCTCGGCTCGGCCGACTTCCAGTCGATCGCGAAGGTGCTGGCACCGGCGCGCGGCAGGACGAAGCTGCCGGTCGTGCAGGTCAGCGACACCCCCGCGTACATCTACGATCACGACGCGCCGCGCGTGCGCATCGGCGCCGGCCACACCGCGTACGTCAAGGTCGCCGAGGGCTGCGATCGGCCGTGCGCGTTCTGCATCATCCCGAAGCTGCGCGGCCCGCAGCGCAGCCGCGCGATCGCCGACATCGTCGCCGAGGCCGCGCAGCTCGCGCGCGAAGGCGTCGTCGAGATCAACCTGATCGCGCAGGACCTCACGCGCTACGGCTGGGACGCCGGCTCCAACCCCGAGACCCGCCCGGACCTCGCCCAGCTGCTGCGCGCGCTCGGCCGGGTCGACGGCCTGCGCTGGATCCGCCTGCACTACACGTTCCCGTCCGCGTTCGACGACGATCTGATCGACGCGATCGCCAGCGAGCCGAAGGTCGTCAAGTACATCGACGTCCCGCTCCAGCACATCAGCGACCCGATGCTCAAGCGCATGCGCCGCGGTCACTCTTCGCGCGTGACGCGGGACCTGGTCGCGAAGCTGCGCGCGCGCATCGACGACGTCGTCCTGCGCACCACGTTCATCGTCGGCCATCCCGGCGAGACCGACGCCGAGTTCGACGAGCTGTGCGAGTTCGTCGCGGAGTCGCGCTTCGATCGCGCCGGCGCGTTCACGTATTCGATCGAGCCCGGGACGGTCTCGGCGATGCTGCCGAACCGCGTCGATCCCGAGGTCGCGAGCGCGCGCCAGGAGCGCCTCATGGAGCTGCAGCGCGCGATCAGCCGCGCGCGCCACGAGGAGATGGTCGGCCGCGAGCTCGACGTGCTCGTCGAGGGCGTGTCGAGCGAGTCCGAATACCTGCTCGAAGGCCGCTGGTACGGCCAGGCGCCCGGCATCGACGGCACGACGTTTCTGGCGTTCGGGCCGGGCGGCCCCGGCTCGAACGCCTCATCGGTTCCGACCTCGGGTGGCGCGGCCGAGCCCGGCGCGATCGTGCGCGCGCGCGTCACGCAGGCGAGCGACTACGATCTCGCCGCGACGCTCGCTACTGGATGACGACCGGCGCGCAGGTCGACACGCCGGCGCCGACGATCAGCGTGGTCGTCGCCTTGGAGTCGACGATCGTGCCGGTCATGCCGCTGACGTGATAGACGGTCGACGTCAGGTCGGCGTCCTTCGCGAGGAACACCCAGAAGTCGCCGCCCCAGAACGCGAACGCCCACGCCGACGGCGTGCCGGCGAGCGAGCTCAGGTTGTAGGTCGTGATCGCGGCGCCGGTCGTCTTGTTGAGCTGCTCGATCTTCGGCGCGCTCGCGTCGGGGAACCAGCCCCACAGCTCGGCGGTCGCCGTGCCGGTCAGCTCGGGCCAGCCGGTCACCTTGTGCACCGTGGTGGCCGTCATCGACGAGGTGTCGAGCGTCGCGAGCGTGGACGTGGTCGGCTCGCCGAGCGTCACTGCCGGGCCGCCGGCGACGAACAGCGTGTCGGTCGAGCCGCCCATCGTGTCGGTCGAGAACCCCATGCCGAAGTTCACGAGCCCGTCGGACTGCGCGAAGCTCGTGCTCGTGCACGCGAGGCCGTTGTTGATGTCGACGTGAAACAGCGAGCCGTCGCTGTAGAGCACCCACGCGATCGTGTTGCGATCGACGCTCATCGAGAACGGCTGGCCACCCGCCGTGTCGTTGCAGTTGAGCGTGCCGATGGTCGTGAACGTCTCCGTGCTCGGGTCGAACTTCCAGAAGCCGTTATCCTCGTCGACGACGTAGACGAGCTTGGCCGAGTCCGAGCAGCCATCGCCGGCGTCCGTGCCGCCGCCGCCACCGCCGCCGCCGCCGCCGCCGCCGCCACCGCCACCGCCGCCGCCGCTGCCGTCACCGCGATCGGCGGGACCGCACGCGACGAGCGCCAGGGCGAGCACGCACAAACTACCGAGCCGCTTCATAGGCGCGACACTACCAACTTCACACACAGTGTGGTTGCGCAAATGTCTGCACGATCGCGTGCTCAGCTCTACCTGCCAAGAACCTCAAGCTCGACGGGCGCGACGCCCGCCTCGATCATGCCGAGCACCCGCGCCGCGGCCTCGGAGAGATCGATGATCCGGCCGTGCGCGTAGGGCCCGCGATCGTTGATGCGCACGACCACACTCCTGCCGTTGCGCTGGTTCGTGACCCGCACCCTGGTGCCGAGCGGCAGCGTGCGATGCGCCGCGGTCATCGCGTGCTTGTCGAACCGCTCGCCCGATGCGGTCATCTGCGCCTCGCCGTACCAGCTGGCCATGCCGCGATAGACGTTCGCCGGATGCGTCGGCGGTGGTTGCTGGCGCGCGCCGCACGCGGCGATGGTCGCCAGCGCGATCGCGATCAGGATTCCGATCGACGCTCGACGGCCGACGCCCGTCGTCCTCACCGCGTGCACCCCGCGCCGAGCGCCCGGCCCGCCTTGTCGAGCGCCGCCTTGCGCAGCTCGTGGCCGGTCGGCCCGTCGCCGAGCTTCTTGCGCAGCGCCTCGCCGTGACCCGGACCGACGATGTCGCGCATGTACGCGTCGTGCTGGAACGTGTCGGAGTGCTCGTGCGTGTGGCATTGCGTCGCGCACAGCTCCTCGGCAGGCCCGCGCCGGATCGCGGGCGGCTTCTCGTCGCCGTGCTTCGCGACGTGGATCGATGCGGGGCCGTGGCACGTCTCGCACTGGATGTTCCTGAGGTTTTCGTTGTGCGCCAGGTTCGTCCCGCCCGGCTGCTCCCAGCCGGTGATGTGGCAATTGATGCACTCGTAGCTGAACTGCTGGCCGCGATCGACGAGCGTCTGCCACGCCTGCGCGTGCACGGTCTTGGTCCAGAACTCGACGGCGTCGTGGTGGCAGTCGTCGCACTTGTCCATGCCGACGTAGCTCGCCTGGCCCTTGTCGACCGGCGGCACCGGCGTGTCGTCGGCGGCCTTGACGTTGGCCTGGCCGGCCGCGAGATCGAACTGCGTCACCGCGTCCTGCACCGCGACCGCGCACGCGAGCCCCTTCGCGATGCGCAGCTGATCGAGCGTGAAGAAGCTGCCGCGCGCCGGCGGCTCGAGCGGTCGAGCCCTCAGCCGGTCGCGCTTCGCGACCAGCTGCGCGCGCTCGCGCTGCTTCTGCGCCACGAACTTCGGATCCGCGGTCGGATCGTGCGCGAACCTCGCGAGGTCGGCATCGAGGTCGGCGATCTCGCGATCGATCTCGGCGGCCTTCGCGGTCGCGGCGCCGGCGCCGATCGCGTCGGCGAACGGCCCGCCGTCGCGCACGTAGACATCGACGCGGCTCACGACCTGACCGCGATTGGCAGGGATCACGAGCCACGCGTCGCCGATCTGGGTCGGCTCGATCTCGACGCGATCGGGCTCGGGCGCGGACTGGCCCAGCCCGGCGACCGCGAAATCGATCCCGCCGATGTCACGCACGAGCTGGACCGCGTCCTTCTTCGAGCTCGCTTGCACCAGCGCGATCACGACGGCGGCACCCTGGCCGCGCAGCTCGGAGACCGCGCGCTTGCCGGCTGCCACCGGATCGGCGACGTCGATGCCCTTCACCGCGCCCGGCGCGATCACGCCGAACGTCCCGACCTTCACGCCGCCAGCCATCGTCACGTGTGCGGGCGCGATCGGCAGGCCCTGATCGGTGACGTTCGCGACCTCGCGGTCGAGCTTGACGCCCGACGCCCCGAGCGCGAGGTCGGCGGGGCCCAGGCCGAGCGCGTCGACCTTGAGATCGCGCTGGTAGATGCTCGCGAGCAAATTGGCCTTGAGGGTCTCCTCGGGCACGAGCGCGGCGGGCAGAGGCGACTGGCTGTACAGCAGCGAGCCGGCATCGACCACGAGGACGGGGCCCTGCGCGC
>Ga0335083_10012710_pt1 | contig 10060 bp, 5 predicted proteins | sample Lox_Sample_42_FD_206716 | JGI IMG/M metagenome (GOLD analysis project Ga0335083, IMG submission 206716) | Soil microbial communities from Loxahatchee National Wildlife Refuge, Florida, United States - Lox_Sample_4.2 | ecosystem: Environmental > Terrestrial > Soil > Wetlands | place: USA: Florida...
AGTTGCGACTCCTTGGGCAGCAGCGCCAGCCAATGGCTGTGCGCTACGATCAGGAGCGCGAACTGAACCAGGACGTAGAGGCTCAGGGCTACGCTGCGCGCGGGGTCGAAGCGGACGAAATCGCGGTGTGGATCGTAGGGCTGCTTGGGGAACCGCTCCGCCACATCGGCTGGGCGCCAGCCTGGAGGCGCGTACCAGACGCGCAACTTGTCCCGCCACCGCCGCGCGTGCCAGCTATCCACGAGCATGATCCAGTAGTATTGCAGGTTGGCCCACACCGGGTTCCAACTCTTCAACTGCCCGCGCACGCCGTAAATGCAGGGCTCCTCGTCGAGCTCTTCCTGGAAGGTCCCGAAGATGTGGTCCCAGATGACGAATACGCCAACGTAATTGCGGTCTAGGTAGATATCGTTCTGCGCGTGGTGGACGCGATGGTTCGACGGCGTCTGGATCCAGCGGTCGAGCACGCCCATGCGGCCGATCACTCGCGTGTGCGGCCAGAACTGGTAGAAGAGCTGGATGACGCCGACCATCAGGAAGACGCCCATCGGAATGCCGCAAAGCGCCATCGGGACGTAGAACAACCAGTTAGTGAACGCGCCCGTGCCGGGTTGCCGCAGCGCGGTGGTGAGGTTGAACTCTTCGCTCTGGTGGTGAACGGAATGCGATGCCCAGAAGAGGCCGACCGTATGGCCCAGGCGGTGCTGCCAGTAGTAGCAGAGGTCGTAGAAGACGAAGGCGAAGAGCCATGTGGCCCAGTGCGTGGCGCTCAGGTGCGCCGGCGCGGCGTGCTTCCAGGTCCAGTCGTACACGAACAGGCCGAGGAATCCGAAGAAGATCCGCATCCCAGTGCTGACCACGCCGCAGCTCAGGCTGTTGATGGCGTCCGCCAGGTGGTAGTAGCGCGTTCCCCTCACGCAATCCACGACAAACTCGATGGCGATCAGGGCCATGAAAACGGGCACTGCGAGCGCCACCGCGACTCCGTACAGCGAATCCATGGGGTTATTCTATCGCCCCCGCCGGACCGCGCCGGATGCGACAATCAGCCTTCATGCTTCGCCGATCCTTCCTGGCGCTGCCCGCCGTCGCATTGGCCCAGCCGCAAGAGCCCCGGCACCCGCGGCTGCTGTTCGATGCCGGCGGCATCGCCCGGCTAAAGCAGCGCGTCGAGACCGAGCCGTGGTCCGCGCAATGGGCGCGCCTGCGCCGGAACGCCGACCGCGATCTGGCCGAGCCGATCGACCTTCCGCCGCGCGGCAGCAACTGGTTTCACTGGTATGTCTGCCCGACCCACGGCGCGCGGCTTACGACCGGAAAACGCATCGGCGCGTGGCAGTGGGAGCACGTGTGTCCGGTCGGCAAGGAAATCCTGCACGGCGATCGCGCGAGCCCCCAGACCGATTTCGACGGCTGCGTGCTGGCCAATATGCACTCCCGCTATGCCAACGCAGTGCGGGATTTCGGCCTGCTGTACCAGGTGACAGGCGAGGCGAAGCACGCCGCGCGCGCTCGCGAGATCCTGCTGGCTTATGCCGGGCGGTACCCGGATTATCCGCTGCATACCATCAACAACGAGCCCAAGATCGGCGGCGGCCGCGTGGGTCCGCAGACCCTCGACGAAGCGGTGTGGCTGATCCCGATGGCGCAGGGAGCGGATCTTGTCTGGGATACACTCTCGGACGCCGATCGCGAGGCGATCTCCCGGAAGCTTTTCCTTCCCTCGGCGCGCGATGTGATTCTGCCGCACCGGTTGGGCGTGCACAACATTCAGAACTGGAAGAACAGCGCGGTCGGCCTGGTGGGATTTCTGTTGGGCGACGACGCCCTGATCCATGCCGCGATCGACGATCCGGATCGCGGCTACCGTACCCAGATGGCTCGCGGCGTTCAAGCAGACGGCGTATGGTTCGAAGGCGCTTGGGGATACCACTTCTATACGCTGGATGCGGTGTGGGCGCTGGTGGAAGCGGCGCGGAATTGCGGCATCGATCTGTATGGCGATCCCCTCCGCCGCATGTTCGAAGCGCCAATCCGGCTGGCTATGCCGAACCTGAAGCTGCCGGCGTTCAATGACAGCGGCGAAATCGATATCCGCAACGAGCTGTATGAACTGGCGTTGGCGCGGTACCGCGAGCCGCTTCTGGTGAACGGCGTTCCGGCGGCGCGGACCAGCCAGATGGCACTGTGGTTCGGCGAGGACCAACTCCCGGCGGCGGACTCCGCGGCCACGGGGAGCCGCAACTTCGAAGCTTCGGGCTATGCGATTCTCGAGCGTGGCACCGGCCGCGATGCCACATGGCTCTGCCTGAAATACGGTCCTGCGGGCGGCGGCCACGGTCATCCCGATAAGAACAACTTCATCCTGTATTCGCGCGGCGAAGTGCTGTTCCCCGACCCGGGCACGCGGCCTTATGGATCCAATCTGCATGGGGAATGGGACCGTGTGACGCTGGCGCACAACACGCTGGTGGTCGATGGGGTGTCGCAGACGCCGGCGACCGGGCGTATTCTGGCGTTCGGCCCGAATTTTGCGATGACGGATGCGGGCCCGGTCTATCGCGGCGTGCGCTTCGTGCGCACGGTGGTTTTGCTGGACGAGAAGCATGTGGTGTTCGTGGACCAGGTGCAATCGGATGCGCCGCACACCTACGACCTGGCGTTTCATCTGGCCGGCAAGTGGGACGATATCGCGGCGGGGCCGGCGCCGGAATTGCAGGGCCGGGAAGGCTACCAGCACCTGCGCGACGTGAAAACTACGGATTCGCCGGTGCTTACGGCGGGACGGGTTTCGGTTCGGCTGGCACCGAGCGATGCTACGCAGGTGATCGTGGCAACCGGGCCGGGGAAGAGCACCGAAGACCGCGTGCCGATGGCGATCTTCCGGCGCAAGGCACAGCAGACTACTTACGTATGGTCGGCGACGCTCGATGGGGAGGCGGCGCCGCCGACGTTTAGGGAGAAGGATGGTGTCGTGACCGTCGATCTGGGTGGCCGTCGAATTACGGTGAATGTGGCAGGCACGCGGGTGACAGCCGAATCGGAGCCCCGACCGTGAGCGAGCGGTGGCTTAAAGTTGCCGGCGAAGCCGTAGCCACCGCTCCCTTATGGTCGCGGCTCTGAGTGCGGTATGAGACTCATGATGAGAACGTTGTGGATCGCCTTTTTATTCGTTGCCTCGGCCGGTGCAGCCGACAACTTCCTGCCTGTATCGGTCTGGTACGCCGGCGGGAAGGCGCGCGCTCCTATGCTGGAACCGGTCACGCCGCAGTCCGCTGCTATCTGGCGGCGGGACCTGCAGCGCATCAAGGGTCTGGGGTTCAACACGGTCCGGACATGGGTGGAATGGACGGCCGGCGAGCCCCGTCGTCACGAATACCATCTCGAGCAGCTCGACCTGATGTTGAAACTGGCTGAGGAAGCCGGTCTCAAGGTCATCGTACAGACGTACGTGGACTCCGCGCCCGACTGGCTGGCAACGGCATTTCCCGACGGCCACCTGGTCGCGCAGAACGGGCAGGCGATCCCTTCGCAGGCCGCGCCGGGCTTCTGTTTCGATCATCCGGGCGTCCGGCAGGCCACGCTGGATTTTCTGAGCGAAGTCGCGCGCCACGCGGCGAAGAGCCGGGCGTTCCACGGCTGGGACCTCTGGAGCGAGCCCCACATCATCAACTGGGCGGAGATCAACTACATTCCCAATGCGTCGTTCTGCTACTGCCCGCACACGATGGCGCGCTTCCGCCGGTGGCTGCAGGCCAAGTACGGCGGGCTACCTGCGTTGAACGACGCCTGGTACCGGCAGTTCGAACAGTGGACTCAGGTGGAGCCACCGCGCTTCGACACTATCCTTTCCTACACCGACTTCATGGATTGGCGCGTGTTCCTTACCGAGAAGCTGGCGGACGACCTGCGCGACCGTACCCGCACCGTGAAGCAGATCCTGCCCGACCGCGTCACCACCAGCCATGCCGCCGGACCGAGCGCACTGGGTAGCCTGGCGGGCGGCGATGGCAACCCGGACGACTACCTGATGTATCGCGCGGTCGATTATTACGGCACCAGCATGTACCCTAAGCACTCGCTCCCGCCCCACTGGTCTCCCAGCCGCACCATGATGGCGGTGGATCTTACGAGGTCCGCGGGCGGCAACCACGGCTTCTACATCGGCGAGTTGCAGGGCGGCTTCGGCGTCCGCGGCGACGTGGTCAGCCAGGAGATTACGCCGCTTGACGTCGTCCGCTATATGTGGACTGCGGTTTCGCGCGGCGCCCGCGGAATCAACATTTACGCCTGGTACCCGATGAACGCCGGGTACGAATCGGGAGGCTATGGGCTGATCGATCTCGACGGAACGATCACGGAGCGCGCCAAACTGGCCGGCGAGGCGGCGCGGCAGATCGATGCGAACTCCGACCTGCTGCTGAAGGCGCACCCGAAGCCCGCCGAGGTGGCGATCGTCGTCAATCAGCTTACAAACCTGATCGGAGGCGCGGGGCATCTCTATAACCGCGGCGCCGTGGCGCGGTCGCTTTCCGGCTACTACCGCATCTTTTCCGAACGCAACATACCCGTGGATTTCGTCAACGCGGTGGATCTGACGGCGGCACAGGCGAAAGCTTACAAGCTGATCGTGGTGCCGTATCCGATCCTGATGCTGAAGAGCGAGGCCGCGGCGCTCACGGCCTATGTGCGCGGCGGCGGTCATCTGTTCACGGAAGCCCGACCGGGATGGGTGGACGAGAGGGGGCATGCCGAGGAAATTGTGCCCGGTTTCGGTTGGGAGACGATGCTTGGCGTCCGCGAAAAGGCCACTACCCCGAAACCCGACACTATTGTCAAATGGGGCGATCAGACGATTGCCGGCGCGATCTTCGAGGAGCGCTTCACGGTCCTCGACCCGGCCGCGAAACCGCTGGCGTACTTCGAGGACGGCACGCCGGCGGCTTACGAACATGCCTATGGCGCCGGCCGGGCCATCATCGTCGGCACATTTCCGGGCCAGGCGAACGACACCCCGGAAGCCGCGTCGCGATCCAACATCGTCGTCGGGAACCTGCCGGGCGCGGTCCGCCAGCAGCATCCTTTGGGCACCTTCCTGAGCGAGTGGGCAGGCCTGACGCTACCCGACCTCAAAACCAGCGCGCCTATCGACTTTCGCGAACTCGATGCAGATACCGGCCGGCTCTTGTTCCTGATCAACTGGGAGACGCAGCCCGCGCACGTCCAACTGGCCGTCCCGCCAGCGAGATCCGTCCGCGAGGTCATCGCAGGTGCAACGACGGATCTCGCGAACGGCGCGCACATCCGAGTGGAAGTCCCCGCACAGGGCGTCCGCATCTATCGCGTCGATTACTAGCGGGCGGCTGTTCGATTTCTCATCGTACGAAACGATACCAACTCCCGCTGGTCCTGCCCGGATGAGCGAAACGGCATCCTCGACATCCAGTCGGGAATCCGCAGCGTCCCTTCCAGTAGACCAAGAAAATCAGGCACGAAACCTGAAGTCGTGCAAATTGAGGAGACAGCCATGAAACATATTCTGATGGTCGTGATGCTCCTTCTGCCCGGAGCGTTTATTTCTGCGCAAAACCGCCCCGCGGAGGGGGCGCAGAAACTGGAACAAGTGGCCCAGCAACTGAATTTAACCCCTGCCCAGAAACTGAAACTGATTCCGATTCTAAAGGCGGAAGCACCCAAGATCGAGGCCATTAAGACGAACACGTCGCTCTCACCGCTCCAGAAAATGGAACAACTCAAAGCCGTTCACGACGAAACTGATCCTCAGGTGAAAGCCATTCTCACATCGGATCAGTATCAGACACTGCAGAGAATTCGACGAGAGGAAATTCTGCAGGCCATCCGAAACAGACAGGCCCAATGAGTCTCTCGAGGACCGTTGAGCCGGGAACGGGGTTTCGAGGGGTCTCGGAGCCCCCTGCCCGACGCGCGAAGCAGCGACCGAGCCCGCCCTGGTCCCGGACCCCAGATCCCGAATCCAATTGATTCTACGTTCGATAGCTCGTTACCGGTTCTGGTTAAACCTTGCCGTTAACCGTTACGCGGCGGAGACTCTCGCGTCGGGCTTCTAATTTTGGACCGGAAACTCGATAATGGTTGTGCTCTATGTTGAAGCAAATCCGCCCCCTGCGGACCGCCGCGGTTGTAGCGGCGCTCCTTGCCCTCGTCCTGTTCGCGACGCGTCTTCATACCTTCGCGGCCGATGCGCCGAAACCGTTCTCGTCCTATGATGCCCAAGTCAAGCCGATCCTCGCCAAGATGACTCTGGACGAGAAGATCGGCCAGATGACCGAACCGGAGCAGGATGCCATCAAGGACCTTACCGAAATCGACCGGTATGACTTCGGCTCAGTATTGAGCGGCGGCAGCTCGGACCCCAAGGAAGGCAACAGTCTCAAGGCCTGGACCGATCTGTACGATCGCATCCAGCAGCACACGGCCGCCAGCCGGCTCAAGATTCCTTTGTTGTACGGGATCGACGCGGTGCACGGGCATAACAACGTCCTCGGCGCGGTGATGTTCCCACATAATGTCGGCCTCGGCTGCACGCGCAACCCAGCGCTGCTCGAGAAGATCGGGCGCATCACCGCGGAGGAGGTCCGGGCCACGGGCATTCAATGGGCCTTCGCTCCCTGCGTGACCGTTCCGCAGGACATCCGGTGGGGACGTACCTACGAAGGGTTCTCCGAAGACCCCGCCATTGTGAAGGAACTCGGTGAAGCAGAGACCCGCGGCTTCCAGGGGCTGGACCTGGCCAACCCGCTCGCGGTGCTGGCGTGCGCCAAGCATTACGTCGGCGACGGCGGCACCACCTACGGCACCGGCACCGGACGCAGCCGGGGCAACGACCAGGGCAACACCCAGGTCGACGAGGCCACGCTCCGGCGGATCCACCTGCCCGGCTATATCACTGCCATTAAGGCGGGTGTCGGATCGATCATGCCGTCGTACAGCAGCTGGAACGGGGTGAAATGCTCGGCGTCGAAGCGCCTGCTGACCGAAATCCTGAAGCAGGAGCTCGGTTTCGAAGGCTTCCTGATCTCCGATTACAACGCCATCGATCAGCTCGATAAAGACTTCAAGAAAGCCGTCGGCATTACGATCAATGCGGGTATGGACATGGCGATGGTCCCGAATCGCTACAAGGAGTACATGACGGACCTCAAGTCGCTGGTTGACGAAGGGACGGTGCCGATGTCGCGCATCGACGACGCGGTGACCCGCATTTTGCGGGTGAAGGCGGCGATGGGAATGCTCGATCCCAACAAGTCGTACCTGGCCGACCGCAGCCTGTGGAAGACGTTCGGCTCACCGGAGCATCGCGCGGTGGCGCGGCAGGCGGTGCGGGAATCGATGGTGCTGCTGAAGAACCGGAATAAGACGCTGCCACTGGCGAAAAGCGCGGCGCGCATCCATGTCGCGGGCAAGAGCGCGGACGATATCGGCGACCAGTGCGGTGGGTGGACCATCGACTGGCAGGGCAAGAGCGGAGATATTACCCCGGGCGGCACCACGGTGCTGGGGGCGATCAAGAAGGCCGTGGGCTCGAATACGCAGGTCACGTTCTCCAAGGATGGCACCGGCGCGGCTGGGGCGACCGTCGGGGTGGTCGTGATCGGCGAGCGGCCCTACGCCGAGATGCAGGGTGATCGCGTGGATCTGCAACTGGCGGCGGAAGATGTGGCGGCGGTGAAAACGATGAAGGCGGCCGGCATTCCGGTGGTGGTCGTGCTGTTTTCGGGACGGCCCATGATCCTGGGCGACGTGCTCGAACAGGCGGACGCACTGGTTGCGGCGTGGCTGCCGGGGACGGAAGGCGACGGGATCGCGGACGTTCTGTTCGGCGGCTATAAGCCGACCGGCAAGCTGTCGCACGCGTGGCCGCGGACGATGGCGCAGGTGCCGAGGTCGGCCAATACGGAGCCGCTGTTCAAGCTGGGGTTCGGGCTGACGTATTGATCAGGTACACGTCACGTTCGGACCGCGGGCCGGGCATGCCCGGCCCCTGCACTGGCCCGGCGTCGCGCTAACGCTTCATCTGCGCCTGTACCTTGTTCATCATCTCTTTCAAACGGGGCTCCATCTCTTCCGGATGCCGTCCGGCTTCGATTGCCCAGGCGCGCATGTCGACCGGGACCCCCCAGGGGTTCCGGTAGTCTTCCGCAAGCGGCGGGCCCCCCGGTTCGCCAGGCTTGGGAATTCGGAGAGGTAGCTGAAAGGCCCACATGGACCCGCCCGCCAGCGCGCGATGCGGGTAGGCCAGAAGGTAGCCGCAGTTGCGGTTCTCCAGAATCATGACCGCCGACACCACCACCCACTTGCCGGCGTCGCTATCGGACGGCTGCTCGCAGCTCCAAAGCCGCACCCGGGGCGCCACTAGCGCCGCATCCGAAAGCGAGAACCAGTCCAGCGGGATCTCGCGCAGGCCTAGATTTTCGGCGAACCGTTCGACCTGCGGCAGTGCTTCGTTCCAGCTCACGTTGGAATCGTTGAACAACTCGTAAGCAGGGCGCCCGAGACCCAGGCCGTTCACATAGGGGAAGAAGTCCGGATAAGCCCGGACAACGGGGATGAAGGAGCTTGCCGCCAAGGCGACGGTGGCGGCCTGCCACACGCGCCGGCCAGGCAATTGGGCGATGATCCTTGGCACGGGCGCGAGCATCAGGATGAGCAACGCTTCGGGCATCATGAAGTGCCGAATGCTGATGTCCAGGCGGCTCAACAGGCAGACCACCAGGAAGACGTACAGGGCGAATTTCAGCACGCGCCAGTGCGGCCGCAGGTCCTTCGGAATCACCGGCCCGAGCCTCCTGGCTGCGATTCCCGCAGTCGCCGCGAGAAGCAACAACCCCAGAAATCCTTCTGTAGATTTCAGCGCGAATACGACCGGAAAATACCACGGCACTCCATGCGGAATGGCGTGCCCGAGAAGGAAGGTGGGGCGCGATCCGAGAAGGAGCATCAGGAGAATTCCGCGCGCATAGATCCATAGGGGCATCAGCGGGCGCCTTACCATTCCAGCCCACCATCCGCGTCCCAGGCTATCCAGAGCGTCGTTGGGCTGGTTCCAGGAAAGCACCAGCAGCACGGCGTACGACAGCACCGCCGCGCATAGAAGGCCGCGAAGCGCGCAGCGCATCCGTTGGTTGCGCTCTTCCCTCTTGCGCGTGAACACCGCCAGGGTGATGACCACGGGGATCAGGATCAGGCCGGTGAATTTCGAGAGCGCCGCGGCGGCGACGGCCGCGCCGAAGACGAGCGCCTTGCGCGGCGCCGGCTCGGCCCAGATCTCCCCGAGCTGCCAGAGGGCCAGCAGCGTAAACAGGGTCACGGGCACGTCGGTGATGACCAGAGGGCCGAAGGCCAGGAACGTCGGCGTTGTGACGTAGGCAGCCAGGCAGAGCAGGCCTCCGGCAATTCCACCGAAGCGCGTTGCGTAGCGGTAGATCACCCAACCGAGGACCAGCGTCAGGAGCAGCATCGGCGCGCGGGCCCAGAGCAAGGTCAGGCGCCAGTCGTTCCAGCGGCCCAGCACCGCGTCGCCGAAAATCCATTGGCAGGAGAAGGCCTGGAAAAACGTGTCGGACAGGCGCCACGCCGGGCCGTTATAGTCGGCGCGTGTGCCGCGCGCCACCAGCGGCAGCGCCGCGATCACCTTCGCCAGCGGAGGATGCTCCGGATTCATCCGCAGGTCGAGCCGCTGCAGATAGCTCAGTCCTGCCCCGACGTGCGTCACCTCGTCGAAGGTGGCGGATTCCCGCAGGGCTGCCCCGCCGCTCAGGAAGCACATTACCGCGAGCAAGCCTGCAGCGGCGAGATCCGCTCGCTTTGCGTTGGTCATCGGCGCATTCGCCTCGGCCCAAGGAGGAGGTCCCCGCAAATGATTCCGCGTCCGTTCATCCCGAGAAATACCCGTCCGTACACGCGCGGATCGGCCTGGATCAGCGTCGGCCCGCCGTATTGATGGGCATCGTCATTGATCCGCAGCCAGGTGGCGCCGTTGTCGTCTGACCGGTAGATTGCCATTGCATTGGCTGGCGCC
>Ga0335083_10012711_pt1 | contig 10060 bp, 9 predicted proteins | sample Lox_Sample_42_FD_206716 | JGI IMG/M metagenome (GOLD analysis project Ga0335083, IMG submission 206716) | Soil microbial communities from Loxahatchee National Wildlife Refuge, Florida, United States - Lox_Sample_4.2 | ecosystem: Environmental > Terrestrial > Soil > Wetlands | place: USA: Florida...
CGGGATCCGCTGCACCCGCTGCCGTATTTCTTGATTGCCTGGGCAGCCGCTTCTTTCACCTTGGTGTGCGTGATCAGGTCCAAATAATCGTTGGACCCGAACATCAGCACCTTGCGTTTCCCCATGCGGATTTCGCCGGGCCCGCAGCCTTCGCGATCACCGAAGACCTCGAAGTACATGTACAGCCCAGCAGCTTGCAGGTCACTCGGACGAGTGAAATTGCGGCACTTCTCGAAAATATCATTCGAACCGCTGCCCTTTTTCTTGCCGGTGATATCGCTGGATACGCGCATGGTCCTCAGTTCCATTCGTAAATTCGGTAGGTCTTGTAACGCCTTGCTCCCATCACCTCCAGAGAGCGATTCATCAGTGTGTTGTCTTCCAGGATCCAGGACATTTCGCAGTCGCCGTAGCCCAGTTGGCGCGCATTGCGGACGAGAGTTGCGTAAAATGCGGCCGCCAGGCCCGACGGCCGGAACTCTTCCACGACACCCAATGCGAGAACGCGTACACTTTTGATCAAACGTTGATAATACAGGATTTTCAATAGACCCGTGGGGAGCAGTTTGCCGTTCGCGGGTTTGAGGGCCACATTGACATCGGGAAGGGCCAGGGCAAAGCCGACCACGCGGTCGCCCACCTCGCCGATGAGGACGAGCTCGGGCTTGAGAATCTGCTTCATCTCCTTGCCCATGGCGAAGAACTCTTCGCGCGACATCGGAACGAAACCCCAGTTGCGCTGCCAGGCTTTTCCGTAGACATCCCAGACCCGTTCCACATCGCCCTGGAAATCCTTCATGTTGATGGGACGAACCTTGACGCCGTTGGTCGCTAACACCCTGTCCGCGACGCGTCCGATCTTCTTCATGTCGATGCGGTCGGCGTGGCTGATGTAGGCAAACAGGTCCTTGGCCTTTTTGAGTCCCACCTTCTCCATCAGCGTGGGGTAATAGCGCGGGTTGTAGGTCATCATGACCATCGGGCTGGAATCGAAGCCGTCCACCAGCATGCCGCACTCATAATTGAGAGAGGGATTTACGGGACCGCGCAGAAATTTGGCTCCGCGGTCCAGGCACCATTGGCGGGCGCGGGCCAACAACGCTTCTGCTACCGCGAGATCGTCCACGCATTCGAAGAAGCCGAAGAAGCCGGCGCTCTCTTCGTGGAACTGATTGTGGGCGCGATCCACGATGGCCGCGATCCGCCCTACGACTCGGCCGTTTTGCCGAGCCAAATAGAACTCCGCCTGCGCATTGAGGTAGAACGGGTGTTTCTCTCGATCGAGCAGTTCCTTCATCGCGATCTCGAGCGGCGGAACCCACTTCGCGTCGCCGCGGTAGACGCTGTAAGGGAAACGGATGAACTCTTTCAGCGCCTGTTTGCCGTCGATTGCGGCGACCTCAACACCTCCCAATCGCAAGTCCTCCCTTGGATAATTTCCGGTAAATAGCCGGGGCGGTTAGGATTAGACCGGCTGCCAGGACGGCCCCCGCCAATACGTCAACCGTATAGTGGTATCGAAGATAAACTGTAGCAAAAATGAGGACCGGAGTGTAGGCGAAATAGGCCTTGAATAACCGATTTGAAACGAGGCGGCTGCCCCACCACGCGAGGATGGTGAGTTCGGTATGGCCGCTTGGGAAACAGTCGTAATTGACAGATTCCAGCCGATCGAGTGTCACCTGCATGCCGTGGAAGAACCACATTCCCTGTAACATCGTGTGTTGTAAATGTTTTAGCAGGAAGCGGGGGCCCAGGGCCGGCACGATGAAGTAGCCGACGTAAGAGACCAGGAAGCCCAACGCGATTAAAAAAGCATAATATTGGAACTCCCGATAGAGACCCTTGCGCCAGAGCAGCGCGGCCACCAGAAGTACTACGGGAATAAAAAAGGTATAGCAGACCTGCAATAGCTCGGTTAGCGGGCGGCTCGAAATCCGCTCCAACCAAACCGTGGGGTGCACGCCCCAGATCCGATAGTCGAGATTCGCCAGCCACCGATCGGCTCTAGTGTGCCGAACCGCGGGAATGTAAACGGCCATTTCCTTGTAACAGCTGGCTACGTAGAACAACATGTACCAGTTCCGGAAAATCCAGGTGGAGCGGTTAGGGCGCTTCACCTGATAGATCAGGAGCCCGATCGCAACGACGTGCCATGCCATGTAAAACCAGGCATCGGGAATCTGGCGCCACCAGCCCAACAGCAGCACGGTGGTAAACGTGAAATATGCCAGGACGACCTTGTCCACGGCCCAGAAGCCGGTGGAGACCTTGTTGAGCTTCAGTATCTGATCCAACCGGCCTCCTTGTACCAGGCCAGCGTTCGTGCCAGACCCTCATCCAACGAGGTTAGGGCGTTGAAGCCCAACTCGCGCGATGCACGGCCAGGGTCGCACGTCCAGCGCAGGAAACGAGCTTCGGTGATTTTATCGCGCGAAAGGATGCCCGCCTTTCCCGTCAGACTCGCCCATTTCTCAGCGCACCATCCTATCGCAACTGCCGCCGGCAAAGGCAGGGAGACGTGGAATGGCTTCCGGTTCATCGTACGGCCCGCAATCGCCGCCAGATCGCCCCAGGTCCTGGGAAGGGGATGGCTCAGGAAATAGGTGCGGCCGGCCGCCTGCGGAGCCCTGGCGGCCGTCAGGATGCCTTCTACCAGGTCGTCCACGTATATGGCGCTAAACCAACGCTCACCCCCGGCGATCTGGACGCAGACCCCGCGGGCAACGGACTGCAGCATCTGGAAAACGTCCGTATCGCGCGGGCCGTAAACTACGGGCGGCCGCACAATGACGGCATCGGGCAGCAGCGCCCGGACAATCTGCTCGGCTTCGAGTTTTGACTTGCCGTAATGCGAGACGGGGTGCGGCGGGTCGTCTTCGGAAAGCGGCGGGCCTTGCAAGGTTGGTCCCGCGGCGGCGAGGGAGCTGACGTGCACGAAGCGGATGCCGCGCCCTGCCGCGCGTTTGGCTAAGTTCTCCGTAGCGCGCGCGTTGCCCAGATAATAATCGCCCGGGCGCAGCACCTTGGTGGCGCCGGCGAGATGAATGACCGTGTCGATGCCGTCGAGCGCTTCATCCAGCCCTGCGCCGGTCGCCAGATCGCCTCTGACCTGCGAGACCGCGGCCGGAAGCGTCACACTGCGCCGGGTAAGGCATTTCACCGGCCCAGCGACACGCTCAATGAGATGGCCACCGATGAACCCTGTGGCGCCCGTGACGAGCAACATTAGCGGGCGGTGCTACGGAAAGCGACTTCGCCGAAGAAACTCTCGGCAGTAGCGCCGGTGTGCTGCGAATTGATCTGCAGGCGCAGACCCTTGACGTGCGGCGCGGGCTTGCCAAATGCGCGCTCGTAATCCGCTGCCACATTATGAAGTTCCGGTACCCAGCGGTTCGCCTCGGCCGATCCGGACTGCGCCACGACGGCGACTACGTGTACGAGGGGAATCGAGCTGGCGTTCTGTACCGTTCCCTTGGGCGCGTTGCTGTCCCAGATGTAAGTGAGAACGCGGCGGTCCGCAAAAGCGACCAACACCTGTGCGGCCTGATCATCCGTGGAGGCCTTGCGGAAATCACCGGAGGGTGGCATTTGCGTGACTTTCCAGGTCCAGGAAAGGAAAGGTGTCGCGCCCGGGTCCACGTCGACGGAACGCTCCAGGGAAAACGATGCCTTGACGCTTTTCAGATGGACACACGGCCCCTCGCCATTGCCGCACGAAGAAATATCGGGCTTGCCGTGATTGACCTTAACCTGCCATTCGGCGGGCAGGCGGTCAGGCGTCATATTAGCCGCGCTCAGAACGATCACCGCCATCTGCGAGGCCCAGGCATGGAGAGCAAACAGAACTATGGCGCAGAGGATTAGCAGCTTCTTCAAATAACCTCTCGAATGGCGCGAAGCCGGGGTCTTTACTACTATCGCATGATTCGTTACCGAATTGCCATGAACAGAAGACCCAAGCATTGCCGATTCAGTCCCCTGCGCCGGGTTGAGAGCAGGCCGGTCGCCTGCACAGTTAGATGCTCGCGCTAGCTTGCGGGCTGCTTCGTTTTGTGAGACTTCTTCACCTTGTGTTTCGCCTTTTTAGCGCTGTGCTTGGCGGCCTTCCCGGTATCCTTGGCGGCCTCACCGGTTGCCTGGCCGGCGGCTTTCATGTCCTGACCAGGGGTTTGCGCCCGGGAAGTTAGAACGGCGGGACCAGCCGCCAGAATGATTCCAACAAAGAGGGGTGTAAACAACTTCATGCTCCAGTTGGAGCAGGCTCGGTGCCAGAGCGAAGGAGATTACGGTACCGATTTCCGTGCCTGGATGGCGCCCGCGGTTTCGGCGGCCTGCCGCGCGACCGTTTCCGGCATACCGGGAAGCGGGCGGGTGAAGCGCTCGACGGCTTCCAAGTCGGACGATTGCCCGACCAGATACAACGCCCGCAGAGCCTCCCAGACGTGGTTCTTGTCCGCGGAGAGATCTACCAGCGGATCGCCCTGGCGAACCGTGGCGCCCTCGCGCTGATCGAGATCCCGCACCTCGCCCGGTACCGCGCATCGCACCTCCTGGTTCCCGATGTGCGCCACCATTGTTCCAGGGTTGACGTAGTCCCCGAGTTTCAGACGGTATTGGAGCCTTCCGGCCGCGGGAGCCGTTACCGTGTACGGGGAAAGCATGGCGGCCAGTTCGGGGCGCGCCGCGGCATCGCCGAAAGCGGCCAGAGCCAACGCGGCATTGCGCCGCACCATCGGCTCGGGGTCGTGCAGGAGGCGCAGCAGCGCGTCGTGAAACGGCGCGTAGTTGCGGTCCTGGCCCATGATCCACGCGGCAGTCTGGCGCAGTTCCAGGCTGGGGCTCGCGGCTTGACGAAGCACGTCGGGATACCAGCGGGAAACGTCGCGGTGCGCGGAGAGCCGCTCGCCGATCTGCACCAGCGCATGTTGAGCGTGCCGCGGTTTACCGGTATCGGCGAAGTAGCGGTCGATCTCGGTGTCCGAGAGCTTGCGGCCAAACCACGTGCTGTACCAGAAAAGGAAGGGGAAGAGGACAAGCAGCAGCGCAAACCCCGTGATCATGAGGTACGCGCGCTTACCGGGACGGCGGCCGGTGGCCATGGCAGAGGACACTATATCAAAGGCGCTACTGCCCGGCGAGCCGCTGGTATGCCTGCCGCGCTTCGGGATCGTCCGCGTATGGGTGCGCCAGGTAGAGTTCCAGCATCCGCTTGGCCCGCTGGTTGTCTCCCGCGCGCATTGCCAGGTCGGCCAAAGTGCGCCCGCAGAGGGAGAAATCGGGCGCATGCTCGATGTGCGTGCGGCATTCGTTTTCGAGATGGTCGGCCATCAGGCGCTTATTCAGCACCGGCATGCCGGGCGGCACGTCGCGGAGGAAAACCATGCTCTGCGCGTCCTGGTAGACCAAGTTCCACGCATCGCCGGCCGGCTGCGCGAGGGCCAGCACGAGCGGATAGAGCACGCCGGAGTTGTACTCGAAGCCGTTCACCGCGATAGCGCCAACTCCGTAGCGCTGCAGCAGTACTTCGCGGGTTGGATCGGCCGGCGGCAATCCGAGGATCTTGCGGTAGTCCTGAAAAACGGCCTCACTGAGCGCGCGGCCGTCGATGAACGCGGAGCGGCCTCGCCAGATCAGATATCCACCGTCTTCGTAGGTGTTGAACAGGCGGGCATCGATCTGGTGTTCGCGCAGGAATTCTATGGCACCGCCGGGATATGCCCACTCGGCCGCGCGTAGTTGAAAGAATCTGCCGCGCGCTGTCTGCCAGACGGTCACGGCCAGGAGCGCGGCGATCGCAGCCATCGCAACGTACCGCACGGGCAACGGACGCTTCGGGGCGTAGGTCGCGATGAGGACGGGCGCAATCACGCCCAGCAGCATCTCGTTCCGAAACGCCATCAACGAGGCCGCCGCGAATGCCGCAAACAGGATCCAATCCGAAATTCGCACCTTGCGCCACGCAAGCAGCAACGAGATAGCGGAGCCGTAGAGCAGAAGGTCGAAGGAGTATGGAGGCCCCCAGAGGTCAGCGTGTGACCACTCGATGAGGGCAGCCTGCATAGGGCTGCGGCGGTATTCGAGTACTGTGGCCAGCGTGGCGAAGCCGTTCGGATTGACGCCGGAAATCAGCACCGCGGCGGCGCCGGCAATCAGGATGCGTTTGCGATCCGGGGCACGGCGAACGAGCGCATCGAGGGCGTAGGCTCCGCAGACGATCCAGCCGAGGAAGAACCCTCCGTGGCAGTTGGCCCATACCAGCGACAACACCGGCAGCAACCACACGCGGCGCCGGTCTTCCAGAACGGCGATAAAGGCCGCGGTGAAAATGTAGCTGAGGATGGACGGCCGGTCGTGCGCGAATTCGACGGCCAGGGAGGCCGCCGCGAGGGCGGCTGCTACGCCCCAGAGCCAGGAGCCGGTGCGCTTGCGCGCGACGTAACCCGTGAAGCCGCACAGCAGCGTGAGCAGCAGCGCCTTCCACAGCACGACCGCGCCGAATCCGCCCGACGTCTGGATACCGTACCAGACGGCCTGCGCCAGCCATTCGTGCGCGAGGTTGAAACGGCGGATGCTTGCCTCGCCCGGCGCGAGCGGCGCGGCGGCGGTGGTGTACGCGAACGGATCCGGCACCGGGAGGCGATGCTGCTGAACGATGTAGCGTCCCGTGGCGAGGTGCCACCAGGAATCGGGGTCGGACATTTCGGTCGAGAACAGCCCGAGCAGGAAGATGGCGCAGACCACGACCAGGACCGCGACGAGCCATGGGGGAATTGCGGGGGAAGGTGGATCAGCCTTGCGCAAATTGCAGCATAGCATCGGGCGATGCGGTGGCTACATTCACATCAGTGGTTAATCCCGGACACACCGAACGGAAAGTGCTCGCTGCTTCTCCAAGCCCCTTTGACGATGAAGAGCTTTCCCGCCCAGGCCAAAGTTGTAGGACCATACGGTGGCCGCATCAATCTCCGATGCCGTCCAGTAGAATCCGTGGGCTTCCAAGCGTGCGTACTGACCATCATCGGAACGGCCGCCGCCGAGCATGGCATTGAACCCGGAACTGCCCCCTGCCAGGAGCGCCTGGAATGCCGACTGACCCTTGTCTTCCGAATCCTCGCTGACACCGCCGTAGTACTTCGCCATCCGCCGCCATTCGTCATCGGTCGGCAAGCGCCACCCATCGCCCAAGGATTGACAGGCTCGCTGCGCCGACTCCCATGTATACAGACGGCCATAGCGACGGCAATTCCGTTCGGCATCTTCGTAGCAATAGGACGGCTCGGTATTGACGTCCAGATTGCGCGTCGTCCACTCTTTGCCGTCCGCCATCCGCTTGGGGGAATAGGGCGCGGCTGGTGCGTTCGGCTCTTGGGCGGAAAGGGGAGCTGGTGAGGAACAGATGGAAATGAACGCTACACCAAGAACGATGGATCCACCAAAGACTCGAGCCTCACGGGTCTTGTGTTTGAAGTCAGTCATCGGCATCCACTGTACCGAACTATTCTACATTCGGAAGCCGTTCCGACCTCGGCCAACCGACTGGCAAAAACAAGAACCGGTGATGCTCGCTTGCTCGCTACAATGGAGATATGGCGAAGGAAGCTGCGGAACTGCTGCGTGAAGCACTAAGGCTGCCTGCCGAGGCACGCGCGGCGATCGCGAGCTCTCTGATCGAGAGTTTGGATCCCGAAAGCGATCCTGATGCCGAAGAACGCTGGCGCGAGGAAATCGTGCTCCGCATGACCGCGATTGATTCCGATGCAGTTGAAATGGTGCCCTGGGAGGATGCCCGGCGGCGTTTGTGGCGGCGAGTGAAGGCGTGACCACAGACCGTGTCAGCTTCCATCCGGCGGCGCTGGAGGAAGCAGACGCGGCTGCCGCCTGGTACGCCGAGCGCAGCGAGTCAACGCCTGAGCGGTTTCTCGAGGAAGTGGATTGGGCCATCGAGCGGATCGCTTCAAACCGGCAGGCTTATGCCCGTTTCGAGGGTGACTCTCGTCGCATTCTGCTGCCGCATTTTCCCTATCAGATCATCTTTCGACACCGCTCAAACGTTGTGGAGATATTGGCTGTGGCCCACACTCGAAGGCGCCCGAGCTATTGGCGTAAGCGAACCTGAGACAAAGTCCGCCTCAAAAACAAAAACCGGCGACTGCGTTCCCGCAGCCGCCGGCCACTGATTTACCGATCTGGCGTGACTTACTCCGCCAGCGATTCCTCGCCCGTGTCCTCCGGAAGACCGCCGGCGTACTGCAGCCGCGTCTCCTCGTCGTAACCCGGGATGGCGTCGAGCGCCGGCTCGGCCACCGGCTCCTCCACCACATCCTCGCCTGCAATCTTCACCTGGCGGTAATATTCCATGCCGGTGCCGGCCGGAACCAGGCGGCCCATGATCACGTTCTCCTTCAGGCCGCGGAGGTAGTCCACCTTGCCGTTGATGGCGGCTTCGGTGAGCACGCGCGTGGTCTCCTGGAAGGAGGCGGCAGAGATGAACGAATCGGTTGACAGCGACGCCTTCGTGATGCCGAGCAACTGCGCCTTGCCCTGCGCGGGCCGGCCGCCGGCTTCGAGCACGCGGTCGTTTTCCGTCCGGAACTTGAACTTGTCGACAATTTCTTCCGGCAGGAATTCGGTGTCGCCGATGTCCTCGATCTTCACCCACCGCATCATCTGGCGGGCGATGGTCTCGAGGTGCTTATCGTTGATGTTGACACCCTGCAGGCGGTAGACTTCCTGAATCTCGTTGACCAGGTACTTCTGCAGTTCCTTTTCGCCGAGCACCTTCAGGATGTCGTGCGGGTCGCGCGGACCGTCCATCAGCGGCTCGCCGGCTTTCACCCGCTCGCCCTCCTGGACGTTGATGTGCACGCCGCGCGGCAGCGAGTATTCCCGCTGGTCGCCGTCGTCGCCCACTACGTAAATCCGGCGCTGGCCCTTGGTCACTTCGCCGTACTTCACCACACCGTTGATTTCCGCGATGATGGCCGTCTCACGCGGCTTGCGCGCTTCGAACAGTTCCACCACGCGCGGCAGACCGCCGGTGATGTCCTTGGTCTTGGTGGTTTCGCGCGGGATCTTTGCCAGCACATCGCCGGCGTGGACTTCGTCGCCGTCGCGAACCATCAGGTGCGCGTGCGTCGGCATCAGGTACTTCTTGCGCTCGCCGCCCCGCGTCCCGGTTTCCGGCCGGACTTCGATCGTCGGCTGCCGCTTCTCGTCGGGCGAATCCATCACCACGAGCTGCGACATACCGGTGACCTCGTCCACCTGCTCCTGCAGGGTCAGGCCGTCGATCAGGTCTTTGAAGTGCACCACGCCGCTGACTTCGGTCAGGATCGAGAACGTGTACGGATCCCATTCGAGCAGGATCTGGTTGCTCTTCACCGGAGCGCCGTCCTCGACCAGAACGCGGGCGCCGTATACCACCGGGTAGCGTTCCTTTTCACGGCCCTTGTCGTCGACCACCGCCATGATGCCGTTGCGGTTCATCGCGATGATTTCGCCCGCCTTGCTCTTGACGGTCTGGATACCGATGTAGCGCGCGAAACCGTCGGACTTGGCGTCCTGTGTCGACTGCTCGCTGATACGAGTAGCGGTACCGCCGATGTGGAAGGTACGCATCGTCAGCTGCGTACCGGGCTCGCCGATGGACTGCGCCGCGATGACGCCTACCGCCTCGCCGCGCTCCACCAGCCGTCCCGTCGCCAGGTTGCGGCCGTAGCAGGCCACGCAGACGCCGCGCTTCGATTCGCAGGTCAACACCGAGCGGATCTTCACGCGCTCGATACCGGCGGCCTGAATTGCCGCCGCCAGGTCTTCGGTGATCTCCTGGTTCACCGCCACGATGACGTTGCCTTCGTAGTCCTTCTGGTCCTCGAGCGGCATGCGGCCCACGATGCGGTCGCGCAACGGCTCGATGATTTCGCCGGACTCGATGATCGGCTCCACGTAGATGCCTTCGGTGGTGCCGCAATCGTTCTCGGTGATGATCACGTCCTGCGCCACGTCGACCAGACGCCGCGTCAGGTAGCCCGAATCCGCCGTCTTCAACGCGGTGTCG
>Ga0335083_10012712_pt1 | contig 10059 bp, 9 predicted proteins | sample Lox_Sample_42_FD_206716 | JGI IMG/M metagenome (GOLD analysis project Ga0335083, IMG submission 206716) | Soil microbial communities from Loxahatchee National Wildlife Refuge, Florida, United States - Lox_Sample_4.2 | ecosystem: Environmental > Terrestrial > Soil > Wetlands | place: USA: Florida...
CGCGGAAAATTCCCGTCCACACGTCTTCGGTATTGCCGAGCACCGCGGCGACGAACTGGCCGGTCTGGTCCTTGGGCGTGCCGGCGCGCGGCGCCGGCTGCGGCAAGCTCTGCTGAAATTGCGAGCCGCCGCCACTCAAAATCTCGGCGCCGCCGATCAGGACGCCGGGATCGATGCCGAACGCCCAGCCGATGAGGCCGAGCACCACGATCGTGCCGATGCCGAGACCGCCGCGCCCGACCGGAATACCGAAGCCGCCGCCGGAAAAGCCACCCTCGCTGTCGCGGTCGTCTTCGACGTTATCGCTGCGGCGAAAATCATCCCAACGCATTCAAAACCTCTTGCAAAAAAAGCCGATGGATCATTGCCGAATGCATCTTCGCCGTCCAATCGGCTGTCCCGATTCAGAACCCGCCACGCGACCTAAGCTACGGGCCGATAGGCAGAATTTGCCCAGCACCATCACGTTTCCGTCAACCGTTTCTTCACCTTGGCGACTCATAGTGCCGGCCTGTCGGTTGTAGGTCCCGCGTCGCCGACCGCGTCGCCTGAGTCAGAGTTCTGAGTCATGGTTGTGTCGCGTCGCGGGGCGCCCGGAAGGGCGCCCCGTGGAGTTTCAAGCCGCCCGTCATCGCGCATTCTCGTCGGCGATTGCGTCGAGGAAATGTCGAAGCTGCCCGCCGGCAGCGTCGATCTGGTGTTCGCCGACCCGCCCTACAATCTGCAGCTCGAAGGCGACCTGAAGCGGCCGGACGATTCGCACGTCGATGCCGTCACCGAGGACTGGGACAAGTTCGCGAGCTTTGCCGCCTATGACGATTTCACCGCGCGCTGGCTCAAGGGCTGCCGCCGCGTAATGAAACCCGCGGCCACGATCTGGGTGATCGGCTCCTACCACAATATTTTCCGCGTCGGCACCATCATGCAGGATCTCGGCTTCTGGATCCTCAACGACGTGATCTGGCGCAAGTCTAACCCGATGCCGAATTTCCGCGGCCGGCGCTTTACCAACGCGCACGAGACCATGATCTGGGCTTCGCGCGAGGCAAGCGCCAAAGGCTACACCTTCAATTACGAGACGCTGAAGGCCGGCAACGAAGATATCCAGGTGCGCTCGGACTGGACCTTGCCGCTGTGCACCGGCGAGGAGCGGCTGAAAGGCGACAACGGCAAGAAGCTGCATCCGACGCAGAAGCCGGAGGCGCTGCTCGCGCGCGTGCTGCTGTCGAGCTCAAGGCTCGACGATCTGGTGCTCGACCCGTTCTGCGGCACCGGCACCACCGGCGCGGTGGCAAAGCGCCTGGGCCGCCGTTTCGTCGGCTGCGAGCGGGAGGCAAGCTACGCCAGGGCCGCCGAGAAACGCATCGCCGCGACGGCGTTGCTGGAGGCGCCGACGCTGGCGCCGTTCATGACCGCGCGCGAGGCGCCGCGCGTGCCGTTTGCGGCGCTGATCGAGCGCGGGCTGGTCAGGCCCGGCGTCAGACTGGTCGACGCCAAGAAGCGGCACAAGGCGCTGGTGCGAGCCGACGGCGCGGTGTCGCTCGGCGACCATGTCGGCTCGATCCACCGCATCGGCGCGCTGGCGCAAGGCCTGGAGGCCTGCAACGGCTGGACCTTCTGGCACATGGAGACGCCGAAGGGCCTCACGCTGATCGACGAGCTGCGCGCCAAAGTGCGCGCGGAGATGGCGGAAGCGGCGGAATAAATCTACAGATCGCCGCGGCCGATCTGGCAAAGCACACGGAAGACACCGACGTCGGCCTTGCCGAAATCGCGCGCCAGGCGCGCGCCGATGCTTTCGGCGTCCGGCTGGTAAAGCGTATCGATCATCAGCGCGCCGGCGATCTTCTTGTCGCCGCCGCGGAGTTTTTCTTCCATCGACACCGGCATGCCGCGCGGGTCGAGCGCGATCCAGATTTCGCCGCCGGCAACGGCCGTGTCGGCGGCCAATTCTTCCACCAGCGCCGTCAGCACCGCGGCATCCGGCACTTCGTTGAATCGCGCCGTGACGGCATAGGCGCCGCGGAAACTGCCGCGGCGAACCGCGCGGCGGCATACCGTCCGGTTCATGTTGATGAAGATCTCCGACATGATCCTGCGGGTCATCGGCGTCGGATGGTCGAGCCGCTCGAGGTAGGGCTTCGAGGTCAGCACTTCCGGCTGCTCGACGAGATAGAAATTGAAATAGCCCGATGAACCCGACAGCGCCTTGTGCCGCCGGCCGAACAGAAAGCCGGGAACGCCGAGCCGTTCGATCAGGTGCTCGCCCTGGAACCATTGCTCGAATTCGGCTTCACGGCCAGCGCGGCAATCGTTCCAGATCGCCAGAATTCCGGGCTGCGAGATGTCCGCCATGCGGCGCATTTACCCCCTGGACGACAGCGCTTCGACAAGAAGCTCGAGCGCGCGCGTTGCAAACGCGTCCATATTCTCGCGCCGATCGGCGCTGCCGGTGCGCAAGGTTGCCGCCCGCTCGAGCGGCCCGGAGACGGCCAGACAGGTGTGGCCCGGCGGATCGCCGTAACGATTGCCTGTCGGGCCGGTGGCGCCGGTTTCGCCGACCCCCCAGTTCGCGCCATGCCGCTCGCGCACCCGCCGCGCAACCAGCAACGCATAGCCCTCGGTTGCCGGTCTCACGTCCTGCATATCGGCGTTGCTGATGCCGAGCAGCGCCGCGCGCGCCGATTTCGTATAGACGATGGCGGCGCCGAGAAAGTAGGCGGAGGCGCCGGGAATGCTAAGCAGCGCGGCCGCGATCAGCCCGCCGGTCGAGGACTCGGCGACTGCAACGGTTTCGCGGCGTTCGATCAGGCGCGCCGCGATCTCCTGCGCCAGCGGCTGCAACGTTTCCATGCTCATGCGCCGACCCGCCGTTCGACATTGGCGCTGCGCGTGGGCACGCCGAATTCCTTGCGGCAGACTTCGGCGAGAACCGCGATCCCCTCGCGGATTTCGTCATGCGTGGGACTGGCAAAGCAGAGCCGCATGCGGCATCTGCTGCCCTGCTTGTCGAGCGACCATTCCGGCCCCGGGTTAATGACAACACCCGCGGCAAGCGCCTTGTCGCGCAGCTTCATGCTGTCGACACTGTCGGGCAGCTTGACCCAGAGGAAGATGCCGCCGGGCGGATAGTCGAACTCGGCCGCGGTGCCGAACTGCTCGTTGAGCGCGGCGACCAGCGTGTCGAGCTTCGCCTGGAAGCGCTGGCGCAATTGCGGCACGTGCTCGGCGAAATGCGCCTCGCAGTATTCGGCCAACATCATCTGCTCGAGGCCGCCGGAGCCGGCATCGGTCTTGAGTGGCAGAATGCGCGATAGGATCGACCACGGCGCCACGATGAAACCGACGCGCAGGGCCGGCGCGATCGTCTTCGAGAACGAGCCGATGTGGATGACATTCTGCGTCTTGCTCATGGCGTAGAGCGCCGGCGGCCGCTCGCCGCTCCAGGTGAGATCGGCGTAACAGTCATCCTCGAAGATCGGCACGCCGTAGTCTTCGGCAAGCGCCAGCAGCGTCTTGCGCCGCGCTTCGTCCATGATCGTCGCCGTCGGGTTCTGTACCGTGGGGATGGTGTAGATGAATTTCGGCCGCACGCCCGTCTTCTTCAGATCGGCCAGCGCCGTCTCGAGCTCATCCATGCGCATGCCGCCGCGGTCGAGTGCAATGCCGACGACGTTGACGCCGCGGCGCGCGTAGCGGTTGAGCGTGCCTTCGTAGCAGTCGCGCTCGCAGATGACGGTATCGCCGGGCGCGAGCAGCGCGCCGTTGACGAGATCGAGCCCTTGCAGCGAGCCCGAGGTCAGCAAAATGTCGTCGGCCGTGCATTCAATTTGCGCGTCGCGCCTGAGCTTCTTCACCAGGAATTCGCGCAGCGGCCGGTAGCCCTGCGGACCCATGTGCAGGCGATAGTCGGAAAGCCGGCGGCCTTCGCGCGACAACGCGCCCTGTGCCGCGGCCATCAGCTCGGCGACGTCGAGCCCCTCCGGATCGTTGTTGCCGAAGGTGAAATTGTATTTCCCCGGCGGGCTCCAGCGGACCGCCGGCGCCGGCGAGCCCGCCGGAACGAGCGGCGCAAAATCGAAGGCCATCGGTGCGTTTCTCCCGGCTTGTTGTAGTTATTCTGTCATGGCCGGGCTTGTCCCGGCCATCCCGGTGAGGAAATTACAGCGCCCCTAAGCGGGATCACCGGGACAAGCCCGGTGATGACAAGTTGTCACTTCGCCGCCACTACCATGATCTCGACCTTGTAGTCCGGCGCCGCGAGCTTGGCTTCGACGGTCGCGCGCGCCGGCGTATTGCCCGCCGACACCCAGCCGTCCCACACCGCGTTCATCTCGGCGAAGTTCGCCATGTCGGTGATGTAGATATTCGCCGACAAGAGTTTCGTCTTGTCGCTGCCGGCCTGCGCCAGGTACTTGTCGATGGTGGCGAGGATTTCGCGTGTCTGCTCGGTGACGCTCTTGCCCTTGCTCGCCTGCGCGACCACGCCGGCGAGGTAAACCGTGTCGCCGTGCACGACGATCTGGCTCATGCGCGCGCCGACTTCCTTGCGTTCCACTTTCATCCGCGTTTCTCCCGTTTTTCCTGGCCGGTCAGCCGCCGGCGACGCCTTGCGTGTTGACGTAAAGCGAATAGAGCGAGTGCGAGGCCGCCATGAACAGCCGGTTGCGCTTGCGGCCGCCGAAGCAGAGATTGGCGCAGCGCTCCGGCAAGGTGATGTGGCCGATCGGCTCGCCTTGCGCCGTGAACACGCGCACGCCGTCGAGTTCCGCCGTCATGCCCCAGCCGCACCACAAATTGCCGTCGATGTCGACGCGGAATCCGTCGGGCGTGCCGTTCGGTCCTGAATCGATCAGCAGCTTGCGGTTGGAAATCTTGTCGCCGGATGGCGCGACGTCGTAGCTGAGAATGGTGCGCGGCTCGGCGCGCGATTCGACGATATAGAGCTTTTTCTCGTCCGGCGAGAAGGCAAGCCCGTTCGGCGCGTGGATATCGTCAGCGATGACGGTGACCACGCCGGTCTTGCCGTCGACGCGATAGACATTCATCGGCAGCTCGCTCTCCGCGATCTCGCCCTCGTAATTTGCGAGGATGCCGAAGCGCGGATCGGTAAACCAGATCGAGCCGTCCGACTTCACCACCACGTCGTTCGGCGAATTGAGCCGCTTGCCCTCGAAGCGGTCGCAGATGACGGTGATCGAGCCGTCATATTCGGTGCGGGTAACGCGGCGGGTCAGATGCTCGCAGGTGATGAGCCGGCCCTGGCGGTCGCGGGTATTGCCGTTGCCGTTGTTCGACGGCTGGCGGAAGACGCTGACATTGCCCGTTTCCTCCTCCCAGCGCAGCATGCGGTTGTTGGGAATGTCGCTCCAGACGAGGTAACGGCCGTCGCCGAACCAGACCGGGCCCTCGCACCAGCGCGCACCGCTCCACAGGCGCTCGACGCTCGCCAGCGGCAATTTGTACTTGTTGAAACGCGGATCGAGCGCCGTCACGTAAGGGTCGGGATAGCGTGAGCTCGGCGTCCATTGGTCAGCGGGCATTTCGTTCCCCGGCATCAGGTTTTCTGATTTTGCCGTCTTCCAGCGCATGAGCAATGACCTTGCGCATCACATTGGGCAAGGCCTCATTGGGCAAATCGGCAATGCGGACCCAGCGCATCGCTTTTGGCGCCGGCACCGCTTTGGCGACGCGGGCGAGAAAGACGGCCAATTGCAGGGGAAAATGCGTGAAAACATGATCGACCGCGCCGGGCAGCCGCCGCCATTGCGGCCTGGCGCGCAAGCGCGGCGCGGCGTTGAGCGCTTCCGCAAGCTCGAAGTTGTGCGTCCAGTCGCTTCCCGGGACTTCGCTCATGCTGGCGAGCAGGCCCTTGCCGGGGCGGGTGCGCAGCAGCACGCGGCCGTCGGCACGCAGCACGACGAAGGCGACGCCGCGGCGCAACTTGCCTTCCGGCTTCGGCGCCTTGCGCGGAAAGGTCTCCGCATCGCCGCGCGCATGCGCAAGGCACGCTTCGTTCCATGGACACAGCGCGCAGGCCGGCCGCTTGGGCGAACAGATGCCGGCGCCGAGGTCCATCATGGCTTGCGCAAAATCGCCGGCGCGCGACGGCGGCAATAGCGACGCGGCAAGTCTCTTGATTTCGGATTTGGCCGCCGGCAGCGCTTCTTCAATCGCGAACAGTCTTGCCACGACGCGCTCGATGTTGCCGTCGACCGGCATCGCGGAAGCGCCGAACGCGATCGCCGCGATCGCGGACGCAGTGTAGTCGCCGATGCCGGGCAGCGCCCGCAACGCCTCGATATCGGTCGGGAAGATGCCGGCGTGCCGCGCGACCACGTCTTTCGCGCAAGCGTGCAGGTTGCGCGCGCGCGCGTAATAGCCGAGCCCGGCCCAGGCGCGCAGCACATCGTCGAGGCTCGCGGCAGCCAGCGTCTCGACTGCCGGCCAGCGCGACAGAAAGCGCGCGTAGTAGGGAACGACCGCCTTCACCGTCGTTTGCTGCAGCATGATCTCCGACAGCCACACCCGATAGGGATCGGCGTGCTCGCCACGCCGCGCCCGCCAAGGCAATACGCGGGCGTGACGGCCGTACCAGGCGAGCAGCGCCGCGGGATCGGGCGCGGCTTTCTTTCGTCGGGGCGAGCGGGCTGCTAGGCTCATCGCACCGACCTTGGCATGGGAAAGCCATCGAGATGAACAAGGCGCCGCGCAGTTTTCCCCGGCCGCTTTCCGAGCTTCTCGGCGCAACCTTGAGCGATACGCTGAAGTCGCAGGGCTTTGCCTCGGCCGAAATGCTCGCCCGCTGGGCGGAGATTGCGGGACCGGAGGTCGCAGCCCACAGCGAGCCGATCAGGATCAGCTGGCCGCGCCGCGGCAACGAGGAGACGGCGGAACCGGCGACCCTAGTGCTGCGCGTCGAAGGGCCGGCGGCGATCGAAATCCAGCATCTGTCCGCCGTCATCTTGGAGCGGGTCAACCGCTTCTTCGGGTGGCAGGCCATCGGCCGCATCGCCCTGCGCCAGGCGCCGCTGCGCCGCCGCAGCAAACCCGCCGCCCCGCCGCCGCCGGATCCGGCGGTGGCGACCGGCATTGCCGATACCCTGCCGATCGAAGATGCGGCCTTGCGCCAGGCGCTCGGCCGGCTCGGCGCGGCGATCAAACGAAAGTGAGACGCGGCAACGCCTTGGCAGGCCGGCCCGGCATTGCCACAATTGCAATATCTAGCTAGCCAAAGCCTTGCCAGACGCCGCACCAGCCCACGGAGTGACCGAATTGCACATCACCAGACGCGAATTTAATCGGGGCGGCGCCCAGCTGGCGCTTTCGCTGGCATTGCTCGGCTCGACGGCAGTGCCCCGGCTCGGCGGCACGGCTTTGGCGTATGACAAGGTCGATACGGGTGACCTGATGAAGCCCGACGCCTTGCCGGACATGGCCATGGGCAAGGCCGATGCACCCGTCACCATCATCGAATACGCCTCGATGACCTGCCCGCATTGCGCGCATTTCCAGGAAACCACCTTCCCGGAACTGAAGAAGCAATACATCGACACCGGCAAGGTGCGTTACATCTTCCGCGAATTCCCGCTCGACAATCTCGCCGCCGCCGCCTTCATGTTGGCGCGCTGCGCCGGCAAGGACGACTCCGGCAAATATTTCGCCATCGTCGACACCATGTTCAAACAGCAGCGGCAATGGGCGGTGGAGAAGCCCTTGCCACCGATGCTGGCGATCGCCAAGCAGACCGGCTTCACCGAGGAGAGCTTCAACGCCTGCCTGGCGAATCAGCAGATCCTCGACGGCATCGAAAAAGTGCGCGAGCGCGCCGTAAAGCAATTCAAGGTGGAGTCGACCCCCACGTTTTTCATCAACGGCACCAAGGTGGAGGGGGCGCTTTCGCTTGAGGACATGGCCAAGGTCATCGACCCCTATCTCAAGAAGGCATAAGGGTTTTTTGCCCCGGCCGGGTTACGCCGGGAACCGGCCGGCGCCGCTGCGGCAGGCTAAACGCCTGAAAGGCCGGGGAAAACCGTCGGAACAAGCCGCGACCCTGTTGCCCCGGCGCGCGCGGCGATTCATTCTCCGCCCGGTCATGACCCAAGGCGCCACGGTCGGGGGCGGCTCGAATCTGCTAATGAAATCCACCAACAAGCCTGATTCGCTCCGGCTGCGCGCATGACCGGGCCGTTCCGACTTCCCAAATTGCGCGAACACAAAAGTTCTGTACCATGAAGCTCACGCGTCTGCGCCTGCTCGGCTTTAAGTCTTTCGTCGAGCCGACCGATTTTCTGATCGAACCGGGGCTGACCGGCGTGGTCGGGCCGAACGGCTGCGGCAAATCCAATCTCGTCGAAGCGCTGCGCTGGGTGATGGGCGAGTCCTCGCACAAGTCGATGCGCGCCGCCTCCATGGACGAGGTGATTTTCTCCGGTTCCAACACGCGGCCGGCGCGCAACAACGCGGAAGTGTCGATCTCCGTCGACAATTCCGCGCGTTCGGCGCCGTCGGCCTTCAACGACCAGGATTCGCTCGAAATCGCCCGCCGCATCGAGCGCGAGTCGGGCTCCAGCTACCGCATCAACGGCCGCGAAGTGCGCGCCCGCGACGTGCAGATCGTCTTTGCCGACGCCTCGACCGGCGCGCGCTCGCCGGCGCTGGTGCACCAGGGCCGCATCGGCGAGATCATCCAGGCCAAGCCCGAGCAGCGCCGCCGCGTGCTGGAAGAAGCGGCCGGCGTCGCCGGCCTGCATGCCCGCCGCCACGAGGCCGAACTGCGGCTGAAATCCGCCGAAACCAATCTGCTGCGCGTCGAGGACGTCATCGGCCAGCTGGCCGCCCAGATCGATGGGCTGAAGAAGCAGGCCAAGCAGGCGATCCGCTACCGCACCGTCTCGGCGCAGGTGCGCAAGACCGAGGCCACCCTCTTCCATTTGCGCTGGAGCGCCGCCAGCACCGAAGTTGCCGAGGCCGAACACGCCAAGGATCTGGGCGTGCGCGAGGTCGCCGCGCGCACCGCCGAGGAAGCCGAAGCCTCGAAGCGCCAGGCGCTCGCCGCCGCATCGTTGCCCGAGCTGCGCGAGGCCGAAGCGCGCGCCGGCGCCGCGCTGCACCGCCTCACCGTCGCGCAGCAGGACCTCGACCGGGAGGAAGCGCGCGCCAAGGATCGCATCGCCGAGCTCGACGTGCGCCTGGTGCAATTCGCCGCCGACATCGAGCGCGAAAAGCGGCTCGCCGCCGATGCCGACACCGCCCTCGCTCGGCTAACGGCCGAAGAAGAAACGATCCGCGAGGACGCGCGCGCCAATGCCGACCGCCGCGGCGGCGCCGATGCGCGCGTGGCGGAGGCGTCCGCCGAGCTTGGCGCCGCGGAAAAAGTCTTCTCCGATCTCACGACCGCGCTGGCGGCGCTGACCGCGCAGCGGCAGCAGTTCGAGAACGCCGCGCGCGAGCACGGTGAACGCATCGCCCGCCTGAACGGCGAAATCGACGCGATCGAGGCGGAATTGACGACGTTGCGCAGCGCCGACAGCGCGCCGCTCGCCGCCGCGGTCGAAGGCGCACAGGTGGCGCTGACCGAGGCGGAAGCCGCCGCGGTCGCTGCAGAAGCCGCCCGCAACGTGGCACGCGCCGAGCTTGAAGCCGCGCAGGCCGCATTGAGCGACGCGGAAAAGCGTTTGCAGAGACTGGAAACCGAGTCGAAAACGCTCGCCAAGATGCTGGCGCCGGAGACGCAAAACCTTTGGCCGCCGGTGATCGACAGCGTCGCGGTGGACAAGGGCTTTGAAAAGGCATTGGGCGCGGCGCTCGGCGACGACCTCGACGCGCCGGTCGATGCCTCCTCCCCGATGCACTGGAACATCATCGCCGCCGATGCCAGCGACCCGGCATTGCCGCCAGGCGCGGAGCCGCTGTCGCGCTACGTGCGGGCGCCGGCGCAACTGGCGCGCCGGCTGGCGCAGATCGGCGTCGTCGAGCGCGAAGCCGGCGGTGCGCTCGCCAGCACGCTGAGAACCGGCCAGCGGCTGGTCTCGCGCGACGGCGACCTGTGGCGCTGGG
>Ga0335083_10012713_pt1 | contig 10059 bp, 7 predicted proteins | sample Lox_Sample_42_FD_206716 | JGI IMG/M metagenome (GOLD analysis project Ga0335083, IMG submission 206716) | Soil microbial communities from Loxahatchee National Wildlife Refuge, Florida, United States - Lox_Sample_4.2 | ecosystem: Environmental > Terrestrial > Soil > Wetlands | place: USA: Florida...
AAGGCATATTGCCGGGAAAGTGTTACCCATCCGCTGACCAAAAACTGTCACCCATCCGCTGACCACATGCCCTCTGTTGAGCCCTGATCCAGGCAGGGACATCGCGCTGTGATGTCCGTTTCTGAAGATGGACGCCGCAGCGCGGCGTCCCTACCAATAAAAATGCAATGTCAAAGAACAGAACTCGCCGCGTTTGATACGGCATACCATCCACTATCAACCATCGACCCTCAACTTTGGCAACCGAAACTTGACTCCTCGTTGTTCACGCGATTTGCTATTTCTTTTGCGCCTCTTTTTCCGCGTCCTGAAGTTCTTTCATATATTTGGCCGGGTTTTTCTGGAAGTCCTTCACGCAATTCTTGCAGCAGAATTTAATTTCCTGCCCCATATAATTGGTGGAAACCGGTTTGCCCATATCGCCGCCGATTTTATCTCCGGAAACCAGGCAATAATCCAATGGGTATGGTTTTATGATTAAATTTGGCGAGCTTGCCGGATTATTCGTGTCAGCGGCGTGGACGCTTATCGTCCCGGCAGGCAATACTGCAAGCCATGCCATTATCATTAATAGTTTTATCGTTTTCATATTATTCGTTCTTTTGTGTGATTATTTATATTTCGGTGCCATCGCGTTTTAAATCAGCGTCCGGCGCAATATCAGCAACGGTGCCGGGTGGGTTTTGATACCAACCGGGGTCTGAACCATCGGCTGGAATTTCATCGCGCACTTTCAGGATAGTGAACATCCCGCCCATGGTTATATAATCAAATTGTCCCTGGCCGCCAACCATAGGCAGCGAGTTCTTTGGAACCGGCATTCCCATCTCGCCCATGTCACCCATGCCGTTTTGCCCCATGGCCATGTAGCCGGGCACAAGTTGGTTCATCTGCTTGCCCAGGCCTTCGGTCTTCATCCCTATCACATTTCCAAATTGATGGCCCATCTGCGTCATCACGTGATGGGTCATGTGGCAATGAAAAGCCCAGTCGCCCGGGGCATCGGCAATAAATTCTATGGTTCGAGTCTGGCCGACGGCCACGAGGACGGTAGTTTCCGGACGGCGGGCGGATTCGGGGATCTCTCCTCCGTCCGTTTCTGTAACCTGGAAGCGATACCCGTGCAAATGCATCGGGTGATGGTCCATCGCGCCGAGGTTTCCAAGACGAATCCGCACGAGGCTGTTTTTCTTAACGACCAATGGCGTGGTGCCGGGAAAAACGCGGGCATTCATGGTGAACACATTGAAGTCTGTCATCTCATTTGGGTCCGGACGACGCGCGCCCACGTCAATTTTCCATTCGCTCAACATAATGGCAAAATCATGGTCCACCGGGGTTTTCACCTGGCGGGGATGGATGATAAACAGACCGACCATTCCCAGGGCCATCTGCGTCATCTCATCATGATGCGAGTGATACATGAAGGTGCCGTGCTGTTTGAGCGTGAATTCGTATTTGAACGTTTCACCCGGTTGGATAGCCCTTTGGGTAAGCCCGCCAACACCATCCATTCCATTTGGCAAAAGAACGGAATGCCAATGGATCGTGGTCGGCGCATCCAATTTGTTTGTGACGTAAATCCGTACGGTATCACCTTCGACGGCTTCGATCGTTGGTCCATGGACGCGCCCGTTGTATCCCCAGCATTCGGCGATCAGCCCCGGCGCAAATTCATGGGTGACGGGTCCAGCAATCAGGTGAAAGACTTTTACTCCGCCGGCCATTTTCCAGGGCAAAGTCGCTCCATTGGGCGTGATGACGGGTTTATAATCCGCGCCGCCGGGCGGCGAAAATATTTCAGTGCTGCCGTTGCTTGTGCCGGCGGCATCCCCGGCGGTGGCATTGGGAACCAGGCGGGCCATAAGGGCTCCGCCGGCGGCGGTCATGGCACCTTTAAAAAATTGGCGTCGGTTTATCATGGCATATTCCTTTCAGGCTGATTGTTTTCACTGGCTAAATTTCCCCCCACTACCCGCTCAAGTTCGACCCGCGCGATCCAGTAATCCCGCAGGGCCGTTACGGCAGTCTGCTCGGCCTCCTGCTCGTGCTCTTTGGACACGAGCAGATCGAAGCTGTTTTTTTGCATCGCGTTGTATTGCATCAATGTCTCGCCCAGGATCTGTTTTTGCATGGGTAGCAAAGTCTGTTGTGAAAAGTTAACGGCTTCACGCGCGGCCAGGAGGGCATTTCCCGCTTCCCGGACCTCGGAACGCACATTGGTTTCCAGGGCGGTGTAATTATCCTTTGCCTGCTCATATTCCGCGGCCAGTTTGGCAATGGCCGGCTGGCCCTGGTCGAATATCGGCAGTTCCAAATCAAGTGTCGGTCCGGTTACACGCTGGCCGTCGGGAGTGCGCTCGGTGTCCACGCCGATGACGGCCCCCGGAATAAATCTTGTGTGTTGTTTCAACCGCAGCGCTGCGGCCATGGATTCAGCCCGGGCACGTGAAGCCGCCAAATCCAAACGCTGGTTTACGGCGGTTGATTCCAGGTCGGCCGGCAATAGCTCTTTCTCAGGCAATGGCGGCAGTTCGTTCGCAATTTGCCAGTTGATTTGGGCGCCGGACAATCCAAGCAAACGGTTTAACTTTTCGCGTTCCATTTTTACGCGCGCGTTTGCCTCCATTAAACCCAGTCGTGATTCCATGGCCGATGCCTCCCGGGTGTGCAATTCCAGATCATTGATGTTTCCTGCATCATATTGCCGCCGGGCAAAATCAGCCGCCAGCTCGTTCGCCGCAACGATCGTTTCCAGCTTCTTCGCCAGCTCCATTTCCGCCTGCAAATTGTAGAACTGTTCCTGGGTTTCCGCGGCTAGTTTAAGGACGGCATCGGCGACTTCGAGTTTGCTTTCCTCCAGGTTGCGTTTGGCGATTTTTTTTCGCGCGGGCAGCGTCAGCAAATCCAGAAAATCTGCCGTCACGGAATATTCTGCATCCACCGCCGACGGAGGACGGTTGGGAAACCGCCAGCTCCCAAAGAAGTCGAGGTTGTGCAACCGGGACGCCTGCGCCAATTCTGCCTGCGAAATTCCTATCTCTTCATATTTCGCCTGCATTGAGCCGTTGTTCATCAGCGCAATGGTGACGGCGGATTGTGCGGTGAGGTTCGTTTGCAACAGGATGTTTACAACATTGTTATTTGTTCCGTTGATTGGCCATCCGGATCGTTCCGTCACCGCGCGGTTGACGTCATTGAGCGAATCCTTTGGATCCGTCCCTGCGCATCCGGCCAGGGCCAGCGGGAGGGCACAGAGGCAAATTTTTATTTTTAGGTTCATACGTAATTTTGTTTCGTTAATGAGAAATGAATATCCGTGACGAACAGCGGCACGGAACAATCGGGAAGGATGAACCAAAAGCGCGCCCGCGCTAACGGCCCATTTTAGGCGAATGCAGGCGGGGCGTGGCTGCGCAGGGCGGCACCGAGCGACACTTCAGGCGTGAACACAAATTCACGGTCAGGCGGCTGGCGGAGAATTGGGTTTTTCAGCGATTCAAAAGAAAGTGCCAGTGCTGTGGAATGGAAGTTCAACCTGAGCGCCAGCTTAAAATCCGGCGTTATCCAAAATCCAACCGAAGGAGCCGGGGTCAGATGATGGAGCGAAAGACAAAATGAATGGTCATCGTTGTCAGGGGCATGAGACTGGCCACTGGAAGCTGACATCGGCCCCATTTTGATTGAATCGCAATGGCAGTTATCCTCCAGGCAGTGAATCGAGCATGCAGACACGGCTGAGAGCCAAACCAAAACCATTCCTCCTGCTATGAAGCGAAGAAACGGTTTTAATGTTCGGTGCCAATCCACATTAAAACCTTTATGGGTTTTTGGGAAAAATGCAAATTCTTTTCCCAATTGCTGTTAGCGCCGTGAACAACTAGGAGTCAAGTTTTCGTAATGCGAGATGTACCCCTGTGGTAAAATGGCTGTTGCGTTCTTTGACATAACGTTTGTAGCTTGCGCAGCAGGCCTAATTGAAAGCCCCCGTGAGGGGCGGCATATTTGTAGCCCCGGGTTTTAACCCGGGGTAAGGTATGGGCGTAAGCCCATCCATATCCGCGAAGCGGGCGAGTCCGCGAGCGTATCTGCTCGTCTGCGAATCAACCTAAATCAACCCTTCCGGCCAAAAAACAAACCAAAACCAAACCGATACAAACCAAAAATTGAGGATGGTAGGACGCCACGCTGCGGCGTCCATCTTCAGAAACGGACATCGCAGCGCGATGTCCCTACCTGGATCAGGGCTCGACAGAGTCTCGCCTCACCGTTTCAGGCGGCCGTGACGCAGGATACGCGTGTCGTGCAGCCCTACTATCAACCATTAACAATCAACAATGAACTGGCTTTGGAAGCCTATGGAAGGGGGAGGGCGTTGTAAGGAGTTCGCGCCCCGCCTTGAACGGCCATTCCGATTTTCGGTTTCCGTTTTTGAATCGTCCTGCTAGTCTTGCCCGATGGATAACAAACGATTGGACGTCAAAGTGGGACTGTTCGTTTTTATCGGGCTGTTTCTGCTGGCGGTTTTGCTGATTCTTTTCAGCAAGGGGACAAGCGTCTTTCACGGCACCTATAGTCTGCGCCTGCATGCGACCAACATCGGCGGGCTCAAGCAACGGGCATCAGTCTTGCTGGCAGGAGTCATTGTGGGCGACGTTTCTGACATCCAATTGCAGCCGGACGGCAAAAGCGTGACGATCATCCTGAAGATTTATAATGGCGTCACGATTTATGGCGATGCCCATTTCGTCATCGAGCAGGCCGGCTTTTTGGGTGATAATTTTGTTGCGATTCTGCCCACGGACAACAAAGCGGCCGCTTTGGCGGACGGCGCCGATGTGGAATGCGAACCGCCGTTTGATTTGCAGCAGGTGGCGCGTTCGGCCACGGGCTTCATCCAGCGGGTGGACCAGACGGTGCAAAAAATCGAGGACTCTGTGACGCAGTTGCAAAAGACGGTTTTGAACCAGCAGACCATGACGAACCTGGCCGTCACCATTGCCAACCTCCGCGCGGCCTCGGACCAGGCGGTCATCGCCGTGGCTGATATTGATTCACTGGTGGCGACCAATCGCAGCCAGGTCAATTTTGCGATCAGTAACGTCGTTTATTTTTCGCAGGATTTAACCCAGCTCGCGGACAACGCCAACGGCATTCTCGCGACCAACGGCATGACTCTTTCGGAATCCATGTCCAACATCCAGGCCACGACCGAGACGCTCCGGCAAATTTCGGATGACATGAAAGCGGGTAAAGGTTTGGCGGGAACGATTTTGGAGAACCAGGATCTGGCGACGAACGTGCAGGCGACGGTAAACAACCTGGCGATTGCCACGAGCAATTTGAACCAGCTCGGTCTCTGGGGTTTTCTGTGGCATCACCAGGGTGAGCCCGCGCGTACCAATGCCTCGCCGTCCAAATATTCGAGCCCGCGCGACTCTCAAAAACCATGACTCCACTCTGGGCAGTCCGACTCCTGTTTTTAGGCCTTTGCAGCGCCGCGGGCTACGCTATCAGCCAGGTGCGCCCGGAGTTTGTCGGCATGTCGCACGGAGGAGGGATTGGCGCGTTTGTTGGTTTCTGTTTTGGCTGGATCCTCATTGCGATTGACGAAATGCTCAAGAGCTTTTCGCTCCGCGCATTTTCCGCCGTGACGTTCGGCCTACTGTTGGGTATCTGCGTGGCCCTGCTGATAGATAAATCCGGCCTGTTCGACAATGCCGATGACAAGCAGCGCTGGCTGATTCGGCTCGGGCTATTCCTGGGCTTCGGATACATCGGCATCATCCTGGCGATGCGAAGCAACAAAGAAGATTTTTCTTTGATCATTCCGTACGTCCGTTTTCGTCCGCAAAACCAGCAGGACAATTTAATCCTGCTGGACACGAGCGTAATCATTGACGGGCGGATCGCGGATTTGATTGAAGCGCATTTTCTCGAGGGCTTGATTGTCGTGCCACGGTTTGTGCTGAAAGAAATCCAGCAGATCGCCGATTCCACGGACGCCATCAAACGGGCGCGCGGACGCCGCGGATTGGAAATGCTCAATCGCATCCAGCGCAACACGCAAGCGGAGGTGCGTATTCACGAAGGCGATTTCCCGGAAGAAAAGGGAGTGGACTCAAAGTTGATTCGTCTGGCGCGCAACCTGAACGCCAAACTTTATACGAACGATTATAACCTGGCCAAAGTCGCCGAACTGCAGAAGGTGAGTTACATGAACCTGCACGAAGTAGCCAAATGCCTCAAAGTCATTCTGCTGCCCGGAGAAATTTTGCGGCTGAAAATTGTCCGTGAAGGCAAAGACAAAGGGCAGGGGATTGGTTATATGCCGGACGGCACGATGGTGGTCGTGAACAACAGCCAATCGCACATCGGCGAACAAATCGAGGCGGAAGTCCAGTCGCTCCTCCAAACGGGAGCCGGCATCATTGTTTTTGCGGACCTGAAAACGCGGCTGGCCGCGTGAGTTATTGCCGGGGATAGACGAGTATCCGGTCGTGCACTACCACGATTAAATCATTCTTCCCGTCACCCGTGACATCGGCCACCAGGGTTTCACGCGGTTCAGGGATGGTATCTGAGTTGTTCCGGAAAGTATGTTGTTCGAAAACCTGCCAGCGTTCCATGGGCACAAGTTTATGGTGCGCATTGAAAGCAACCAGATCTAAATAGTTCTTGGCCGTCTCCATGAACACGAGTTCCTTATGCCCGTTGTTTTCCAGGTCGCCGGCGGTGACATCGTTCAAGTAACCATCCTTGATGGGAGTCTCGTAACCGTCCAGCGCAACAAAATCCCAGTTGCTGCCCGTGAGCGGCATCCAGGCGACGCTGTTCAGGCCGAAAAACGTGATGCTTTGGGTGTCGCTGCCGCCGAGGGAAACGGATTGGATTTTGTTAAAATCTGAAACGGGCAGGGCGATGTTTTTAACCACCTGCCAGACACCATTGGTGTCGCGCTCGCACATGGTCAATTGTTGATGCTCAGTGTCCAGGAGGAAGATGGAAGGAGTCGCATTGTTCCCATTTTTGACTGCGACGGCGCCGGCAATTTGTGAATCGCTGGACGCGCCGTTGATTTGGTCTTTTACGTGGAAAGCCCAGGTGGCCTGGTTGGTGCCGGATTCTTTCTTTTCCTGTTCGAGCACGACCGCGCGAATGAAATTCTTTTGCGGCAGGAGCAATTCGCGCCGGCCACTGCCATCAAGGTCCGCGGCGGTAAGCCAGGGTTGCTCAATCGCGCCACCCGGGGCGTCAACGTCTTCCTCGTCAAAACTGGTGCCGTCGTGCTTTTGGAGAAGCACTTTAATTTTTTCATACGGAATAAGAATGACCACGTCCGCCCGGCCATCCTGGTTGACGTCCAGCAAGGCCATGGTGGTAGGATTGGATTTGAAATCTTCGGAAAGCTTTTGCGTGTGAGTTTTACCGTCCGCAGTTTCCGTGAAGAGAGAGCGCTGGCCGTCTTTGTCCACAATGACACACAACGTCGGTTTGGCTTTTGGTTTCAGAGGTCCAATAGTCATGGCGATAGGCTTGCCATCCAGGGGGATGAGCGTGGGAAAGGGCAGCCGTCCATTCTTATCAAATTGCGTTACACCGACGGCGTTTTCAGTTTGGCTCAAAAGAAAGATAGAAGGATGACCGATGCCGTTCCAATCTGCGGCGGTGATTTGGCCGACGCCGGCGAGCGTCGGGAACGTTTCGGGCGTAGCGAGGGAGCCGTTGGGTTGCTGGAAGTATACGGCAAGTTGTCCGTTTTCCGGTTCCGCGACAAGCAAATCCTCGCGGCCATCTTCATTGAGATCGGTCCAAACCATGCCGCGTTGTGCGGACTGGGTTTTATCGAGTGGCAATACCTGGAATTGTCCCTGTCGAAAATTGCCCGATAAAACTTCTCCCGGCTTGTTTTGAAACTCGGAGACTTCAGCGCGTCCAGAATTTTCGGCGATGGTCACGACGTAATTTTTATTGCCTCCCTCCAATGTATCGGCGCAATAGGAGCGGATGGCCTGGGACTTGAAATAGATTTCCGGCCCAAGCTGGCCGTCATCTTTTTGGAGGCGGAAACGGAAAGGAGTGGGACTGTCCCAATCCACGAGGAGCAAATCTTTTTTACCGTCGCCGGTGAAATCAGCAATTTGGATGGCTTTAGGCGTGCCGGAATAAGGGATTTTTTTGGGCTCGGCCAAAGTATGATCAGGTTTTTGCTCCAGGGAATAGAGATAGCCATTATCTCCCAGTAAAAATAACCCGTGCCTGCCGGTGCCGTTCAAATCGCCTTCAGTCAAGGCGTTGGCATCCATGCTGCCGTCATCAATGTGCCAGCGTTTGGGATCGCTCCAACCGTTGGTGCCCTGGTTGTAGATAACTTCCAGCTCTTTGCTGTCGCCGTAGAAAGCAACGTCGGGGCGGCCATCACCATTCAGGTCGGCAACGACCAGCGAAGAAACCCGTTCATCGGTGGGAATTGAATCCCGCCGAAAGCGCGCGTCGGGCGGCAATTCATTAATGCCGGCTGAATAGCCGGTGTCGGAGACTTCCGTATGATTGGTTTTGCCGGTTTGATTGTAGAGGAGAACGATTTTCGAGCGGAGGTTGTCAGCAACGATTAAATCTTTGAGTCCGTCTCCGTCCAGATCCGCGGCGTGAAGCTGGCCGATTTCTTCATCAATGGGAAAAATTTCCGGGCCGGTAAAACCAATCATGTTGGTGGCCGTTTGGCCATGCGCCGCGAGGCTGAAGGAGAAAATGACTGCCGCAAAACCGGCCGCGTATTTTTTACAATCCATAAAGTTTGGACAAAATGCCCATAGGGGAGACAATTGGCGATATTATTCGTTCATCCTGAAATGACGACAGAGAATTAGAATTGAAAAATTTTGGTGGTGCAGGCAGTATAAACTTTATGACGAAATCCGTTTTTGAAGGGCCGGTATACGTGGTGCAGGACAATATAGATACTGACCAGATAATCCCCGCGCAATTTTTGGCGCTGGTGCCGACGATCCCCGATGAATACGAAAAGCTCGGCGGCCATGCCATGGCGGGTTTGCCGGAATCGCTGTATCCAAACCGTTTTGTGAAAGAGGGCCAACTCGATACTGAATATCCCATTGTGGTGGCCGGAAAAAATTTCGGGTGCGGCAGTTCGCGGGAGCATGCGCCCATTGCTTTGGGTTCAGCGGGTTGCCGGGTGGTTTTAGCCGAAAGCTTCGCGCGAATCTTCTTCCGCAATTCCGTTGCGACCGGGGAATTGTACCCGTGCGAACTGACCAAAAGACTTTGTGACGTCTTGAAAACCGGGGATGTCGTGAAAGTGGACCTGGATGCCCAAACAGTGACGGTGAAAAGCACGGGCGATGTATTCCAGTTTAAGCCCCTCGGGGATGTGCGGCCGGTGGTCGACGCCGGCGGATTGTTTAATTTTGCACGGCAGAGCGGGATGATCTCGAAATAAGCGATGGGTTTGACCATAACCTTTCTTCATTGGAAAAGAGCCCGTCGCAGCAGCAGTAAGAACACTGATAGCAGGCAGGCTCTTCATCGTAACCGGCGCTGTGAGAATAATTTTTTCATTTTTTAACAATTTATTTGACCTGTGAATAAGTTTACGGTAGACAGCAGGACTGCCGCAATTAGAACGGGATAAGTTTTGGTTTTTGGCAGGACGCGAACAGCCATGTTGAATTCAAAATCCTTTCTGGCCATTGATTTTGGCGCCGGGAGCCTAAAGCTCGCCGAATTCGATATCACCGAAGCCGGTGGATTGAGTCTGAAATCTTTTGACATCAGACCGCTGGGAGCTGATGGGGCCTCAGACACCGCACGCGAGGCGACTATTCTCAAGGTATTAAAGGAAGCGCTCACTGAGATGGGGGTGAAGTCGAAGAACATCAATGTTTGCGCCCCGGGATTCCAGGTTTTTTCCAAATTTGTAAAGCTGCCGCCGGTGGATGCAAACAAGGTGACGCAAATCATCCAGTACGAAGCGCAGCAAAACGTTCCTTTCCCGCTGGCGGAAGTGGTCTGGGATTACCAGATCATGGGCACGAGCGC
>Ga0335083_10012714_pt1 | contig 10059 bp, 11 predicted proteins | sample Lox_Sample_42_FD_206716 | JGI IMG/M metagenome (GOLD analysis project Ga0335083, IMG submission 206716) | Soil microbial communities from Loxahatchee National Wildlife Refuge, Florida, United States - Lox_Sample_4.2 | ecosystem: Environmental > Terrestrial > Soil > Wetlands | place: USA...
GGCGGTGAGCCACAGCATGAACCCGTTGATGACGATGTGAAAAAGGCCCAGCGTCAGGATGTACATCGGGATCGACAGGATCTGTACCACCGGCTTGACGAACGCGTTGACCAGACCGAAGACCACCGCGACCACGAAGATGATGCCGACCTTCTGCACGGTGTTGTCGTAGCCGACGAAGTGCACTCCTTTGACGAACAGCGTGACCACCCATAGGGCAAATCCGGTCAATGCGGCGCGGAGCAGGAAAGGACCCATGCGCCGATCCTGCCATCAATTGAGGTTGTAGAAGCGCTGCGCGTTCAGGCCGCCGATCTTCTCCCGGGCCGCTTCGCTGATATCGCTGCGGGTGCGCAGATGCTGGGTGCTTTCCGGCCATTCGCCGTCCCAGTGCGGGTAGTCGCTGGCGAACATGATGAAGTCGGCGCCGAGCACGTCGATCACGCCGGGCAGGATCGGTTCCTCAGGTTCACAGGTGACCCAGATGTTGCCGGCCTGCAGGTATTCGTGCGGGTCGCGGCGCCAGCCGCGCTCGACCCAGTCGCCCCGCTTCTCGTAATGCTCGTGCAGGCGGTCGATGAAGAACGGGACCCAGCCGGCACCGGCTTCCAGGAAAGCCACCCGCAACTGCGGATGCCGTTCGAACACGCCGCCGGACACCATCGCCGTCATCGCCGTCATCTGGTCGAACGGGAAGCTGATGCAGTGCACCTGGATGTAGTTGGTGAACCGGTCGACGCCGATCTTGGGCAGGTGTATGCCGGGTGCGCCATGGATGCCCAGCGGCATCTCCAGCTCGACGGCGGCGGCATAGAACGGGTCGAGGTCGGGGTGGTCGAGGTTGCGGGTCTTCAGCGCCGGCGGCACCAACGCCGCGACCAAGCCCAGGTCCTTGGCCTCGCGCATGATGTCGATGGCGACCTGCCCGTGTTCGACGGGCGTCACCGCGACGCCGCGCAGCCGGCCGTTGGTGGGCGCGCAATAGTCGGCGATCCACTGGTTGTAGAGCCGTGCGAAGCCCGCGGCGAACTCCGGATCTTCCAGGCTGGGTACGCACAGGCCGAGGCTGGGATACAGCACCATCGTGTCGATGGAGTCGCGGTCGGCGTCCCCCACCACGCCTTCGGCTGTCCTGCAGTTGATGTCGGGCGCCTTGCTGATCCCGTGCTCGGGCGGACACCCGGCACCGGGACCCTCGTCCTCCGGGTAGTTACGGCCTTCGAACATCAGCCGCATCCGTTTGTCCGTACTGGGTTTGACGTGATCCGGCCACCGTTTGATGGCTTCGACCGCCAGCGACGAGTTCTCGGCGACGTGTCCATCGGCATCGATGATTCGCATATCTCCGGAACTTACACGCGCGGATTGCATGGCGATACGGCTCGCGTTTGCGCTGCGGGTACGCCACGATGCTGTCGTGACAACTCAACGAATGACGGCCGATCAGCGCAACTCGTTTGTCGCGGCGATGCTGGGCTGGACGATGGACGCCTTCGACTACTTCATAGTCGTGCTCGTCTATCAGGACATTGCAAAGACTTTCGGAATCAGCAAGGCCGAGGTCGCGTTCGTCACGACGGCCACCCTGGTCATGCGTCCGGTCGGTGCATTGCTGTTCGGGCTGTGGGCCGACCGCGTCGGACGGCGGCTACCGCTGATGGTGGACGTCATGTTCTATTCGGTGGTCGGGTTCCTGTGTGCGTTCGCACCCAATTTCACCGTGCTGGTTATTTTGCGGCTGCTGTACGGCATCGGCATGGGCGGCGAATGGGGGCTCGGAGCGGCGCTGGCCATGGAGAAGGTTCCCGTCGAGCGACGCGGCTTTTTCTCCGGGCTGCTGCAGGAGGGTTACGCGTTCGGCTATCTGCTGGCCAGCGTGGCATCGCTGGCGGTGATGGGCTGGCTGCATCTGTCGTGGCGCTGGCTGTTCGGGCTATCCATCCTCCCGGCCCTCGTCAGCCTGGTCATCCGCTACCGGGTGCAAGAGTCCGAGGTATGGGAAGCCTCCCAGGACCACATGAAGCTGACCAGCACCCGAATCCGCGACGTGTTGCGCAACGCCGCGGTAGTGCGCCGGTTCTTCTACCTGGTGGCGCTGATGACCGCATTCAACTGGATGAGCCACGGCACCCAGGACGTCTACCCGACCTTCCTCAAGGCGCACGACAACCAAGGTGCACACCTGTCCATCTCGACCGCGACGTTGATCGTGGTGATCTACAACATCGGCGCCATCATCGGCGGGCTGTTCTTCGGCTCGCTCTCCCAGCGGATCAGCCGCCGCTACACCGTCGTGTTCTGTGCACTGCTCGGGCTGCCGATCGTGCCGTTGTTCGCCTTCTCGCGGACCGCGGCGATGTTGTGCCTGGGCTCGTTTCTGATGCAGATCTGCGTGCAGGGCGCATGGGGCGTGATTCCCGCGCACCTGACCGAGATGTCCCCCGACGCCATCCGCGGGCTGTACCCCGGGGTGACCTACCAGCTCGGCAACCTGCTGGCTGCGTTCAACCTGCCCATCCAGGAACACCTGGCCGAAACCCACGGCTACCCCTTCGCGCTGACCGTCACCATCGTGCCGGTGCTGATCGCCGTCGCATTCCTGACGTTCATCGGCAAGGACGCCACCGGAATCCAGTTCGGCACCGCCGAAAGCGCTTTCCTGCCAGCCGAAGCGACGTAGCTGCTCGCGCTAGGCGTCGGGGGCGCTCAGGGCGCGTCGCAGCATGTGCATCGCGACCGTCGTGGAGCGCTCGCGGACGTCGGAGCGGTTGCCCGGCAGCCGGATGGTTCGGGTGTCGGTGGTGCCGTCGCCCAACGCCACAGTGAAACAGACCGTGCCCACCGGCTTTTCGGGCGTTCCGCCGTCCGGGCCGGCGATTCCGGTGATCGCGACCGCGGTGTCGGCTTCGAAGCGCTGCAGCGCGCCGGCCGCCATCGCTTCGGCCACCGGCTCGGACACCGCTCCGTGTTCTGCGATCAGCCCAGGGTCGACGCCCAGCAGGTCGGTTTTCGCCTGGTTGGAGTAGCTGACCACCCCGCCCATCACGTACTCCGACGACCCGGGCCGGTCGGTGAGCCGCGCCGCCAGCAGCCCCGCGGTGCAGGATTCCGCGGTGGCGATCCGGCGGCCGGCAAGCAACTGCGCGACCAGATCGTCGACGTTGGAACCGTCTTCGGAGTAGAGCTGATGCCCGTGCTTGTCGCGGAGCAACTGCGTCAGCCGCGCGTACGCGTCGGCGGCGTCGGGCTCGTAGCGGGTGACCATCTCGATCTCCCCGCGCCGCAGGCAGGTGGTGATCTCGAGTTGCCCGAAGCCGGGGACGGCCGTTTCGGCGTCGCGCAGGGTCTCGGCCAGCCCGGACTCGGGTAGCCCGAACATCCTCAACATTTCCTGCTGGTAGACGGTTCGGCCAGCGATCGCGTCCTGCGCCGCAGGGGTCTCAATGGCGTTGTGCCACATCGGCTGCAGCTCGCGCGGCGGCCCGGGCAGCACGATGACGGTGGGCTTCCCCGGTACGACGACGCCCGGGGCGGTGCCCACCGGATCGAGGACCTGCGCTCCGGCGGGGATCAACGCCTGCTTGCGGTTGGCGGCTCGCACCGACTCGAAAGTGCCTGGATCCAAAGCGAATTGGAACGCGGGATTGCGCGCCATGAGCTTCTTGAGGATGTTGGCGACCTTCTCCTCGACCTCTTCGTCGAGCACCAGCTCCCGGCCGCAGAAGCGGGCCACCACCTCGACGGTCATGTCGTCGGCCGTCGGCCCCAGACCGCCGCTGGTGACGATCAGGTCCACACCCTGGTCGGCCATGAAGCGCAGCTGCGCCTCGATGTCGGCCGGGCGGTCGCCGCAGATCGTGATATGGGCCAGTTCGACGCCCAGCTCCAGTAGCCGATCTGCGATCCAGGGGCCGTTTCGGTCCTGGACCCGCCCAGTGAGAACTTCGGTTCCGGTGACCACGATGCCCGCGCGTGCGCTCACCGGCATGAGCCTACGCATGGATGAATTAGCCTGAGCTCGTGGCGGAGGCTGCGCGGACTCGCTACGCCAAGTGCGGCGACATGGACATCGCCTATCAGGTGCTGGGCGACGGCCCGGCCGATCTGCTGATGTTTCCGGGGCCGTTCGTCCCGATCGACTCGATCGACGACGAGCCGTCGCTGTACCGCTTCCACCGGCGGCTGGCGTCGTTCTGCCGGGTGATCCGGTTCGACCATCGGGGTGTCGGTCTGTCGTCGCGGATGCTGTCGATGGACACGCTCGGGCCGCAATACTGGGCCGAGGACGCGATCACGGTGATGGACGCGTGGTGGGATCTGGCAGGTGACCGTGCCGGGCCGCCGACCATGGCCCGTGCAGTGTCAAAGGCCGTCGCGGAAAGCGACGTACGGGCGGCGCCTTGAAAAATGACGTCGCCGGCGTGGCGGTGCACATCGGTGCGCGGGCGGCACTGGCGGGTCCGACCGAGGTGCTGGTGTCCTCGACGGTGCGGGACATCGTGACCGGGTCGCGGCGGACGTTCGCCGACCGCGGTAAGCACGAACTCAGGGCGTGCCAGGGCGCTGGCGGGTATATGGCCTAGTGCGCGAGGAGGCGTACGTGACGCCCTGCTGCTTGGGCCGTTGAGTGTGAATCCTCGACTTTGCGTGTGAAGCCCGGGCGTTGGCAGTGAAGCCTGGGCGGAGAAAAATGCGGCGGCCGGATCACCGCCCTGGGCTCACGCGCAAAGCCGTAGCTTCACGCCCAACGTCTAGCCGCCGGGTTGGCCGGGTTGGCCGGGTTGGCCGGGTTGGCCGGGGGCTCCGCCCTGACCGGGCTGACCGCCTTGTCCGCCTTCTCCGCCCTGACCGGGTTGGCCGCCCGGGCCGGGTGCCCCGCCGCTTCCGCCGTCTCCGCCTCGGCCGCCGTCTCCGCCTCGGCCGCCGTCTCCGCCTCGGCCGCCGTCTCCGCCTCGGCCGCCGTCTCCGCCTCGGCCTCCGGCACCGCCGGTCATGCCGTCTTCACCGATGTCGAACTGGACTGACGGGCTATTGGCATGCCTTCTCCTCCCACCCGGTGGTGTACATCGGCTTAGAGTAGCCGCGAGCAGAGTTCGCTGTGCGGGGCATGCAGCGGGCACGGTGGTGTCCAGGGCTCCGCCGCGGGAATGTCCAACGGGGGCTGCGCGACAATGAGCGGATGATCGAGTTAGAGGTATTGCAGTCCGACGTGACCAAACTCGAGGTCGACGCGATCGCCAACGCGGCCAACACCCAACTGCGACACGGCGGGGGCGTCGCTGCGGCGATCTCGCGCGCCGGCGGTGCCGAGGTGCAGCGTGAATCGACCGAGAAAGCGCCGATCGGGCTCGGCGAGGCGATCGAGACCACCGCCGGTGACATGCCGGCGCGCTACGTGATCCACGCGGCGACGATGGAGTTGGGCGGCCCGACTTCAGCGGAGATCATCGCTCGAGCCACGGCTTCTACCCTGCAGAAGGCCGACGAACTCGGTTGCCGGTCGCTGGCGCTGGTGGCGTTCGGCACCGGCGTCGGCGGATTCCCGCTCGAGGATGCCGCCCGGCTGATGGTTGACGCCGTCCGGCAGCACGAGGGCAGCTCGTTGCAGCGGGTCGTGTTTGCTGTGCACGGCAACGAGGCCGAGCAGGCTTTCCGCGCGGCGGCGGAGTAGCTCAACTAGAGGTAACGCTCGACGGATTCGACTTTGTGCGTCATCGCGTCGACGGCCCCAACGCGCCAGTCCGCCTTGATCACCGTGCTGACCCGGGGCGCACGAGCCGCAACAGCCTCCACCGCGCGCTGCACGACCGCCATCACCTCTTCCCAGGTGTCGCCTTCGATCACGGTGAACATCGAATCCGTCTTGTTGGGCAGGCCGGAATCGCGAACCACCCGAACCGCTTCAGCGACGATCTCTCCGACGCCCTCGCCCACCCCCATCGGCGTGACCGAAAACGCGACCAGCACAGACATCCATCGAGCCTACCTGGCAGCATCGAGCCCATGCGGGTTCTGGTGCAAAGGGTTTCATCAGCGTCGGTGTCGGTCGACGGCGAGGTGGTCGGCGCCATCCGGCCAGACCGTCAGGGTCTGCTCGCGCTGGTCGGGGTCACCCACAGCGACGATGCCGGCAAGGCGCGGCGGCTCGCTGAAAAGCTTTGGAATCTAAGGATTCTCACCGACGAACAGTCCGCCGCCGATGTCGACGCGCCGATCCTGGTGGTAAGCCAGTTCACGCTCTACGCCGACACCGCGAAAGGCCGTCGGCCGTCTTGGAACGCGGCCGCTCCGGCCGCGGTCGCCGAGCCGCTGGTGACAGCGTTCGCCGAGGCGCTGCGCGGGCTGGGGGCCCATGTCCAGACCGGCGTCTTCGGCGCGAACATGCAGGTCGAATTGATCAACGACGGACCAGTAACGGTGTTTCTGGAGCTGTGAGCGTGCCGCTGCGCGTACTTTGGTTGGTGCGGCCAGGCAACGTCGCGTTCGAACGGGAGGGCACATGACATCCGCGTCGCCTGGGTTCGGATCGCTTCGTTCCGACGACGACCACTGGGACATCGTCAGTGGCGTGGGTTATACCGCGCTGCTGGTGGCGGGCTGGCGCGCGCTGCACGCGTTGAGCCGGCAGCCGCTGGTTCGCGACGAATACGCGCAGTATTTCATCGAAGCGTCACAGGACCCGTTTTTGTTGCGCGTCCTCGCCAATCCCGGTTCCTCCGAGGACGAGACAGCCTTCCCCCGTCTTTACGGGGTTCAGACCCGGTTCTTCGACGATTTCTTTCGGGACGCCGCCGACGCGGGCCTGCGACAGGCCGTGATCATCGCCGCCGGATTGGACTCCCGCGCCTATCGCCTTGAATGGCCGCACGGCACAACGGTTTTCGAAGTCGACCTGCCCAAAGTCCTGGAATTCAAGGCGCACGTGCTCGACGAGCGGGGCGCCACACCCAAAGGCGATCGGCGCGAAGTCGCGGCAGACCTGCGCACCGATTGGCCAACGCCGTTGAAGGCGGCCGGATTCGACCCACGACAACCGAGCGCCTGGTCGGTCGAGGGAGTGTTGCCCTACCTGACCGACGACGCACAAACCGCGCTCTTCACCCGAATCAGCGAGCTGTGTGTGCCGGGTAGCCGAATCGCCATTGGTGCGTTGGGATCACGCTTACACCGCGAGCAGCTCGCCGCCCTGGAAGCCGACCACCCCGGGGTCAATGTGTCAGGTGATGTGGACTTCTCCGCGCTCACCTACGAGGCCAAGTCCGACCCCGCGCAGTGGCTGGCCGCGCACGGATGGACCGTCGAACCCCTCCGCAACACACTGGATTTGCAGGCCGGCTACGGGATGACGCCGCCGGAGGTCGACGTGAAGATCGACGGCTTCATGCACTCGCAATACATAACCGCGACGCGGTGAGGTGTCGAGATGGTAACGGTCACTAGATTCTCTCCCCGCGATGCCATGGCGGAGATCGGCGCCAGTTCACCCGGACCCGGCGTCGGTGCCTTCTTCGACCTGGACGGCACGCTGGTCGAAGGCTTCACCGCGGCGGTTCATGTCAGTGACCGGATCCGGCGGCGGCAAGCTGGGATTGGCGAACTGCTCGGGGTGTTCGAAGCCGCGCTGCGCTACAAATTCGGTCGAATGGAATTTGAACGTCTGATCATCCGGGCGGCAGGTTATATGCGCGGCGAGCTCCTTGCCGAGCTCGACGATCTGGGTCAGCGGCTGTTTGTGGAACGTGTTGCCCCGCGGGTCTATTCGCACATGCACGAGATAGTGCAGGCGCATCAGGAGCGCGGGCATACCGTGGTGCTGAGCTCGTCGGCGCTGTCCATCCAGGCCCTACCCGTTGCCCGCTTCCTCGGCATTTCCAACGTGCAGTGCAACCATTTCGAGCTAGACGAGCGCGGACGGCTGACCGGCGGCATCGTCAAACCCATTGTCTGGGGAACGACGAAGGCCGCCGCCGTCCGGCAATTCTGTGCCGACAATGACGTTGCGCTGCAACATAGCTACTTCTACGCCGACGGCGACGAGGATGCGGCCTCGATGACGCTCGTCGGCTGCCCGCGCCCGGTGAACCCGCGCTCGGGTCTGGCCGCCGCGGCCGCCGCGCACGGATGGCCGGTGATGTGCCTGGCCTCGGGTCGGCGCGGGCCGGTGCGACGATTACGCCATCTGGCCAGACACGTTCGGCGGCAGCCGGATTAAGGCCTGAGCAGGACTTTCACGCTGTCGCCCGACCGCGACCCCGCGGTCGCATACCCTTTGGCCGCCTCCTCCAACGGCAGTGTGGTGGTGAAGATGCCGTCGATATCGAGTCGCCCGGACTGAAGCAGCGGGATCAACTCCGGCCAGGTGCGTGGCACCGGGGCCAGGGTCATGCGCAGCGTGATGCTGCGCAACAGGCTGCCCAGGGCCGGGAACGGGAACGGTTGCAGATCGTGCACTCCGACAACTGAGACGGTGCCCCCGGGCCGCACCGCGTTGAGCGCGTCGGTCATGGACGCGTCGGTGGCGACGGCGTCGATCACCGAGTCGGCGCCGCGCCCGCCCGTCGCCGCCAGAATCGCTTCGGCGGCCGGCGTTTTGATCGGTGTGGCACCCCACTTGGCGGCGCGCTCCAAGCGCCCGGCGACTCGGTCGACCGCGAAAACCTGTGCGGCGCCTTGGGCAAACGCGCTGCGCAGCGCGCACAGGCCGACCGCTCCCAGACCGATCACGGCGACCGTGCCCCCGAACGGAAGGTCGGACCGCTGGGCCGCAGCCCAGCCGGTGGCGAGGTTGTCGGTCAACAGCAGCGCCTGCTCGGTGCTGATACCTTCGGGAATCTTGAGTACCAGGAAGTCGGCGGCGGGCACGGCGAGCAGATCGGCCTGCGCGCCGGCCAGCACACCGCCGCCGAAGATCTGCGGGCCCGAGGAACACAAGACCGGGTCGCGGGTGGCGCACCCCGGGCAGACGCCGCAGCCGGCCACCGCCGAGACCATAACCAGGTCGCCGACTTTGACGGTGCGCACCTGCGGCCCGGCCTCGACGACGGTGCCGATCGCTTCGTGGCCGAGCGACACCGGTTCGCCGAACGGATATTCGCCCTCGTAGAAATGCAGATCGGAGCCGCAGATAGCGGTCGCCGTCACCTCGACGATCACTCCGTCGGGACCGGGAAGTTCGGGGTCGGGACGCGTTTCGACCCGGACCTCGCCGGGCCGTTCGATGACTACCGAGCGCATAGTGGCGTGCTCACTTTCTTTGTCGCGCTGACTCTTTGTGTCGCACCAGAAATTGTGACCAGTCGGGCCGGCGAACCGCGGCCCAGTACTCGTGGAGGCGCCACGGGCTGACGGTGTGGATCTCCCCGTCGGCGTTCTTGAAGTACGAGTGTTTGACGGCGGGATGCGACCACACCATCTGCTTGATCTCGGCCTGTGTTCGTTGATGCCAGGCGGTGGCGGCCTCGGCGGTCGGCTCCAGACAATGCAGGTTGTGCTCCGCCAGATGCTGCAGACACTGGTCGATGTAGCGCATCTGGAGTTCGGACTGGAAGATCAGGCTGCCGCCGTGGGCGAGATGTGTTCCGGGCCCGTAGACGATGAAGAGGTTGGGGAATCCCGGAACGGTGACGCCAAGGTAGGCGTACGGACGTGACCCCCACATCTCGTGCAGGTCGATTCCGTTGCGGCCGATCACTTTCAGGGGCCACAGCACATCGGTGTGCCGAAATCCGGTGGCGTAGACGATGATGTCGACATCGTGCGTCACGCCGTCTTCGGTGACGATTCCGCCCGGGGTGATCCGCTGGATCGGTATGCGTACCAGTTCGACGTTGTCGCGTTGCAGCGTTCGCAGCCAGCTGCCGTTGTCCTGAAGTGTTCGCTTGCCGGTGGCCGGATAGTCGGGCATCACCTTGGCCAACAGGTCGTGGCCTTCGCCCACCTGGCTGGTGATCCACTGGGAGAACATCATTCGCGCGGCGGCGTTGATGTCGCTGACCGCGTAGTCCTGATCCGCGTAGTCCGGGTCGCTGCGCGCGGCGTCGAGGCCCTTGTCGGCGCCGG
>Ga0335083_10012715_pt1 | contig 10059 bp, 8 predicted proteins | sample Lox_Sample_42_FD_206716 | JGI IMG/M metagenome (GOLD analysis project Ga0335083, IMG submission 206716) | Soil microbial communities from Loxahatchee National Wildlife Refuge, Florida, United States - Lox_Sample_4.2 | ecosystem: Environmental > Terrestrial > Soil > Wetlands | place: USA: Florida...
GGCCCCTCCAGCCCTCGATGACGCCCAGGGCACGGCTCCCGGGCGCCGCCACCGGGACCTCGGCTCGCACGCCTCCCGCCGGCAGGTCCTCCAGAATTGCGCGGCAGAGGCGAATCGACTCCAGCGTCTCGTCGAAGCGCAGCTGGACCCGTGCCGCGACGTCGCCTTCCTCCCGGACCATGAGCCGCGGGCCGAGCCGGTCGTAGGGCGCCCAGGGCTGGTCGACGCGCAGATCCCGCCCGACGCCCGAGGCCCGGCCCACCAGGCCGATCGCACCCAGCGTCCGGGCCAGCCCCGGGTCGAGCCAGCCCGCGCCGCGAAATCTGTCCTGAAGGCCGGCATGCTCGTCGTAGATGCCGCGCAGCCCGTGAACCGCCTGCTCCAGCGCATCGAGCTGCTCGACGAGCAGCGGACCGACGGTGGCCGGTAGGTCCACCGCCACGCCGCCCGGGACGACCAGGTCGAACGGGTAGCGGGCGCCGAAGGCGTCGTCGTTGGAGCGCAGCAGCTCCTCCTTGAGCCGGGAGAACTGGGCCAGCCCGAAGGCGAAGCCGGCGTCGTTGCCCAGGGCCCCCAGGTCCCCGAGGTGGTTGGCCAGGCGCTCGCGCTCCAGAGCGAGCGCCCGCAGCGCCGTGGCCCGGGCCGGGCTCATCGTCCCGGTCATCGCCTCCAGCGCCGCGCAGTAGGCCCAGGCGTAGGCGACGCACGAATCGCCGGAGACCCGCGCCGCCAGGCGGTGCCCCTCCGACTGGCTGAAGCGCTCGAAGCGCTTGTCGACTCCCTTGTGGGTGTAGGCCAACCGCTGCTCGAGGCGGAGGACCTTCTCTCCCACCACGGAGAAGCGGAAGCCCCCGGGCTCGATGGTGCCGGCGTGCACCGGGCCCACGGCGATCTCGTGCACCCCGTCCCCGGCCACGGAGAGGTAGCGGTAGGGGGCCGGGGCGGCGGGGTACCGCACCTCCGGATCGACGTCCCGGCGCAGCGGGTAGACCTGCTCCGGCCAGCCGCCGTGCCGGACCCAGCCCCGCGCGTCGCCGCCGTAGGCCCGGATGCCGAGCAGGTCGGCCACCGCGCGCTGGAGCCGGGCGGCGCAGGGGAAGAGGGACGCCAGGTCGGGGAAGGCCAGCTCCCCTTCGGGCAGGGCGTGCTCGACGAGGAGAAGCTCGGAGGGGAGGAGGTAGGCGGCGTGAACGCGGAAGCGCCGATCCCGGTCGCGATCATCCGTGCCCCACAGGGCGAGCAGCGCCCCGCCGCCCTCGCGGATGGCAGCCGCCGCCCGGTGCCAGCTCCGGCCATCCAGCGAGAGGCGGGTCGCCCGGACATTGGAGGGGAAGGGCGCGGAGGCAAGGCTTTGGAGCGCGGGCAGCACGAGCGGTCACCCGATGAGGCGAGCGGCGAGGCGGTACCACTCGGCCAGCGCTGGCGGGATGTAGAGGCCGAGGAGGAGGACCAGGGCGAGGTGGACGAAGACCGGGACCAGGGCCGGCGAGTGGGGAAGGGGCCGGGCGTCCGTCTCGCCGAAGACCATCGGCTGCACCCGCCGGAAGATCGCGGCGAAGGCGACGGCCAGCGCGGCGAGGAGGATGGGCGTCGCCCAGGGGTGATCCCGCATGGCGGTGGTGAGGATGAGGAATTCGCTGGCGAAGACTCCGAAGGGCGGCAGCCCGAGGATGGCCAGTGCTCCGAGCATCAGACCCCAGCCGATGGTCGGGCTGAGGACGAGCAGTCCGCGGATGCCGTCCATGCGCTGCGTTCCGGCGGTCTGGGAGGCATGTCCGGCGGCGAAGAAGATGGCCGACTTGGTGAGGGAGTGGACGGTCATGTGCAGGAGGGCGGCGAAGTTCGCCACCGCGCCCCCCATCCCGAAGGCGAAGGTGACGATGCCCATGTGCTCGATGGAGGAGTAGGCGAAGAGCCGCTTGATGTCCCGCTGGCGGAAGAGAAAAAAGGCCCCCAGCAGCGCCGAGAGGAGGCCGAAGGACATGAGCATCGGTCCGGGGAGGGCGTGGCTCGCCCCCTCGACCAGCACCTTGCAGCGGATGACCGCGTAGAGGGCGACGTTGAGCAGGAGCCCGGAGAGCACCGCCGAGACCGGCGTCGGGCCCTCGGCATGGGCGTCGGGCAGCCAGTTGTGGAGCGGGGCCAGGCCGACCTTCGTCCCGTACCCGACGAGGAGAAAGACGAAGGCCAGAGCGAGGACGGTGGGCTCGAGCTGGCTCTTCACCGCGTCGAGCCGGGTCCAGAGCAGGGCGGCCATGCCCTCCCCTCCCAGGAGCCCCTCGGCGGCGAAGTAGAGGAGGATGGTCCCGAACAGCGCCTGGGCGATGCCCACCCCGCACAGGATGAAGTACTTCCAGGCCGCCTCGAGGCTGGCCCGCGTCCGGTAGAGGGAGACGAGGAGCACGGTGGACAGCGTGGCCGCCTCCATCGCCACCCAGAGCAGGCCCATGTTGTTGGTCAGGAGGGCGAGCATCATCGCCCCCATGAAGAGCTGGTACATGCTGTGGTAGAGGCGCAGCCGGCGCGGTCCCAGCCGGCCGTGGTGCTCCTCGATGCGCATGTAGGGGCGGGAGAAGAGCGCGGTGGTGAATCCCACCAGCGCAGTGAGCGCCACCAGGAAGACGTTGAACGGGTCGATGAAGAACTGCTCCCTGCCGACGAGCATCGCCCCGTGGCGGATGACGCGCGCCACGAGCAGGCCGGCGGCGACCAGGGTGCCCAGGCTCATGGCCACGTTGACCTCGGGGGCGTAGCGGCGCGCGCCGACGAAGGCCAGGACCCCTGCACCGAGGAGCGGGACGCCGAGGACGAGGAGCAGCTCCACCTCATTCCTCCTTGAGGGTTTCCAGGTGGTGCAGGTCGAGGCTCTCGAACTGCTCCCGGATCTGGAAGAAGAAGATTCCGAGGATGAACACCCCGACCAGGACGTCGAGCGCGATGCCCAGCTCGACCACCATCGGCATGCCGTAGGTGGCGCTGGTGGCGGCGAAGAACAGCCCGTTCTCCATGGCCAGGAAGCCGACCACCTGGCTCACCGCGTTCCGGCGGGTGATCATCATCAGGAAGGCGAGGAGGATCATCGCCAGGGCGATGCCCAGCGTGTTGCGGGTGATGGTGGTGGCCAGCGCGCTGATCGGCTGGGCCAGCCCGAAGGCGAAGATGACCAGCCCCACCCCGACGAGCATGGTGGTGGGGATGTTGATCAGCGGCTCGCTGTCCCACTGCGCCTCCAGGCGGCGAATGAGCCGGAGGAGGATGACCGGGAGGACGAACACCTTGAGCACCAGGGTCAGCCCCGCCGAGAAGTAGAGGTGGGGCAGACCGGCGCTGTGGGCGACCAGGGTGGTGGAGGCGGTGAGGATGGCGCCCTGCCAGGCCAGGAGGGTGATCAGCCGCCGGGTCCTCCGCTGCGAGAGCATGGAGAAGGAGATGAGCAGGAGCCCGGCGGCGAATCCGTTGAGCAGCTGGGCGGTCAGGCTGGGCGCGGGCATCGGTCAGGCACCGAGGAGGAGGTGGACGAGCAGTCCGAGGACGGCGAGGAGGAAGGCCATGGCCAGGAACTCGGGCGCCCGGAAGATGCGCAGCTTGGCGGAGACGGTCTCAATCATCGCCAGGCCGGCGCCGGCTCCGGCCAGCTTGGCCAGGAGGGCCGCCACCGCGGCGAGGAGGGCGCCGCTCCCTGATCCGCGTGCGATGCCCCAGGGCAGGAAGACGGCAAAGCCGAGACAGGCGTAGTTGAAGAGCTTGAGAATGGAGGCCCATTCCACCAGGGCCAGGTGGCGGGCCGAGTACTCCAGCACCATCGCCTCGTGGACCATGGTCAGCTCGAGGTGGGTGGCCGGGTTGTCGATGGGGATGCGGGCGTTCTCGGCGAGGAGCACCATCAGGAACGCCACTCCGGCGAAGGCCAGGCTCGGATAGATGACGAAGGGGGGGGCGGCCAGGTGCTCGACGATGCTGGGGAGGGCGGTGCTCCCGGAGAGGAGGAAGGCGTTGAACAGCACCAGGAGCAGCGCCGGCTCGGCGAGGAAGCCGATCATCATCTCCCGGCGAGCGCCGAGGGTGCCGAAGGCGGTGCCGATGTCCATCGCCGCCAGGGCGATGAACACCCGGGCGGTGGCGAAGAGGCCGACCAGGGCGATGGCATCCGCCACCCGGGCGAAGGGCAGGTCGGTGGCCACCGAGGGGATGATCGCCGCCGCCAGGACCATCGTCCCGAAGAGCACGTAAGGGGTGAAGCGGAAGAGGGGGGAGGCGTGCTCGGCGAGCACGGCGTCCTTGAGGAAGAGCTTGCGCAGCGTGCGCCAGGGCTGGAGCAGCGGCGGGGCGGACCGGTTCTGGAGCCAGGCCCGGCACTGGCCGATCCACCCCAGGAAGAAGGGGGCCAGGGCGACGGCGAGGAGCACCTCGGCCAGCTGACGGAGGAGGGCCGGGGCGCTCACAGGACGAACACCAGGAGGCCGATGAGGGTCAAGAAGCCGTAGAGGAGGTAGATGGCCAGGCGCCCCCCCTGAACGACGGAGACCGCCTCCGCCAGGCGCTGCACGCCGCGGCCGAGGGGCAGGTAGAAGGCGTGCCACATCCGGTCCTCGATGTGGATGCGGTAGCGCGGAGCGCTCTCCCAGGGCGAGGGCAGCTCGCGCTCCATCCGGAAGAAGGGGCCGAAGATGTGCCGGATCGGCTGGCCGAACCCCTCCGCGGTGTCCTGCATGCGCGGCGTCTGCCACGGGTAGCCGCAGTCCCAGGGCACCGTGCGCCGCACCCGCCCGTGGTAGATGCGCCGGACGAGCACGAAGGTGACGCCGACCACCCCGAGGATTCCGGCCAGGAGCAGCAGCCCGCTGTAGGACGCCCGCTCCGGCGCCACCGGGGCGATGAGCCAGGCGGTGGGACCGGGCCGGACCGCCTCGCCGAGGAGCGGGCGGGTGACGGCGCCGCTGGCCTGGAGAGCCAGCTCCGGCCAGGCGCCGAGGAGCACGCAGCCGGCGGCCAGCCAGCCGAGGCCGAGGCGCTCGAGGAACCCCGGGTCGTGCGCCTTCTGGAGCGAGGGCTCGCGAGGCTGCCCGAGGAAGATTACCCCGTAGAACTTGACCATCACGTAGGCGGCCAGCGCGGCGGTGAGCGCCAGCGCCGCCGCCCCGAGCGGGACGAGCATGTTCAGGAAGGCCTGCGGGATGCGTGGCGTGTCCAGGAAGGCCTGGAGGAGGAGCCACTCGGAGACGAAGCCGTTGAGCGGGGGCAGGCCGGCGATGGCCAGGGTCCCCACCAGGGCCAGCGCCGCCACCCATGGCATGCGGCGGATGAGCCCCCCCAGCTTTCCCAGGTTGCGCTCGCCGGTGGCGTGGAGCACCGAGCCGGTGGCGAGGAAGAGCAGGCTCTTGAAGAGCGCGTGGTTGAGGCAGTGGATGAGCGCCGCGCTGAGGGCCAGCGCCGCGAAGAGGCCCAGGGAGAAGCTCCGGAAGAGGAGGGCCAGGCCGACCCCGCTGAAGATCAGCCCCACGTTCTCGATCGACGAGTAGGCGAGGAGACGCTTCATGTCCGTCTGCACGGCGGCGAACACCGCACCGAAGAGGGCGGTGAACAGGCCCAGCCCGAGGGCGAGCCCGCCCCACCACCAGGGTCCGGCGTGGAGGAGGTCGAAGCCGACGCGCAGCACGCCGTAGACGGCGGTCTTGAGCATCAGCCCGCTCATCATCGCCGACACCGGGGAGGGAGCAGCCGGGTGCGCCTCGGGCAGCCACACGTGGAGCGGCACCAGCCCGGCCTTGGCTCCGAAGCCGAGCAGGGCGAGCAGGAAGGCGACGCTGGCGTGGGCCGGAGCCAGCCCGCGCTCGCGCATGGCCTCGAAGGTGAACTGCCAGCTGCCGCCCTGGAGGACGCCGAAGCAGAGGAGGATGCCGATCGCCCCCACGTGGGCGATGAGCAGGTAGAGGAAGCCGGCGCGCCGGATCTCCGGGATGCGGTGCTGCGCGGTGACCAGGAAGTAGGAGGCGAGCGCCATCGTCTCCCAGGCGACCATGAACAGGTAGGCGTCGTCGGCGAGCACCACCAGCACCATGCTCGCCAGGAAGACGTGGAACTGGAGGCAGAGCAGCCCGGGCGGTGTCCCCTGTCCGGCCCGGAAGTAGCCGGCGGCGAAGATGGAGATTCCGGCCCCCGCCACCCCGATGATCAGGATGAAGAATCCCGAAAGGGCGTCGAGCCGGAGGTGGAAGGGGAGCTCGGGAAGGCCCAAGGGAAGGACGAGCAGGTCCGCCGCGCGGCCGGGCTGGAGCGCGGTCATCCCCGCCGCCGCCACCCCGAGGGCGACCACCGCCCCGAGGGGGAAGAGGACGCGGGCCACGAAGCCGACGTGGTGCGGACGGATGAGCCCGGCCACGCCGAGGAACAGCCAGCCCAGCACCAGGGCCAGCAGCCAGACCAGGGATGGCGCCGAGGCGATTGTCATCCTATTATCATCGAAAGCATATCCAGCGTAGCTCCAGTGAGCGTTGCATGCCAATCGAGACGCGCACCGCCCGACTCACCGTCCTCATCGACCCGCGCAAGAAGGCGGTCTTCGAGGAGCTCTGCGCCGAGGAGGACGTCACCCCCTCGCAGATGGTCCGGCGACTGATCCGCGAGTACATCGAGCGCAAGCGCGGGGCACCGTGGCGGCCGGACGAGGTCTCTCGCCCGGCGCCCTCCCGGCGGGGCACCGAGCGTGGGCCGAGGCGCTAGTCTCCGCCGCGCCGCGGTGGCAGAGGCGGCGAGGAGATGAGTCGATGCGTGCAAGCGAGAGCCGCCGCTGGTTCCTGTCCGCGGCGGTGACGGCCGGGGCCGGCCTTTGGGCGAGCGAGGCAGGTGCCCAGGGCCCGGCGCCGGCGGGGAGGCCGGGCGAGGCGAAGCCCGCCGAGGTGAACGCCACCGAGGACCTGATGCGCGAGCACGGGGTGCTCCGCCGCGTCCTGCTCGTCTACGGCGAGGCCATCCGTCGCTTCCGGGCGGCATCCCCTCCGCCGGCGGAGGTCCTCGCCTCGGCGGCGGGAATCATCCGCGACTTCATCGAGGCCTACCACGAGAAGCTCGAGGAGGAGCACGTCTTCCCTCGTCTGGAGAAGGCCGGGACGCTGGTCGAGCTGACCCGGGTGCTGCGGACGCAGCATGACGCCGGGCGCCGGCTCACCCGGAACATCCTCGAGCTGGCCACCCCGGCGGCGCTGAAGAGCAAGGCCTCGGCCGGCGCGGTGACCACCGCCCTCGGACAGTTCATCCGCATGTACGAGCCGCACGCCGCCCGCGAGGACACGGTGCTCTTTCCGGCCTTCCACGCCCTCTTCACCGAGAAGGAGTTCGACGCCCTGGGGGACCAGTTCGAGGAGGTGGAGCACCGCGTGCTGGGGAGCGCCGGCTTCGAGGGGACGGTGGAGAAGGTGTCGCAGATCGAGAAGGCGCTCGGCATCCACGACCTGGCACAGTTCACCCCCAAGTGAGAATCCCCTCGCCGGCCACCGCCGCGGCGCAGCCGCCGCGGGTGTTCCTCCTCTCGCCGGCCCGGTGCGACGGGGTGCGGATGTCCATGCTCCTGCGCCCCGCGGCGCGCTTTCCGCTCGCCCTCTCCCTTCGCTCGGCGGCGGGGGCTCCGCTGGGCGACGTCTTCGCCTTCGCCAGCGGCCTCTACTTCCGCGGCAAGCTCGCCTACGCGCGTGCCTTCGGCCGCGCACGCGCCGGGCAGACCAGCGCCTGGGTGATCACCCCCGGAGCCGGGCTGGTCGAGCCCGAGCGCCGCGTCCGCGGCGAGCAGATCCGGGCCTGGGCCAAGGTGCCGGTGGACCTCGGAGAGGCGAGGTACCGCCGCCCCCTGGAGCGGGACGCGCGCGGCCTGGCCTCGGCGCTCCCCCCGGCCGCCGAGGTGGTCCTCCTGGGCAGCATCGCCAGCGACAAGTACGCGGACCTCCTGGTCGCCGTGTTCGGCCAGCGGCTGCTCTTTCCCTCGGACTTCGTCGGCCGCGGGGACATGAGCCGGGGAGGGCTCCTCCTCCGCGCCGCCCGGGACGGCGGCGAGCTCCCCTACCGGGCGGTGCACGGTGCTCTGCGCCGGGGTCCCCGTCCCCCGCGGCTGGCGCGCCTGCCCCGCCGCCGGCCGGCGGCCCGGGCGGAGTAGGTGGGCTCCGGCCTCAGGTGCTCGGCCCGGACTCGGACCTGAGCACCGAGGTCAGGCTCAGATCCAGCCCGGGGGCGAGCACCCGCATCAGGCTCTCCAGCTCGGCCGGCTGAAGCTGGAGGGTCCGCTCCAGCCGGTCCCGGGTGCGGGCGAGCAAGGTCTCGCGCGCCCGGCTCAGCCGGCGCGAGATGGTGGACTTGTTCACCTGGTACACGGCGCCGATCTGGTTCAGGCTCAGCCCGTCGAGGAAATGGAGCCGGAGCAGGCTCCGCTCCTGCGAGCTGAGCTCGGCCATCGATTCCTTGAGCGCCGAGCCGAACTGCGGGCCGTAGCGCTGGTGGAGGATCCCCAGCTGGATGTCGGCGGTGGGCGCCACCGCATCCCACCGCGAGTCGGCGGCCAGCTGTTCCGGGGCGCGGCGGTTGTCGCGCCGGGCGTTGAGGGCCAGCCGCAGCGCCGCCGCGCGCAGCCAGTGCTCGAGCGAGCCGCGGCCGGCATATTCCAGGATCCGGGGGTGCCCGTCCGCCGAGACGAGGATGCGCTCCAGGAGCTGCTGGGTGACCTCCTCGACGAAGGCCCCGGACGGTTCCACCCCGCGGACCGCGGAGACCGCCGCGGGGAGCAGCTCTGCCCGGAACATGCGGAGCGCCTCCGGGTCGCCGCGGCCGCAGGCGAAGGCGAGGAGGAGATCGGCGAGGTGGATCCGGTCGAACTCCGCCTCGGGCTCCGGCGCGCGGGCCAGCTGGCCCGCCCAGTGCTCGACGAAGGCCCGGGGCTCGACGGTCAGCCCGGGCCGCGCGGAGAGGGCCTGCGCCAGCCTGTCGGCCAGCTGGTCGTCGATGCCCGGGCGCGTCCGGAGCGCCTGCATGCGGGGCAGCCTCGACCAGAACGTGTCGGCGTGCGGGAAGGGGACCATCATCGGAACCACCACCGGCGCCAGGCCAGCCAGGCCAGTGCCGCCAGCGAGGCGAGGGTCAGCGCCCAGCGAAGCAAGGGGGAGGCCAGGCCGGACTCCGCATCCGCCGCCAGCTCGCGGAAGACGAACGCCTCGCCGGGGGGAGTCCTCGACCCGGGCGTGCCCAGGGCGACCCCGTACACCGCCAGGTCGCGCCCTTGCGCCCGGAGGTGAACGACCCTCCCCAGCGGGGGCACCACCGGCCAGCGTGCGCCCGCCCATCCGCCATCCGGAGCGTGGAGGGCGACCCGGGCGCCCACCGCCCGGCCGAGTTCGGTGAGCAGCTCGCGGTCGAGCCAGCTTCCCGTCAGCATCGCGCCCACCACCGCCGTGCCGCGCACCACTGGCCGCGCCGAGACGAGGAGCAGGTCGTCGGCGCGCGCGGCCGCCACCAGGGGGACGCCGATGCGCTCCAGCGTCGCCTGGGACCACAGCTCGTCCGCCGAGATGCCCTCCATCGTCCCCACCAGGAGCGGCACCGCGGGCGCGGCGAAGCCGTACGCTCCGGTGTCGGCCAAATTGAACACCACCGAGCCCCAGGAATTGACCAGGAGGAGCGCGTCGCGCGACTTCAGGCCGGGCAGATCCGCCGAGCGCATCACCTCGTGCGCCTCGGCGATCTGGTGCTCGGAGACGTTCTCCGCCAGCCCCAGCGCGGCGTCCATGTTGCTCGCCAGGCCGAAGGCGGCCAGCACGCCCTCCGCGCCGAGGCCCACCTGGGCTTGCAGATCGATGAGATCGGCCTGGGCACGGAGGAGCCCCGGGAGGCGCTGGGCGGCGGTGGTCAGCTCGCGGGTCACGCGGAGCATGGCCAGGCCGTGCTGGGCCCACACCCCGGTGGTGGCCAGGAGGAGCACCGCCGCGGCGACCAGCATCCAGCTCCGGAACGGCCGCCGCGCTTCCCGGAGCGCGGCGACCAGGGCATCCATCGACGGCCAGCGCTGGGCCGGATCCGGCTGGA
>Ga0335083_10012717_pt1 | contig 10057 bp, 6 predicted proteins | sample Lox_Sample_42_FD_206716 | JGI IMG/M metagenome (GOLD analysis project Ga0335083, IMG submission 206716) | Soil microbial communities from Loxahatchee National Wildlife Refuge, Florida, United States - Lox_Sample_4.2 | ecosystem: Environmental > Terrestrial > Soil > Wetlands | place: USA: Florida...
GCCAGGGTGTAAGCCAGAAATCCGCTGCGCGTAAAAACGACAATGCCGGAATTGCCCATTTGCTGAGCCAAAACGGCCGCCGAGCGTAGCATTTTGGCCTTCGGCTCGGTGAGCTTGATCACCTCGTTAATGCCGCGCTTTTCGGTGGGCTCGATGGTCTTTACGATGTTCTTCATCACTTCGATGCATTCCAACGGGTATTTGCCCGTGGTGGTTTCGCCCGAAAGCATAACGGCATCGGCCCGTTCGCGGACGGCGGTGGAAATGTCGGAAATTTCCGCCCGCGTGGGCATGGGCGCGGAAATCATCGATTCCAACAAATGCGTGGCGATGATGACGGGTTTGCCTTCGGTCAAACAGGCTTCGACGATTCGTGTTTGCACCAGGGGCAGAGTTTGGTAATCGATTTCAATTCCCAAATCGCCCCGCGCCACCATGATGGCATCGGCAGCTTTGATAATTCCTTCCAAGTTTCGCAGGCCGCCCTGATCTTCAATTTTGGCGATAATTCGGGCTTTGGAGCCCAAGTGATCCAGCAGTGCCCGCAGAACCATCACGTCTTCGCTGCGGCGTGCGAAAGAGAGTGCCACAAAGTCGATTCCCGCTTCCACGCCGGCGCGAATATCGCGCTCGTCTTTCTCCGTGAGCGAGGGCAAATTCACTTCGACGCCTGGCAAATTGATGTGCCGCCGCGATCCCAATCTGCCGGGTGTGAGCACTTTGCAACGCACATGCGTTTCGTCTTTATCGAGCACTTCCAGGCGAATCAGCCCGCTGTCGACCAGCATGGTTGCGCCCACGTGTACGTCAGTCGGCAAGCCCGGATAATTGACGTCGACGCCGCGCGAACCGTTGGACGGCTGGTGGGTGTAAAATTCAAAACTGTCGCCGTATTGGAGGTCGATGGGCTCCGCCAGGGCGCCGGTGCGGATTTCCGGACCTTTCACATCCATCATCACGGCCACGTGCCGCAAAACTTCCTTAGATACTTCGCGCACACGTTTGACCAGCGACAGCACCCAGTCGCACGAGCCGTGTGCCATGTTCAGGCGGATGACATCCACGCCGCCGGTGATGAGCTGGGTGAGACGTTCGTGAGATTCCGTCGATGGGCCGACGGTGGCAATGATTTTGGTATGCCGGTAAGTAGGCATAAGAGTGCAAAGTTCATAGCACTCCTCCTCACCCTCGAACTCGCTGATTGTAACAAGCGATTCGGCCCGGCGATAGTGTCTGTCTGCGGTTTGTCGGCGTTGATCTTCAAGACGTAAGAGTTCACTCGTAAAACACGAACTGATTGGCGTCAAACGACTTGCCCAGCGACCATAGCATCCGGGAACGGAGTGGAATCTCGCCCAGGTCGTGTACAATAGGTGCGGCGCCATGAAATCTCTGACTGAATATCTGACGTTGAACATTCCCGCCCGGATGGGGTTTGTGAACATCACGCCGCAGGTCGAGGAGCTGGTTCGCAAAAGCGGCATTCAGGAAGGACTGTTGCTTTGCAACGCCATGCACATTACGGCTTCGGTCTTCATTAACGATGACGAGCCGGGCCTGCACGAGGATTACAAAAAATGGCTGGAGCAATTGGCGCCATTTGATCCATCGCCCAGCCGCTATGCTCACAATCGGACGGGGGAAGACAATGCCGATGCCCATCACAAGCGGCAGATTATGGGGCGCGAAGCGGTGGTGGCCGTTACCAAAGGCAAGCTCGATTTCGGTCCCTGGGAGCAGATTTTTTACGGCGAATTTGACGGCCGGCGGTCCAAGCGGGTCCTGATAAAAATAATTGGCGAATGAACGAGTTTCGTGGCATGATGATATGGTGATTCGAGAGGGAGTTCACAAAATGTGGTGCTGAAAACCATCTGCACACGAAGGAAACGCCCCGTGAAACTTGCCATTCGTATTTCGCTCGCCGTTTTTATTTTTGCCGCGCTTTTCCACCGCCCGCTCGTTGGTCAAGTTGCCGACGCGCCAGACGGAAACGTGGCCGGCATTGCGGTTAACTATACCGAGGCGAAGGTCGGCGACTACACGCTTCCTGATCCGCTGAAACTTGCCAACGGGCAAATGGTGGTCGACGCGAAAACATGGAACGAGCAGCGCCGCGGGGAAATCGTCAAGCTGTTCGAAGACAATCAATTCGGCAGCAGTCCGGATCGCCCCGCCGATATGCAATTCGACGTGTTCGATGCCGGCACTCCGGCCTTCGATGGCAAAGCGCTGCGCCGGCAAGTGACCATCTATTTCGCCAAAGATAAATCCGGCCCGAAAATCGAATTGCTCCTGTATTTGCCGGCCGATGCCAAGCAGCCGGCGCCGGTGCTGCTGAACGCCGGCTTCACGGCGAACAACCTGATGGTGAACGACCCGGGCGTGAAGGTCGGCGAAACTTGGGATCGCCAGCAAAAGCAGCGCGTGCCCGCGACCAATGGCCGCCGCTTCGGAAGTCTGAACGTGGCGCCGCTCGTGGAAAAAGGCTTTGGCGTCGCCACGGTGAATTATTGCGATATCGATCCCGACGCCTTGGGCGCCGTCGCGTCCGGAGTGCGGGGCCTGTATCTGAAGCCGGGGCAAACCGAGCCCGCCCCGGACGAATGGGGCGCCATCGGCGCCTGGGCCTGGGGATTAAGCCGCTGCTTGGATTATTTGGAAACCGATTCCGGCGTCGACGCCAAACGCGTGGCCCTGATGGGCGTTTCCCGGCTGGGCAAAACCGTGTTATGGACTGCCGCCCACGACACGCGCTTCGCTTTGGTCATTGCCAGTTGTTCCGGCGAAGGAGGCGCGGCCTTAAGCCACCGCAATTATGGCGAAACGATTGCGCATTTGGTGGCGCCCACTCGCTACCCTTACCAGTTCTGCGGCAATTATTCCAAGTGGGGCGACAAGATCGATCAATTCCCCATCGATAGCCACATGTTGCTCACGCTGATTGCGCCCCGTCCCGTCCTTTTGCAAACAGGCGATACCGATCGCTGGTCGGACCCCAAGGGAGAATTCTTGGCCGCGGTCGCAGCCGGGCCGGTTTATAAGCTGCTCGGCAAGCAAGGGCTCGACACCGACCAAATGCCCGCCACCGGCGAACCGATTTTGCACACCCTGGGCTACTTCATGCACGCCGGCGGCCACGGCACAATTCCCAGTGATTGGGAAATTTTTCTCAAATTCCTGCAAATGCATTTGCAGCCGGGAACGTAGCTCCACCAGGCGGGGACAGCAGATCCTAGCGCGCGAGGTCGTAGCAGCCTTCGCTACTGCAAATTCGATTTCGGTCTGTGGGAGCAAATTCCTAACTGCGAGTGTGATGGCCGGCGAGCGAGGCGAGTCCTGTGGAAGATCATCGAGACTTCCTTTGACTTGCCAACACCGCACGCTAGCAACGGCTCTTTCTCAAAAGCCGCGCGCAGATTAGCTGTACCGCCTTCGAAGTCTGTGCGGACGCTAGCTGGAAAGTAAAGCGGGTCTGGCTCGAAGCTAGGGGCAATTGGCTGACGCTTCAGAAATGCGGTATCGTTCCAACGGCGTCGGTGCAATTTGCGGTCGGAAGCACGATGAGACCAAACCAGTAACCAAGAAAGAGGTTGATTTGTTCGTCAAATTTTTTCAAATCGACTGGCTTCGTCATATAAGAGTTGGCATGCGCGTCGTAGGCTTTGATAATATCAACTTCCCAATCGGAAGTGGTCAGAATGATGATGGGGATGCGTTTCAAATCGGGATCGTTCTTGACCACGCCCAGCATTTCGCGACCGTCCATGCGGGGCATGTTCAGGTCGAGCAGAATCAAATCTGGCCGGGGCGCGTTTTGGAACGGCGCTTCGCGCCTCAGGAACTGAAGACCTTCCACGCCGTCGCGCGCCACATGCAAGGTGAATGCATCGGCGTCGCGGCCTTCGTGAATGGCATGCTTGGCAATATACACATCGTCGTCGTTATCCTCGACCAGCAGCAGATTAGCTGGCGGCAAGGCAGGCAGTGGACACATTCTCGTTCTCCTGGTGATGATGAAGGGGGATGGTAAAGCGGAAAGTGCTTCCCTTACCCCATGCAGACTCGACCCAGATTCGTCCCCCGTGGCGTTCCACAATTCGCTTGCAAACGGAAAGCCCGATGCCCGTGCCGGGGTATTCGGTGCGGTTGTGCAAGCGTTTGAAAATTTCGAAAATACGTTCGTGGTATTCCGGAGCGATTCCAATTCCGTTATCGCTGACGTAGAACTCGCAGGTTGTTTCGTGTTGTTCGGCGCCAATCCTGATTTCCGGCGTGGCGGCAGCCCGATATTTCAAGGCATTCCCGATGACATTTTGCAGCAACTGCACCATTTGGCTGCGGTCGGCCCAAACAACGGGCAGCGGTTCGCAATGAATCGCCGCCTGAGTATCATTCAAGGAGCCTTGCAAATTGGCGAGGGCATCGGCCAAAGCCAGCTGAACATCCACCGGTTCATAAGGGTTCTGGTGCTCTTGGCTGGCGCGAGAATAGGCCAGCAGGTCTTGCACGAGGGCTTTCATTCGCAGGGCGCCTTTGACGATTCGTTCCATGTAGTCGCTGGCTTCCGCATCTAACTGATCGGCGCTTTTTTTCTGGAGCAGATTGCAGAAACTAATGATCGACCGCAGGGGCTCCTGCAAATCGTGCGAGGCCACGTGTGCGAATTGTCGAAGTTCGCTGTTCGATTGTTTTAGCTCCTCGTTGAACCGTTCGAGCTCTGCTTTGGTCTTTTGCAATTGCTCGGCGACCTCTTCGGCATGCCGCTGCCGTTCCTGGGCAATGCGCGCCTCGGCGGCTTCCTTTTCCGCACGTGCGTGGGCGGCTTCCAATTCCTTTTTGTTCAGTTCCTCTAAGATGCGTTGATTTTCCTGCTGATAAAACTTTCGTCGTAGCAACGCGCGGATGCGGCCCTTCAGAACGGCGACATCGCTCGACTTGCCCACAAAATCGTCGGCGCCGGCTTCCAGGGCGCGCGTCAAATCGTCCTTATCTTCGTGGCCGGTCAACATGAGCACCGCAATGGGAGAATCGAGACGTTCCCGCATGGAGGTAATTCTGCGGCAGACTTCGATGCCATCCATTTCCGGCATCACCAGATCGACCAGCACGCAATCGAAAACATCTTCGTCCACGCGTTTTAGGGCGTCAGGGCCATTATTGGCGTGCGCGATCAAATACCCTTCTTCCTCCAACAGCGCGGTCAGGTGCATCAGATAGGTGGGGCTGTCGTCGACGGCCAGGATGCGCGCCCGCTTGAAGTGTGAATCGATAGGTCGCAACAGCGAGGACGTTTTGGCGGTTCGTTCCAGCAGAGCGCGCACGCGGAGGACAAAGTATTCGGTATCGGTCGATTTCAGCAAAAAATCGTCGGCTCCGCTGTCGAGGCCGCGGACTTCCATGCCTTCCTCTTCATCGGAGGTGAGCATGACGATGGGGATGTGGCGCATGCTGATGTTCATCCGCACCTGGCGGCACAGCTCGTCGCCGCGCATTCCGGGCAGCATATAATCGACCACCAGCAAATCAGGCGGCTGCCGATGAATTTCGGCCATGGCCTCGTCGGCATTGCCGGCGCACTGCGCGAGCCAGCCTTGCCGTTCCAACTCGGCTTGGAGTTGCAACGCTTGGGTCGGCGAGTCTTCGACAATCATGATTCGATAGCGGTTGCGCATGGCTTGTTCTTTCTGGAATTGCAAGACAGTTGTCGGAGCGCGCCGGCGATGGCCGACAGCGGGAGCGAGACACACTCGGCGCCCAATTCTCGTGCCGTGCCGGGCATGCCGTTCACGATGGCGCTCGACTCATGCTCGGCAATGGTAAAAGCTCCGGCACGTTTCATCGCCAGTAGGCCGTCCGCTCCGTCTCGTCCCATTCCGGTCAGCAACACCCCGATGGCGCGCGAACCAAACCTTTCCGCCAGCGAGCGAAACAACACCGTGCCGGACGGGCAATGGCCGTTGTCTGGCGCGCTTCCTCCGATGGAAAAGCCCGTCGGCTTGACCAGCAGATGGCGGTCTTTGGGCGCAACATAAACGTGGCGTGGCTCGATCGGCAGTCCCTCCACGGCTTGGTACACCTGCAGCGGTGAGACGTGATTAAGCCAGTCGACAAAGCCCTCGTGAAAACTGGGGGTGATGTGTTGGACGACCACGATCGGCAAGCGAAAATCGGCCTTCAACTGCGAGAAGATTACTTCCAGCGCGTGGGGACCGCCTGTAGACGCGACCACGCCTACCACGGCAAATTCACCAGCGGCCTTGGACGGCATGCTTGAAGCACACGTGAGGGGGTCCCGGGGCGGCATTCGGGCATCGTCAATTCTCGAATGATGGCTACGATTGAAACGTTGGCGGACTACTTTGACTTTGCTCATGTCGGCCAATTGCGTGCATAGCCTGTGCGACATCGCTTGGTAATCGGCGTGCGCAACACTCACGGGTTTTTCCAAAACGGCTAACGCCCCGGCCTGCAGAGCTTCGATCGAGGCGGTTTGGTCGCGGGACCGAACGCTGCGCGAGACAACCACAATTGGCGTGGGTCGTATTTCCATGATGCGGCGCGTGGCTTCCAGCCCATTCATGCCGGGTAAATGGATATCCATCGAAATGACGTCCGGCGCCGTCGCACTGAGCAATTGGAGCGCTTGCTCGGCACTACTGCACGAGGCAGCGACGCGGAGTCGCGGATCTAAATTGATGACGTGCTCCAGCATTTCGCGAACCACGCGCGAGTCTTCTACGATCATGACTTGGATGGGCTGCTGTTCAGTCATAGGAAAATCCACGGAGCATCTTTATAAGACTTGCTCGATGGTGCTCAACAAATCTTGATGGTCGAATTTGCGTTTCACGATGTAGGCATCGGCGCCCAGTTCCAGGCCGCGCTGTTTATCGACGGATTGATCGCGGGAAGTCACCAGGATGACCGGCAATGACGCCATGCGGGTATCGGCCTTCATTTGCTCCAACAGGGCGAATCCGTCCATTCGCGGCATTTCAATATCGGTGATCACCAAATCGACTTTTTCGGATCGCAACAGTTCCAGGGCTTGCACGCCGTCGACGGCGACACGAACCTGATATCCGTTGGTTTCCAGGATGCTGGTTTCCAACGTGCGTGTGGTGAAGGAATCGTCGACCACTAAGATGGTAGGCGAGCGTTTGGCGTCTGCGGGCTTGATGGTTGCGGCAACGCCCGTCTTTTTCGACGGCTTGAATCGTTCGACAAGATCCGCGGTGTTGACCACCGGCGAAACGGAGCCGTCTTCCAGCAGGATGCCCCCGAGCAAAGCACTGTGCGTGTTGGCCGGCGGGCCGAGGTTTTTAATCAGTGCGTTGCGTTCGGCCACCAGGGCGTCGACCACCACGGCGACACGCCTGGAAGCGGAGCACATAAGAACCACCGACAAGGCGTCGCCTGCTGGGGCTTCGCTGGGCAAGCTGTTGTCCAACAGTTGCGCCAGGCCAGCCAGGGGCGCCAGTTGACCAGCGAGTGAAACCATTGGAATTCCTTCGACAGTCTCCACAGCGGACAGTTTGATCCGGTGCAACGCCTCGATGCCGTAAAAAGGAATGGCGATGGTCTGCCCATGGCACGAAACCAACAGCAGCCGGTGGGTGGAAATCGACAACGGCACCGTCAGCAGAATTGAAGTGCCTCCGCCGCCGCGCGGCCGCACCTCTACTTCGCCTTGCAAGCGTGTCACCGCCTCGTACACGGCCGATAGGCCCATGCCGCGACCCGACAATTCGGTGACCATACGAGAAGTGGTAAAGCCGGGCAGAAGCAGCAGTCGCGTCAATTCGACAGGCGATTGAGAGGTCGCTTCCGACTGTGAAAGAATTCCTCGTTGGACCGCAATGTGTGATACCTCGGCCAGGTCCACTCCCCGCCCGTCGTCTTCAACTTCGATCGTCAGTCGGCTGCCGATGGTTTGAATCGTGAGGGTGACCTGGCCGGCGGCGGATTTGCCGCGCTCGGTTCGCTCCGCAGGCAGCTCGATGCCGTGCGTGATGGCATTTCGCAATACGTGCATCAGCGGGTCTTTCAGGGTTTGAAGCACCATGCGGTCGGCCAGCGCCTCGAAACCGACGACGGAAAAGTCGATTTGTTTGCCCTCATCGCGGGCCAAATCGCGCATCATTTTGCGGAAACCCTGGAACTCGCTCTCCACGGGGACCATCCGTGCGCGGCGCACATCGTCCTGTAACTGCTCGGCCAGCAGTCGCACCGAACACGAGGAGCGGTGCTGGAGCAACCGCGCCGAGCGGACGTGCCGAGCAAGGCCGGTGAATTCGTGCTCGACCAGATCGATGTACTTGGCCAAACCAGCCATTTCCGGGGTGTTGTTCATCCGGCGCAGCGGGCCAGCCGTCGTCCGTTTGAGCGATTCCCACTCTCGTTGGAGCGCAATCAACTGCTGGTGAAGGGCGCTTAATTGTTGCGATAGCGCCTCCTGCTGCAAGTTTTCGGTTAATAGCTGACCGGTTGATTGCAGCAGACGGTCGAGGTGTTCAGTGCTTAAGCGCACCGTGTCGATGGCCTGCGTTGCGGTCCGTGGGAGCGGCTTGGATACCGTGCCCTGCTCTGCCAAGTCGGATGCCGCATTCATTGAGAGTTTTTCTGAATTCGCAGCCGGCGGCGAGCGACGCTGGAAGGTTTCGCGCGCTGGACTGTCTTTGATCGGCGATGCCGCCACCAGGCCGTCGCTTGCTTTTGACGTAGACTGCAAGAAGCCAGCCAAACTTTCGCTGACCTGGTTGGAGTCGGGAGCAGGACTCCCTTGCAGCAGGCAAGCCGCCGAGTCTTCGATCGCATCCAGTGCGCTTTGGACCGCCGTAATCACTTCGGCATCGGCGGGCAATTCCTTGGCGCGCAACAGCGAAAACAAGCCCTCCAATTGATGAGCCAGCGTTTCGACCGAGGAAAAGCCCGTCACCCGGGCCGCCCCCTTGAGACTGTGGGCGTGGCGGAAAGCCTCGTCGACTTCGGCAGTGGCATCCTCGTGACCCCAGCGAGCCAGGCACGAGCGGATGGCCTCCAGATGCTCGACGTGCTCCACTTGGAACGCCGCGAACAGCTTTTGGTTAATGTCCATTAGAGCTTGTATCTCCCCACGGCTTCGCGCAATTGATGGCTTTGCGAATTGAGGCTGGCAACCGCCTTTTCCAGCTGCACGGTGCCGACCGCGGTTTGCGATGCAGCCTGTCCGATGTCCTGCATTCCTTGGGTGACTTGTTCAAAACCAATTTGCTGCTGCCCGGTGGCGCTGATAATTTGCTGGAAAGCGCGGACGCTTTCTTGCGTCATGTCGGACATGGCACGGATGGTTTGCTCGCTGACGTCGGTTTGCTGCTTGCCGGCTTCGGTGCGCTTGACGGCATCTTCGGTGAGCATGACCGAACGATTGATGCGTTTTTGAATGTCGCCCAAGATGGTCCGGACCTGAATGGTGGATTCCTTGGCCTGGTCCGCCAGATTCTTAATTTCGGTGGCCACGACGGAAAATCGACTCCCTTGTTCACCCGCCGCCGCAGCCTCGATGGCGGCATTCAGCGCCAACAGGTTGGAACGTTCGGCGATATCGTTGACGGTGGCAATAATTTCGCTGACGGCCTGAGTCTTCTCGCTGAGGGCGACAATATTTTCCGCTACATCTTCCACTTGCTGGCGAATGGCCTCCATGGTGCGATTGGCCTCTTGCACCGTATTCAGCCCGGCCACGGTGCTGGTGGCGCTGGATTCAGCGGCGGTGGCAACTTCCTTGGCGCGTTCTGAAATTTGCACGCCCGATTGCCGCACCTCGTTCATGGTGGCGGTAATTTGCTGAATGGTGGCGGCCTGTTCTTTGGTGCCGGTGGCCTGTTGCTGCGTGGAAGCCAGAATCTCCGCGGAAGCGGCGTTCATTTTTTCGGTCACGGCCAAAATTTCGCCGCCCATACTCTTCAGTCCGACGACCATTTCGTTGATTCCTTCGCCGAGCTTGCCCACCTCGTCGGCGCTGGTGACTTCCGCCTGTTTCGTCAGATCTCCCTTGCCGACGCGGTCGACGAAT
>Ga0335083_10012718_pt1 | contig 10057 bp, 7 predicted proteins | sample Lox_Sample_42_FD_206716 | JGI IMG/M metagenome (GOLD analysis project Ga0335083, IMG submission 206716) | Soil microbial communities from Loxahatchee National Wildlife Refuge, Florida, United States - Lox_Sample_4.2 | ecosystem: Environmental > Terrestrial > Soil > Wetlands | place: USA: Florida...
CAGGGTGTGCTGCCGCGCCATGCAATGTCCGAGCACGCCGAACCGAGGTACTGATGGATCAACAGAGCACCCGCACCGACATCACCGTCAACGTCGACGGATTCTGGATGCTCCAGGCGTTGCTGGACATTCGGCACGTAGCGCCCGAGCTCCGGTGCCGACCTTATGTATCGACCGACTCCAACGACTGGCTGAACGAACACCCCGGCATGGAAGTCATGCGCGAGCAGGGCATTGTCGTGGACGGCGAGGTGAATGAGCAGGTCGCCGCCCGGATGCGGGTGCTCGCCGCACCCGACCTCGAGGTCGTCGCCCTGCTGTCCCGCGGCAAATTGCTCTACGGAGTCGTCGACGACGAGAACCAGCCGCCGGGTTCGCGCGACATCCCCGACAACGAGTTCCGGGTGGTGCTCGCCCGCCGTGCCGGCCACTGGGTGTCCGCGGTTCGGGTCGGCAGCGACATCACCGTCGACGACGTCGCCGTCTCGGACAGCGCCTCGATCGCGTCGCTGGTGATGGACGGCCTGGAATCGATCCACCACGCCGAGCCCGCCGCGATCAACGCCGTGAACGTGCCGCTGGAAGAGATGCTGGAAGCGACCAAGTCGTGGCAGGAATCCGGCTTCAATGTGTTCTCCGGCGGCGACCTACGGCGCATGGGTATCAGCGCCGCCACGGTGGCCGCCCTGGGCCAGGCACTCTCAGATCCCGCCGCCGAGGTCGCGGTGTACGCACGGCAATATCGGGACGACGCCAAGGGCCCCAGCGCTTCGGTGCTGTCACTCAAGGACGGATCGGGCGGCCGCATCGCCCTCTACCAGCAAGCCCGAACAGCCGGTTCCGGCGAGGCCTGGCTGGCGATTTGCCCCGCAACTCCGCAGTTAGTGCAGGTTGGCGTCAAGACAGTGTTGGACACCTTGCCGTACGGCGAGTGGAAAACTCACAGCAGGGTTTAACAACCGCGTAACGAATCGCGGGGTCCAGCAACAAGCTTGAACATAAAATGCTCTCGAGATGCGAACGCGCAATACTTCAATAGAATCAGCAGCAAAGCTGAAACTGGCGTTACCACAACTAATAACCGCAAGGCGGGCAACATGAATTCGGAATTGGTAGGGGGTGCAGGGCGATGACTGCGGTAGCTGACGCGCCACAGGCTGACATTGAGGGCGTTGCACAGCCCCGAGCCGTTGTGGTTGGCATCATGGCCGGCGAGGGCGTCCAGATAGGCGTTCTGCTGGATGCCAACGCCCCAGTCTCGCTGATGACCGATCCGCTGTTGAAGGTGGTCAACAGCCGGTTGCGGGAGCTGGGCGAGACCCCGCTGGAGGCCACCGGACGCGGCCGGTGGGCGCTGTGTCTGGTCGACGGCGCGCCCTTGCGCGCCACCCAGTCGCTGACCGAGCAAGACGTCTACGACGGCGACCGGTTGTGGATTCGATTCATCGCGGACACCGAGCACCGGTCGCAAGTCATCGAGCACATTTCGACAGCGGTTTCAGCAGACCTCAGCAAACGATTCGCCGCCATCGACCCGATCGTCGCGGTGCAGGTCGGTGCTTCGATGGTGGCAGCCGGGGTGTTTTTGGCCTCAGCGCTGCTGGGTTGGTACCGCTGGCAGCACAACTCCTGGTTGCCGACCATTTTCGGCGGTGTGATCGGCGCGGTGGTGCTGGCGGTTTCGGTGCTGCTGCTGATGCGGGCCAAGACCGACCAGGATCGACGCGTCGGCGACATCATGCTGCTGGGCGCGCTGCCATCGCTGTCGGTGGCCGCGGCGGCGGCGCCGCCCGGGCCGCTGGGCTCCCCGCAGGCACTGCTGGGCACCGGAGTGCTCACCGTCGCGACCATGCTGGCGCTGCGGTTCACCGGTCGCCGGCTTGGCCTCTACACCGCGATCGTCACCGTCAGTGCCGTGACGATGATTGCCAGCCTGTCGCGGATGGTCGCGATGACCAGCGCGGTCACCCTGCTCTCCTGCGTCGCGCTGACCTGCGTGATCGGCTACCACGCGGCGCCTGCTCTGGCGCGCCGGCTGGCCGGCATTCGGCTGCCGGTGTTCCCGTCGGCCACCAGCCGGTGGGTTTTCGAGGCTCGCCCTGACCTGCCCACCACCGTGGTGCGCACGGACGGCGGTCCGCCGGTCCTGGAGGGGCCGGCGTCGGTACGCGACGTGCTGCTGCAAGCCGAACGCGCCCGCTCGTTCCTGACGGGTCTGCTGGTGGGCTTCGGCGTGTTGACGGTGGTCTCGCTGACCGCGCTGTGCGATCCGCACACCTCCCAGCGCTGGCTGCCGCTGTTCCTGGCCGGTTTCATCTCCGGCTTCATCATGTTGCGCGGCCGCTCGTACGTCGACCGCTGGCAGGCGATCACCTTGGCCGGCACGGCTGTGCTGATCGTGGCCGCGGTGGTCAGTCGGTACATCCTGGTGCTGTCGTCGCCGCTGTCGGTGTCGCTCGGCGTGGGAATCCTGGTGCTGCTGCCCGCAGCGGGCATGACAGCCGCGGCGGTCGTGCCCAACACCATCTACAGCCCGCTGTTCCGCAAGTTTGTGGAGTGGATTGAATACCTGTGCCTGATGCCGATTTTCCCGCTGGCACTGTGGTTGATGAATGTTTATGCAGCGATTCGGTACCGCTAGCGGGCGGGTGTGGCGTGGTCGCGTCTCTCGGGCGACCACTGCCGCACTCTTGCTCACGACAGGTGCATTAGCGGGGTTGCCGCCGGCGTCGGCGATCACGCCCCCGACGATTGACCAGAACGCGGTGCCACCGGACGGTCCGCCCGGACCGCCGGCGCCGATGAAGCAGAACAATTACTGCACCGAGGTCGGGGTCCTGCCGGGCACCGACTTTCGCGTTCCGCCCAAGTACATGGAGATGCTCAACCTCTCCGAGGCTTGGTCATTCGGTCGCGGCGCCGGAGTGAAGGTCGCCGTCATCGACACCGGTGTGACCCCGCACCCCAGGTTCCAGCACCTGATTCCGGGCGGCGACTATGTGATGGCGGGTGGCGACGGTCTGTCGGACTGCGACGCCCACGGCACCATGGTGGCCTCGATGATCGGTGCGGCCCCGGCGAACGGCGCGGCCGGGCCGCCGGCGGCGCCGCGCAAGCCGGTCACCATTCCGACCACAGAAGCGCCCCCCAAAGCACCACCGCCGCAGACTGTGACGTTGTCGCCGTTGCCGCAGACCATTACGATGGTGCCCCCGTCGGCGCCACCGTCCGAAAGCGGCCCACCGCCGCCCTTTGGCCAGCCACCGCCCCCACCGCCGCAACAGGGCGGGTCACCGCCCGGACCGGGCGGGCAGTCACCGTCGCCCGGCCCGGGGCAGGCACCGGCAGCCCGCCACGGCGCTGGCACGGTCACGGTACCCGGCTACTCCGGTGGTGGGCATGTGACCGGCGTCAAGTGGCCGCGCCCGCTTGACCCGGCGCCCAAACCGCCGCCGCCACCGTCGCCCGCGCCGGCCCCGCCGTCGGCGCCCGACGCGTTCAGCGGTATCGCGCCCGACGTCGAGATCATCTCGATCCGCCAGTCCAGCATGGCTTTTGGACTCAAGGATCCGTACACCGGCGACGAAGACCCGCAGACGGTGCAGAAGATCGACAGCGTCCAAACGATGGCGCGGGCGATCGTGCACGCCGCGAACATGGGCGCCCAGGTGATCAACATCTCCTCGGTGACCTGCATAAGTGCCCGCAGCCCTGTCGACCAGCGCGCGCTGGGTGCCGCGGTGCACTACGCGGCGGTCGACAAGAACGCCGTCATCGTGGCCGCCGCGGGCGACGGCACCTCAAAAGACTGCAAGCAGAACCCGCAATTCGATCCGTTGCAGCCCAAGGATCCCCGCGACTGGAACGGCGTCACCACCGTGGTCACGCCGTCGTGGTTCAGCGAATTCGGCGTCCTGACGGTCGGCGCGGTGGATTCCCATGGCACGCCGCTGCAACAGAGCATCGCGGGGCCGTGGGTCTCGCTGGCCGCGCCGGGAACCGACGTCATCGGGCTCTCGCCGCGCGACGACGGTCTGGTCAATGCGATCGACGGTCCGGACAACTCACTGCTGACACCGTCCGGCACCTCGTTTTCGGCCGCGATCGTGTCCGGGGTGGCTGCGCTGGTCCGCGCCAAATTCCCCGAGCTGACCTCGTATCAGGTGATCAACCGATTGGTCCACACCGCACGCCCGCCGGCTCGCGGTGTCGACAACCAGGTCGGCTACGGTGTCATCGACCCGTTGGCGGCCCTCACCTGGGATGTCCCAGTCGGTCCTGCGAAGCCGCCGACGCAGCTGTCGGCACCGCTGAACCTGCCACCGCCGCACTCGCATCGCGATATGGTGCCCGTGTGGGTGGCCGCGGGGGGTTTGACCGGTGCGCTACTGATAGCGGGCGCGGTATTTGGTACGGCGACGTTGATGCGCCGTTCGCGGAAGCAGCAATAAGGGCGGAACAACAATGAAAGCTCAGCGCAAGTTGGGGTTGGCTTTGTCATGGCCGCGGGTCACCGTGGTGTTTCTGGTCGACATTTTGATCTTGGTGTTGGCCAGCCATGCCCCACAGTCGTGGCAGGGTGACCACCGTATCGCCTGGTGGGTCGGAGTAGGCCTGGCGGCGGTGGTGACGCTGCTGTCGCTGGTCAGCTACCACCGCGTCACGGCGACCTCCGGATTGGCCTCGTGGCTGTGGGACTGGTCTGCCGATCCCGGCACCGCGCTGGCGGCGGGTTGCACACCCGCGCTCGACCACAAGCGTCGCTTCGGGCGCGACACGGTCGGGGTGCGTGAGTACCAAGGCCGGCTGGTCACGGCGATTGCGGTTGACAGCGGTGAAGAGGAAGCGCCTGGCCGGCATCGCCATCGGTCGTCGGCGGCGGTGCCAGTCGGGGCCGTTGCCGAAGGACTGCGCCAGTTCGACATCCACCTCGATGGCATCGACATCGTCTCGCTGAAGGTGCGCAGCGGCGGCAACGCGGCGGAGTTGTCGAAGCTCGACGACTGGGGCCCCGAGGAGTGGGAAGACCTCAACGACCGCCCCGACACCTATCACCGTCGCACCTGGCTGGTGTTGCGGATGAACCCGCAGCAGAACGTTGCTGCCGTCGCGGTCCGCGATTCGCTGGCCTCGACGCTGGTTGCGGCCACCGAGCGGCTCGCCCAAGATCTCGACGGGCTAAGTTGCGCGGCTCGCCCCCTGACCGCAGACGAACTCGCGGAGGTCGACACCGCCGTGCTGGCCGATCTGGAACCGACCTGGAGCCGCCCCGGCTGGCGCCACCTCAAACATTTCAACGGGTTCACCACCAGCTTCTGGCTGACACCGGGTGACATCACCTCCCAGACGCTGGACGATCTGTGGCTGGCCGACACCGACGCCACCGTGGTCACCCTCCGGCTCGTCAGCAACGACGGGCGGCCTCAGGTCTCGGCCTGGGTGCGCTACCACAGCGACGGCAAGCTGCCCAGGGACGTGTCGGCCGGCCTGAACCGGCTCACCGGCCGCCAGTTGGCCGCGGTGCGCGCCAGCCTGCCGACGCCTTCGCTGCGGGCTCGGCTGACACTGCCCGGCCGCGACTTGTACGTCGATGACGAGCTGATGTTCGAACTTGGTCAGGCGCAGGAAAGCTCAACGAGCGCGCCTGCCGGGCGATGAGCCGCCCCCAGTCGACCGCCGAAGACGCCCGCAATGCGATGGTCGCCGGTCTGTTGGCGTCCGGGATCTCCGTCAATGGACTACAGCCGAGCCACAACCCGCAGGTGGCGGCCCAAATGTTCAACACCGCCACCACGCTCGATCCGGCCATGTGCGACGCCTGGCTTGCCCGGGTGCTGGCAGGCGACCAGAGCATTGATGTGCTGTCAGGCGCATGGGCGGCCGTCCGGACATTCGGCTGGGAAACCCGCCGCCTCGGCGTCACTGACCTGCAGTTCCGGCCCGAGGTCTCGGACGGGTTGTTTCTGCGACTGCACGTCACCAGTGTCGATTCGCTGGCGTGCGCCTATGCCGCCGTTCTCGCCGAGGCCAAGCGCTATCAGGAGGCGGCGGAGCTGCTCGACGGCATCGACCCCCGGCACCCGTTCGACGCCGAGCTGATCAGCTACGTGCGGGGCGTGCTGTACTTCCGCACCAAGCGCTGGCCGGACGTGCTCGTCCAGTTCCCGGAGTCGACGACGTGGCGTCACCCCGAGCTGAAGGCCGCCGGCGCCGCGATGGCCACCACGGCACTGGCGTCGCTGGGGGTCTTCGAGGAGGCCTACCGCCGCGGGCAGGATGCGATCGAAGCCGACCGGGTGCCGCCCGCGGCCAACATCGCCCTGTACACCCAAGGCATGTGCTTGCGGCACGTGGGTCGCGAGGACGAGGCCGTCGAGTTGCTGCGCCGGGTGTACTCGCGTGACCCGAAGTTCGCGCCCGCCCGAGAAGCGTTGGACAACCCCAACTTTCGGCTGATATTGACCGACCCGGAGACCATCGAGGCCCGGACGGATCCGTGGGATCCGGACAGCGCGCCGACTCGCGCGCAGACCGAGGCGGCCCGCCACGCCGAGGAGGGCGCCAAGTACTTGGCCGAAGGTGACGCCGAGCTCAACGCGATGCTGGGCATGGAACAGGCCAAGAAGGAAATCCGGCTCATCAAGTCGACGACCAAGGTGAACCTGGCCCGCGCCAAGATGGGCCTCCCGGTTCCGGTGACGTCGCGCCACACCTTGTTGCTCGGGCCGCCCGGTACCGGCAAGACGTCGGTAGCGCGGGCCTTCAGCAAACAGTTGTGCGGATTGACAGTGCTGCGCAAGCCGGTGGTGGTGGAGACCAGCCGCACCAAGCTGTTGGGCCGCTACATGGCCGACGCCGAGAAGAACACCGAGGAGATGCTCGAGGGGGCGCTGGGCGGGGCGGTCTTCTTCGACGAGATGCACACCCTGCACGAGAAGGGCTACTCCCAAGGCGACCCGTACGGCAACGCGATCATCAACACCCTGCTGCTGTACATGGAGAATCATCGCGACGAGCTGGTGGTGTTCGGTGCGGGTTATGCCAAGGCCATGGAAAAGATGCTCGAGGTGAATCAGGGTCTGCGCCGGCGGTTTTCGACGGTGATCGAGTTCTTCAGCTACACCCCGGAAGAGCTGATCGCGCTGACCAAACTGATGGGCCGGGAGAACGAGGACGTGATCACCGACGCAGAAGCCGAGGTGTTGCTGCCGTCGTACGCCAAGTTCTACAACGAGCAGAGCTACTCCGAGGACGGCGACCTGATCCGCGGTATCGATTTGCTCGGCAACGCCGGTTTCGTGCGCAATGTCGTCGAAAAGGCCCGCGACCACCGCAGCTCCCGCTTGGACGACGAGGACCTGGATGCGGTGCTGGCCAGCGATCTCAACGACTTCAGCGAGCACCAGCTGCTGCGGTTCACCAAGTTGACTCGCGAGGACCTCGCCGAAGGCCTCAGTGCTGCGGTCGCCGAGAAGAAGCCGGACTAGCGGCCTCCCGCAAAAATAGGTATTTGACCTCGAATCGCGTGTCCCGGGGCGCAAGTAGCGTCGGGGGCCGGTTCGTCCGGATACGCTGTCTGCCGAGAGGGGCGTCGCAACTGGCAAATTGCTGTGCGACCTCATCCTGATTTGCGCAACCACTGCAGCACGCCGAGTGCCCGGACCGGGACGGGAGGTGGCCGACTGATCTGACTGACTGTGGCTGTACGAAAATCGTTGACCGTTTTTTCTCCGATCCGGTCACGGCGCTCCTCCGCCGTCCGAATCGACTGGCGCCGAGCAATTGCCACCACCGCAGCGGCCGAGGCCTATAACCGGGTCGGACTATCCCTGTGAGGAGTAGTCCGATGTCATCTGTTGTGGCACAACCAGATTCGCCAGCGGGAGCAGCCTGCGAACGATATCAAGCCGGCTCCGCGCCGGCCGCGAACGCGATCGCGGCGGGTTAGGGGTTGGTGGCAATGGATTTCGGAGCATTACCGCCGGAAATCAATTCCGCGCGTATGTATTTCGGGCCCGGCTCGACACCCATGCTGGCCGCGGCGTCGGCCTGGAGCAGCTTGGCCGAGCAGCTGCAGTCGGCCGCAGCCTTTTACCAGTCGGTGATTTCGGGGCTGACCGAGGAAGGTTGGCTGGGGCCGGCGTCGGCGTCGATGGCGGCAGCGGTCGCCCCCTACATGATGTGGATGGGCGTCACCGGGGCACAGGCGGAGCAAACCGCCACCAATGCGACGGCCGCAGCGGGTGCCTTTGAACTCGCCTATGCGATGACGGTGCCACCGGCCGTGGTGGCGGCGAACCGCGCTCAGCTGATGGTGCTGGTCGCGACCAATTTCCTGGGCCAAAATGCGTCCGCGATCGCGGCCACGGAGGCCGAATACGGCGAAATGTGGGCGCAGGATGCGGCGGCGATGTACGGCTATGCGACCGGTTCGGCCGCTGCCGCGGAGCTGAAATCGTTCACGCAACCGCCGCAGACGACCAATCCGTCCGGGCAGGCCGCACAGGCTGCGGCCGTATCCCAAGCCGGCAACACGGCGGCCACCAGCGGTGTACAGCAAACGTTGAATCAGCTGACGTCCGCGATTCCGAATGCGCTGCAATCGCTGGCGTCGCCGTTGGCAGCCGACGGCCCCACCTGGGACTTCCTGGACTCAAACTTCGTCAATGGGTTCGTCTCAGCCGGGTATGTGAACCCCGCCATCATCCAACAGACCGTCACGGCATCGATGGCCGACATCAATGCGGTGGCACTGGGCGGAGAACCGGGCACCACAGCACTACCCCCGATGGGCGCCGGTCCCGGGAATCCGACGTGGACGCCCCTGCTGACACCGAACGTGGCGGCCGAGCTGTCCGCTGCGGGCGGCATGCCGTTCGGCTCGGCAGCAGTGCCGGCCGCGAACCTGAGCGCCGTTTCAGCCGGCGCGAACCAGGCCGCGCTGATCGGGCGGCTCTCCGTACCGCCCAGCTGGGCCGCGGCCGCCCAGGTGGCGAACCATGCCGGCACAGCGCTGCCCGGAGGTGGCTGGACCGGCACCGCGCTCCCGGAATCCGCGGCAGGCATGCCCGGGGTGCCCGGCGTGCCGATCGGCCGTCCGGCCGCATACGGCTTCGGCAACGGGCCGCGATACGGATTCCGCCCGACCGTCATGGCACACCCACCGGCCGCCGGATAGCGCGAGGGAGTTGTCCGTCAGTTGGGCTCACCGGCTGCCACGTCGTTGCAATTGATTGGCAGTTGGGTTGACTCACATGGCGGTGAGTGTCACCATGGCCTTTGTATGCACCTCGCTAGGTGAGGCGTCTACGCGGATACAGGCCACTGACCTCGAACGTCGAAAGACGCCCAGGGTCAGGACAGCTCCTCCCGGATTAAGGGTTGAGCCCAAGTGGCTTTCGGCTTCACAGCCGGATACGCCGTGTGGTGCCGAAGCTCTGACGAGAGGGGTGCCGCGCCCGGCGATTCCGGCGGGCCCTCATCCTCGTATGCAGTAAGTTGGCATCCCCGTATGCCCTGGCCGTGAGGAGGTGAGAGCGAAATGAGTCCCGGCGATAGTCCGTATCCCAGATCGATGACCATTTCGTTGCGATCCGACCCCGGCACTGTTTTCCTGGTCTGAATCGGCTGACGCCGACAGACAAACTCCGCACGCCTCCAAGCTGACGCGTGCGCGTGGAATGCGGGATAACTAGCCGCAAGGCGCGGGGGTTCGGTCTCTTTCCAACAAGGAGAAGTCCGATGTCGTTTGTAGTTGCGCGTCCGGAAGCGCTGGCGACGGCAGCTCGTCAACTGACCGGTGTAGGGTCCGCTCTGGCCGCGCGGAACATGACCTCGGCAGCTGCGACGACGGGGCTGCCCCCCGCTGCCGCCGACGTTGTATCAGCTTTGACTGCAACACAATTCAACGCTCACGCCGCCATGTACCAGGCCGCCGGCAGCCAAGCCGTGTTCATTCACGAGCTGCTTGTCGCGGTGCTGGGCAGCAGCGGCGATTCATACATGGCCATCGAAGCCGTCAACACCATCGCGGCCCGCTGAACGGGGGAGGCTAACG
>Ga0335083_10012719_pt1 | contig 10057 bp, 12 predicted proteins | sample Lox_Sample_42_FD_206716 | JGI IMG/M metagenome (GOLD analysis project Ga0335083, IMG submission 206716) | Soil microbial communities from Loxahatchee National Wildlife Refuge, Florida, United States - Lox_Sample_4.2 | ecosystem: Environmental > Terrestrial > Soil > Wetlands | place: USA...
TGCAGGACCAGCGCCGCGCGCTCGAGGAGCAGGTGCAGGCGCGCACCGAGGAGCTGCACGAGACGCGCCTCGACCTGATCCGGCGGCTGGCGCGCGCCATGGAGATCCGCGAGGGCGGCCTCACCAATCGCGTGCTGCGCGTGTCCGAGTACGTGGCGCTGCTGGCGCAGGCGCTCGGCTTGAACAACCGGACGGTCGAGATCCTGTCGCAGGCGGCGCCGCTGTACGACATCGGCAAGCTGGGCGTCTCCGGCTACATCCTGAAGAAATCCGACGCCCTCACCGCGAGCGAGTGGGAAGCCGTGCGCCGCCATCCCGAGATCGGCGCCGGCATCATCGGCGAGCACAAGGACCCGATGCTCGCGCAGGCGCGCGTCATGGCGCTGACGCATCACGAGCGCTGGGACGGCGCCGGCTACCCGGGCAAGCTCAAGGGCGACGCCATTCCGGTGCCGGGCCGCATCATGGCGGTGGCGGACGCGTTCGAGGCGATGACCACCACGCAGCGGCACCACGAGCCCGTCTCGACGCAGGGGGCGGTGAAGCGCATCGCCGAGGAGGCCGGCAAGCAGTTCGATCCGCGCGTGGTCGCCGCCTTCCTGAAGGTGGCGAAGGACTTCGATGCCGCGCACGCCAAGTACAAGGACGAGCTCGCCGGCATCCACAACCTCGACTTCAGCGCCGCGCCGAAGAAGCGGTAGCGCCCGCCGGCGCCTATTTCCTGGGCGTCCGGCCCATCAGGTAGAACTCGTCGTTCGGCCGCATGTCGGTAAGGTTCGCCATGCGGTTGGAGAGCGCGAAGAACGCCGCGATGGCGCCGATGTCCCAGGCATCCTCGTCCGAGAAGCCGTGCCCGCGCAGCGCCGCGAAGTCGGCCTTGCCGACCTCGTAGGCCCGCAGCGCCACCTTGGCGGCGAACTCGAGCATGGCGCGCTGGCGCGGGGTGATGTCGGCCTTGCGGAAATTGGTCGCGACCTGGTCCGCGATGAGCGGGTTCTTCTCGCGGATGCGCAGGATCGCGCCGTGCGCCACGACGCAGTACTGGCACTGGTTCAGCCCCGAGGTCGCGACCACGATCATCTCGCGCTCGCCCTTGGTGAGGCCGCCCTCCTTCTCCATCAGCGCGTCGTGGTAGGCGAAGAAGGCGCGGAACTCGGCCGGCCGGTGCGCCAGCGCGAGGAACACGTTGGGGACGAACCCGGACTTCTCCTGCACCGCGACGATGCGCTCGCGGATGTCCGCCGGCAGGTCCTTCAGCTCGGGGACCGGGAAGCGGCTGGCCGGCCGCGGCGCGGGGCTACTCACCCTTGCCCGGGCTCGGGTCGAAGTACTTCGCGAACTTGTCGGGGACTTCCTTCCAGGAATCGGCGTCCGGCGGCGGCGTGCCCTTGCGCGTGATGTTGGGCCACTTCACGGCGTACTCGGCGTTGAGCTTCAGCCACTTCTCCGCCTGGCCGTCGGAGTCCGGCACGATCGCCTTCGGCGGGCACTCGGGCTCGCACACGCCGCAGTCGATGCACTCGTCGGGGTGGATGACGAGCATGTTGGCGCCCTCGTAGAAGCAGTCCACGGGGCACACCTCGATGCAGTCCATGTGCTTGCACTTGATGCACGCTTCGGTGACGACGTAGGTCATTCCTGTCCCTGTCCTTCGCGGTCCGGGTCCGTGAAAGGCGCGATTATCGCACCGCCGCAAGCCGCCGTAAGGAACCATAATGCAGCCCGACCCATCCGAAAGAAAGGAGCCGCGCGCCATGGCCGCCTCGACTAGGATTCACCCGCTGCCGGTCCGCGTCACCCACTGGATCAACGTCGTGGCGATCGCGGTGATGGTGCTCTCGGGCTGGCAGATCTACGACGCCTCGCCGCTGTTCGGATTCACCTTTCCGGAGTCATGGACTCTCGGCGGCTGGCTGGCCGGCGCCCTGCAGTGGCATTTCGCCGCGATGTGGGTCCTGGCGCTGAACGGCCTCGCCTACCTCGCCTACGGGGTCTTCTCCGGCCACCTGCGGCGGCGCATGCTGCCGCTCTCGCCGCGCGGCGTGGCGCGCGACTTGCTGGCGGCGCTGCGAGGGCGTCTGCAGCATGCCGACCTCTCGGTGTACAACGCCGCGCAGCGCGCCGCATACCTCGGCGCGATCGCCCTCGGCATCCTGCTCGTGCTGAGCGGCCTCGCGATCTGGAAGCCGGTGCAGCTGCATCCGCTCGCGGTGCTCTTCGGCGACTATGAAGGCGCGCGCCTGGTGCACTTCTGCTGCATGGCCGGGATCGTCGCCTTCGTCGCGGTGCACGTGGCGATGGTGATCCTGGTGCCGAGGACGTTCGCGACGATGATTACGGGGAGGCTGAAGCATGGATAGCCGGCTCGACGGCCATCGCGGCCCGCTGGTCGCGGGCCTGGAGCGCAGGCTGTTCCTGCGGCGCGCGCTCTCGCTCGGCGCCCTGGCGCTGCTCTCGGGCTGCGACCTGACGGACGACGACTCGGTGCAGCGCGTGCTGAGCGCGATGTCGCGCTGGAACGACCGCGTGCAGGGCTGGTTGTTCAGCCCCGCCCGGCTCGCGCCCGAATATCCGGAAAGCAGGATCACCAAGCCGTTCCCGTTCAACGCCTACTACGGCGAGGACGAGGTGCGCACCGTGGACCCGGCCGCCTACCGGCTGCAGGTTTCCGGGCTGGTGCGCGACCGCCGCGCGTGGAGCCTGCCGGAGCTCTATCGCTTGCCGCAGGTGTCGCAGGTGACGCGTCACATCTGCGTCGAGGGCTGGAGCGCGATCGGCAAGTGGAGCGGCGTGCGCTTCTCCGACTTCCTCAGGCTCGTCGGCGCCGACCTTTCCGCGCGCTACGTAGGCTTCAAGTGCTTCGACGACTACTACACCAGCATCGACATGGCGACCGCGCTGCACCCGCAGACGCAGCTCAGCTTCCGGTACGGGGACGCCCTGCTGCCGCCGAAATACGGCTTCCCGATGAAGCTGCGCGTGCCGACCAAGCTCGGCTTCAAGAACCCCAAGTACCTCGCCGCAATCTTCGTCACCAATACGTATCCCGGCGGCTACTGGGAGGACCAGGGCTACAACTGGTTCAGCGGCTCGTAGCCCCGGCGACCTTGCGCAGCAGGCGCTTGAGCTGCGCGAGCTCCGCGCGCGTCAGGCGCCGGGCGAAGGCGGCGTCGTGCGCCCGCACGCGGCGGCGCAGCGCCGCGAGCTGGCGCCGGCCGGCGGGCGTCAGGAACAGCCCCCAGGCGCGCGCGTCGCCGTTCAGGCGCCGGCGCGCGGCGAGGCCGCGCTCGACCAGCCAGTCGGTCACCGTCTTGGCGCCGGAGCGCGCCGTGCCGAGCGCCTGGCCGAGCGCGCTCTGCGTCAGGCCCTGGTTGGCGCCGACGATCACCAGCGCGGTGTAGCGCGGCGGCGTGATGTCGAGCTTCGCGGTGGCGCGATGGAAAGCCTCGAACCCCGCCAGCTGCGCGCGGCGCAGCACGTAGCCGAGGTGGTCGCCGAGGTCTGCGAAGTCTAGGCGCATGATTGACCGGCAAATTGTAATCCTATATAACATTCCGGCCACCGCATCCCGGAGGAGGGTCCATGGACCGCAGGCAATTCAGCAAGCTCGCCGCCGCCACCGGCGCCGTCACCGCGCTGTCGCCGTTCGGCATCGTCCGCGCACAATCGGGCAAGCTCAAGGTCGGCGTGCTGCTGCCGCGCTCGAGCTACGAGGCGCTCATCGGCCAGTCCTGCCAGAAGGGCGCCGACCTCGCGCCGGCGGTGATCAAGCAGATGCTCGGCGTCGACATCGAGATCATGGACGCCGATACCGAGTCCAACGTCAATACCGCGCGCACGCGCGCCGAGCGCCTGATCCAGGAGGGCGCGCACGTGCTGGTCGGCGCCTTCGACTCGGGCCAGACCGCGGCGATCGCGCAGGTCGCCGAGCAGCGCGGCATCCCGCTGGTGATCAACATCGCCGCCGCGCCGCAGATCACCGAGCAGGGCTACAAGTTCGTGTTCCGCAACTTCCCGACCGCGGGCGAGCTGGTGAAGAACGGCCTCTCGCTGATCGGCGACCTGTTCCACGCCACCAAGGTCGCGCCGCGCACGGCCGTCTACATGCACGTCAACGACACCTTCGGCCAGGCGATGACCGGCGGCATCAAGGCGCTGCTGCCGCGCCTGACGCAGCTGCCGTTCAAGATCGTCGACACGATCGGCTACGACCCCGCGGCGAAGGACCTCTCGGTCGAGGTGTCGAAGGCCAAGGCGGCGAACGCCGACTTCCTGCTGGTGGTGAGCCGGCTGAACGACTCGATCGTGCTGCGCCGCGAGATGGTCAAGCAGCGCTGGCATCCGATGGGCGTGATCAGCCCGGGCTCCCCGGGCATGTACGAGGAGCAGTTCGCCAAGGTGCTCGGCAAGTACGCCGAATATTGCATCGTCAACCCGCCCTGGTACAACCCGAAGGCGGAGCTGACCAAGGTGGTGGAGGCGGCGTTCCACAAGCAGAACCCGAAGGAGCCCTTCGTCTACCACGGCCTCAATGTCGGCTACACCTTCGAGGCGATCCTGATCGCCGCCGACGCCTTCAAGCGCGCGCGCAGCACCGATCCGAAGCAGCTCGCCGACGCCATCCGCCAGACCGACATCGAGAAGCGCATGTGCCTCGGCGGCCCGATCAAGTTCGACGCCAAGGGCCAGGTGAACGGCAACCTCTCGGCTTGCGTGCAGCTCCAGGGCGGGCGGCCGAAGGTCGTGCTGCCGGAATACGCGGCGGAAGCCAAACCCGTGTTCCCGTGGCCAGAGTACAAGGGCGCGTAGGCGCCGCCGCCTGAACCGGGGGCCGGCATCGCCGGCCCTCTTTTTTTCATGTCCGCCACCCTCGTCGCGAACGTCGTCATCGCCGGGGTGCTGACCGGCCTGGTCTACGGGCTGATGGCGCTCGGCCTGTCGGTGATCTTCGGCGTCGTGCGGGTGGTCAACTTCGCGCACGGCGAGATGATGACGATCGCGATGTACGCCGCGGTGCTGCTGTCCGGCGCCTTCAAGCTCGACCCGATGCTGGCGGCGCTGCCGGTCGCGGCTGCGTTCTTCTGCATCGGCTACGCGCTGCAGGCGGGGCTCATCAACCCCTTCATCACCCGCCCCGAGCACTCGCAGTTCATCCTGCTGGTGGCGGTCGCGACCATCCTCACCAACGTGCTGCTGATGGTGTTCGGTCCCGACGCGCGCAGCGTGCAGACCGACTACCAGCTCGACTCCTGGGAGCTCGGCCAGGTGATCGTCGACAAGGCGCGGGTGTACGCGGCGCTCGCCGCGCTCGGCACCACGGCGGCGCTGTTCGCCTTCTTCCGCTTCTCGCGCACCGGCACCGCGATCCGCGCCTGCGCCGACAACCACTTCGGCGCCTTGGTGACGGGCCTGAACGTGAAGCACCTCTATGCCTTCACCTTCGGCCTCGGCGCGGCGTGCGTCGCGATCGCCGGCTGCATGATGACCCTGCTGGTCGAGGTCTCGCCCACGGTCGGGCCGAGCTACACGCTGCTCGGCTTCGTCATCGTGATCGTCGGCGGCCTCGGCTCGATGCCGGGCGCGCTGCTCGGCGGCGTGCTGATCGGCGTCTCCGAGGCGCTGGCGGGGCTGTTCATCGATCCCTCCGCGAAGAGCATGTTCAGCTTCGCCCTGCTGATCGTGGTGCTGCTGTTCCGGCCGCAGGGGCTGCTCGGGAGAAAGGCATGAGCGCGCGCGCCCGCGCGCTGCTGGTCGCGCTCGCCGCGGTGCTGCTGGCGCTGCCCCAGTTCGCCGGCAGCTACCTGCTCTCGGTGGCGACGCTGGCGCTGTACTTCGCCTACACCGGGCAGGCGTGGAACGTGATGATGGGCTTCGCCGGCCAGCTTTCGCTCGGCCATTCGCTCTATGTCGGCCTCGGCGCCTACGCCGCGGCGGCGGTATTCACGAAGTTCGGCATCGGCCCCTGGGCCGGGGCCTGGGTGGCGATCGCCCTGTGCGTCGCGGCGGGCGCGGCGATCGGGGTGCTCGCCTTCCGCTTCGGCATCTCCGGCGTGTACTTCGCGCTGCTGACGATCGCCTTCGCCGAGTTCACCCGCATCGGCTTCGACCACATCGGCTGGCTGGGCGGCCCGGGCGGGCTGTTCCTCAAGGTCGGCCAGCGCAGCAGCTGGGACCTCGCCAACCTGCGCGGCACGCCGGCGATGTTCTACTACGTCATGCTGGCGCTCACCGCGGGCGCGTTCGCGCTCTGCGCGGCGCTCCTGAAGTCCCGCGCCGGCTACTACTGGCAGGCGATCCGCGAGGACGAGGAGGCGGCGCGCGCGCTCGGCATCAACACCTTCCGCTGGAAGATGTTCGCGGTGATCATCAGCGCGGCGATGACCGCGCTCGCCGGGGTGTTCTTCGCCTTCTACTACAACAACCTGTTCCCGGAGCAGATCTTCAACATCGGCCAGTCGATCGAGATCATCCTCGGGCCGATCGTCGGGGGCGTCGGCACGCTGTTCGGCCCGGTTCTCGGCGCCGCGCTGCTGACGGGGCTGGCCGACGCGCTCAACAACCTCGTCGCCGCGATGGGCTGGGACATCCCCGGCGTGAAGCAGGTGTTCTACGGGATCGTGCTGCTGCTCGTGATCATGTTCCTGCCGAACGGCATCTGGCCGCCGCTGGCGCGGCGCCTGGGGCTCGGGCGCTAGCCATGGCGCTGCTCGAGGCCGACGCCCTGGTCAAGTCGTTCCGCGGCCTGCGCGCCGTAGGCGGCGCCTCGTTCGACGTCGAGCCGGGCTCGATCGTCGCCCTGATCGGGCCGAACGGCGCCGGCAAGACCACCTGCTTCAACATGATCGCGGGCGTCTTCGCCCCGGATTCCGGAACCGTCGCGTTCGAGGGAAGGAAAATGCAAGGCAGCAGGCCCGACGAGATCTGCAAGGCGGGCATCGGCCGCACCTTCCAGATCGTCAAGCCGTTCGCCGGCCTGTCGGTGGCCGACAACGTCGTGGTGGGAGCGCTCCTGAGGGAATCCACCTCCCGGGGCGCGCGCGCGGTGGCGATGGGGATCCTGCGGAAGCTTCGCCTGGAGGAAAAGGCCGACCTCCCGGCCTCCACGCTCACGCTGCCCGACCGCAAGCGGCTGGAAGTGGCGCGCGCGCTGGCGACGCGGCCCAAGCTTCTGCTGCTCGACGAGGTCATGGCCGGGCTGCGCCCCACCGAGTGCGACGAGATGGTCGCCTTCTTCCGCGAGCTCAACCGCGCCGACGGCCTCGCCATCCTCCTGATCGAGCACGTGATGCGCGCGGTGATGGCGCTGGCGCAGCGCGTGGTGGTGCTGCACCACGGCGAGGTGATCGCGCGCGGCGCGCCCGCCGAGGTGGTGCGCGACCCGGCCGTCCTCGAGTGCTACCTGGGAGAGGAGACCGAGGTCTGACCCGAAAACAGGGTCAGACCACGTTTTCCGCCATGCCCGCCCTGCTCCGCGTAGAGAACGTCGACCTCTTCTACGGCGACGCCCAGGCGCTCGCCGGCGTGAGCCTCGAGGTCGCCTCCGGCGAGATCGTCGCCATCGTCGGCGCCAACGGCGCCGGCAAGTCTTCCCTCATCCGCACGATCGCCGGCATCGAGCGGCTCTCTTCCGGGAAGATCCTCTTCCGGGACAAGCCGATCGAGGAGCTCCCGCCCCACGTCATCTGCAACCTCGGCATCGGCCAGGTCGCCGAGGGGCGCCAGGTGTTCGCCTCGCTCAGCGTGCAGGAGAACCTGGAAATGGGCGCGCTGCTGCCGCGCGCGCGCGCCGGGGCCGGCGCCCGCCTCGCCGAGATCTACGCTATGTTCCCGCGCCTCGCCGAGCGCCGCGCCCAGCTTGCCGGCACGCTCTCCGGCGGCGAGCAGCAGATGCTCGCCATCGGCCGCTGCCTGATGGGCAACCCGGAGCTCATCATGTTCGACGAGCCCTCGCTCGGCCTCGCGCCGCGCGTGGTGCAGGAAGTGCTGCACACCATCCGCACCCTGAACGGCAAGGGCATCACGGTGCTGCTGGTGGAGCAGAACGTCGCGGTGTCGCTCAAGATCTCGAGCCGCGCCTACGTGCTGGAGAACGGCTCGGTCGCCATGAGCGGCAGCGGGCGCGAGCTGCTGCACGACGACCGCGTGCGGCAGGCCTACCTCGGCCTCTAGAAGTCACCGCAACCGACGGAATGTCCGTTTCCGGCGGTGAGTTCAACCGATCAACGCAGGAGGAGAGATCCGTTCCCTTCGGGAAGTACTGTTGCAATGACCGGTTGAACTCACCGTCGTAACCCGACATTCAGGCTAGCGGCACGCTCAGGTCACTCGAATGCCGCAGGTTGTTGCTCAATGACCGCGGGTAGGCAGAGTGCGCGTCATATCTTGAAAGAAGCCCTGGACCACATCGAGAAAGAACCGGATGCTCGATACTATGAGTTTGTAGAGGAACTCCAAGGAAAGGCCACCCATCGCCGCCAGGAAACCAAGGTACGCTGCCACAGCAATATACACAGGCAGCACGGAAAAATACCTGGCATTGGGAAGCCCCAAACCTTCGACGAACGCCAGTGAACCTCGCGGGGCAATGGCACAGAAGAAGGACCAGCTCATGAAGAACACGACGATTAGAAGTATGGCCCAGTAGAACGTCCGCTCAAGGGGTGGCGCTTCGCCGGTAGTGGCGCCCACGACGATCACCAGTGGGAAGAAACCGACGGTCAGCACGATGACCAGCGCGCGCGAAAACCAACTAACTACGCGTAGAACTTGAGCTGGTTTCAGGCCTAGCGGCATCTCTCGCTATGGTACCGAACGTCGGAGACGTTCTGGTTGGGACGGGAGGTGCAGGTCCCAGGAATGCGGCAAGCCAAGCGCTGCGGTTCGGAGGCGCTCCAGGCCAAGTAGTGATGTATTGAAATCAGCGAGTTGCGGCGCTTGCCAATTAGCTATTCAGGCACATCAAGGCACGATTTGGTCACAGTCAATCTGGCTTTGTCGCAAATGTCGGCTTTCGGCCAGAAGCAGACAGTCGACGCCAGTTAGCATTCGGCGTATCCCGCAGTGATTAGCGAGACTTGCGGAAAGCCAGTTCGCTATGAGGCTTCCCGGCGTTATCGCGCTCAACCACGTAGGCAAAATCAGGTCGGTCTGAGGGAAAGGAAAACTGCAGTAGAGGTGATGGTCTTCTAAACGATCCAGACGGACATTTTTCTACAGCGATTTTCACGGTGACCGTTCTGTAAAGTCTGTCCTTCACCGAGCGGACATGGGTCGGAAATTCACCGAGAAACGTATCCCCGGTCTCGGTAGAAACGATTTCGTATGTGGTCGTACAGCTCCGCAGGTTGTTCGTGCGTGGCCATGATATGTGTGTATCAGTAATCGTGAACTTGCCGTAGATGGCTTCTGAAGCGCGCCCATCCGCGATCCAGACCCCTATCAATTGATCATCGTCTGCGAGCGCAGGGGTTGCCACGATCAATGCGTACCAGACGGCACTGGACAGGACGGACCTAACCCACGGTTTGTAGTCAATCATTCGAAGAATGAGTGTCCGCTTGAGATCGAAAGCGGACATCCGCCAAGTCTCCTTTGCAACCCGGCGCTACATCGGCGCCAGCGCGCCGTTCACGAGCTTCACGCGATCGCCCGCCTTCCAGCCGGGGATGGTGTCCTGGTGAAAGATGCGCGCGCTGCCGTCGTCGAACTTGACGCCGATCTCGAAGGTCTTTCCCTCGCGCGCCTTCTTCTCGATCATGTGGCCCGCCACCGCGCCGCCCGCGGCGCCGACCACGGTGCCCGCGGTGCGGTGCTTGCTGCCGCCGATCATGTTGCCGAGCACGCCGCCGATGACGCCGCCGGCGACCGCGCCGGCGCCGGTCGCCTGCCCCGGCTTGTCGATCTCCCGGATGCCGGTGATCGTGCCGCAGCCCGGGCACGCTGCGGGCGCTGCGGCGCCGGCCGCCGGCGCGCCCTTGCGCCCCATCAGGTGCTGGATCACCGCGTCGCTCACACCGCCCTGCTTCAGCTTCACCAGCCCGTCGGGGCTCGTATCGAA
>Ga0335083_10012720_pt1 | contig 10057 bp, 10 predicted proteins | sample Lox_Sample_42_FD_206716 | JGI IMG/M metagenome (GOLD analysis project Ga0335083, IMG submission 206716) | Soil microbial communities from Loxahatchee National Wildlife Refuge, Florida, United States - Lox_Sample_4.2 | ecosystem: Environmental > Terrestrial > Soil > Wetlands | place: USA...
CAGATGCTCAGGCTCGTGTCGGGCCCTGCCGCTGCGGAATACTTGACCAGCAGTTCCTTGAGCGCGGCGATCCAGGCGGGGCTGGCGAATTCGAACTTTTCCATGACGGCTCCCGGCGTTGAAGGAGGGCGGAACGATCCATTTTGCGAGACACCTGGGGCGTGGAAATCCGCTATCCCTCAGGGCGAAAACGTCCTGAAGTCACAAAGGTGTGGCGGCCCCGAAGCGATATGCAGCCGGGGACGGGTGGCGTCGAGCTCGAAGATGCAGCTGGCGAATGTGAAGCCGATATTCTCGTCGTTTTCGTTCGAGCCGCCGCAACGCGACACGGGATAGTCGGGATCGTCGCGGCCGGCGAGGATGCCTTTGATGAGGTCTACGGTGAGCGGCCGCTCGAGGCCGCGCAGACGCTGATCGAGGGCGGCGAGGCGCAGATTCGTGCTGCGGTTCGGCCTCGCCTTGGGCATGTCCTTCGCGACGTCGTCGTTCCGAAGGGGATGATTGGTGTGATAGATCGGCCGCGCGGGGTCATCCGGGCCGAATTTCACGAAACGTCCGGCACTGCGCTCGATCATCACTACGCCATCCGAATCGCCCATCACCCAATTCAATCCCGACGCGTGAGGAAGCTTCTCGATAATCGTGAGCGCTTCCTCGAGCGAGCGCGATTCCAGAAGCAGACGGTAGATCGCGAAGATCGGAACGCCGGCGACGTCCGCGCGCAGCGTGACGAGCGCGTTGTCGCAGACAGCGAAGCCATGGCTGTTCATGCCGTTGAGGCTGATCATGCCGGGCACCGAGGTCGCGAGAATGCGGCCCTCGGAACGATCGCACGGATGACTGAGCAGAATTTGATAGCCGTCCAGATAGATGTCGAGATCGAGATTCTGCCCAATCAGCGACGGCATCCGGTCCTTTGGCCCGAGCGCGATCGTGCTGCATGCCTCGCCCTGGGGAGCCGATGGCAGCGCCAGCCAGAACGCTTCGTTGATGTGCTGCCAGGCAAGGAGCGTGTGGTAGTCGCAGCGAGCGCCGTCGGCGATGCCCTTCACCTCATCGAGAATTCCGGGCGCGTACGTTTGCAGCGCCCGAAGGAACCGCGTCTCGACGAAGAAGCGTTCGACGTACCTCGTCCGTCTCGTCTTGTAGACACGGGACAGCGATTCGTCCCACCGCTCGAGAAGCTCGTGGATCCTCGGTCGGAGGGTCTCGCCATGCTGCCGACCACGCGCCGCCGGGCCGCCCCCGAGCGCGATGACTTCCAATGCCTCGGTATTCATGCGGTCCCCGGAGTCACGACAGGAAAAAGCGCGCAACATCCCACCTTTAGACACGTTTCGCGCCGCGAAGCCGCCACTCCCCCTCTTCGAAACTCTGGCGCATTGTACGCGGCCGAACGCGGGAGGCCACCGTGACCGAGGACGAAAGACTTCAGATCGAAGCCCAGTGCATCCGCCTGCAGCAGCGCTACGGCACGCTGGCCGACCGGCAGGATCCGAAATTCGCGGAGCTTTTCGTCAAGGACGCGGTCATCACTCTTCCGGAGTATCCGCCCTTCGCCGGGCTCGACGCGATCATGGCCGGCCAGAAGCAGTGGCGCGAAAGCGGCACGTTCATGCGCCACGTCTGCTCGAACTTCACGATCGAGGTGGAGTCGCCTGAGCGAGCCACGGGCATCACCTACCTGATGGTCCTGAGCTACGACACGGAGCCCAGGGAGCCCCTGCCCCAGTCGAAACCCCCGACCTTCGGCGAGTTCCGGGACGTCTTTGTGAGATCTGGCGGCCGCTGGCTGTTTAAGAGCCGCACCCTGCACCGCTATTTCCGGGGACTTGGTTGATGGCGCCGAAGTGGCGGATTTTCCCGGCTGACGGGTCTATTTTCAGACGGAACTACGGGGCCTGAAGCGATGGAAATCGGCAACTGGAAGACCACAGCAGAACTGAACGGCATCTACCGGTCGGCGCGCGAACTCGGCGTCGAGACCAACATCGCCGAGCTTGAGGCCTTCGGCTTCACGATCGTCGAGCCCGAGAAGGTCGCCCCAAAGGGCTTCGCGGACCGTATGTTGTCGGCACTCCTCAGGGTCGCCGAGGAGGAAGATCCGATGTCGGTCGACCTCAGCACCCGCGCGCAAAAGGACAGGCCGGTCTATGGGCGCAACCTGTTCCACCTCGTGGCCAAGGATCCCGTCTTCGCCGAAGCGATCATGAATCCCGTGGCGCTGACGCTCGGCAAGTACCTGATGGGTGCGAGCTGCCGGCTCTACTCAAACGTCGCCTTCCTCAAGAAGGGCGAGGCCGGCTGCACCAATGTGCACAGCGACTCCGTCGGCATGCCGCCGCCGCTGCCCTCCTTCGGCCATGTCTGCAACATCAGCTGGATCCTGACCAACTACACCGAGGAGACCGGCACGTTCTTCATCGTGCCGGGCAGCCATCGTTATTGCCGCCACCCGACCCCGACCGAGCAGCCCAAGATGATGGGCGGCCCAAACGAGAACGACATGGGCACACCGATTATTGCCAGGCCCGGCTCGCTGTTCGTCTTCCACGGCAACACGTGGCACGGCACCTATCCCAAGAAGGATGCGGCCGTGCGCGCCCATGTCGTCACAGCGCTCTGCCGCAACTACGTCGACCCCGCGGAGGATTTCAGCGACGTGCCCGATGCGATCGTCGAGCAGCATGGTCCTGAATTCGCGCGGCTGCTCGGCCGCACGAAATGGCAGGGCTACCGCAGCGCCGGCCCGAAATACGACCGCATGATCGCCGTGCAGCGCGCAAACCAGATGCCGTCGGCGTGATCAGGCCGCACGGAAAGGACCGACATGGCGGCTTTCAGAGAGTACGCGAATTACGACGCCGTGGGTCTTGCAGAGCTGGTCAGGAACCGCGACGTCACGCCGACCGAGCTGCTCGAGGCGGCACTTGAACGCATCGAGGCGGTCAATCCGCAGATCAACGCGGTGGTCCGCAATCTTGAAGGCGAAGCGCGGGCGACGATCCGCAACGGCACAGGCAGCGGACCGCTTACAGGCGTACCGTTCCTGCTCAAGGACATTTCCGCCTATATGAAAGGCGTGCCGACGACATCAGGCTCGCGCCTGATGGCGGAGACGACGACGCAGAGCGACAGCGCCATCGTCGCAGCCTATCGCAGGGCCGGCCTCGTCATCGCCGGCAAGACCAACACGCCGGAGCTGGGCCTCGCCTGCACGACCGAGCCGGTCCTCTTCGGCGCCACGCACAACCCGTGGAGACTCGGGCGCACGCCGGGAGGTTCGTCGGGCGGATCTGCAGCGGCTGTCGCGGCAGGCATCGTGCCCGCCGCGCACGCCAGCGATGGCGGCGGCTCGATACGCACGCCTGCCTCCTGTTGCGGCGTCTTCGGCATGAAGCCGTCACGCGGACGCGTCTCGCTCGCACCCTTCGCAGGCGAAGGCTGGGGCGGACTGAGCCAGCAGCATGTCGTGACACGAAGCGTGCGCGACAGCGCGCTCCTGCTCGACATCGCGTCCACTCCGCAGCTGGGCGATCCCTACTGGGCACCGCCGCCCATGCGGCCATTCATCGAAGAGGTGACGCGCGATCCGGGCAAGCTGCGCATTGCTTTCTCGACCGCCGCGCTCACTTACGGAAAGCTCGAGCCGCCGATCGCCGCGGCGGTGAAGGACACCGCGAAGCTTCTTGAATCGCTAGGCCATCGCGTCGAGGAATTGCCGACGCTGCCCGGGGACTTCACCGCCATGGCGCAGGCGGTTACCACCGGCGTGCAGGGGAGCGTCTGCTCCGCGCTGCTGCGCGCCGCCGATGAACGCGGCCGGCCGATCACCCTCGACGACGTCGAGACGCTCACCATGTCGATGTTCGAGGAAGGCCAGAAGAACACCGCCGTCGCCTACTACAACGCGATCCAGACGATCCATGCCGTCGGCCGGCAGATCAGTTCGGTTTTCGAGACGTACGATGTCGTCATGCTGGCGACGCTGGCGCAGCTTCCGGTGCCGCTCGGCTGGATGAATACGAATGCCGCCGATCTCTCGGGTTATGGCGAGAAGCTCTACAGCTTCATGCCCAACACGCAGCAATTCAACGTGAGCGGTTCGCCCTCCATGTCCGTGCCGCTCGCCTTCAGCGAGGATGGCCTTCCGATCGGGATCATGTTTTCGGCACGGAACGGCGATGAAGCGACGTTGTTCCGCCTTGCCGCTCAACTCGAGAAAGCGCGTCCTTGGGCGCACAGGATTCCGGACGAAGCGAAGCTCCTGAAACGCGCGTGAACGATCGAGGCGGGCGATGTCGCTGACGGAAGTAAGTGCCGCCATCGGCGAAGCCGAGCACGCGATCGCGGACGCAAGGCCCGAACCGGCCGGCGCGCCGGACATCGGAAACTGGAAGCTCGCGCTTTATTCGCTCCCATCCGTCCCCCTCGCCTTTCTGTTCCTGCCGGTCGCGCTCCTCCTGCCTGCCTACTACGCGAGCAACATGCATGTGAGCCTGTCGGCGGTCGGCGGCTTCCTCCTCCTGTCGCGTTCGGCGGACGTGATCCTCGATCCGATGATCGGCAAATGGTCGGACACGTCGCGCTCGCGCCTCGGACGGAGAAAACTCTGGATGTGGATCGGAACGCCGATCCTGATGCTCGGCGCCTTCATCCTGTTCATGCCGGTGATCCCCGTAAGCGGCTGGTACCTGCTGATCGCCTCGTTCGTGATCTATGCCGGCGGCTCGTGTCTCGGCCTTTCCTATTCGGCCTGGGGCACCGAGATCGTCGAGACCTATCATGGCCGCTCCCGTCTCGCCGCTTTCCGCGAGACCGCGGGCGTCATCGGCGGGCTGCTCGCCGCGTCCATTCCCGCGATCACGGGCGCGTTCGGACACGGCGTCGACCGGTTCACCATGAGCATCATGGCGGGCTTCATCATCGTGCTGACGCCGCTCACGGTATGGCTGGCCGCCACGTTCGTGGAAGAGCCCCCTGTCACGCGCGCGATCCATGTGCCTTGGCTGCCCTCGCTCAAGGCGCTGTTCCTCAACCGGCCCTTCCGGCTCTTCTGCATCTGCTACGTCGCCTTCACGGTGGGCACGAGCATCGCCAGCGCAACGATGGTGTTCTTCATCAACGACTATCTGAAGCAGCCTTCTGCCGTCGGACCGGGACTCTTCGTGCTCGCGATCACGACCGTCGCAGCGGTGCCGCTCTGGCTCTGGATCAGCCGCCGCATCGGCAAGCACCGCGCCACCGCCATCTCGCTGCTCCTCACGATGTTCTTCTACGGCTTCGTGACCCCGTTGCTCGGGCCGGGCGACGGCTGGATCTATGTCGGACTGCTCACGCTCATGGGCGCGACGAGCTCTGGCTTCGTCACGCTGCCCCTGGGGATCATCGGCGACATCATCGATTTCGACACGCTCAAGAACCGCGTGCCGCGCGGTGGAATCTTTTTCGGCGTCTGGTCCTTCGCGCAGAAAGTGGCGCCCGCAGCCGGCATCGGCATCACGCTGCCGTTCCTCCAATGGCTCGGCTACGCACCTGGCAAGCACAACAGCGAACATGCGCTGCTCGCACTTAAATACGTCTATTGCTACGGACCGGTGCCTTTGCTCGTGATCGGCGGCATGTTCCTCTTGCTCTACTTCCCCATCGACGAGCGGCGCCACGAGATCATCCGGCGCCGCCTGATGCAGCGCGAAGAGCGACAGAAGCGCCAGACCGCCTAGCGACGGTCAGGCCCAGGGATTGAGTCCGGCATTCAGAAACGCCTGCCGGTCCTTCATGTCCATCGGCTTGTTCTTGTCGATCGGATAGAGCGCGTTCATCCCGACCAGCTGGGCGAAGTCCGGACCGTTGCGTTCCACGAGGTCGACAGGCAGCTCGTTGCGAAAATCGCGTACCTGTTTCATGTACGAACGGCAGAACGCAATCACCAGGTTCATGCGCAGGCCGGAGGCATTGCGCGGATAACTGCCGTGCCACGTCGTCCCGCCCCAGATGATGAGCGAGCCGGCCTCGCACTCGACCGGTATCGCCGGAACAGGGGCGTCGTTGCCGAGAAAGTTCTCCTCATAGGGCATCGGCATGCGACCGTAGCGGTGGCTGCCGGGGACGATGGCGACAGCGCCGTTGTCGCGCGTATAGTCCGTCAGCGCCCAGGTCACGTTCAGCACCTGCTGGTAGGGCGGAAGCGGAGGCGGGGTTCCTGCCTGGTCGATGTGCAGCAGATGCGTCGGCGTCTCATCGCGACGCTTCACCAGCGCAATGATATCGGACAGAAGCACGCTCTTGCCGCAGAGATATCGCGCCATCGTGTAGACGACGGGGTTCATCACGGCCCGCTCGAACGCCGGGTCCTCGCCCAGCAGCGACCAGTAGGTTGCAAGCGGCCGATCGCCGGGCAACGTGGCGGAACTCAACGACGCGGGATCGACGCGCTGACCGCTCCGGCGATGATGCACGTCGAGGATCGCATTGCGGAGCTGTTCGTGGAATGCGCGAGGAGCGACTTTCTCGGGCGGAATGACCGTGAAACCAAAGGCATCGAACTCCGCGATGCATCGCTCGAGATCGTGCCTGCGGATATCGGCGTAGATCGGGTTGAGGTCGGCCGTCGTCGGCCAGTTTCCAATATCCATGCCTCGCAAGCCTCGGCTGGCTCCCACCAGAGTAAGACACGTCCGCCGGTGCAAACCGCCAGACCGGCCGACGCGGTATGGCGGGCGAAGGCTTGCTGCGGTGTCGGGAACAGGGGTTGGCGCGGCAATGGAACGAGGCGAGCATGTCAACGGTGGTTGAAACAGCGAGCGGCAGGCTCAAAGGGGCGCGCTCCGGAGCGACGACGATCTTCAGGGGAATACCCTACGGGGGCTCAGTTTCGGGTATCCATCGCTTCAAGCCGCCGCGCAAGCCCGATCCCTGGCCGGGGGTACGCGACGCGCTCTCGTTCGGCCCGGTTTGTCCGCAGGACATCAAGGCGTCCCAGCCCGATCCGTCCACGCTTTTCGGCCAGGTGTTCGATGCCGATCCCTCAATGCTCAATGTCGACGAGGATTGCCTCTTCCTGAATGTCTGGATGCCCGCCGGCCGCACGAAGCGGCCGGTCATGGTTTGGCTGCACGGGGGCGGATTCGCGCGCGGATGCGGCTCGACACCTGTCATCGACGGCTCGCGCCTGAGCGCGCGCGGCGATGTCGTGGTGGTGACCATGAATCACCGCCTGAACGTTTTCGGCTATCTCGACCTGTCGTCTTTCGGCGCCGCCGGGTACGAGGAATCCGGCAATGCAGGAATGCTCGACATCGTGCTCGCGCTTGAATGGGTGCGCGAGAACATCTCAGCGTTCGGCGGAGATCCCGGCAACGTGACGATCTTCGGCGAGTCCGGAGGCGGCGGAAAGGTCCTGGCGGTTCTCGCCATGCCGGGCGCTCGCGGTCTCTTCCATCGCGCAATCGTCCAGAGCGGACCCTTCGTCCATGCCAACACGCGCGGGCGCGCGGCCAGGACGGCGGACGTGCTCCTGTCCGAACTCGGCTTCACCGCTTTCGATCTGCATCAGATCGAAAGGGTCTCTCCTCAACGGCTCATGGAAGCGGCCCTTGCCACCGAGGGCAGGATGCAGGGCGCACGCGTCCTCGACGGAACGATGGGCTGCTGGCAGCCGGTTCTGCACGAGCGGCTCTTGCCGCACCACCCCGGCGATCCGGAGTCGCACGCGCTGATGCCAGAGATTCCCTTGATGATTGGTACGACCAAGGACGAACTGGCGATGCATTTCGGCCTGCTGCCGAACTTTCAGGCGCTGACACTCGATGAAGCGGGCCAGATCGCGAGCCTTGTGACGGGCGCGCCGATGAGTGATGCCCTGGCGTTCTACCGAACCCTTAAGCCGAACGAGTCGCCTGGCTATCTGATGACCGATCTCCTTGGCGATCTTGGAGCGTGGCGGCCCACGGTCGCACTGGCAGAAGGGCGCGCAAAGTACGCGGTGGCAGCCGTGTTCAACTATATCGTCGGCTGGGAGACCCCAGTGATGGGCGGCCGCTTCCGCAGCCCGCACGCGCTCGACATTCCCCTGATGTTCGACAATGTCGACCTGATGAGGAAGTTCGTGGGCGATGGACCAGAGCCACAAGTCGTTGCCGATGCGATGAGCGAAGCATGGCTCGCCTTCGCCCGCACCGGCGATCCCAACAACCCGTTGATCCCGACATGGCCCGCCTACGAGGCGAAACGGCGCAGCTCCATGATCTTCAACCTGAAGAGCGAGGTGATCGACGACTACAAAGCGCCGGTCCGCGCGTTCTGGGATGGTTGTCCGAAACCCGCCCCTGCGCCGTGACCGTGCGCGATCCATGTGCAGCAATGGTGCCCAGGGGCGTCACCGAAGACGCGGGATAAGCAATTGAAGCACCAAAGGAATCTTTGCCAGCCGACACCTCCTACCAACGTCTGTACCAACATGACAAGGCTCAAATATCGCTGGGTCTCGCAGCAGTGAAAGACGTTCGCACAGCGTCGGCCGTCTTTTTCCTCTAGGCGAAATTCCAGATCAAAAAGGCGAGCGTGGCGCCTGCTGCGAGGCCGCTCGCGGTACCGACGATGAAGGCGATTCCGGCGCGAAAGGCGGCGAAAGCCCGGGACAAGCGATTGCTCATGAAGGGACTCCCTCTTTATCGCGGTTCAGACGGCGTTGAGACGTGCCGCCACGGTTGCGGCAGCGGTTCATCGTTCGGGCCGATCCACTGGTAGTTGAGGTCTTCACCCGAAGAGAGACGGTCGAGGTGATCGGAGACCAGATCCTCGAGCAGCGCGGCGTCGCGATTTGATCCGGCAGTCAGCACAATCTCGAGACGATCGCCATCCGCATCAAGCGCGACGCGCCCGAGCGCAAACGGAACTTCGATATGCGTCGGCGCTTCGCCGACCTCGGCCGAAGTGCGATGCCAAGCGTGGGACAAACCGATCAGGTATTCGCCTGCGTGAGGTGTGCGGACCGTGGCGTAGGACGTGATCATGGGCGCGCGTCTCCTTTCCGAATGATGCGCGGGGAGGACCAGGGCGCGGCCAGTCGAAGGGCCTCTGTTGTGAGCCCGAAACTGCGGCCAGGACGGAAGGGAGAGAGGGCTGTCAGACCCGACCGTCCTGGCCATCGAGGGGAAGTGGACCAACCGTGGGAGGGGGAGAGCACGTGCCGGTCCATTTGAAATCCCCTGCGAACCTGATATGACCGTACCGTACGGTCATTTCTTGAGAGAAAATCTGGGGCTGCGCAAGCGAGAATCAAGTGTGACCGTACCGTACGGTCATGAAATTTTTGCGAGGCAGATATGAGGAAAATGGCGACTGAGCTCGCTGCCGGGACCCATCAAGCACGGTCCGCCAAAGACGAGAGGCGCGATGCCATCATCAGCATCGGCGAAGAAAGCTTCGTTCAAAATGGCTTTGCCGGCACGTCGATGTCGGCCATCGCAGCAAGGCTCGGCGGCTCCAAGGGTACGCTCTACAACTACTTCAAGTCGAAGGAGGAGTTCTTCATCGCCGTTATCGAGAAGAAGTGCGCCCAGATCCAGAGCATCCTGACCGAAACGGAGATCGAAAGCGGCGCGGATTTCCGCTCGGCGCTCGCGAAGATCGGTGAACGTTTTCTCGAGCTGCTTCTCACCGACGAATCCATTTCCACGCACCGGCTGGCAACTGCGGAGTCCGAACGCTTTCCGGCGATCGGGCGCGCGATATACGAGTCGGGCGTTCAGCCGAACCAGCGCAGGATGCGCGCATTTCTCGAACACGCGAAGATAGAAGGCCAGCTCCGCAGCGACGCGGACACGGCCGTCGCGGCGGAACAATTCTTCGATCTCTGCTTGTCGGGCGTGCACCGTCGCAGGCTGTGGAACGTGACGCGGCAGCCGTCGAAGCACGAAATCCGAACGACGGTCGCGAACGCGGTTTCCACGTTCATGCGTGCGTTTGGCGCTTGACGTTCTGTGCTCAGGCGGCACGGTCAAAACTCGGCCTGATGATCCCGCCATTTGTCTGCTCGGCCGTGGAAGGTTCTTCG
>Ga0335083_10012721_pt1 | contig 10056 bp, 6 predicted proteins | sample Lox_Sample_42_FD_206716 | JGI IMG/M metagenome (GOLD analysis project Ga0335083, IMG submission 206716) | Soil microbial communities from Loxahatchee National Wildlife Refuge, Florida, United States - Lox_Sample_4.2 | ecosystem: Environmental > Terrestrial > Soil > Wetlands | place: USA: Florida...
GACGTAGTCGATCGAGGCCGGCTGGTCGTCGGTGTACTCGGCCGTCATCATCTGCTGCGAGGGCAGGTCGAAGTCCTCGTCGATGAGCCCGTCGCCGTCGTCGTCCTTGCCGTTGAGCGGGTCCTCGTCGACCTTGCCGTCGTGGTCGTCGTCGAAGTTCCAGCGCCCGCGCGGATCGCCGGCGTTCGCGACCCGCACGGTGTCGCCCGGATCGAGCGTCGGACGCCACTCCATCATCGGCCCGCCGGAGACGCGATGCGTTCCGTCGGGCAGCGCCGCGCCGACCCAGAGCTCGGCGTGACCGAGCAGCTCGTGGCCCGAGCCCTGCGGGTACTCGAACGAGGGATCGAACGAGCGCCCCACGTCGAACCACGGATTGCCGACGACGCCGACGTTCGAGATGCGCAGCGCGAAGTGGCCTGCGCGCAGCACGTGGCCCTGGTCCTCGATGTCGAGCACGGCCCCGGCCGGGCGGGGGTACGCGAGCACGAGCACGGCGAGCAGCGCCCACGCGCCGCGCGTAGTCCATCCCGTTGGCCTACGGATCGTCCGTCCCCCCTGGGGCTGCGGCGGGCGATGCTGCGCGCTTGCGCGGCGCCCCGGGCCCGTCCCCCCGGCTCCTGGATCCAAGGCCCTTCGCGACACCTGGCCGACGAGCGTAGCGGCTCGCAGGAGCGGCCCACAAGGAGCAAACGGGGTCCGCGCGATCCCAGGTGCGGCGCGCGAGGCGGGCACGATAGAATCGGGCGGGGTCCACCGGGTCCTCGAGGGGGGAACGAGTGTCGATATCCACCGTTCGCGCGGGTCGCGTCGCCGCGGCCGGCGCGATCGTGACGGCGGTCCTGCTGTCCGGCGCGTGCGCGCGCGCGCTCAAGACGACGTTGCAGCAGGACCAGCGCCCGATCGTCACCCTCTCGCAGTATCCCGCGAACGCGAGCAGCAACTCGTCGTACGCCTACGAGCTGAGCTGGATCGGGGCGGACCCGGACGGCCGGGTGGTGGCCTACCGCTACGTCGTCGATCCGCCGGCGAAGGCCGGCTCGGACACGGCGTGGATCGCGACGCAGGACAACCGCAAGACCTTCGTCTTCCGCGCCGACAGCGCGGTCGCGCCCGACGCGCAGACCTACCACACGTTCGTGGTGGAGGCGATCGACGACCAGGGGCTCACGTCGCTGCCGGCCTACGTCTCGTTCACCTCGCGAACGATCGCGCCGACCGTGCGAATCACCTCGCCGGTGCCGAGCGCGCTGCTCGAGCGCAAGGTCGCGCCGTCGGTGCGCATCCGCTGGACCGGAAACGATCCGGATGGCCTCGGCTCACGCCTTCCCGTGCGCTACGCGTACAAGCTCTTCAATGCCACGACGACGCCCACCAATTCCGACCTCCTCGGAGATCCCAGCCTCATCAACACGCTGTTCGCGCCGAACTTCACGGGCTGGTCGACGACACCAGGCACGATCGACAGCGTCGATCTCCACGATCTCGGCGCGCAGCAGAGCTACGTGTTCGTCGTCGTCGCGATCGACACCGCCGGCGCGTACACGCCCACCTTCACGCTCGACACGAACATGCTCCAGTTCGGCGTGAACGCGTCAGTCTCGAACGTCGGCCCGCGCATCACCGTCTTCAACAGCAACTTCACCTACCAGTTTCCGCAGTCCGGGCTGCTGACCTCGCCCGGCTCGGCGTACACCGCCGATTTCAGCTCCTTGCTCCCGATCCAGATTCAGTGGTCGGCCACGCCGTCTCCCGGCTCATTCCTCACCGGCTTTCGCTGGGCGGTCGACATCGCGTCGATCGACGACAACACGCCGCGCAGCAACGAGAGCGCCGACATCGCGCACTGGAGCCAGTGGTCGAGCACGACGGCCGCGACGCTGCCGGCATGGCAGCCCCCCGCCGGCGCGCACACCGTGCAGCACACGTTCTACCTCGAGGCCGAGGACGATCTTGGCCTCCTGAGCCTCGTCATGGTCAACGTCGTCGTCGTGCAGCCGAGCTTCGAGCGCTCGATCCTGCTGGTCGACGACACGTGGATGACGCCCGACTACCGGCTGACGAACAGCTGCGCCGATCCACCCGGGCGCTACTGGCCGTCGGCCGCCGAGCTCGACACGTTCCTGGTCGCGGCGGGCGGCGTGCCGTGGCGCTGCTACCCGGGGAACGTCAACTCCACGCCCGGGCTGTTCGCAGGCTACGACGTCGACACGCTCGGCTCGCACTTCCAGACCCTCTCGAGCGTCTCGCTCCAGCTGCTCGACCGCTACAAGGTCGTGATGTGGATGACCGACGGCAGCAGCGCACTCAGCGGCTCGACGCCGTTCAATACGCTGTCCTCGCCCATGCCGTTGATCCGCGCGCTCGTCCAGCCCGGCATCTCGAATCCGCTCCTGCTCTACTCCCAGCAGGGGGGCAGGCTGTGGATCTCGGGCGGCGGTTTCGCCTACGCCTCGCTGCGGGACTACAAGGCCGCGCACCAGGTCGCGCTCAACAACATCTTCTCGAACTCGGCGGGGGAGCTCGTCGCCGGGCGGTTCATGTACGACTTCCCGCACTGGCAGAGCGAACTCACGCTCGGCACGAGCACGGGCTTCACGCGCTCGCCGCGCGCCGTGGGCGGCTGGGCGGGCGCGCCCGACTACACCCAGTTGCCGGCGGCGCTGCTCGCCAAGACGACCGCGACGGATCCCGTGCCGCCGCAGCGCACCGCGAGCACGTTCTACGCGACGACGTGCACGACCGAGTTCCTCTCCAAGCCGAACACCATCCTCGAGCCGCGCGACGGCGTGCCCGGCGACTCGGCCGCCACGATGCTCGACACGCTCTACCAGACGAACGGCGGACCGGCGGGGATCGGCAAGCCCGCGATGACGCTCTACCACGGGCATGCGAACGGCATGGTGATCTACTCGGGCTTTCCGATCTGGTACTTCCAGCGCGCCCAGGCCATCGCGCTCGTCGACTGGGTGCTGCAGAACGCCTGCGGGATGACGCGCCGGCCCGTTCCGCGCTGACCGGCGTTCAGCGGCGCGCGCCCGGCGGCGAGGCCGTCGCGCCCTCGAGGACGCGCTCGCGGCCCATCGCGGCCAGGAGCGCGCGCAGGATCTGCCCGGGCGAAGGCGGACAGCCGGGAACGAGCACGTCGGCGGGCCGCACGGCGCCGCCGCCCCGCCGGACCGCGGGCGAGCCCGCGCAGAAGCCGCCGTCGCACGCGCAATCGCCGACCGCGACGAGCAGTCCCGGCTGCGGCATCGCCTGCTCCGCCGCGCGCAGCGCCGCCTCGAGCGCGATCGTGACCGGGCCCGTGACGAGCAGCGCATCGGCCTGGCGCGGGGACGGAACGAATCCGACGCCGAAGCGCTGCACGTCGTGAAACGGTCCCAGCAACGCGCGCAGCTCGGATTCGCAGCCGTTGCACGAGCCCGCGTCGACGTGCGCGAGCCGCAGGACGCCGCGCGGCCGCCGCCGCAGCTCGGCGCGCAGCGCCTCGCCGAGCAGCTCGATCTCGCCGGGCACGTCGGCCGCCGCGGGCTCGAGCCCGCCGGTGAGCGGGGCGGGATCGCGGCCCGCGGGCGTTCCGCGCAGCAGCGCGCAGCGCAGCGCCTCCCAGTTCATGCCTGGTCCCTCATCGGTCGGCGCACGCCACGCAGGGCGCGAAGCTGGCGCGCACGAGCGGCAGGTCGGTGAGCGCGGCGCCCTCGGCCGCGCGGCCGAACGCCGGCCAGATCGCGTGCGATGCCGAGCGCACGCGCCAGTCGGCGATCGCGCCGCGCGCGTCGGCGCGCAGCCAGTGAACGTGCAGCCCGCGGGGCGACTCGACCACGCCGACGCCCCAGCGCGAAGGCGGAAGCTCGCCCAGGTGCTGCGCGAGCGGCCCGCCGGGAAGACGCAGGATCATCTGGTCGACGAGGTTCAGCGACTCGTGGATCTCGCCCCCGCGAAGCTCGATCCGCGCCCGGGCGTCACCGCGCTCGCGGTGCACGACCTGGAAGTCGAGATCGCGGTAGAACGCGTAAGGGTGGTCGCGCCGCCCATCGAGAAGCAGCCCGCTCGCCCGCGCCGCGACGCCCGTCACGCCGACCTCCCGGGCGACGGCCGCCTCCAGCACGCCCGCGCCCGCGAGTCGCCCCGCGAGCGAGCCCGCGTCCAACGCCCGCAGCGCGCGCCGCGCGTCGGCCCGGAGATCGCCGAGCACGCCGCGCAGCCAGAGCTGGTGCGCGTCGCCCACGTCGCGCTGCACGCCTCCCGGCACGCACACCCCGCGCAGGAAGCGATGGCCGAAGAGCTGGCCGTTCACCCGGCGCACGACCTGCTCGAGTCGCGCGAACTCGGCCGCCGCCGCGGCGACGCCCGCCGCGGCGAGGAACCCGCCGAGATCGGCGAGGTGGCTCGCGAGGCGCTCGAGTTCGGCGGCGAACGAGCGCAGGGCGCGCGCGCGCGGCGGCACGACGACGCCCGCGAGCTCCTCGGCGGCCTGGCAGAAGGCCAGTGCGTGCGCGAACGCGCACGTGCCGCAGAGCCGCTCCGCCAGCGCGAGGCCGCGCGTCACCGAGGCGCCGGTCGCGAGCGCTTCGAGCCCGCGTGCCGCCCAGCCGAGCTGCGTCTCGAGGGTGCGCACGATGACGCCGTCGCTCGCCACGCGCTCCAGCCGCGACTCGGCGAAGCCGGCCTGGAGCGGGCCGCTCACGCTCGTGAGTCCGCGCCCGGGCGCGAGGGCGAAGCGCGGGTCGGAGCCCGCCACCGGCGAGACGCCCATGCGCTCGCGTACCTCGCGCTCGAGCTCGCGCGCGGCGGGCACGCGGGTCGCGAGCGGCGCGTACGCGGGCGCGTGTCCCGGCAGCGCCGAGACGAGCGTGAGCACGGCATCCTCGGGGGCCATCGAGAAGAGCGCGTGAAGCCGGAAGCGGCCGTGCGAGTCGCGCTCGTCGAGCGCGAAGAACGTGAGCAGCGCGCCGCCCCACTCGTTCGCGACCGCCCCCGCGACCTCGGCGAGCCGCTCGCCGGGCACGACGACCGTGTGCTCGCGCAGGCTCGTGCGCTCGGCATCGATCACCGCGTCGGCAAAGCGTTCGCGGATGCCGCGCAGCGCACGATCGAGCGGGAAGAGCTCGCCGCCGCGCTCGCCGCTCACGGCTGCACTCCACGGGCGGCCTGTTCGATCAGCGTGCTCAGTGCGGCCGGCAGCCCGGCACCCGCCAGCAGCACGAGCGCCAGCAGCGCGCCGATCGCGACGCGCGAGCGAAGCGGCCAGGCGAGGCGCGCCGTCGTACGCGGAGAGCCCAGCACGGCGCGGACGCCGTGGAACGAGAGCCCAGCGAAACCTGCGACGAGCAGCACGAGCGCGGCGACGGTGGCTCCGCGCGCGAGCGGCAGCGGGCTCGCGAAACCGCCCGCGAGAGCGAGCCACTGCGAGACGAACGTCCCCGCGGGCGGCAGGCCGGCGAGCGCGACGAGCGCGCCCGCGAAGGCGCCGCCGAGCGCGGGGCTGCCCGCGAGCGCGCCGCCCGCGTGGCCCGGCCGCGCCGCGTCGATGCCCGCTTGGAGCCGACCGCCCGCGAGGAACGCGGCGGTGCGCGCGAGTGATTGCAGCAGGAGGTGGAGGAGCCCGGCGAACGCCGCGAGCGGCGTGCCGAGCCCGAGCGAGAACGCGGCGAAGCCGAGCTGTGCGATCCCCGACCACGCGAGCAGCCGGCGCGCATCGTCCTGGACGAGGATGCGCGGCGTCGCGACGAGCATCGCGAGCAGGCCCGCGAGCGCGAGCGCCCCGTCCGCCCACGCGGCGCATCCGCTTGCGGCCACGAGCGCGTGAACGCGGAGGATCGGCACGAACGCCGCCGCCGCCGCGCCGGCCGAGAGCGTCGCGGCGAGCGTCGAATCGACGTGCACGCTCGTCTCCGGCAGCCACGCGGCGAGCGGCACGAGCCCCGCGAGCGCACCGAGCCCCACGAGCGCGAGCGCGAACGCGGCGCGTATGGCGGAGGCGTCGAGTCGCGGGGCGACGGCGAGCAGCCCCGAAATGTTCGTGTCCGGCGCGCCGGCCGCGTTGCCCGCGTGCGCGAGGAGCGCCGCCGCGAACAGCGCGAGCGTCGCGCCGGCGCCGCCGACGAGCAGGGGTCGAGCGGTCGCAGCCGTGGCCGCGGGCCCGCCCGAGCCGAGCCGCCCCGCCGCGAGGAGCATCGCGCCCAGGAGCGCGAGGGCCGCAAGCGCGATCGAATCGGCGAAGCTCGCGGCGAGGAGGCACGCGAGCAGCGCGAGCTCGAGCGCTTCGCGCCGCCGCGCCGACCCGGGTGCCACGTCCTTCCGCGGCGCGCCATCCGGGCGCTCCGCATCGCGCTCGATCGCGCCGGCGAATGCGACGAGCGCGATCAACACGGCGATCACTGCCCCGAGCGCGTCGGCGCGCAGCCGGCCGTCCGCCGCCGGGAACGCGCCGCCTCGTTCGACGCGTGCGGCGAGCGCGATCGCGGCGGCGAGCGTCCCGCCGCTCCCGAGGAGCGCGAGGCGTGCGGGCCACGCGGTGCGTCCGAGCGCGAGCACGGCGATGGCCGCGAGCAGCGGAGCGAGGAGCAGCGGGGCGAGCCAGGCCATGGCGTCAGGCCCCCGGGCTCGAAACGTCGGCCGCCCGCTCGCGGCCCGCCACACGCGGGCCGCGACCGGCGAGCGCGATCGGGACGTCGAGCAGGAGCGTGCCGACGAGCAGGAACGTCTCGTGTGGCGCGAGCGCGAGGGCGCCGAGCAGCGCGCCGTTCGAGGCGAGCCCGAGGCCCGCGAGTCGCAACGTTTCCTCGCCGCGCAGGGCGAGGACGAGCAGGCCGGCGAGGACGCTCGCGAGCGCGATCGCCGCCCCCGGCGCTCCTGCGACGCCCGCTTGCGGCGAAACCAGCGCAAGGAGGGCGACGCCCGCGAGCGCCGCGGCGGCGAGCGCGCCGCCCGCGACGCCGGAGGGCGCGTCGTGCCCGCTCGTCGGCGTCCGCGCGGCGTGCCGCGCGAGCAGCGCGGGGACGAGCACGACCTTGCCTGCGACGACGAGCAGCACGACGAGTGCGAGTGGCCACGTCCGCACCGTCGCCATCGCCGCGAGCGCCGCGGCGGCGAGCGCGAGCGCCTGCAGGCGGCAGGTGCGGATGGCGCCTGCGGCGTGGCGCTGCGCGGACGCGAACAGCGTCGCGACGAGAAACGCGCCCGCCGTCGCGCCGAACGCGGCGTCGGAGAGCGAGGCGGAACCCTGCGGCGCGTTCATTGCGCGAACGCGCTCGAGGCGAACGCGAGGAGCGCGAGCAGGAACGCCGTGCCGAGCAGCTCGGGCGCCCGGACCCAGCGGAGCCGCGCCGCGGCCGACTCGACCGCCGCGAGCGCGCCCCCGATCATCAGCAGCTTGCCGAGCCACGCCAGCAGCGCGAGCCCGAGCGCGGCCGGCGCCGGCGTGAGCGCGATGCCCCATGGCAGGACGACGTCGACGACGAGCGTGACGAGCGCGAGGCGCCGGAAGGACTCCGCCCACCGGACGAGCGCGAGGTGGCGCCCCGAGACCGCGATGGCCGGGACGCCGGGCGGCTCGCCGAACGGCGCGTGACCGGTCTCCGCGAGCACCGCGAGAGCTGCGGCGACGGCCGCGAGGACGTGAGCAGGCGTGAGCCCGGCCTCCCGCCGGCTCGCGACCGCCGCGGAGATGCCGGCAAGGCTCGTCGTTCCCGCGCCGGTCGCGAGCGCGAGCAGCGCGAGCAGCAGCGCGGGCTCGGCGATCGCCGCGAGGGCCAGCGAGCGGCCAACGGCGGGGCCCGTATCGGGGCCGCCCGAGTCGAGCGCGAGCCAGGTCGTGAGCGCGCGCATCGCGGCGAGGAGGGCGACCGCCGCAATCGCGTCCCCCGCGAAGCCAGGTCCGACGCAGGTCGTGAGGACGGGAATCCCCGTCGCGAGCGTGGTCGCGACGCCCGCGAGCGCCCAGGGCGCGAAGCGCGAGAGCGACGTCGCGTCCTCGGCGATCACCACCGGCTGCCGCAGGTCCCGCATGAGCTCGCGGTAGCCCGAGAGGAGCGGCGCCCCGCGGCGCATCTGCAGACGCGCACGCAACGCCTCGGCCACGGCCGTGCCGAGCGGCGCGAGCGCGAGCAGCAGCAGCGCCTGGACCGCCGCGAGCGCGAACGCGGTCAACGCGCCCACAGCAGCAGCGCCACGGTGAGGGCGAGCAGCAGCGCGGCGTCCGCGCGGAAGCCCCGCGCATCCACGCGGCGCACGTGCGAGGCGATCGCGTGCACGATCCTCGCGGGCGGGGCGCCGCTCGTGAACGCCGCCACGCGTGCGCCGGCCCTGAGCGCGGGGGCGAACGCGAGCCGGACTGGCCCCGTGAACGCGGCCGAGGTGGGGGCGGGCCGGGACTCGGGCGCCGCGCCGTCCGCCCAGCGCGGCGCGCGGCGCAGCACCCGCGAGGGGCCCGCAAGCCACCACGTCTTGAGCGCGGCAAGTGCGCTGAAGAGCGCGACGAGGAGCGCGATGCCGAGCGGCGAGACGCTCGCGCCGCCGGGCGCGACGAGGGCGAACGACGACGATGGCGGGGGCGTACCGCCGGAGAGCGCCGGTGCCATTGCGACGAGCGACGTCCGCAGCGCGGCGAGCAGCGCAGGGGCCGCGAGGCCGGTCGCGAGCGGCAGTGCCGCGAGTGCGAACAGCACGCGACCCGGCGCGGGCGCGGACGCCGGCGGCGTGTCCGGCGCGCGGGGGCGCCCGAGGAACAGCGTGCCCGCGAGCCGCACGAGCGCCGTTCCGCCGAGCGTGCTCGCGAGCGCGAGCGCTCCGAGCGCGAGCGGGCCGGCCAGTCGCAGCGGCTCGAGGTGCGCGACGGCGCCGAGCACGAGCGCCTGCATGGCCAGCCACGGGCCCGCGAAGCACGAGAGCATCGGCAGTCCCCCGAGCGAAAGCGCGGCGACGAACGCAGCGGTGGCGGCGCCGGGGGAGCGGTGCGCGAGTCCGCCCGGCGCGTCGAGATCGCGCGGGGCGGCTTCGGGCGAAGCTCCGGAGGCCGCGAGCACGGCGAGCGCCTGCGCGATCGCGTGCCCGATCGCGTGAACCAGCGCCGCCGAGAGTGCGAGCGCGGCCAGAGCCGGGGCGCCGCCTCCGGCGAGCGACGCGGCGAGCCCGGTCGCGAGCGCGAGGAACCCGGCGTGCTGGAGCGAGTTCCACGCGAGCAGGCGCCGGGCATCGGTCTCGAGCGCCGCGCGCAGCGCGCCGGCCAGCGCCGACGCGCCGCCGAGCAGCATCAGGGCTTCGCCCCAGTGCGCGGGGGGCGTGCCGGGCATCGCCCACGCGAAGCGCAGGAGGCCGTAGAGCCCGAGCTTGGGCAGAGCGCCCGAGATCAGCGCTGCTGCCGGCTCCGGCGCCTCGGCGTGCGAGAGCGGCGCCGCCGCGTGCGCGGGCGCGAGGCCGAGCGCGATCGCACCCCCTGCCGTGAAAGCCCACGCGAGCGCGTCCCGCGAGGGGGCCGGCAGGGCGGCGAACGCCGCGGCGAGATCCTCGAAGCGATAGGAGTTCGCGTGCGCGACGAGCGCGAACAAGGCGGCGCCCAGGAACGCGACCGCCAGCTCGCCGAGCGCGAGCTGTACCCACGCGGCCCGCCGGTTGCGCTCGCTGGCGGGATTCACGGCGACGAGCGCGGCCGCGAGCACGACCGCGCCCTGCAGCGCGAAGAGGAAGAGCAGCGCATGGCGCGCGGTGAACGCGGCGAGCAGCGCGAGCGCGAGCGCCGCGTGCAGGGCGAGGCGCGCACCGGCGCCCGCCCGGGTGCCCCGCGGCGCGGGAACGGCGAAGCTCATGGCGCCCGCGAGCCCCAGCAGCAGCACGAACGGCGCCGCGAGCGGATCGACGGCGAGCGCGAACGGCTCGCCCGGAAGTCCCGGCCACCATGCGAGCCGTGCCGGCGTCGCGCGCAGCAGCGCCCAGGCGCCTAGTGCCGCGGCGGCGAGACAGCCGAGGAGGGCGAGCGCGCGCGCCGCGAGGTGGAGCGCGGCCCCGCGCGGCCGCGGCAGCGCGCCGCCCAGCGCGGCGAGCAGCGCTGCGGCC
>Ga0335083_10012723_pt1 | contig 10054 bp, 9 predicted proteins | sample Lox_Sample_42_FD_206716 | JGI IMG/M metagenome (GOLD analysis project Ga0335083, IMG submission 206716) | Soil microbial communities from Loxahatchee National Wildlife Refuge, Florida, United States - Lox_Sample_4.2 | ecosystem: Environmental > Terrestrial > Soil > Wetlands | place: USA: Florida...
GAATAAGATCTGGCGCTCGCCGCTCAACGCTTTCGCGAGGCAATCACTCAGCTCACTGAGCGGCCCCTCTCTTCCCACCAGTTTGCCCCGCACCGCCGGCGCAGAAACGGCAGGCTGGGTCCCGGCACCCTCGCTCACGGCGGCGACAAATCGGTACCCGCGCCGATGCAGGGTTTCTATGTACCGAGGCTTCTTTGCCGGGTCCTCCAGCAGACTTCTGATCTCGAGGATGAGCTTCTTTATGGCCTGCGGCTGAACGTGAGTACTCGGCCACACCGCATCAAGCAGCTCATCATGCGTCACCAGCCGACCGGCGTGTTCTACCAGATACCGCAGGACCGCGAACGCCTTGGGCGTCAATAAGATGCGCTCATCCTCGCCCTTGTCTCTGCGGCGCCACAGACACTGGTTGTCGGTATCGAGCCGGAATGGCGCAAAAGCCTTCATAGTCGTGCTGAAGTTGAGCTCTGCTTTGGAACTTCCTCGGCCTGCAGACCTAATGCGAACCCCTTTTACACCAAATCAGAACTGCAAGGTAACGACTCTAAAGCTCGGATACCGTAACTTCTCTACTGTGCGAGAAGACGAACAACAGTCGTACAAGAATGTCGCCGTTTCTGAGGAGACTTTTCGGTGAGGGCGGCTGCGAACCTGAGCGGTGTTCGGTTCGTGCCATTGGGAGCGGCAATTTTGCTGCTCTCACTTTGGAGCGTGCGCTACGCAAGCGAAACCGCGAACGTGGTTCCGGTGCGCATTCGAACAGCGGCATCGGTCGGCGCTGCGCGCCTGGTCGCCAGATCCGACGAACAGATCTGTGATGTTGATGCGGACTATTCGCTGGGCATCGAAGACTACTCAAAGGCGATCCGTCTGCATCGCGAAATCGTCCGCAAGTCTCCGCAGAACGCCCTCGCACACTATCATCTGGGTTTCGCACTGGGAATGGTGGGCAATAGAACGGCGGAGGTCAAGGAGTATCAGCGTGCCGCGGCGCTTGGTCTGAGAACTTGGGACTTATTCCTGAATCTAGGGCTAGCTCAGGTCGAACGCGGCGACTTGAGGGCGGCGACGGACAGTCTGCGACGGGCAGTTCTCCTCGGCCCGGACCATTCTGAATCACATTTCAATCTCGCGCTCCTCTATGAAGGACGTCAGATGCTGGTTGACGCAGAACAGGAGACACTGGCGACGCTGCGGTTGAATCCCGGGCAACCTGATGCGCGCAACCTGCTGGGCGTGATCTACGCCAAGGAAGGAAAAACCGGCCGTGCGTCAATGGTCTGGCGCGGGCTCGTGCGCGAGGCGCCGGACTATGAGCCGGCGCGCACGAACCTCGCGATCCTGGCCGGCCAAAGCGCTGCTGACGTTGGCGTGAAGGCGACCACCGTCAGCAGTTATCATAGATGAATCCAAGCGGAGCTTAAATGCAATTGAGTTCAAGACCCGCACAAAAAAGTGAAGGGTGACTACCACGCGGCACTAGTGCAAACGAGGACCTGGTCTGTACCAAGCGTCCACGGCGATCACCTCCACCCTACTGTCTTACTGTGCAGGTCATGGAGCCAGCTGTGTTTTCGCACGCCGGGGTAGGTGCGGGGTTCACCTCGGATGGCTGTGGGGGTGGTCGTCGTCTCGCTGAGGGCAACCTCGCTTGGGCTCCCCATCAACGCCAGATTCGTCCTAGCTGCTAGAGACGACTTGCGCAACCGCAGCTCGATCGTCCTGCGGCTCGACCAGTAGTTTCATGTCGCAAGAGCAGGCGTCAGCCGTGCCAATGCCTCGGCTACTGTGATTCTGCCCTACCGAATCCTCTTCATTTGGCGTCTTTCTTCACGTAGCGGCCGCGGATCAATGAACTTGGGTCGCGTTCCAGATAATCGAGAAGCTGGCGCATCGATCGGACAGCAGCGGTGGTTTGTTCTAGCGTCTCTACTAGTTCGTAACTTGCAGGAGAGCCTGGACCCAGGGTGGCCTTCAGGGCGGCGAGGGTGTCCTGTGCCCGCTGAAGCGTGACACGCGCGGCCGCACCGGTTTGGCGCAGATCTTCCGCCGTGGGCTGGACTTGCTGGTCGAGCGAGTCACTGGTGTTTTTGATGCTTGCGGCGGCCTGGTCTACGCCAACGGCCGCCTGATCGAACGACGCGATGGTTTTGTGGAGTTCCTCCGATTTCATGAAGCCTCTCATCGTGTCGGAGGTTTGCGTCAGCGAATCGATCAGTGGTTGCAAATTGACTTTCTCGAGCGACGACATGATTCTGAGCACGGCGGTCTGCGCCTGCTCCAGCGGAGCCTGGATAGTGGGAATCTCGGGATATGGCGAATTGCTCCCCAGGCAATACTTTATGGGCGTGTTGGGATGTATGGTGAGTTCGACATAGCGCAGCCCGGTAAGAAAGCTGCTCAGCGCTAGCGATCCGCGAAGGCCGAGCCGGATGGCGGTCCGAATTTCCTTGGGATCGTCCAAATCGAGTTCGACGCCACCGGCCAATATCTTACCCGAGTCGAGCTCGACAATTACCGGGATTGGGACTTCGCTGCCTCGCTGCAGGTTGCCCGAACCGCCCAGGCTCAGAGCAACATTCGTCACCGCCCCGATTTCCACTCCGCGGAACTTCACCGGGGCGCCAACGTTCAAACCTTCAACGTTGGTGTTGAAGAATAACACGAACTTGTGCGGATGCACGAAAAAGCGATTCGAAGTCAGCGCGATAATCAGCGCAATCACGATCGCCAGGGAACTGAGCACGAACACTCCGACGATTGTCGGATTGGCTTTTCTGCCCATCTAGCGGGATCCCCGTCTTGCGTGTTTGCTTTCGCCTCGGCTTGTCTAGCAAACGGTTGCCAATGTCGATTTTTTTAAAATTATATCAAGAGCGTCGGGCCAGAGAGACGTGATTCTCTGCTGCACCGCTTTTGCAAACCTGAATCCGATCACGGTGACGCAACCTCCCATTCGGGATGAAGTCCCAGGCGGGACAAGATCGCCATGACCCGGTGTGGCTGCCCGAGGTCGCTCCATTCGGTTGTAGAAGTTCATGGCTCCTTGCGAACAGCGCAATTTGGCACCAATAGGAGATGTTCAGACTGTCCACGCTTCCTCGCGGGTCGCCGGCAAGTCGGCCGGTTTGATCGCGGCGGCCACCAGCAGGAACTGTTCGAAGGTCAACCCCAGCTGGCGGAAGCCGCCCTGACAAAAAGTGAACGCATAGAGTTCCAGCATTTCGTCGCGGATCGTGGCAGGCAGCGTCAAGTGCGCGAGCGCTTCAGGAAACGCGCGTGGATCGCGAACCGGAGCCCTGCGAGGGGGTACGAAAGTCGGTCGTGACGGCTTGACGATCGCTTTGAATGATGCGAATCGCGAGGCGCTGGTTTGTACTAGTGCGGCCATGGTAATCACCCTCCACTCTATTGTGCGAACCTGGGACTCAGCTGTGTTTCGCCTGCCGGAAAGCGCCGCTCGGACTGATCTCTGATCGCTCTGAGACCGGTCGCCATCTCGCCAGGGGCAACCTCGCTTGGGCTGCCGAGTAAGGCCAGATTCGTACGCGCTGGCTTATAGTCCGGCGCCTCGCGCACGAGCCCGCGCCAGACCATTGACGCACGGCCAGTTTTTCCTTCCTCGGCGTAGATCACGCCCAGCAGGTTGCGCGCGTCGGGTTGCCCGGAACTTAACCGCAGCGTCGCCTGTGTCTCCCGCTCTGCATCAATCAGCATTCCGCGCCGCTCATAGACGAGGGCGAGATTGAAATGTGATTCGGAATGAACCTTGCCCAGGAGAACTGCCCGTCGGAGACTGTCCGTCGCCGCCCTCAAGTCGCCGCGTTCGACCTGAGCTAGCCCCAGGTTCAGGAATAAGTCCCAAGTTCTCAGACCAAGCGCCGCGGCACGCTGATACTCCTCGACCTCCGCCGTTCTATTGCCCATCATTCCCAGGGCAAAACCCAGGTGGTAATGAGCCAACGCGTTCCGCGGCGACTGGCGCACGATTTCGCGGTGAAGACGGATCGTCTCCGGGTAATCTCCGACGCCGAGGGAATAGTCCGCATCGAGATCACAGATTTGCTCCTCGGTGCTCGCGGCCAAGCGAGTGGTACCCGGGGATGGCGCTGTCGGAGTTCGCATCGGCACCAAGCTCGCCGTCTCGATCGGGTTGCACCATATGCAGAGTGAAAGCAGCAAAATCACACCAAATGCTGCGAACCAGGAGCTTCGTATGTTCATCGCCTTACTCATCGGATCTCCTCAATACTTTGGCGGTCGCTTATCGAGGAACGCCTGTGTGCCCTCTTTGTAGTCGCGGCCCATATAGACGTCCCGCCTGAGTCCTTGGAGGTATTCAAAAGTGCCTGGGGTGATTGCGATGGCTTCGCTTAAGACGCGAATCGCTTCCTTGGATGCGGCGATGGCGGCGGGCGAGCGCGTCGCGATCGTCCTCGCCATCGCATATGTGTGGGCTTCGTGTTCCGCTGCCGGCACCATCATATTGGCAATGCCGATGTGCTCGGCTCGGTGGGCCGGGATCGGATCGGCGGTGAAAAACATCTCCTTGACGATCGCCAGTGGCACCCGCGTCATAAACTTCAGGATGCCCTCCATATTGTAAGGAAGGCCGAGCTTGGTCGGCGTGATTGCAAAGGCGCTCGTTTCATCTGCGATGACGATGTCGCATGCCATGATGAGGTCACAGGCCCCGCCCCAGACCGATCCGTGCACCATCGCAATGACCTGTGCGGGGAATGATTTGACGGCTCACAATATCCGCTCGAGCGGGTCACTGTATGGCAACGGGTCGATTTTCGCCTTGGGCAGTTGGTCGAGCCTGACGACCAAACCCTCTCATCGCAGGCGGAACGCAGGACGACGGCACGCGCGCCTTGTGCCTTGAAACGATCAAAGGCCACGATAACTTCTGCGATAAGCTCAGCACTGAGCGCGTTGCGCTTCGTGTAGTTGTCGACGGCGATTGTGCCGATCCAGTCGGCATATTCCGGTTTAATGAGAGGCTTGGGCCCCCTCGGGGAATTCGAGGATCCGGGTTCTCGCAGGCTTCTGGGGATGGATTCTTCCTGAACAGTGATCGGGCTCATATCGCTTCTCTTTGGTCATCCCGACTGAATTGCTTATCCTTTTTGACCCCGATGTAACGGCGTGACATTCGGCTGCGCCCACGTTGAGCACTCGATTGTCGCAGGCGTAAGTTCGCGGGAAAGCGAAATTCTCTCGAAATTTAGCTCGAAATTCGCGCTGAGGTGCGCGAGCTCAGGCTCTCGCCATTGATGAGGTGCGCCGTAGTGATTTGGACCGCGCTGTGCGTCGAAAACTGGCGATCTGCAGTCCGTTAAGCGCTCATCGAGGGGGCGGCACTTGGCGCCGTGGACTTAAGGGTCGAACTCAAGCGCCGCATCCACCACCACGTCCCGGAAGTGGGTAAGTGGTTGCGCACCATGGTGGAGGGGCACAATCGATACTGCGGTGTCCTTATGAACGGCTCCGCGCTTTAGCTGTTTCGGTTCCAGGTGGTCCGCTGCTGGCATCGCCCGCTGTCGCAGCGCAGCCAGAACCGCCGCGGGCGCGGGGACCGAATGCGGCGGATTATTAGCTGCTGGTTGCCCACACCTCGCATCCGTCATCCGTGTCCTCTGCGTCGCCTCGGCGTCATCACCTAAAGGCAAGAGTCGGATGCGGCAATATCGCTCGTCCGGATCTGTTGAGGGGGTTATGAGCAACCATCATTCCTGCTCAGACTGTGCACGCCGGTGGGTGGTCGCCAATTTGCTTCGATACAATCACAGCGACTTCACGTGTTTGGCTAGTTTCTCAATCGAGTCCCGTTGAAAGTCCACGTCGCCACATCGCATGTGAAGGCCGTTGCCAAAGGGCATGCAGAGCTCGGTTGCACGATGATAGCGCCACAGCAATTCCCTCAACTTGGAATTCTCACCTTGTAGTTCTTCAGTGCTCATACAATTCCCTGTTTATCTACGGATTAATCTTGACTTCACGACGCCATCTAAGAGGCTCTTTCGATTGAGATAGGCGATTGCGGCAAAAGGCTTGGAACGCTCGTCAGCGGGAAACGTCCTCATCCATGCCGATCCTTGGCTCGCGATGGTCATCAACAACAAGCCTGGGGCCGGAGGTGATTCAAATATTCCATAGAAGGCTTTTCCGTCCATCCATTTAACCTGCGATATCAACTCGCCTTGTGGCCAGACGGCCTCGACGAATGCCGACCGAATGCCGCGCGCCTCTGTTGACCGATTTGGCAATCGAGCGGTCGGGAGCGAAAGGTTTTGCGTCGGCCGCAGGCTGCGGCCCCATGTCAGGAGCAGAGTCCGTTGCCTCGATGGAGAGCCCGGTTTCGACCAGTTGATCGATCTTGAGCGGAGCGGCCCAGTGGTGGTCGCCAAGCGTGCGCCGGACCTTGGTTTCCTGCTCCGTTTGGCAATCGACGCAATTGGTGGCAAAGGGCAGCACTTCCAGCCGCTCGAGGCGGATTCCCTCTCCGCACTCCTCACAGATGCCGTAAAGCCCCTGTTGCAGCCGCTCGAACGCGGCGCCGAGCGCCTTGAGCCGGAGGTGCCGACGCGTTCCGAGACTGGCGCACATCTCGCGCTCTGCTGTCGAGCTGGCAATATCCAGTGCGTCTCCAGCGAGACCCTCTGGGGCCGGCTCAGCTAAGCGACCCTCTTCTCTCCAAGCTAACTCCCGCTCATACCATCGAGTCAGGATGCCGTGTAAAGCGGGAGCCGGGCGATGCTTGCTCAGTTCAGGTGGACGTTTCATTTAATCAACTGTGCCTCCTCAATCTCCGCTACTCTGCGCGCAGGACGCGGGTCTGGTTTTCCTTTCGCGCTCAGTTCGCTTAATCAACTGGCCGAAGCGCTGGTTATTGATTAGACGGTTGAACTGGTGCGATAGCGCGACTGATTTGCCTGAAAGGCGTGAAAAGAGACTGCTCAATAGGAATTGGGGCTGAGACTCGGCAGGTGGTATGATGGCGGCTCGCCCAGTTCAGCAAAGATTGGCCTGAGGCGGCTGAGAGATGAAGATTGCACCTGCCAGGGGCAGCGATCGATCAGACGCGGTCGATGCCGACAATCATGACCACCTTTCCGTTCTCCGCAAACGGGATTTCCCCATAGAGGGCGCGTACTGGACGGCAGCTTGCAACGGAAGAGCCTAACGACACTCTCATTCGAAGCGGCTGGTGAAGCGTAACCAGAACTACAGCTTTTGGCGTTTAGCCGCACAGTGCCTGATCGGCAGTCTTGGTGTGGCACTAGTAACGTTCGTCTGCTTTCGACTCCATACTGGTGCCGCTCAAGCCGCTCTTTTCTATATGATTGTTCTCGTGCTGCTATCCCTTACGGGCGGCGGCTTCGTTCCGCCGCTCTTTGTCTCAATCATCGCCGTTCTGTGCTTCGATTATTTCTTCACGACGCCGACCTTCTCCTTTTGGATGGACAATCCGCTGGACATCCTGGGATTGAGCTCCTTTTTGGCGACCGCACTCGTCGTAACCGGCCTGATGTCGCAGAGCAAGCGGGCTGAAGAAAGGGTTCGGCAAAACGAAGCGGAGCTTCAACAGCTTGTAAATGCAATTCCTCAGCAGGTCTTCGTCTTCGATGCGGATTGGAGCCCCGTTTTTGCGAATCGGCGAGAACTTGAATACACCGGTCTTACTTCGCAAGAGGCGCAGTCAAAGGACGCAGTTGCCAGAATCTTTCATCCGGAAGATTTCAAGAAATTGGAGCTCCTTCGAAAGTGCATGAGTTCGGAAGGCGCCTCCTCCGAGATGGAGGCGCGAATACGAGGGAAGGACGGCCAGTACCGCTGGTTTTTGATCCGTGACAATCCGCTGCGGGATGAGCAGGGACGCGTCATTCGTTGGTACGGGACGCGTACCGACATCCAGGACCGCAAGAGGGCGGAAGAAGCATTGCACAAAGCCCAGATTTTGTCTGAAAACTTCTTCGAATTCTCTCCTAACGCGATCCTCGTAACTGATGGAAACGGACGAATCACTAAGGTGAATTCGGAACTTGAAAAGGCTTTCGGATACTCGCGAACGGAACTGGAGGGACTGGCGGTGGAGACCCTCATGCCGGAGCGATTCCGCGCAGTCCATCCCAAGCACCGAGAACACTACGGCGCACACGCCAGGGTCCGTCCGATGGGCAAGGGGCTAGAGCTCTACGGCAGGCGCAAAGATGGCGCCGAGTTTCCAGTTGATATCATGCTCAGCCCGATAGGAACGGCCGACCACCCGATTTTCCTATGCGTCATCCAGGATGTTTCAGAAAAGAAACGCGTCGAGGAGGCCATCCGGAAAAGCGATGAACAGCTACGCAACCAGGCGGAGCAAAGCCGGAGGGAGTTGCAACAGATCATAGACGCGGTTCCCCAGCAAGTCTTTGTTTTCGACGCGGATTGGAGCCCGCTTTTTGCGAACCAGCGAGAACTGGAATACACCGGCCTTACTGCGCAAGAGTCGCAGTCAAAAGACGCAGTCGCCAGAATCTTTCATCCGGAAGATTTCAGGAAGTTAGAGGTCCTTCGAGAGCGCATGAGTTCGGAAGGCGTCTCTTCCGAGATGGAGGCGCGAATACGAGGGAAGGACGGGCAGTACCGCTGGTTCTTGATCCGTGACAACCCGCTGCGTGATGAGCAGGGGCGCGTCCTACGCTGGTACGGAACCCGTACCGATATCGAGGACCGCAAGCGGGCCGAAGAAGCATTGCGCAAAGCCCAGGCGGATCTCGCTCACTTCACGCGGATTGCGACCATGGGAGAATTCGCGGCCTCTATCGCCCACGAAGTCAATCAGCCAATTTCGGGCATAGTAATCAATGCCAAAACCTGCCTGCGTTGGCTGGCGGGGGCTTCGCCCAACCTCGACGAGGCCCGGGAAGCGGCACGCCGCATCATCCGCGACGGCACGCGGGCGGGCGACATAGTCGCCCGGATTCGCGCTTCGGTGATGAGGACTGCCACCGCAAAGGACCGGCTCGACATGAACGACGCCATTCGGGAGGTAGTTGGTCTAGCCTTGGACGAAGTGCTCAGAAACAGTGTGATCCTGAGGACGGAACTTGCGGATGATCTTTCGCCAGTGTTGGGTGACCGAACACAGTTGCAGCAGGTGGTACTTAACCTGGTCATCAACGGGGTCCAAGCCATGAGCACCGTTGCAGGGCGGGCCCGAGAACTGGTCATCAGAACGCAAAACGATGAAGCCGAGCAAGTGCGGGTTACGGTCCAGGACTCTGGAACCGGTCTTGACCCCCAGATCATGCAGCATATTTTCGATCCTTTCTACACCACCAAGCCCGGCGGCATGGGAATGGGGCTTTCGATAAGCCGTTCCATAATCCAGAATCATGGGGGGCGGCTCTGGGCGGTGCCGAATGAAGGCCCAGGCACAACTTTTCATTTTACGGTTCCGAAGTACCACTAGGTGCCCCTTTGCCGGAGCCTGAGGCAATCATCCTGGTCGTGGATGACGACGTTTCTGTTCGAGAGGCTTTGGCAGGTCTGATTCTTTCGGCGGGGTTGAGAGTCGAGACCTTTGCCTCTGCGCAGGAGTTCTTGGCTCGCCCCCCAGCGGATGCGCCTGGTTGTCTGGTGCTTGACGTACGGCTGCCGGATCTGAGCGGGCTCGACCTACAGAGGCGCATGGCCGAGCTCAACCTTGAGATTCCGATAATTTTTATTACCGGCCACGGTGATGTTCCGACGTCGGTGCAGGCGATGAAAGCGGGAGCGCTGGAGTTTCTTACCAAGCCATTTGCTGACCGGGATCTTCTGGACGCGATTCAACGGGCGGTACAACGTGATCGGGCGGTACGCCAACAGCAAGCGAAGATGAGGGAGTTGCGCAGTCGCTATCAATCGCTAACGCCGCGCGAGCGGGAGGTGATAGAGCGTGTGGTGTCCGGACTACTCAACAAACAAATCGCGGCCGAATTGGGGACGAGCGAGATCACGGTCAAGGTTCATCGCCGCCAGGTTATGCATAAGATGCAGGCCGACTCTTTGCCGGACCTAG
>Ga0335083_10012724_pt1 | contig 10054 bp, 7 predicted proteins | sample Lox_Sample_42_FD_206716 | JGI IMG/M metagenome (GOLD analysis project Ga0335083, IMG submission 206716) | Soil microbial communities from Loxahatchee National Wildlife Refuge, Florida, United States - Lox_Sample_4.2 | ecosystem: Environmental > Terrestrial > Soil > Wetlands | place: USA: Florida...
ACTACTTGCCGTGGCCGTTGCTGTCTCTCTGGTCGCATTTTCCGCTCCTGTGTCTCGGGCCGCCGATGCCCCTTCCGTCGACATTAAGCACGTGGCTTTGCCGGACGCCTATTTAGCCGTTTACGCCCGGCATAATCCGCAGCGCGATTACGAGCGCGCCTACTACGAGGATGCTTGGAAAACGATTCAGGACGAACAAATTGGCCCGCGCATTTTGAGCCTTATCACCAGCCACATGCCGGCCGATAAACTGGCGACCGCCAAGGCCAAGCTGGACGAACTGGGAAACGCCCTGGCCCCCATTAACTTCCAGGGGCTGTGCAACGCGCAAGAAGTTGTCTTCTCAGAAACCATGCAAGCCCCCTTCAATCAAGTCACCATGGCAGTCCGCTTGACTTCCACGGACGCCGCCGACTGCGAGCGCGGAATCGTTCAAACATTCCAGTTAATGGGCCGTTGGAGCGATGGCAAAATAACGGTCGAATCCGCCCAGGTCAAAGACGCCACGCTCACCACCTTGAAGTTGCCCAAACAATCTCCGTACCAGCCCGCCATCGCCCGCGTCGGCGATATCGTACTCACCAGCACGGATACGGACTTGCTGCGCCGCAGTATAGAGCAATTGCAGGACCCGGATGCCAAATCCAAGTTTGACGACCCCCGCCTGCAGGAAGCGCTGACACACTTGCCCAAACCCGATGACGCACTGGTATTCTTCGACGGCCAACGGCTGTTCGAGCGGCTCCGCGACATCGGCTCTTTTTTGCGCATGCAGGGCGGAAACGACGACAAGGGGCAGCATGCGGCCCACTTCTTCGACCGCATCATCGACGCCACCGACGTCGTCGATTACACCGTCACCGTCGGCTACACCCAGCCCGGACAACATCGCAAGGCCGAGCTGGTTAAAATGACCGACAACTACAAATCCACGCTCTTGGGCCGCGTGCTTGGCAATAGCCAGCCGCTGGAGAACTGGCAAAGCTGGATCCCCGCCGACGCCACTGCATTCTCCGCCCACGCCGGCATCAATTTGCACGAACTGTACACAGGCATCATCAGCATGGTGCGCGAAGAATTTCCCGGCTCGGCGGAGCCGCTGGACAAGTTTGCCGCCTTCCAGGAAAAAATCGGCGTCGATTTTGATCGCGACATTCTCCAGTCGTTTTCCGGCGAGTCGGTTTGCGTTACCGTGCCGATTAAAGGGGCCGATGGCGCAGTCAAGCACGGGTCTGTTTGGGCCTCCAAGTGCGAGAATCCCGACAAAATACGCGAGTTGCTAACCCGCGCCGTCGACGGCTTGAACACGATTCCGGCCGTGCAAATGCAGCAGTTGAAGCTCGAAGATTGCGCGGATTTAAAAGGATTTCAATCTATCCACGCGGCGGTGTTCCAAATGATCGGCGTACAGCCCGTCATCGGGTTTCAGGACGGCTGGATGATTGTCGGCTGCGATCACGAGGCCGTGGAAAAAGTCTTGGCGGTGCGGGCCGGCAAGGCTGAATCGGTCCAGGGCGCCCCGCGTTTCGAAAAACTCAACATCAATTTGCAGGGGCCCATTAGCGCAATCGAATTTCGCGACATTGGCGCGGGAGTTAAAAGGGCCGCCGACATCATCGACAAAATCGGCGCTATGGCGCCCATGTTCGTGGGCATGGCCGCCGCCAACGCCAAGCCCGAAGAATTAAAACCCATGCAAGACACCATCGCCCTGATTCCCAGCATCGCCAAAGTGGTCCGGAAGTTCGACTTTTTTGGCAACAGCTTAAGCGTGACCCGCCCCGGCCCGATGCCAAACACGTTCCTTAAGGAATCGGTCACCGAGGTACGATTGCCCAGCGGCGGCTAAAGAAAGCTAGCGGTGCACACGAATAACTAAAAACCGGCGCAAGCCGCCGAGTTTGCGCCGTACCGAACGCGGGCTCCTGTGGTATACTTCAGCCATGGGAGCTATCCACGTTACCGTCGCCGTTTGCAATCCTGCGGAACCAGAACGCCGCTGGGAAGGCCTGTTTCTTGTCGATACCAGCGCTACCGATTGCGTTGTGCCGGCGAATCGTTTACGGGAAATCGGCATTCTGCCGAGCGGCAAGCGAACCTACGAACTCGGCGACGGTTCCGAAGTTGTCTTGGACATCGGTGTCGGCCGCGTCGAATTCATGGGCGACATGGTCGGGGCGACAATCATCTTTGGCAAAGACAATATTGAGCCCATTCTAGGCGTTACCGCGCTGGAGTCGGTCGGCATCGAAATCGACCCAAAAAATCAGCGCCTCAAACGTTTGCCCGCCGTGCGGCTGAAGTGAGTATGTATAACACTCTGATTCGACGTGTCCTGCTTCCAGCGCGGTTTACTTGGCGATAGCGAGCAATTATGCTATGGCTGAGATCAGCATACGCTTGTGCGAATGATTTTCGCTAATTCAGAGTTGCATTGTACGGGAATGCTTTGCGATGAAATCTTCGAGTCGAAACGGTCAGCGGGTTGTGGATCCAAAATTAGACCGTGTTAGCCGCATCAAGCCGAAGCGACATAGCAAAAACGGATTTGGTAAAGGCGCGCTCATTAAGGGTATGACTAAACGCCTGCCGCATGAAATACTTGAAAATCCGCTATTTCAAGTTGGATTGAAGAGCATCATGAGGGGATATGCGGGAATCTATGCACTGTATCGCGGCAAAAAACTTTACTATGTGGGCCTTACCAAGAATCTCTTGGGACGTATTCGTTGGCATTTGAAAGATCGCCACGCTCAAAAGTGGGACAGTTTCGTTATCTTCCGGATAAAGCGAGTTAACTATCTCAAAGATGTGGAAACACTACTGACAAATTTAATCTCCACGCCCGGCAATCGAGTTAAAGGTAAGTTGCCCAGAGACGCCGACATAAATCGTATGTTGCGCATTATTCTGCGTGAAGAAACTGCCGAAATCCGTAAAATCGAAAAAGCGTTGCGATAATGATCTTCTGCCTGTAAACAAGAAACTTTATTGCCGCTGATTTCAAGCAAGGGTTGCTCGATGTCGACAGCGCGATCGAAAAATGTAAAGACAGTGGCCGAATTTCAGCGGCAGCCTATGGAGATTGTGAAACAGGTGCGAAAAACCAAGCAGCCTGTGACCATTACCATGCAGGGCAAACCGGGAGTGGTGGTCGTCGATGCCGCTACTTACCAACAACGGATCCAAGCGGCTAATCTAGCGAATCTGCTAGAGGCAGGAGAACAAGACGTGCGGGCCGGACGATTACGCCCTGCTGATCAAGTGCTGAAAGAACTTGGCCGTGCCAAAAAAACATCGCGTTGAAATTACGGTCACAGCAGAGCGCGATCTGTATGAAATCCGGGACTACATCGCTCTTGATAAACCAGTGGCAGCGCAGCGGTGGTTGCTGCGAATTGCGAAACAAATTCGCAGTCTGAAAACCATGCCGCTGCGGCACGAAGTCATTCCGGAAGCGCAAGAAATCGGCATCGAATACCGACACATGCTTTTGGGACCCTATCGGACGATTTATCGGGTGGAGAAGGAACGGGTGATTGTCGTTCGTGTGATACACGGAGCGCGATTGCTCGATCCATCTTTTTTGTTTGGTTCGGAAAACACTTGAAGCAGATACTCTCCTCTTCGAGTAGCGGCTAAATGGCGATGCCATCCGAAGCGCGACCAACGGTCGCGGCTTTATGGATTACGTCACTAGTCCCTTGGTCACCAGCATAAACACGTCTTCCAGCGTGGGGTCTTTGTCGTTGAAGCTGCGGATGCTGACGCCTTGGCGCGTAAGTTCTTCCAGCAGGTTGGCGACGCGGGCATCGTCGGCTTCCAGTTCCACGGTCACGCGATGATCGTCGATTTGCACGCCGCGGGTTTCGGGCAGGCTGCGAATGATGGAAAGGCCCGCTTCCAGGCCGCCATCAAGAAATTTGATTTCGATCAGCCGGTTGCGGTGGATGCGGCGGTAGACTTCATCGATGGGCCCGTTCAGCAGCAGTTGGCCGCGTTCGATAATGCCGATATTCGTGCAGCAATCGGCGAGCTCGCTGAGGATATGGCTGGAAATGAGGATGGTTTTGCCCATCCGCTGCAGCTCTTTCAGCAGCGCTTTGAATTCCAGGCGAGCGCGCGGATCGAGCCCGCTGGAAGGTTCATCCAGAATCAGCACGGGTGGATCGTGCACCAGGGTTTTGGCCAGGCACAGCCGCTGCTTCATGCCGCGCGACAGGCCGTTGACGAAATCGTCGCGCTTGCCAGTCAGATCGAGGAGTTCCAGAACGTCGCCGATGACTTGCTTTCGCTTGCTGCGCGGAATTTGGTAGGCCACGGCGAAAAAATCCAGGAACTCCCAAACTTTCATCCCGTCGTACACGCCGAAGTTATCGGGCATGTAACCGACCACGCGGCGGACTGCCAGCGGATCGCGCGTCACACTGTGGCCGGCCACCACTCCGTCGCCGTGGGTCGCTTTCAGCAGCGTGGCCAGGAAGCGGATGGTGGTGCTTTTGCCGGCGCCGTTGGGACCGATGAACCCGAACAACTCGCCCGCCCCAATGCGCAGGTTCAGACACTCAACAGCAGTAAAATCGCCGTAGCGCTTGGTGAAGTTGATAAGCTCAATCATGGGGTGGATCGATAAGTTCGCAATTCAAATAAACCGCAGAGGCGCGGAGACGCGGAGCAGCAACGAAGACATTTTATAAGGAAGCCAGGAAACCAGGAATGATGAGTTTTAGCAATGGCACAAAGCAAGCAAAATTTTGCATTGATTCCATTGGTCCTTTTTATTTTTCCTGCATTCTTGGATTCCTTATTCAAATTTCTGTTTTCTCTGCATTTCCTAATTCGCTTCTTCTCCTCTCTGCGTCTCCGCGTCTCTGCGGTTATTAAATCGTCAGGAATCGGTATCGGGTTTGTCGTCCGGCGGCGGTTCGCTTTCGTTCTCGCGCTCTTCTTGAGGTGTGGCGATGTCGCGGTGCGTGTTGCGGTCGGGTTGCGGCGGATTGGCCGAAAGCGCCGGATATTGCAAGTTTACCACCACCAGCGTGCCGCCCCGAGTGGCTTGGGAGGCGACCGGGTCAATTTGCAATCCCGGCAGCGGCCCATCGATGAGCGCCACCAGCCGCGTTTCTCCTTGTTGCAAGGTTTTGGAGCCGCGGACCAAATCGGCCAGGGGCTGCAAACTGAGTTTGGGGGCGCCAGCTTCGCCCGTCGAAAGATCGTACGACCAATCATTGGGAAACCGCGTTTCGTCGTCGATGCGTTCAAACGCCAGTTTCGCTTTGCGGCCCGGCGGCAAATCGCCGATCCAAGCCATTTCAAACACGTCGCCCACTGTGCGGCGGAGCCCGGCGGCGCGCTGCAAAATGAAGTTCGATTGATTGGTCACCGTCGCAGCAGTGCGATCGGCTACAGCTTCGGGCTTCGATTCAGCACCGGTCGGTTGGGTAGCGTCCTGGACCGCCTCATAGATGATCGGCCCGCCCGTGTTGATCATTTGCTCGGTGTGCAACAGCGAGGTGGAGTTAGACGAGATGCCGTAATCGGCAAGTTGGACGCTGGGCTCGCTTTGAAACGTGACGGAGTCGATCGCCTGGCCAGGCCGCGGCTCAAAGTCGGGATCGGACGGGAACGGCAGCATCAGCGTCGATGGATTATCTGAGCTGGCGCCGTACGTGGTCGATAGCGACGTGTACATGGCCGTGTAACGCGTCAAATGACCGCGCGGATAACCGGCGTGAAGCTCCAACACTGCCAGCTCGGTTTGCGAGCGGGCAAAGCCAATATCTAATTGGGCCATTTTCACCACCGTGGCCATGCCGCCGACCGCGATGAGCGGCGTGGCCACCCAGGCCCATTCCACGTGACCCAGGCTGCGGAACAGCAGCCAGTTGAGCGGCACCAAAACCAGCAAATACAAAGCCAGCACGCGAAGCACGAAATCCGCCTTGGGGATGACAATTCCCGCGGCTTGGCGCAGCGAATCGCGGGCGGCATTGGCCGGCGCGCTGTCGTCGTTCCAGCCGGCCGCTCCCGGGCCGCCCAAGGTCGCCGGCGGCGCGGCGAACCCGGTTTCGCCATTCCAATCGCGACTGAAGAATCGCAGCCCGGTGACCAACAGCGGATCGTGGTACCGCCCCGGTTGGTCGGCCCAGTCCACGCTCACGGGCTCGAACTCCGCAGGGCGAGAAAACACCCGTGGCGGCCGGCGCAGCAGGCAGCCGTTCAGAAAACCGTCGAAGCTGGGCCAATTCCACAAATCGCGCTGCGTGAGTTGAAACGCCGTCACCACTATCCGTCCGCGCCCCACTTGCCGCTCCACCACTAACGGCATGTTTTGATCACCGCCCGAACTCACTAGCACTTTTGCGTCCGATTGCGGCAGCAAATGGACCCCACTCCACGCAGCGGCCGGCTCCAGCGGCTGGCCCGGCTCGTTTCTGACGGGCAAAGTCCACGCCTTGTTCAGCGGCTTGAGCATGTCGGCGGTGATCGAAAGCGGTTCGCCCGGCAGCGCGGGCAAGTAGGAGCCAAGAAACGCTTTTTCGCGCAGTTGATCCAGGCTTTTCGGGCCGCTGATAATTAATTGGCCGCCCCAGTGGAGCCAATCGACCAGAGCTTGTTGCTGTTCCGGCGAAAGCAAGCTCGGATCGACATCATCCCAAATCAGATAGGCAATGCTGGTCCACGCCAGCACGTTTGACGGGAGCGGCAACGGTTTTTCCAGCGGCGGCGTGATCACCTGGTAATAGTGCAGACTGGTGTCGATATCGCTTTGGCTAGATGCATGCGGAGCGCGGACGCTGTCGAATCGCTCCAATTGCTGGTAACGAAGCGGCTGCTCCGCCAACACCACGAGATTGTATTGATCGGGGTGCATCAGTGTCAGCGGTTCCGGGCCTGGTGTGGCGGCAACGGCGCCGCCCCGGTTGCGAAGTTCCGTGGCCAGCCACGATTTGGTGCTATTGCCCGGCACAAAGAACAGCATTTCGAAAAACTTGGCTTGCCCCTTAGGAAGCGCCGCGGGCCGGGTAATCGCCAAGCGAATGGGCTCATGCTCCAACTCGGTGGGTGGACCGGCGGCTTCGGTGCGAGCGTCGGCATACAGCGTGCCGTTGAAATCAAAGTTGTTCGCCTTCATTTCCTCGACCGCGGCGGTCCAATGGCCGGGCTTCACCAGCCGGCGGTGGAGATCGTTCTCGCCCGTTTTTTGCGGAATGATGGTGAGCTTCACGGCATCGAAATCGGGCTTGGGCTTTTCTTTTTCTTTGGGTGCCGCTTCAATCCGATCTTTGCCCGTCTCGGTTGGACTCTGTGACTCCGCAGAACAGCCGTGGCAACCCGGCAGCGCCAACAGGCCTGCCAGACAGAACAATAGCGGTTTGCAAACCAAGATGTGGCCGGCGGATGGAACGGTGCGGGCGTTTGCTTCCATAATTTGAGTTTATCTTGGCCAGCACGCGGAAGAAAGCAGAAGAGGTCAGCCAAAGCGACGAGAAAACGCAGCCGGAAATCGATCCATTCGCCGGCCCCGTGGCAGTGGTCAAGCCATGCAAATCCTACACCACGCAAACCGCGGGGCTTTACTCAGAAAACTTAATTTGCCCGGCCCCTTTGGCGTTAGTTTTGATGCGGGCCAGTTTGTTGTTGACGGTCATGTAGAGCGTCGAGCCGTCGTCTCCCCAGGCGCAGTTGGAAACCGGATCGCCGGTGTCGGGATTGATGGTGCCCAGGTGCGTGCCATCTGGGGCGAATACGCTCAAACCGCCGGGGCCGGCCGCCCAGAGGTTGCCGTCGCGGTCGACTTTCATGCCGTCGGGCAAGCCTTTTTTGCCGGCTTTCGCCCACGGCGTGGCGTCGAAGAAGACATGGCCGTTGAGCAAAGCCCCAGGCCCGTCAGCAAAATCGTTTTTGTCTGTAACGTCGTACACCATCCACACCGCATGGTCAGGATCGCTATTGGCGACGTAGAACTTTTTCTCGTCGGGTGAAAAAGCCAGACCGTTGGGTCGAGTTAGATCTTTGATGAGAAGCGTGATCCGCCAATCATCGCCGGCGGCTGGGGTTGCCAGTGGGTTTTGTTCAGTTACTTTTTGCAGCCGAAACAAACCGCAAAAATTCATTTCCTTGCGCGGATCGTTTTCGTGCTTCGGCAGGCCGTAAATGGGATCGGTGAAATATAAATCGCCGTTCGATTTGAATACCAAATCGTTCGGGCTGTTCAGTCGCTGGCCTTGATAGTTATCGGCCAGCGTGCGTTTGCCGCCGTCTTTGGTGAGGACCGAAATCCGCCGGTCGCCGTGTTCGCACTGGACCAGCCGGCCGTCGGCATCGAGCGTATTGGCGTTGGAGCCCGGCTCGTGGCCGTAATCGGTAATGCCGGTGTAGCCCGACGGGTGCATGTAAACCGAAACGCCCTCGCCGTCTTTCCACTTCATGAGCATGTTGCGGGGAATATCGGAGAAGAGGAGAAAGCCGCCGTCTTTCACCCACACCGGCCCTTCGCTCCACTGAAATCCTTCGGCCAGTTTTTCCAGCTTGGCGTCTGGCGAAACGAGTTTATCGAACCGCGGGTCTTTGCTTTCCAACTTGCCGAACGTCGGATACGGCGCCGAAAAACTTTTGATTTCCGCAGGCGTGTCTGCGGCCAATGCCACTGTGCCGCAAATCGTGAGTTCAATCGCCGCCAATAGAGAAACCGCGAAAGGAGCAATTAAAACAAGGCGAGCGCGAACCGTGCGGACTGTAATCATGGCGGTTCCCCGAGAATTTGAGCGATGGATAAGAGCGTGTTGCCGAACGCCCGACATCTTACCCGGGGCTGCAGGTGCATGCAAAGTGCCATGCGGTTTAGCACTTCAGCGCGACCAACGGTCGTGGCTTTGTGGGGCGCGCTGTTCGGTAATTTCAATTGCTTTGAGCAACCCGCGGGCTTTGTTGAGGGTTTCGTTCCACTCCGCTTCCGGCTGGCTGTCGGCGACGATGCCGGCGCCGGCTTGGAGATAGGCGGTTTTGGTGGCGGGAATCGTCGGCGGAGCCGACGGCTTGGACGAAGAATTTGCCGGCACCCTCACCCCGGCCCTCTCCCCGGGGGCGTGGGAGTTTGGAATCACGATCGTGCGCAGGGCGATGCAGGTATCCATGTTGCCGCTGTAATCGACGTAGCCGACGGCGCCGGCGTAGGGGCCGCGACGGTGCGGTTCCAGCTCGTCGATAATTTGCATGGCCCGCACTTTGGGCGCGCCGGAAACGGTGCCGGCGGGCAGACAAGCCCGCAGGGCATCGAAGGCATCTTTGCCTTCGGCCAGGCGGCCGGTGACGTTGCTGGTGATGTGCATCACGTGGCTGTAGCGTTCGATGGTCATCACATCGGTCAGTTCCACGCTGCCGTAACGGGCAACGCGGCCCACGTCGTTGCGGCCTAAATCGACCAACATCACATGCTCGGCCCGTTCCTTGGGATCGGCGATGAGTTCCTCGGCCAGCTTGCGATCTTCCTCCTCGGTGCGGCCTCGGCGGCGTGTGCCGGCCAGCGGACGGACCGTGACTTTGCCATCGACCACGCGGACCATCACTTCCGGCGAGCTGCCCACGAGCGTCACACTGGGCGTACGCAGATAAAACATGAACGGGCTGGGATTCACGACCCGGAGCGTGCGGTAGATTTCGAACGGCTGCGATTTGATCGGCAGTTCCAGACGCTGGCTGATGACCACTTGGAAAATATCGCCGGCCCGAATGTACTGGACGCATTTTTCCACGGCCTGTTGAAACGCGGCCTGCGTGAAGTTCGATTTATAAGCGATTTTCGAATCGCCGAGCGGGCTGATGTCGACTGGCGGTAGATCGCCTGCACCCTCACCCTGCCCTCTCCCAGAGGGAGAGGGTGCAACAGTGGACAGCCGATTCACTAACTTGTCGACCCGGCCGCAGGCATCGTTGTAAGCGGCACGCAAATCGCCGGCATCGACCCGGGCCATTGCAATCACGACGATGGTTTTCGTGATGTTGTCGAATACGACCATCCGGTCGTAGAAGGCGAAGGAAAGATCGGGCAAGT
>Ga0335083_10012726_pt1 | contig 10053 bp, 9 predicted proteins | sample Lox_Sample_42_FD_206716 | JGI IMG/M metagenome (GOLD analysis project Ga0335083, IMG submission 206716) | Soil microbial communities from Loxahatchee National Wildlife Refuge, Florida, United States - Lox_Sample_4.2 | ecosystem: Environmental > Terrestrial > Soil > Wetlands | place: USA: Florida...
CCAGACTGCCGGGTCCTGAATCGTATCAGACGCGTTCGACTTTCTGCATGCAACGCGGCTCCTGGTCCTCCTCTGCCGCGGCAAGTGCCGGAATTCGGCACCAGCGATAGTCCGGACTCCAGTCTAGCGGCTGCTGTGTTGACCTTGCACGAATCGAGCCGCCGGAGAAAAAAACGCGGTATGATCTGGCGTTGTGGGAGCATCCACCAGCGACATCTACGAGGCAGTACTGGCACTCTCCCGGAGTATTGCCGGCCGAACAGACCTCGACGCCCTGGTTTCGGGCGTAGCCACATCTCTTCGCCGAGTTGTCAGTTTTGATCACGTCGGGCTGATTCTGCATGATCCTGACGGAGACGTCATGCAAGGGTACATCTCTAATGAGCCCGGCAATCCTGTCCTCACGCGCCTTCGTCTGCCGGTGGATCAGGATCCGGCAGGTTGGGTATGGCTGAACCAGCAGCCGCTGGTAGTCTCACCGGTCCAGTCCGAAACCCGCTGGCCCGAGGCAGCACGACTCGGCCGCCACCTCGGGATCAGTACTCTGGTGCTCGTGCCGCTCACTACTGGTGATCACCGGCTCGGCGCGTTCGGATTCAGCTCCGTGGCGCCAGTCGATCCCAGTCCGACCGAGATAGCGTTCCTGGAGCGGGTCGCCAGCGAGTTCGCCGTCGCGGTCGAGGCTTTTCTGGCCAGACAGCAAGCCGTCCGGGAGCGGGACCGGCTGCAAACGCTGTTCGATATCACCAATGCACTTGTGTCGAAACTGGGGCAAGACGAGTTGTTTTCTGCCATATCCGGCCAGCTCTCGAAGGTCATCAGGCACGACTACGCGATGCTGACGCTATTGAACGATACCGGCGGCCTCGATCCGTACGCGCTGCATTCCACTGGTCCGGAGCTCTTCGAGGCGCTCAAGGAACCGTTCGACCCTACCGGGATGCCGGCGGCCGAAGTGCTCGCCACCGGAAAGCCGGTCGTGGCTCGCCATACCGACAGCGCCCGCTATCCCGGGGTCCGGCGGTTTGTGGCCCTGGGACTTAAGTCCATATGCTCGGTTCCATTGATCACACGAGGCCGTATTTTCGGGACGCTGGCACTCTCCCGAATGACCGATGAAGAGTGGACTCCGCAGGATGTCGAGTTCCTGGTGCAGGTCGCAAGCCAGGTTGCTGTCGCCGTGGAGAATTCACTGACTTATCGGGAGTTGGAAGTAATCAAGGACCGGCTGGCTACCGAGAAGCTTTACTTGGAAGAGGACATCCGCCTCGACCAGAACATCGGGAACATGGTGGGCGAAGGTCCGGCTTTTCAGGCGGTCCTGAAGAGTATTCAGATTGTCGCGCCGACGGACGCAACCGTCCTCATCTTGGGCGAAACTGGCACTGGAAAGGAACTTGTCGCGAGGGCGATTCATGAATTGAGCCGCCGCAGCAAGGGCAGCTTCGTCAAGGTCAACTGCGCGGCGATTCCCGCCAGCCTGCTCGAGAGCGAGCTATTCGGGCACGAGAAGGGCTCGTTCACCGGAGCCGTAGCACAGAAGATCGGGCGGTTCGAAGTGGCGCATCAGGGCACGCTGTTTCTCGACGAGATCGGAGAGATGCCGCTCGAATTGCAGCCGAAGCTCTTGCGGGCAATACAGGATCAGGAATTCGAGCGCGTCGGGGGCAATCGCACGATCCGGACGGACGTCCGGTTCGTTGCCGCCACGAACCGGGACCTGAAGGCAATGGTCGACGAGAACAAGTTTCGAGCCGACCTGTATTTTCGCCTTCACGTCTTTCCGTTGACTGTCCCCCCGCTGCGGGAACGCCCTGAGGATATTCCCCTGCTGACGCGCTACTTTGTCCAGAAACATGCGCAGCGGATGGGTCGGAAGATCGACACGATCCCGAAGTCTACGTTGGAAGCCCTGCTTCGTTATGACTGGCCCGGCAACATCCGCGAGTTGCAGAATGTCATCGAGCGTTCGGTCATTTTGACCAGCGGCGGCGCGCTTCAGGTGGCAATGCCTGAGGCCAAGGAGGCGCCGATCCCGACTCCTCTACACAGGCGGTCTTCGGATGCATCGCGGCTCGCCGAAAGGGAGAGGATCCTGAAAGCGCTGGAGGAAGCCAACGGGATGGTTGGCGGTCCTGACGGCGCCGCCGCTCGCCTGGGCATGAAGCGAACCACCCTGCAATCGCGCATGCGCAAATACAACATCGCGCGCCGGTTTCGCTGAGTAAAAGGAATCGGATCCGGCTTTGAGCCAGTCACCGTCCCAACTCACCGTGCGACTCCTTCGGGTTCTGGGAATCGTTGACACGATCCGCAGCCGGTCACTTCTTGGCGTCCTTCTCCAGGTAACCGCGTCGCCGGATCTCCTCCTCGGCGCGGAACCAGTCCTCATCGGGACTTCCGATTGGAGAGCCGCGATCGATCCAATACTGGTGGGCTAGAGCTTGAATCTGTTCCTCGGTGGTCTGGGGTTGAGGAGTATCGGGACCAGACCGCTCCTGAGCCTTACTAAGCTGTCGACGTTTGGACATAGCATTCTCGGGCACGGCACGTCGACTGCCGTTACAAACTTGGAAGCAGGCGTGCACCAAAGCTTGTTGCGAGGTGATTCGAGAATGATTCGGATTATGACGGCAACGGAGCCGGATCTCATCACGATCACAATGGATGGTCGATTGGCGGGCGAGTACGTCGAAGCGATCCATAGATGTGTGAATCAGGCGATCGTGGGCGGGAGGCCGGTCCATCTTGTTCTGCGTGACGTTCCTACCATAGACGAAAGTGGTCGAAAGCTCCTGGGCCGCTTGGCGAGGATGGGCGTTCGTCTGAGCGCGTCGGGAGTCTACAGTTCCTACGTCGCCGCAGAAATCAGCGCAGCCGCGGAACCGGTCGGGCGCAGAGGGAATGACGACCAGCAGCGTGACCTCTGGCCGCAGCCACGATCGGTTAATTAGTGCCTCTGGAATGGCGTGCGCTGCCATTCCGCCTGGACTGGGGATTATGACGAACACTGAACTGACGAATCTGAAAGCAGCCCTCGAGGCGAAGCGTCTGGAGCTCGCCGCCCAGCTCCAGGGCCGGATCCGGGAGCTGACGATCGACGATAGCCAGTCGGAACTGATCGACTGGATTCAGGCAATGAGCGATCGGGACGAGACCGCTGGTTTGCTTAGCCGTTTCTCATCGACACTCGCCGAGGTTGAACGTTCCCTTCGCGCGATCGACGAGGATTGTTACGGAAACTGCCGCCGGTGTGATCGACCGATCGCGGTCAGACGGCTGCAGAGCATTCCTTGGGCAGCTTATTGTGTCCGATGCCAGGAGCAGTTGGAAATAAAGGAGGAGGGCGCTTTGCCCGCCGACGAGCTGCATGCCGCATAACAGGCGGTCGGCCGTCGCGGCGAGCCATGGTGGCCGAACCCGCCGCGCCTCGGACTGCTGCTTCCGCGCCTGGTGCCGACTCAAAATCGGCACATGCCATCGGCAAATGCCCAAGAAACCCGGCGCCTGCATGTAAGTGCTTGGAGGTAATCGCTGAGTGCTTCGGCAACCGTGTTGCCATTACAATCCAGGAGATAAAACCAGTGACGATCCAGGCTGCGGAGACCTCCTCCACCGCCATTTTTGAAGCTGTCGTAGCACTGTCGCGCTCCATCGCCGGGCGGAGCGATCTTGAAAGCCTGCTATCGGGAGTCGGCGAGTCGCTTCGCCGGATTGTCGGCTTCGATTACCTCGGCTTGACTCTGCATGATCGCAAGAGCGAACGCATGGAGAGTCATTTTTTTCGTCAGCCTGGGGGACCTGTCGTAAAGCTCAGCTTGCCCATCGATCAGGCCCCGTCAGGTTGGGTCTGGCTGAATCAACAGCCCCTCGTGATTCCACGTCTTGACGAAGAGACGCGCTGGCCGGAATTCACATGCCACTCGCGCGCCGCCGGCGTCAACGCGATAACGCTCGTACCGCTGACGGCGGGGGATAATCGGCTGGGAGCATTCGGGTTCGGATGTCTGTTGCCCTATGAACCCGGTCCGCCCGAACTGGCCTTCCTGGAGCGAGTTGCAAGCGAATTCGCCGTGGCGGTTGAGGCCTTCCTCGCCAGGCAGGAGGCGGTCCGGGAGCGGGACCGTCTGCGGACGCTGTTCGACATCACGAACGCGCTGGTGTCGAAGCTATCGCCGGACGAGTTATTTTCGGCCATCTCGGCGCAGCTCTCAAACGTGATCCGCCACGATTGTTCGGTGCTGACATTACTCGACGAGACCGGCCGCCTGGAGATGGTCGGTCTTCATTTCACCGGGGACCGGCTCTTCGACAAGACTCAGGGCCACATCGATCCCGAGGGGATGCCCTCGGCGGAGGCTCTCACGACAGGCAAGCCGGTGCTGGTGGCCGACGTGGATCTGTTTCGCTATCCCTCTCCGGAATACCGCCGGTTCGTGGAGCTGGGCTGTAAATCCGGCTGCTCCCTTCCGCTAGTCACGAGCAATGGCGTGCTCGGGACTCTCGAAATCGCCAGGACTACTGGCGAGGCCTGGACGGATGAGGATGTCGATTTTCTAATCCAGGTGGCGAGGCAGATTGCTATCGCCGTGGAGAATGCCCTATCGTACCGGCAACTCCAGGAGATGAAGGAGCGGCTCGCCACCGAGAAGCGATATCTCGAGGATGAGATTCGGCTGGACCATAACAACGGCAACATGGTCGGTTCGGGACCAGCCTTCCAATCCGTTTTGAAGAGCGTCCAGATCGTCGCGCCCACCGATGCTACTGTTCTCATACTGGGTGAAACAGGCACGGGAAAGGAACTCGTTGCGCGGGCGATTCACGAGTTGAGCGGCCGGAGCAAGGGCAGTTTTGTGAAGGTAAACTGCGCGGCGATTCCAGCCAGCCTGCTCGAAAGTGAACTGTTCGGGCATGAGAAGGGCTCGTTCACCGGGGCCGTGGCGCAGAAGATCGGACGCTTCGAGCTGGCGCACCATGGAACGCTTTTCCTCGACGAGATCGGCGAAATGCCGCTCGAGCTGCAGCCCAAATTGTTGCGCGCTATCCAGGACCAGGAGTTCGAGCGTATCGGAGGCAATCGCACCATTCGCACGGACGTCCGATTCCTCGCCGCGACCAATCGGGATCTGAAGGCCATGGTGAACGAGAACAGGTTTCGCGCGGACCTGTTCTTCCGGATCCATGTGTTTCCACTGAACGTTCCTCCCTTGCGGGAGCGCCGCGAGGATATCCCTCAACTCACCCGTTACTTCGTTCAAAAACACGCTGAACGCATGGGCCGCAATATCGAGAGGATTTCCAGCCAGGCCATCGAGGCCCTCAGCAACTATGACTGGCCGGGAAATATCCGCGAACTGCAGAACGTGATTGAGAGATCGGTAATTCTGAGCAGCGGGTCTGAACTCCGCGTGGCCATGCCGGAATTCAGCGGAAAATCCGCCGCGGCGGGACTGCACGGCCTCAAGTCAGATGTTTCAGAGGCCGCGGAGCGCGCACAAATCCTGGAAGCGCTGAAGGCCGCGAAGGGAATGGTTGGGGGACCGAACGGAGCGGCCGCCAGACTGGGCCTGAAGCGGACGACCCTGCAATCGCGTATGCGTAAGTACAACATCGCCCGCCGGTATGATTGAGTTGCGCGTTAACGCGGCAACAGTTCTCCTTCACTGCCGCGAGACCGCCATGGCGCCGGCCCGCGCCTGCTCGTCACGGACGCTGGTCTTGTAGTTCGAGTACTCAATGGTGACTTCCGTCGAGCCGAAGATTCTGGCTTGCGCCACCGATTGGTTCTGGGCGGGCAGCCAGAATTGACCGGCGCGTTCGTAGCGTTGTACGACCTGTACGCTGCGAATCCAGAACGAGGGATTCTTCGCGGGCTGGCCTTCGAAGCGTGAAATTGCAAAGTCTTCCGTATCGACCCAGATCCGGCCGCGAATGGAGAACTTACTCGGCTTCTTGGGGCTGATCTCCAGAACATAGCTGTTGCGTCCGTTCGACACATCATTTCCGACCAAGCGGAACTCGTAGTTATCGGGAATGATTCGCGTGTCCTTGCGGTCGCCTTTTTGACTGGACTCCTCTTCCGCCTCGATCATCTTACGGAGGATGTGATTGCGCACGAATCCCGAGCCGTTTTCATCGACGATCTCAAACCGCTTGATGCCATCGCTGCCGCAAGACATCTGAACGGTCATCTCGGCGTGTTTTCCGGATTTCAGGTTGTCGAATCGGTAATGTCGCGTTGCTGAATATCCGGCGAGGGCGGCGAGTCTGCCATTGTCAGCCTGAACCATGCGCTCCACGATTTCCGGAGCCGTCAGAGAGAGTGTTCCTTCCCCCTGCATCATTGCAATAGCGAAAACAATAGGTAGCGGTATCATTAGAACTCCATATTCAAACTTCTTTGCAACGCTGGATCCGCGGTTTCCGCGAGCAGCGGAGCAGTCGCAGGCAGGTCAACGCGTCGACTTGCCGTTCTCACAGTAACTAATATGCAGCTTGCACGCCGCCATCCAATCCTCCCGCTGCCTAAACTCGCCATGATCGCGATCTCCCGCCGGCACAATGTCGTCGCGTGCCGACGTAAGTGCCGAAACCCGGCATTCTGGCTGTGTTCTGCCGGCACGTATCGCGGCCTCGGCAGGCGGCCCCGAATGGCACGCTGGTTGCCGTAAATAGTCTTGTGACAACCTGGTTCGGCTACAGAATCTCTTGTGGAAAGGGAAGGCAGAGGGAGAACCTTTGCCAACGGTCGGCAGTTGCAAAGGCAGATGCCGTCTCTTCGGCGCTACTTATGCGCCGGTCAACGGAACCAGGCGTTTTAGCGGAGGAAGCCAAAGTGCAGAAAGCCGCCGTGCGGGCAGACAGTTTCAGGGAGCAAATGAATTGCGCTTCTGGCCTACGATTCGATTAGCTGGTGCTGCGCGGCATGCGGCTGCAGGCCTGGTGCTGATGATTCCAGCACTCTCCACGGCGCAAGCTCTGCAACCATCGGAAGCCCTTGATCGATATCTGGCGAGGGGAGACGATGAGCAGCCGAAGTGTTCCGATTCCTTATTCGCGGTTCAGATCGACGCCTCGTTGCCGGCGTTGAAAAAGCACGGGAGCATGACTGGCTTCAAGCGGATCGTCCACCCGGGACACGTCGTCTATCGTGATGTTCGATTTACAGGAGACGACCTGGTAAAGACGCACGTCATCACGCGCTTCCTCTCCCGCGACACGAGTACGCCCAATAGCCGGGAAATCGGTGTGACGCGGCTGAACTATGTTTTCGAATTCGAGAAGGCATCCGATTACAACGGACTCGGTGCCTATGTCTTTCTCCTGAAACCTCGTCGCAAGCGCGCAGGGCTCTTCGGCGGCGAGTTGTGGCTGAATGCGGAAACTGCCGCTCCCCTTCGCCTATGGGGTGATCTGGTCAAGTCGCCTTCCATCTTCGTCCGCAGTTTCCGCTTTGTACAGGATTACCAGACCGCCGGCCCATGCACGGAACCGCTCCGGCTGTTATTGACGTTGCGCACGAGAATCGCCGGCACGGTCGAAATGACCGTATTGCTGCACCAGGTACCCGAGGAACCAGACACCGCAAGCGCGATGGATGCGCTTCCGGACTTCAGCATGGAGGTCAACCGACACAAATGAACACTTCGATCGATACCAGAGTCAAAGAAGAAGCTCCTCGCAGTAGGCGCAATGGCCAGAATGGCGTTCATGGCGGCAGCACCGCGATTCAAGAGTTGCGCGTGCTCAGCCCGAGCAGCCCGTCCGCGCGTCTGCTAACCTTGCCCCACGTCGGACTGCCGGTTCCGGCGTTTCCCAGGCATCCGGAGAAATACGGTGATGTGGAACCTGATCCGAAGTTTCTCCCGCGCAACGGAAACCCCTATCGCACGCGGGTGACACTGCCCATGATCGCTCGCGCCCTCAAGGGCTGGTTCGTCCCCTATGTCGGATCGCGGGTCAGGCCCGGCGACTTTAATCCTATAATTTCCTACCTGTTTACCGAATGGAAGTGTAATCTCGACTGTCACTACTGCTGGGCATTCGACAACCGCGTCAAGGGTATGACCGAAGGCGTTGCCCGCCACGCCATCGATTGGCTGCATGACACCGGCTGCCGCGTCCTGGCGCTCATGGGCGGCGAGGTTCTGCTCCGGCCGGATTTCGCGCACAAAGTCGTCGATTACGCCGCTCGGCAGGGCTTCTGGGTTTATGTTCCCACCAACGGCAGGCTGATGCGCCCGGACGTGATCGACCGGCTTGGCGATGCCGGCGTAGCCACTGTGAATCTTGCCGTGGACTCGGTGGCGGACCGCAAGGAGCTGCCCAAAGCGCTGGATCCGATCCGGCCGTACTTCGAATATCTGATCAAGAAACAGTATGTCTACGGCTTCAGCGTCTTCTTCAACATCAACATCACACGGATCAATTTGGAAGACGTCCGTCGCCTGACGGAGATCGCTCACGATGTTGGCATCGCTACCGATTATCACATCAACGAGACGCCCATGCTCGATCAGCCGCACTTCAGACATAAGTCCGGCAACAGTACCTACATCACGCAGGAGGACTGGCCAGCGGTCGATGACACGATCGACTGGCTCATCGAGAAGAACCGCTCGGGCTATAAGATGGTCAACTCGGCCCGGCGGCTGGAGGAAATGAAGGCGTTCATGCGCGGCAAACTCCAAAACTGGGATTGCCGCGCCGGTCAGAACTCACTCATCATTCGGACCGATGGCACGCTGGCTCCGTGTTTTCCGATGTACAACGCTTCGCACGATTGGGGAACCGCCGGCCGGCCCTGTTTCGAAAGGCAGCAGCTTGCGGATATGAAAGTCGAATGTCAGCCGCACTGCTTTTCCACGCTCAACCACAACCTGGCTTATTGCTACAAGGCCTCGCGCGTGATTCGATGGGTCGTCCAGCAGGCGGCTCGCGGGTTTCAGGGGACAACCGGCAGCTTCGATGACTGATTGGAACCTGGGATGCACAATTCACTGTGCCCTGCAATGCTCTGGAGGCCGCATTTCCGTGACATCTTGCGGAATTAAGAGCAGGACAGGGTAAGTGAAAGGAGAAAGTGATATGTTCAAGCGGTTAGCGATACTCGCGCTGCTAAGTGTCTTCATTGTCGGCGCTAAGACCAGCGCCAAAACATATACGATCAATCTCACCGAGTCTGCGAAAGCGGGCGTCGTCGATTTGAAGCCAGGTGAGTACAGGCTCAAACTGGATGGACCCCAAGTCGTCTTGACCGACCAGGGCGGGAATCAGATCGACGCCGGCGCAAAGGTGGAGACCGGCGATCGAAAATTCGAGCACACGTCCATCTCCAGCACCTACGTAGATGGCACCCATCGAATCCTTTACATCCAGCTTGGCGGCAGCCGGAACACTGTCGTCTTCGAGTAGGATCCCATTCCTGCAAACTCCACATTCCATTGGCGCGGCGCGGCCCGAATGGGCCCGCCGCATTTTTTATGGAATCGGTTTCTGCTCCGACAGCACTCCCGCCGGCAAACGCCGCCATCACAACCGGCGCCCGCCTATTGCTGTGAATTGATGCAGCGTCCGGGAGGGAGCGGCAGGTCCTGCGGCCCGCAATTCTGATCTCCTCAAGCGCGGCGAAGGGCCCGCAGGCGATGCCCAACGGTCTGATCCACCGATCTGCTCGCCTCGGCGTATTCCCCCTCAGCGACTTTGCCCGTGCTTCCTATCGCTCACAACTGTGCGAATTACGGGCACCTCTGTCGTCCCGAGGTCGTCGGTTCCGAACTCCTCTATCCGGCGCGGGACCTTCGTGCGCGCGCCGTATCTGCTCCCCGATGCGGCGCTACACCGTAATTCTGGCACTTGATGCCGGCACCTGACGAAGTGATGGCAATGCGCCCCTCGGGCGCGGGAGAAAGGTGCTTCAGCTCAAAAGAGAATGTCTTGGGCATCGGTGTGCACTTGATCTCGATGATAGAACAACAGGAGAACGATCAATGAAGAAGACATTTTGGTCGCGTGCAGCCGATCTCTGGTGCAGGTTGATGCATCCCGACC
>Ga0335083_10012727_pt1 | contig 10053 bp, 7 predicted proteins | sample Lox_Sample_42_FD_206716 | JGI IMG/M metagenome (GOLD analysis project Ga0335083, IMG submission 206716) | Soil microbial communities from Loxahatchee National Wildlife Refuge, Florida, United States - Lox_Sample_4.2 | ecosystem: Environmental > Terrestrial > Soil > Wetlands | place: USA: Florida...
AGGAGGCATAGAGGGCGGCATTTCCCGCCAGCCAGACCATTTCGCGGCTCTGCGGCGGATACTCCTCGGGAAGACTCTTCATGCGAAGCGACGCCAGCCCCATGGCTTCGGCGAGGGCCGGGCTGCGCCCTCGCCTTTGCACTTCGGTGGCGAGCAGATATAGCGATTCCACGAATCGTCCCTCCCGCGAGAGCAGCAGCGCAAAATGGAACGCCGCCACATCGATCAGCTCGGGAGTGCCGCTCCAACCCTTGTCCGCCCAGATGCGAAAGTCCTTCAGCGCCTGGGCATACTCGGCGTTTTCATATTCACAAAGTCCAAGGAAGGCGTAGGCCGGGCCAGGCCTTGCCGCAACTTTGGCGAATCGTCGAAAGGCGGATTCGGCTTCAGGGAAACGGTCCTGATCGTAGAAAAGGCTGCCCAGGGACCACCAGCCATCGCTCCACGCGGGACGCAGGCGCACGGCTTGAGAATAAAGGTCGATTGCGTCCAGAACCTTGTCGGCTTCACGCGCGGCATCGGCCTGGCGGGTAAGCTGCTCGAACGTCTTCGGGTGCTCGGCGGTCTCGGAGGGAGTTGCGGCCAGAAGAAGGGCCAGGAGGGGAAATACCGCAACCATAGGAAGAAATATACACGGGGTGGTTCGCCAGAACCACCCCGCGCGGAGATTTGCTAGAACGAGTACTTCACGCCCATCTCTAGGATCCGGCGGCCGACGTGAGAGCTGGCGACACCGAAATTCGAGTTGGCTTTACCTGCAGAATCAAACGTCAGCTTGAGATTGTTGTCGTTGTTTACAAACGACAACAGGTCATGGTTCAGGAAGTTAAAGGCCGCAAACCGGAACTGCAGCGCCTGACGTTCGCTCAGTTTGAGCGTCTTCAACAGCGTAAGGTCGCTATTCCAATACATCGGTCCCGGCAGATACGGCATGCTCGCCGTACCCAGTTGGCCCGCCGGATTTGGCGCGAAACAGTTGGGATTGATGAACTGGTTTTTCGCGAGACCCTGGGCAGGATTGCAGGTGATGACCGGATAGAGCGTTACATCGGGCGTGCCCAGCAGGTGAACATTATCCTGGTTAGGGCCCACGTTTCCTTGCTGCAGGTTGAAGTTGAGATTGGTGCCCGACTGCGAAGTCAGCTGGGCTCCGCTCTGGATCTGCGTGATACCCGAGATCTGCCAGCCGTTGACCAGTCCTTTGGCGAAGGCATTGGCGGAGTGGAGACCCGGCACATTCACTACATACGCAACGCTGAACGCGTGAGCGCGATTGTTGGGCAGGATGCCCCAGAGCCAGTGCTCGGCGTCATGAATCGACATTCCACCCGGTACGCCTCCGTTGCTGAGTTGAGCACCGTCTCCCACCGCCTTGGAGAAGGTGTAATTGCCCTGCAGGGTGAGTATGCCGACGTTGCGATGCACGGTGGCCTGGAAGGAATCGAACTGCGCCTTCCCGATGGTGATGCTTTCGTTGATGGTGGTGTAATCGGGGAATTGGCGGAAGTGTTGCTCGCAGGCAGTGCTCCCCAAGGTATCAGTCCCGTCACTGTTGGTATGGCAGTCGGTGGGGAACTGGGTAAACGCGGCGGTAGTAATGGCGCCTAAAGGCACCGAGTTATAGAAATTACTGTAACCCTGCATGAAGTCCGTATGGTTCCCCACGTAGGACAACTCCATCCTGAACTTTGAGGGCAGTTCCTGATCGATGGTAAAGCTGTACGAGGTGACCAGCGGCTGCTCGTCATTCTTGGGGTCGATGACAAAGACGCCTTTATTGGCGCCGGCAGGCAAGCCGGTGCCGTATTGCGGCTGGGATTCGGCGTGGGCGTCCACGTCTTCCCAAGTAGGGCAGAGCGGGTCATTCCAGCCGCACGACCAACTGGAGGACCCGGTTGCGGTCTGCGCTGGCTGCACGTACGAATTACTCTGCACAGAGTCGTAGTAGCGATACTTGCCCCACCCACCTCTTAGCACCGTCCGGCCATTGCCAAAAACGTCGATCGCAGCCCCGAGACGGGGAGAGAAGAAGAACAGGCGGCTATTGGCACCGGAAATCGGGACGCTATGATCAAGGGAATGCCAGGTGATTCCGGTCTGGGTGTTTTGATCCGCCGGAATGCTGGCGTCGTAGGCGGATGGAGTGAAGATAGCCAGGCCGTAGGGATCAGAGTACGGCTTGGCATAGTGCTCAAAGCGCATGCCGTATTGCAGGGTTATGCGCCGTGTAAGCTTCCAGTCATCCTGGACGTAGAACGCTGAAATGTTCTGAGCAAGGTTGGTGGGCGGCGGCAGCGCCTGTTCAAAGTAGCCTGCCTGGCCGACCCCCATCAGGGCGTCCGCATATTCGTTGCCCGTAGTACCCCCGCCCCAGCCGGTGGCGCCGTAAGCAAATACACCCATAAACTGGCCCCAGTTGTCCTGCTTGTTGTAGGTGTGTTCGTAGTAGAAGCCAGCTTTCACCGTGTGTGTCTTAATGACCTTAGTGAGATTTTCAGCGACGCTGGGGATGCCTTTCACTGCGATCATCGAGGGATGGTAGTCGTGGCCCACATCGCCCAGATTGGGGAAGGTTGAGCCCCAACTGAGAACGGCCGGGGTATTGGAATTGTTGAAGATGCCGGTTGAGTCGTAGCCGACTCCCGCCCGCATCTGTTTTTCGGGATTCGCCAGAACGGTCGGGAAGTTGATCTTTGTATATCCGAACCGGGTCTCACTGGTCATCGTGGGAGAGAAGACCTGCACGAAGCTGGTAGTGAAAGCGTCCGAACCATTTACTCCGATGGCGTTGCTTGGGGCCGGGACCACGTTATCGCCGGAGTTGATCCACAAGCCCATGGGCATGTTGGCGGTCTCTCTTTGGCGGCTCCAGGTGACATACACCTTGGTGTTGTCACTGATGTTCCAGTCGCCACGGGTGACGTTCTGCCACGAATTCTGCGCCACAGACCAGGCCTTGATGTAGTTAAATCCGGTCGCTGAGGGATCAGCATTGGGCGTGGGCATGTAGGCGGTGAGCAGTTTTTGCGCATTGGGGTCAATGCAGGCTGCGGAAAGAATTCCGCCGGTAATTGTGCACCCAGCCGCGGCGCGGACATCAAACCCAAGCCGGTTTCCCGGAGCCGGAGCCGTTGGAACTACTCCGGCGTTGCTGCTGAAATTACCGTTCAGCATGTCGGGCGTCATGATGAAGGCGCGATCCACACCGCCATCGAGGTCCTGGTGATAGTTCTCGTACCCTTCGAAGAAAAACACCTTTTGCCGGCTCTTGTTGAACCCGGTGCCGGGGATGATGAGCGGGCCTCCGATGTTAAAACCAGGGTAGTAATAAGAACTCGGGACTTTTAGGAACCCTGGAGTCATGTTCTGAATTTTTTCCGTGTATTTGTTGAAGGCGTCCTCAGCATTCAATGCAGAGTTGCGGGCGTAGAAATAGCCCTCGCCATGGAAGGTGCTGCCTCCGGCTTTGGTGACAGTGTTTACCACCACCGGGCCGCGGGCGTTCTCGGCCGTGAAGTTCGAAGTCAACACCTTGACTTCGGAAATCATGTTGGGATTGGGATTGACGGGAGTGGCATTTCCGGCGGCTCCGGGATCGAAGCTGTGCTGCCCGTCCTGGGTAATGTCGACGCCCTGGCCGTTGACCACGACAGCGCTCAGCCCGCCGGCGTTGGAGCCCACGGCGAATCCATTGATGCCGACAACCTGGCCATCGTACGCAGGCCGGTTGATTGCCGAGTTCGCCTGCAGAGTGGCGCCGGGCAGGAGTTTGATGTATTCGGTGGCGTTCCGTCCCACGAGGGACAGATCCTGCAGCTCCTGAGACGAGATGAGCGCGGACTTTTCCCCTGAGTCTACCGTCGCCACTTCCTGCACGGCCGAGTTGACTTCAACCGTCTCGGTGATGGCTCCTGTCTTCAATTCTACGGTCATCGTACGGCTATCGCTGCCGTTTAGAACGATGCCCGCCCCCACCCACTTCTGAAAGCCCTTCATCTCAACGATGACGTTGTAGGTTCCAGCGGGAAGTGTGTTGAGGGAGAAAAATCCGTCCTGGTTGGTTAAGCTCTTGCGGACTTCGCCGGAGGACGCGTTTCTGACGGTAACGTTGGCTCCGGTTACGACCGCGCCGCTTGCATCGGTCACGGTTCCCTTCAGGCTGGCAAATTGCGATTGGGCAAATCCGACCGGCAACACTAGCGCAAATCCCAGAACGGTTCCCAGAATCCGTCTCATTTGCTTCATTGCGAGCCTCCTAAATTCAGCAAACCTGCAAATCGAATCGCAGGTAAGGACTTCAAGAAACGCGAGTTATCTTCCGAAAGTGAGCGATGACGTTAACGATTACGCCGCCAAGCAGCAGTCCTTTTAGCCCGGTTTGCCATCCTTTGTCAAGCAGTTTGTAGCTGTTTTGTACTATCTGGTGGCGGTCCTCTACGACCCGCTCTGAATCGACGGTTCTTCAGGGCTGCCGGCTTGAAACTTGGATCAAAGCCGCCAAGTCTGCGCATATTGATGAAACTGCGGCTAGGTTCTCGATTATGCGGGCAGCCCAGAATGGTCTGCTAGAATCGCTGCGATTCCGATGCGCCTGGTATGTAGCGCGGTCCTTGGGCTCTTCGCGTCCCTTGCCGGTCTGGCTCAATCCCCGCCCGCGCCTGTGAACGATCCGCTTCCTGAAGTCCATCGCGTACTGGCGCAGGCCCCAGCCACATTGGGCAGCAAAACCGACAGACCGGGGAAGCAGTCATCCACGAATCAGGCCGCAGTAATCCACTTTCGTGAGGTGGGGGCCCAGGCAGGCTTGACGACGATGCCTCATTCACGGCTAGACCGGCGCTACGTCCTTGACACAATGAGCGGAGGCGGGGTGGCGCTGTTTGACTGTGACGGCGATGGCAGGCTTGACATTGCAGTAGTAAATGATTCCACCATCGAACAGTACCTCAAGGGCGGCGACCTGATGCTTACCCTCTACCATCAAGACGGCCCCAGTGGCACCCTGCACTTCACCGACACTACCCGCACCGCCGGGTTGACGACCCTGGGTTGGGGTATGGGGATCGCTGTGGGCGACTTCGACAATGACGGTCTGCCCGACCTCTACGTCACCGGCTATGGCCACAACGTCTTGTACCGCAATTTAGGCGGCTGCAAGTTCGAAGACGTAACCAGGAAAGCTGGGGTAGCGGGTGGCGGTTTCAGCACCGGCGCTGCCTGGGCAGATTACGATCGGGATGGAAATCTGGACCTGTTTGTGGCGCGCTACGTTCATACCGATGTCCATCATTTGCCCGATCCCGCCCGTTCCTTCGGATACAAAGGTGTGCTTGTCGAGTTGCCAGACACGATGGAGGGCGAAACCGACTTACTGTTCCACAATCGGGGAGATGGCACGTTTGAGGAGGTCTCACAGAAAGCCGGAGTCAACGACTCCCACAGACTGCACGGAATGGGCGTGGTCTGGGCAGACTACGACGGCGATGGATGGCCTGACTTGTTCGTTACCAACGACTCCGGCTGGAACTTTCTCTATCACAACCGTCACGACGGAACCTTCGAAGATGTCGGTATAGTCTCGGGAACCGGCCTGGGACCATTTGGGCAACCCTACGGAAACATGGCGGCGGACTTCGCTGATTTCGATCGTGATGGGAAGCTGGACCTTTTTGTGACCCGCTTCGGCAACCAGCCCGCGAGCCTTTACTGGAACCGTGGCCAAGAGTTCACTGATATCGCGGCGAATGCCAATCTCGCTACACCGACGACGGCGATGGTGAAGTGGGGCACGGGTTTTGGGGACTTTGACAATGACGGCTGGCCCGATATCTTGTTGGTGAACGGGAACTTCTCGTCTCTGCTGGATACGTTACCGGACGGCGTACGCTTCGCCGAGCCCATACAACTGTTTCGCAATTTGGGGGATCGGACGTTCAAAGACATTTCCGACAGCGCGGGACTCAACGATGGCCCGTTGGAGTCTCGTCGCGGCACTGCTTTTGGGGACATCAATAACGATGGCAATCTCGACATGGTGGTGTTCAATGTGGACAGGCCGCCCTCGCTTTTCATTAATGAGAGCCAGAATGCGAACCACGTTGCGCTGTTCCGGTTCATCGGGTCTACCAGCAACCGGGCCGCGATCGGAACGCGGGTAGTGGTCACCACGCGAACAATGAGCCAGGTTGACGAAGTCCGGGGAGGAGGAAGCTACAACTCAAGCAATGATTCGCGCCTGCATTTCGGCCTGGGAACGGCCGAGGTAATGAACAAGATTGAAGTCCTGTGGCCGAGCGGATTGAAGCAGGAGTTTCGGGACCTTCGCGGAGACACATTCTACGAGATCAAAGAGGGAGAGCAGCCCAGGAAAATCGCGCAATTACCGCCCAAGTAACAATTGCGACACATCTTACTTAATATTATCTGAGCGTCGAAAGCGCGCGCGAGAGATCGAGCTGAACCGGCGAATGAACGAGACGCTGGAGGGCATGGCTCGGGCGCTGTTCTAGTCGTGGTTCGTGGACTTCGATCCCGTCCATGCCAAAGCCGCAGGCCGCGACTCCCGCCTTCCCAAACACTCGCCGACCTTTTTCCGGATTCGTTTGAGAAATCCGATGGGGGCGAAGTTCCAAGGGGCTGGTCGATTGTGCCATTCTCGGACACCGTAGAGATCATTGGTGGAGGTACACCGAAAACGTCGATCTCTGAATACTGCACGGCGACATCCCTGGTTTTCAGTCGTCGATGCGCCCGCTGACACGGATGCCTGGGTGATTACCACTGAAAAGCGAATCACTCCAGAGGGCGTTGCCAACTCCTCGACCAGAGTCCTTCCAGAGAGAACAACGATCATCTCACCGCGAGGCACGGTGGGAAGGATCGCGCTCGTAGGAGTGCCTATGGAGATGAAGCAGTCCTGCTGCGGCATTCGTGGAAAGTTTGGAATGCATGGTACGTTCGCATACTTTTCCACGCGCCAACTAGTTACAGAACTCCGGCACCGTGCGCATGGCTCTGTTTTCGACACGATTACGCGCGACACGTTCACTGGAGTAGATGTGACCTGCTTCCGTTTTCCGCGCACGCGATCATACGACATTTTCCTCTACCCATTCCAATTTGGTTCCCGCGTGCATCGCCCAAAAAACGAGAGTAGCCGGTTCCACTTTCTGGACGAGCGGGGCTTCTCCACGACGCAAACTTCCGGCCAAATAGAAGGCCGCATGGGTCTCGAAACCGCCGAGCACCACGCTCAGCGCCCGCTGGGCTATCGCACTGGCAACGGCAACAGTTGGACGGAGAAGCGCGTGCAACATGTCCGCCATACAAACGGCTTTCCTGCTTGTCCACCATCAGATCAGCGGCTGTGGATCACCATGCAACAAGCCGCTGCAGCGCTCGGTGTCAGCGAGATGGTTGTCCGCAGACTCATTGCACAGAAGATTCTCCCGGCAAAGCAGATTGTGAAGTTCGCCCCCTGGATGATCGAACGCTCTCACCTCGACCTCCCCTCCGTCCGCAAAGAGATTCGGCGGGTCCACGAAGGGCGGCGTACGGGATGGGCGATTAGCGAAAAACAAAAGGGGCTATTCGCGGATACCCAAGAAGCTTAGGTTTGGTGCTCTGCCAGCACGGCAGAGGCTACGGATTCGATTCCCGGCATCTCAGCTATCTTTCGTCAATGCTTTACAAACTGGCTCTTTCGGAACCTGGGTGCATTTCAGGGAAGTTCGCCGCCAACCTCTCCTGCCCATTAAGGGAAGGTTGCTCGTCATCCGACCGCGAGACAGCGGTCGGAGCTTGCCTGCGGAAGTGACTCGGTAATCATCGCTCATCAAGAGTGGAAGACATCGAGAGTGGAAGACTACGCCTGTTCAGGATGGAGGTGGTATAGTAGCAACTGCAATTCAGGTTGCACCCCGTCCGCGGAAAGGGACTATCCCACCTGAATCAGTCATTGACCACCGAGCATCGACTTCTCTTCGGCCCGTCATAGCGGACACCGGGCATAGAAAGAGGAGTTATGTCTCGCCAGCTACCTGACCATCCCAATCTTCAATATCTCAAGAAACAAGCTAAGGAACTGCTGCGCGGTATGCGGCAGGGCAAACTGGCGGATGCCCAACATTCGCTTGCCAATGAGTATGGTTTCGCCACCTGGGCGAAGCTGAAGTCGCACGTTCAGGCGCAGGGGCTCAGTCCGGCCGAGGCACTCAAAGCGGCGGTGTGCGAGAGTGATGCAGCGTTGGTTCGCGACGTCTTGAAGCGTTATCCGGAACTGCGGGCGAGGATCGACGATCCGCTGCCCGATTACGGCTTCGGACAACACGCATTATTCGCGGCGGTGCAGCGGAGCGATCGACCGACCATCGACGTCCTGTTGAGCGAGGGCTCCAATATCCAGAAGCGAACCGAGTGGTGGGCCGGGGGATTCGGCCTGCTGGACGAGTGCGATCCGAGCTTGGTGGAGTTTCTCACCGAACGCGGCGCGATAGTGGATGTGCATTCGGCGTCGCGGTTGGGGATGATGCCGAAGTTGCGAGAGTTGGTGGCCGCCGATCCGAGCGTCGTCCACGCCCGTGGCGGAGACGGGCAGACGCCTCTGCACTGTGCTTGCACAGTGGAGGTTGCGGAGTTCCTGCTGTCGAACGGCGCCGAGATCGATGCGCGCGATCTGGATCACGAATCTACACCGGCGCAATATATGCTGCGCGTGGAGCATAGGCGGCACTATGCGCAGGATCGTCAGGATGTGGCGCGCTACCTGGTCTCACGCGGGTGCCGGACGGACCTTCTGATGGCCACGGCGCTGGGCGATGCTGATTTGGTGCGGCGGCACCTGGATGCCGACCCGGCATGCATCCGGATGAATGTATCGGACGAGTGGTTTCCGATGCAGAATCCGCGGGCGGGCGGCACAATTTACATCTGGACCCTGGGAGCCCGCCGCACCGCGCATTCGGTGGCACGCGATTTCGGCCATGAGGATGTTTTCCGGTTGCTGATCGAGCGGACTCCGCAGGACCTGAAGCTGGGGCTGGCCTGTGAACTTGGTGACGAAGCGGTGTTTCACGAGTTTCTGTTAATGCATCCGGATGCAGCAAAGACTCTGTCGGAGACAGACCGGCGAAAGCTGCCCGAGGCTGGGAAGGCTAACAACACGGAAGCAGTGCGGCTCATGCTGCAGGCCGGTTGGCCAGTCGATGCGCCGGGAGAGATGGGAGCGACAGCGCTGCACTGGGCGGGATTCAACGGAAATGCGAAGATGACCCGCGAAATTCTGCGGTTCCATCCCGAGCTGGAATTGAAATCGAAGGAGTATCAGGGGACCGCGCTCGCGTGGGCCATATTCGGTTCCGGAGATGGCTGGCATCGAAACACGGGGGACTACGTTGGGACAGTCCAAGCGCTGCTGGCCGCAGGTGCGGCGGTTCCGCCGAATGCGGAAGACCTGGAGCCCAGCGACCCGGTGCTGGAGGTGTTGCCATGAAGAGGAACCATCGTCCGCTTTCCGTGGCAATCCTGGCATGGGTCTACATAGGCGTGGGTACAGTCGGCTTTTTCGTCCACATGCCCGGGTTGCAGGCCTGGAATGCGTTTCGCTTCGATGGCGTCTGGATCGAACTCATCGAACTCTCGGCGGTTATCTCTGGAACATTTTTGCTCTGGGGCAACAACTGGGCGCGCTGGTTTGTGCTTGCTTGGATGGCATTCCACGTGATCCTGAGCAGCTTTGACGCATTCCATGGGTTCGCCGTCCATGGTCTGTTCTGCGCTGTGATCGCCTGGATTCTCTTTCGTCCCGACGCTGCACGATATTTCCGGAGTAGGCGAATTGAACCAACTTGAACAAGATCTCTGGCCTGTACAAGCTAAGCGGTTTAACTCTAGCTGGAGTTTTAGTCGGTTTCGCTCCTCTAAGGCAGCCAATCGGATGCCGGGCGTTGAGTCAGCGAACGGCTGATGCACTGTCAGGCATCAATCTCCGCCTTCCGAGTTGCGAGTGGATTGTGAGCAAACAAGAAGTAATTACGTTCTTTGCGGCGGCGTAGG
>Ga0335083_10012728_pt1 | contig 10053 bp, 10 predicted proteins | sample Lox_Sample_42_FD_206716 | JGI IMG/M metagenome (GOLD analysis project Ga0335083, IMG submission 206716) | Soil microbial communities from Loxahatchee National Wildlife Refuge, Florida, United States - Lox_Sample_4.2 | ecosystem: Environmental > Terrestrial > Soil > Wetlands | place: USA...
GGGCGCGGCGACCTGCACGACCTGCCAGTCGGGGCCGGCCTCGTCGACCGTGGCATTTCGCGCATGCCCCCGACGCTGGCTTGTGAATCCCCGTCCGCCCGACGGGGACGTCGAGCACACGAAAACAGGCCCGCCGGCCGGCGGGCCTGAATGAGCGTGCTCGGTTTTCAGGTGCGGCCGGCGATCTTCTTGGTTGAAGCGGCGATGCGGGCCGCCGGGAGGAGCCTCCCCGATATGGGTCCTGGCTTTCGCGCTGATGGCAGCAGTCAACGGTTCCACAGGCTCCTGGGCACGCTGTCGCACGGGCTCTCACTACCGCACTAAGCCTCGCCGGCGTCGGCCCGCGGCCGAGGAAGATCTTCATCCATCAGGGGTGACGGCGCAACGGGCCGCCCGGGACGCTGTGGCACAAACCCGGCGAGTGTGGGATCGGTTGTGTCGAGGTCATAACGCACGGGGGCGTCATGGAGGCGCTCGCCGAAGTTTGGCGATTTACCCGTCAAAAATGAGGGGTAGATCGCCATTGACCGGGGTCACACCATGGGGGGTCGCCCACGGCCCCTCGCCACCTTGTGAGCCGACCACAACGCCAATCGTTTACGCGACAGCCGTGTGTCACGAACGCTGAAGGAAGATTGATGTAGATCGATCTTCATTGTTGGCCGTTCGGCGTCCTCTTCGGGGCGAGGCGCCAAACCGACTGTGCTGCGTTGGCTGATGACCGTCGTGGCCGCACTCTGTGTTTCGGGCAAACCCTGATGGCCTCAAGCCGACGACAGCCCCAAGCCCGCCGGCATCGATGGCGGCCTACCCGCTCGACTCGCAGTCGCCGTCGAGACCGGAGCGCAGCCGGATCACTGAGGGCTCAAGCCCAGTGTGGAGGCAGCCTTGCCCCGTTCACAAGCTGATCTTGTCCGGCTGCGCGGGCCTGAATTCAATGCGGAGCAGCGGCCGGCCGGCGATTCGCAGGGCTCGTCGCCCTGGTCGGCGCTCGGCGCGATGCCGGGGGCTTCGCGACCGCGGCCGCAGTGAGGTCTCGCTGTAGGTGCTCGACGTTGCGCTGAACGGCTCGGCGCATTTTCAGCAGATCGCGCCGGGCATCGCGAAACAGCCGGGTCAGGTCACGGCGCAGGTCGCGCATGCCTACGCCAACGCTTCCACCGATCGCAGCGAGATCCTTCTGGGCCGCATCGAGCGATGCGCTGATACGTTCGAGCCTGCGTGCGTCTTCCTCGGCCCTGGCACGCGCGGCCGCAGCCGTACGCGACTGGGGAGTGGGTTTCGTAGTGGCTGGCATCACGTCCTCCTTTAATTCGATGGACTAGCCAGATTCACACTGTTACAACGACCGTAGCCCGGGAAGTGAGGTAAGTCATCAGTACCGGACCGCAGCGCGATCAGTAGAACCCCTCGACCGGGGCGAGCTGTCGCAAAGCGACTGTCAGTGGGAGCGTCTCGCTCGGGACCCGACCTTGGTCGCACTTGCCGGACTCATCGCCCCGCGCCATCGTGGTTTCTCGCGCTCGGCGTGTGGCGGGCTACGGTTGGCGGGCGACAAGATCGCCGCGATTGTGAGTGGATGTCCGTGATCCGCGACAGACTCACGGATCGTGCCTCGGTGGGCGACACGCGTCGGCACGCTCGCCGTCTCGGGCGAGCGCGAGTACGGCACCACGACGCAGCACCGCGGCCGCCGCGGAACGTGAACCGGTGGCTGACGTTGGCGGTACTGTGCCTACCGCTTCTGATCGTCTCGCTCGACAACACCGTGCTCAACGTCGCACTACCGACGCTGGTTCGAGATCTTCATGCGAGCGACAGTCAGCTGCAGTGGATCGTGGACGCTTACGTGCTCGTCTTCGGTGGCCTGATGCTGGTGTCGGGAAGCATCGCCGACCGCGTCGGCCGCAAGCGGACCTTCCTCGCGGGACTGGCTGTGTTCGCCACGTGTTCGACATGGGCGGCATTGTCGAGCACCTCCGGAATGCTCGTTGTCGCGCGCGCGAGCATGGGTCTCGGTGCGACGTTGATCATGCCCGCGACGCTCGCGATCATCACCAATACGTTTACGGATGGTGGCGAACGGCAGCGGGCGTTGGGCATCTGGGCAGGCACGACCGGTGCCGGCGTCGCTCTAGGCCCGATCGTCGGTGGCATTTTGCTGGCGCACTTCGCCTGGGGTTCGGTATTCCTGATCAATGTCCCGATCGCGTTCCTCGGCTTGGCCGCCGGAATCCCGTTCGTTCCGAACTCGCGCAACGAGCATGCGCAGCGACTCGATTTCGTCGGCTCGCTGCTTTCCATCATTGGCCTTGGGTTGGTGCTGTGGGCCGTAATCGAGGCTCCTGTGCTTGGCTGGACCTCTGCTGAGGTGCTCGGCACCGGGGCCGGCGGGATCGCGACTCTCGTGGGCTTCTTTGTGTGGGAGGCGCGCACCTCGCATCCGATGCTGAGGTTGCGCTTCTTCCAGCAAGCCGGCTTTTCCGGAGCCATCGCAAGCACGGCGACGATGAGCTTTGCCCTGATGGGCATGCTGTTCGTGCTGACGCAGTTCCTCCAGTTCCAGCTCGGTTACAGCGCGCTGCAGGCCGGGATCCGCATGCTCCCGGCAGCGGGCGCAATCGCGGTCGTCGCCCCACTTTCGGCGATCGTGGTTCGACGTCTGGGGACGAAGCTGACGGTGGTGCTGGGACTGGCGCTGGTGACCGGTGGCCTGTGGCAGATCTCGGGCGCAACGGTTACAACGGCTTATTCCGGGGTGGTAGTCGGAGCGATCCTGATCGGCGTCGGGGCGGGGTTGGTGATGCCGGCAGCCACGGGCTCACTGATGGGGACGTTGCCGCTCGAGCACACCGGAGTTGGATCGGCAACCAACGGCACGTTCCTCAACATCGGCGGCGCCCTCGGGGTCGCGATCCTCGGAAGCATCATGGCGACCCGTTATCAGCACCAGCTCGGCGCCAGCGCTGTCGTCCACTCGTTGCCCGGCACGGTCCAAAATGCGGCGCTGGGGTCGCTCGGAGCAGCTCTCGCTGTCGCCTCACACGTCGGCGTGCTGCTCGGCACCGCACTCGCGACGAGCGCGCGTGCCGCCTTCGTAAGCGGTATGAGCCTGGCGCTCGAGATCGCCGCCTGCGTCGTGCTCGCGGGCGCCCTGCTCGCCCTCGTCGTGCTGCCATCGCGGCCGTCAGCTCCGCCGGCTCAGCGTGAGTCGTCGACGCACAGCGTTGACGGCGACGGGGCCTCGGCACCACCTGCTCAGCGCGGTCGAGCGGCGACCACGAGGCGGTGGTAACGCGGAGGGGCTATCCGGCGGTCATCCGGTCTGCGCGTGGCGACGGCCTCCGGTCGGGAGTTCCGCCCTGACCGTGGTGCCCTGCTCCGGCACCGACTCGATCCCGAACGTCCCGCCCAGTAGTTCGGCTCGCTCCTGCATCCCGAGCAGTCCATTCCCGTCCGTTTTAGCGATTGGATCAAAGCCGTTGCCGTCGTCGCGGACGGTGAGCCGAAGGGTGGTCTGATCCTCCGCGATTTCGACTGCGACACGTCGAGCGTTGCCGTGCTTGATCGCGTTCGCGAGAGCTTCTTGGACGATTCGGTACATGGCCGTTTCGAGTTCGCTGAAACGCCGCTCGGGCTCGCGCCCGAGCTCGGGGGCCAGGTCGATCGTGAGCTCGACCTCGACCCCGCGATCACGTGCGCGCTCGGCGAGGTTCTCGATCGCCTGCTCGGCGCCCATCTCATCCAGCGCGGCAGGTCGAAGATCGGCGATCAGTGAGCGAAGCTTGTCCATCTCGATCTCGAGCCGTTCCACCGCCTCGCGGATCGCCTCGATCGCCGCTTCGAGCTCTCGTCCCTCGAGCTGGGCGGCTAGGCCGAGTCGCACCGAGGCGAGATTCCGGAGGGTTTCATCGCGCAGCTCACGAGCGCATCGGGCCCGTTCCTGCTCGGTCGCGGCGAGTCGATGCCTACGCCGGTCGGTCTCGACGGACTGGGCGGTCGCGACCGCCGTCGCGGCGCTCACCGCGAATGCCTCGAGCAGTCGTTGGTCATCGGCGGTGAAGGCCGGGCTGCCTTGGAGTCGGTCGATCGCGATCAGCACGCCGTACCCTTGCCCATGGAACACCAGCGGAACGACCAGCCCCGCGCTGGCCCGGACGCCAAGTCGACCGAGCCCGTGGCGTTCAAACCGCGCCAGGTTGGGCTGGTCCTCCAACCGCAGCGTACGCTTGGACCGAAGTGCCGCGCCACCGAGGCTCTCGTGCAGGTCGACGGCACCTCCGACCAACCCGTCTGGCAGCTCCCCCGCTACGGCCGCGATCACGATCTGTGCGCCCTGCTGTTGCTCGATCACCAGCGCGCGAGCCGATACCAGCGCACGCCCGCGCTTGGCGACCATCCCGAGCACCGCATCGAGCTTGGTCTCGCCGCCGACCGCACGAGCGATCTGCACCATGGCATCAAGGGCCTGGACCGTGCGTTTGAGCTCCGCGCGCTGCGCCTCGACGTCACCATATCGTTGCGCATGGTCGATCGCCACGGCAGCCAGGTCAGCCAGCCGCATGACGGCCTCTTCGTCCTCATCAGTGAACGGCTCACCGGCGGACTTCTCGGTCAGATACAGGTTCCCGAACGGCTTTCCGGCCACGAGCACGGGGACTCCGAGGAAGCTCGACATCGCGGGATGACCAGGGGGGAAACCGTACGAGCGCGGGTGAGCCCCGACATCCACGAGACGCAGCGGTCGCGGATTGCTGATCAGCTCACCCAGGACGCCACGGCCACGCGGCAGAGCTCCAATGGATCGGTGTGTGACATCGTCGACGCCGACGGTGATGAACCGCTCAAGGCTGCTGCGGGAGCGGTCAAGAACGCCAAGCGCCGCATACTGTGCCCCGGTCAGGTCACGAGCCGCCTCCGTGACTCGCTCGAGTACCACGTCCAGATCGAGATCGGCCAGCACCCCGCGGGCCAGGTCCAACACTCCGAGAACCCCGGAGGTCATCGGGCGCTCGCGCTCATCTCCGTCGGCGCCCCCCGACCCCGGCCCTCGGCTGGATGCGATTTGGCGGTTGCGGTGGCGCGGCGCCCTCGGTGGTGCCCGCTGCTCCGAGTCGTGCCCTCAGCGCCGCGTTCTCGCGTTTGAGCGTCGCGATCTGGCGCCGCGCTTCGGCGAGCTCTTGCGCCAGGCGCGCGAGCGCCGTCCCGAGCCGCTCTCGATGCTCTGATCCTCGCATGGACTCCGCCGCGCGTTGTATAAGCGAATCTCGACGGCTGTCTGTCATTGCCATGTGCGTTGCCCGCGCAAACAGACCTCCGTGTCGGGTCGCGGTCGACGATGCGCATCCCGTGACGTATTGCGCTCGTGCCACGCTATCTCTGCCGACTGTATAGCGGATCCGCAATTCACGTTCAGCTGCTTTCATGAAATCTGTCCCGCGCACGGCGATGAAGGTGACCACCGTCCGCTTCGGAGCGGACCTCTGGCAGGTGCTGGAGATGGAGGCCGACTACCTCGGCATCAGCGTCTCCCAGTACATTCGCGAGGCAGCGCTCGCGCGCGCCGCGGCGGCGGGGTGCGCGATGACGGAGCGTTCGAGCTGCTGGCAGGCGCTCTCAGGGAGGTCATTCGTGACGAGCCCGACCCGGCCGCGGAGCGTGAGGCTGCGCTGATTCTCTCCAGGCTGGCTCGCGTCGCCGCGACGGAGACCAGAAGCGAGGCGAGGGCGCTGATCGCCGAGGGCGAACAAGCACAAGTCAGACACAAGCGTGTGCGGCAGGCGTCCGAGTCTGTGCTCGGTCGGCGCGCCGAGACGTAAGCGGCATCCTCCGCAGCGACGAACGTCACTGCAATCGCGAGCTACCGAGCTGATGGGGGATGCCGGCAGCTCTCGAGATCCGGCCGGGTCGCTATCGCGAAGCGGCGGTGAGCGGCCCCCGCCCGCCGGGCCGCGCGCCTCGATCCGTTGCAGGCCCCGCAGTACGAGTAGGCGGCGCCGGGCGCCGGGTTCGGCAACGATGCCGTCTCTCCGCCGGGGAAATATCGTGAGCCGTTCCGCGGAATGTTCGTGCGCTCAGCTGTCCATTGGCGGCACGGCCTGCTCCCACTCGGAGGAAAGGTCCGATGGCTCGGACACGATTTCCGGCGGCTCTCCGGGTCCGGGCGGAACGGCTCGATCAGCTTCCGCCGCAGGCTGAACAGGGCCAGCTGCGGTGCCGGCTGTCTGACCGGTGGCGACTTGACCCCTGATCCGATCGAGCTCGGTCTGGACAGCCTTTAGACGCCACGCGGCGATCGTCAAGGCGACCGCAAGGACTCCGGTCAGCCATGGATACGCTTTACGCCACACTGGAATCCTCCTCTGGAGACTCGGTTCGGCGTCAGTGTGCAGCCGCACGGCGTCGCGAGCATCCGGGCGGATCCCCGGCGGGGTGGCGACAAACTACCGATTGCAGAGCGGGGGCTGGCATCTGCGATCGAGCCCCGCGGGACGTACGCCGTGAGGCAAGACACGTCCTTGCTGCTGGGAACGACGACATGCAGGCTCGCCGACCGCCGAGCGAAGGGTGTGAGCGGGCTAAGCGCCTCAGCTCGAGGGCCGGGGAACTGCCAGCACCGCGCACGCTGCATCGTGCATCAGCGCCTCGCCGGTACTGCCGAGCAGAAGCCGCGCGGCGCCACCCCACCTGCGCGAGCCGATCACGAGAAGGTCGACGGTCTCCGACAGCTCGAGCATCACGTCCGCGGGACGCCCGCGTGTCGCTCCCACATCGAACCGAACGCCCGTCCGCTCCGCCGCGACGACTGCCCGATGTCGGATCTCCTCAACCTCAGCCTCAATGGCTTCATTCCACGCGAGCTCAATTGCCCCGCCCAGAGCGGAGCGGGCAAACATGGGAACTCTGTCGTCGACGACCGCCTGCACACGGAGATCGGCGCCAGTGGCGCCGGCAATCGATCCAGCGAGCGCCAGCGCGGATTCGGACTCGGGGGTCCCGTCGTAGCCGACACCGATCCGGCGCAAGCCTCGATCGGGATCTGCGTGCATTCCGCGAGGCGCGACCGCGAGCGCGCACTCGAACCGGCACAGCAACTGGCGGGTGCGCTTGCCGATTCGCACGTGTCCTTCCGCGGCCTGTCGGCTCGCGCCAACGATCAGGAGATCGCGGTGGTGGCGGTTGACAACGCGGTGGAGCGCGCGGGCCACCGAATGGTCCCGGGCGGTAGCCGTCCTTGCTCCAGGTGCGAGCGAACTGCGAACCTCCCGCAACATGAGCTGCGACTGCGTGCGCTGGCTCTTGTACCCGAGCTCCGGAGGTGCGGGTAGCAACCCGGGGGAGTGAACCGCGACGAGCATCAGGTCGGCCCCGGTTGCCTCGGCCAACAGCTGTCCGAGTGCAGCCGCGTCTCGTCCCTCGGGGAAGCCATCGATCCCGGCCGCGATGCGCGTGATCACGGGTCGACCGGAACCTGGTCTGGGCCGAGTTGCTGGGGCTGACATGGTCATGTCAATCTCCTATGACAATCAACGACTCCACTCTCGCACGAGCGCAGGTCAGCGCCATCGGGGTCCGGCCGCTTTCCGGACTGCGGAAAAACACGGATGGGCTCGGACTCTTGCGATCGCCGAGGCGGGCGTGAATCCAGCGTGACCGGTCGCTCCCGCCGGCGCACCGCGCGCGTGCTACGCGGCGAGGCCGATGAGTCGCTCCCACACCGTGAGAATCGTGGCGCGTTGGCCCTAATGAGCTCCCGCGGCACGATCGATTACGACTCGCGCGTCAGCAAGCCGTCGTATGCGATCAGATCACCCTGAATCGAGTCTCTTCGGAAATCACCGAAGCGCGGCTGGATCCTGGGCGAGCGTCGAGCTCAACGATCGCGGCGACACGATCCGAGTGCCGCTGCCCGCGACCCCACGTATACCCATCGCCTCGAGCTCTCGGGCCGCGCGAGCGTGGGCTTCGAGCGTGACGCAATTCTCGAGCCACACCAGAACTGAGCGTCCGATGACGAAGTTCGAGATCACGCGAAACAGGTCCCGTCCATCAGTGAGATAAGTGTCGGGCGTGAGATCGCGCTCCGAGAGACGGGAGCGGCGGCGCAGAAAGGAAGGCATCATGGCGGGAGTGTCACAGGCCGTCCCCCGCCAGTGCATCCGCAGTTGTGCCGATGCAGACTGCGCATAACTACCTAAGCCGACGGGGTGGACTGCAGTAGCCCGCCGAAAGAGTGGACCGGCCGACCTCACCCTGCGGGGTTCTCGAGGCAGTACGGCTCGGGCGGTCCGCTCGGTAACGACGCCGGGCGCCTCATTAGACGGTGGCAAGGCCGGTCGGAAAGTGTCCCGCCCTGGGTGCCGGGCGCCGGTCGAGATATACGCGGTTTCTACGGACGGATGTGACCGGCTACTCCGGATGCCGCCACCAGCGCCGCTGCCTACGCTCGCGATATGACTGCTACCGCAGAATCTGAGCTTGCCCGTCGTCGGACTGAATCCTCGCTGGTTGATAAGTCCACAAGATCAAGACGCCGGACCCTACGTCCCCGGCCGCCCCGTAGCGGGAATCGCCCGCGCGAGAGCGCCGCCTCGTCGCGTGACATCGCCCCTGAACCCGGTATCGAACCGCGGTTTAGGTGGCAGGGCATCGGTGCGACGTACGATCACCTGGGCTCGGCGTCTTAGCCTGGATCCACCGATCGGCGGCTGGTGTGAGCGGGATTTCGCGAGGTGAGGTCGGGTGGGTGTGTGTGATGTTGTCTGGCGGGTGATGCTGATTTCGTTGTGGGGTTGCGGACGTTCCCGCGGGAACGTTTTTGGCGGTTTGTGGGTGCGGTGAGGGTGCCGCGTGGGGGCGGCGGGTTGTCTGGTCGTCGTGGTCGTGCGCCCGGGGTCAGGGCCTGGTCTTTGAGGTCGCGGATGGTGAGCTCGACGCTCGCGTGGTCGCGATGGGTGGATGTCCGCTGTGAGCATCGGGACGGTGCGGTTGGTAGCGAAGGTGTGGTAGCGCCAGTCCGGCCACAGCTCGGCCTGGTCGCTCACCAGTCGAGCGCGGCGGACGATCAGCCGCCAGCCGGCGAGGGTTGTCTGGGCGATCTGCGCCTGCCCGGTCTCGGGGTAGTCCTCGATCGTGACCCACTCGGTCTCGGGGATGTGGTCGATGAGCGTCCGGACCTGCTTGCTCTGCTTCACGCCAATCGAGAACTCGACGCCGCGTTGGTCGAGTGCGCGCATCAGCCTGTGGTTCTCAAACCCCGAGTCCGCCCGGAGCACGATCAATCCGCGGTGACCGGCGCGGTGCACACGGGCGAGCAGCTCCTCTACGAACCGCTCCGCGCCGCGCTGCGTGTTGGCCCGCCCCTTGCGATTGCGGATGTGCAGCACCTCCCCGGTAGCGGCCCGGGTAGCGATGATCGATTGATACCCGTAGGTGCGCGTGTACCCGTAGCCGGCGCCCTGCTTCCCGTATCCACGGACCTCGCCGATGAAGCTGTCCAGATCCACCACCCGGCGGCAGCTCGCCGGGCCCGGGCGCCGGCCTCCCACGCGCGCGCGAGCGCCACATCGAGAACCCGATCGAGCTGGCGCGCCCAAAGGCGAACGCGCGCAGGAACGTTCCCAGCGTCAAGGGAGCCATCACCCGGTGGCCGAGAATTACCTGCGCCGATCCGGCCCGCAACAGGTTCATCTCATCGATGCTGTCCGCGCCGGCGAGCATGCCGTGCACCAGCGTCAGGACCTTGCGTCCCGGCAGCGCCGCGCCCGGCGTCCGGTAGCGCAGCCAGATCGACTCGTTCACCAGCCCCTCTACGCCCAACCGCTCAGCGAGCGTCGCAGCGATCAGCAACCCGGCGTCACTGATCAAACGCTCCTCGTCGAACCGCACCCCAACCCAATCAAGCCCCCGTGGCCCGGCCAGAACGTCCGCCGCGTCATGCACCATTCAAGTGAACCTCCTGACAGCACCCCGGCGGCCGCGAACAGCCCGACAAAACCCTGCTCAGAAGGACACCTAAGACTCACGCCCGGACGGAACCGAGTACGGTGCACG
>Ga0335083_10012729_pt1 | contig 10053 bp, 14 predicted proteins | sample Lox_Sample_42_FD_206716 | JGI IMG/M metagenome (GOLD analysis project Ga0335083, IMG submission 206716) | Soil microbial communities from Loxahatchee National Wildlife Refuge, Florida, United States - Lox_Sample_4.2 | ecosystem: Environmental > Terrestrial > Soil > Wetlands | place: USA...
GCGCCATTGGCAGCATCTATAACAACGTGTTCGTCACCCGCGAATGGGGCGCGCTGACGCTGTTGCTTCTCATCGCGATGATGGTCGTAGTCGTAGCCTTCATCGTACTGGTGGAGCGCGGCGAACGCCGCATTCCGGTGCAATACGCCAAACGCGTGGTCGGCCGGCGCGTGATGGGCGGGCAATCCACGCACATGCCGCTCAAGGTCAATGCCGGCGGCGTGATCCCCGTAATCTTCGCTTCCTCGATCCTGGCGTTTCCTGCGACCTTCCTCACCATGGCGTGGGTCAAGAACACGCATTGGCTTTTTAACCTGCTCGATTCCATCAAGCACGGCGAGCCGATGTACTACGTGCTCTTCGTGGCGGGCATCATTTTCTTCTGTTTCTTCTACATTTCGATCATTTTCAACCCGAATGAAGCGGCGGACAATATGCGCAAGTACGGCGGCTTTATTCCGGGTATCCGGCCGGGACGCAACACCGCCGAGTACATGGACAATATTCTCAGCAAGATCACGGTGGTGGGCGGCATTTACCTGTCGATTCTGTGCCTGATTCCGGACATCATGATTTCCGGCATCAAGCTTCAGCACTTACCGCTGGTCGGGATCCCGCTCGACAATTTCTTTACGAATATCCATTTCCGCTTGCTTCTCGACGGGTTGGGCGGCGTGAATTTCTATTTCGGCGGCACATCGCTGCTGATTGTGGTGGGCGTGGCAATGGACACCGTGAACCAGATCGAAGCACAGCTCATCATGCGGCATTACGAAGGATTTACTCCGCGGTCGGGCCGCATCCGTGGGCGCAGGAGCACGTTCTAATTTGTGAAGGCGATCGTCCTCTTCGGCTCCCCAGGGTCGGGGAAGGGCACACAGGCGAAGTTGCTGGCGGATCGATCAGGAGTTCCCCATATTTCGACCGGGGACATGCTGCGTAGCCGGATTCAGGCCGGGAAAGAAACCGGAACGGCGGTGGCCGCCACCATGCAAGCCGGAGAGTTGGTGGCGGACGAGTTAGTCAACCGGATGGTGGAAAAGCGCTTGGCGGAGCCGGATGCGGCTCTGGGTTTTATTTTGGACGGATACCCGCGCACCCTGGCGCAGGCCAAACACCTGTCCGGGTGGTTGGATGGTCGTGGGGTTCCCGAGGTGGTGATTCACCTCTTGATTGATTACAATGTAGTTATCGCGCGTTTGACGGGACGGCGGGAATGTCCCCGCTGCGGCACCCTGTACAACATGGCAACCAAGCCGCCCTCGAAGGATGAATTGTGCGATGTGGACGGCACGAAATTGGTGGTGCGCGATGACGACCGTTTGAGCGTAATCACCGGCCGTCTCGATGCGTACGAAAGACAGACCCGTCCGGTGCTGGAGTATTATCGCTCCGCCGGACGGCGCCTGGTGGAAGTGGACGCCGGTTCGGGTTCGCCTGAAACCGTCTTTGAGAAGATTTGGCAGTTGTTGAATTGAGCGCAGTCGTGGTGCAGACGATCGCTTTTTGGTCGCCTGCCGGGTTTAGACAGGAATGATCGTTCGCAAAACCGCCGCGGAACTGGAGAAGATGCGGCGCAGCGGCCTGCTGGTGTGGAGGCTGCTTCAGAAGTTGAAGGAGATGGCGGTCGAGGGGTCCACCACGATGGACCTGGAAGTAGCCGCCGAGCAGATGATCTCCGATGCCGGGGCCAAGCCGGCTTTTAAAGGTTACTATGTGCCGGCGGCCGGCGAGCAGTACCGGTTTGTGTTGTGCACTTCGGTGAACGAGGAAATCGTCCACGGGATGCCGAATGCGAAGCGCGTTTTGAAAAGCGGCGATATCGTTTCCATCGACACCGGAGTGAAGCTGGATGGGTATTACGGCGATTCGGCCGTCACCGTCCCGGTCGGCGAGATCAGCGAGCAGACCAGAAAGCTGCTGAAAGTGACTGAGGATTCTCTGGAGATGGCCATCGATCAGGTGCGCAGCGGCAATCGCCTGTTCGATGTTTGCGGAACCGTGGAGAATCACGTGAAGTCCAACGGGTTTTCCATCGTGCGGGAATATGTCGGACATGGGATCGGGACGCAGCTCCACGAAGAGCCGCAGGTGCCGAATTACGTGGACCGGAAAAACGAGAATCCGCGCTTGAAACCCGGCATGGTGCTGGCGGTCGAGCCGATGGTGAATGCGGGCAAGCCCGACGTCGTAGTCTTGAAGGATAAGTGGACCGCGGTGGCGCGGGATGGTTCGTATAGCGCCCACTTCGAGCACTGCATAGCGGTGACGGAGAACGGGCCGTGGGTTTTGACCAGGCCGTGAAAGTGAGCGGTACGGTGGTGGAGGAACGGCCCTCCGCCATATACGCCGTGGTGCTGGAGAACCAGAAGCAGGTTCTGGCGCACCTGGTGGGAACGGTGGAACGGAATTTCGTCCGGCTGGTTCCGGGCGACCGGGTCGAGGTGGAGTTGGCGCCTCATGATCCGACGAGAGGAAAGATTTTAAAAAAGTTATGAGCCACGGACGGACACGGATGCACACGGATAAAACCAAAACATATCTTTGTGTTGTCCGTGTTTATCCGTGTTCATCCGTGGCCAATTAAGGGCACTTCGATGAAAGTACGCGCATCAGTCAAGAAGATTTGCGATAAATGCAAGGTGATTCACCGCCAGGGTGTGGTGCGCATCATTTGCGTCAATCCGAAACACAAACAGAGGCAGGGCTAACGTATGGCACGTATTGCAGGCGTGGATCTCCCGCCCGCCAAGCGGGCGGAAATCGGGCTCACATATATTTACGGCATCGGGCGCACCCGTTCGAAGTCGCTGCTCCATCGCGCCGGGATCGATTTCGATAAGAAGGTGCGCGATCTCACCGAGGACGAAGTGAACCGCGTCCGCCAGATTCTGGAAGACGAAGGCGCCGTGGAAGGCGATCTCCGCAAGGAAGTCTCGATGAACATCAAGCGGCACATCGAGATGGGATCGTACCGCGGACTGCGGCACCGCCGTAGTCTGCCGGTTCGCGGCCAGCGCACCCACACCAACGCCCGTACCCGCAAGGGTCCGCGCCGCGGCACAGTGGCCAACAAGAAGAAGGCGACGGCAAAAACGTAAGGAGCTATTAGCAATCAGCTATCAGCCGTCAGCCCAAGGCATCCGATCCCGGAGCGCTGCTGACATGCCTGAAAGCTGAGGGCTGAAAGCTGAAAGCTAATATGGCAAAAGCACCAGCAAAAACCGGCAAGAAGAAAAGCTTCAAGAAAAAAGAGAAGCGAGTGGTTCATACGGGTGTGGTGAACATCCAGGCCACGTTCAACAACACCATCGTCACCATCGCCGACCAGGAAGGCAATACCATCGCCTGGTCGAGCGCCGGTTCGCTGGGTTTTCGCGGATCGCGCAAGGGCACGCCATTTGCCGCGCAACAAGCGGCTCTCACGGCGGCCAACAAAGCGACTGAAACCGGGCTGCGCACCGTGGAGGTGCGTATTTCCGGACCTGGATCGGGCCGCGAATCGGCCGTGCGCGCCCTGTCCACTGCTGGAATCGAAGTACGGGCTATCAAGGACGTCACGCCGATTCCTCATAACGGCTGCCGTCCGCCCAAAAAGCGGAGGGTGTAGACGAGCTATCAGGCGTCAGCCACCGGCTCTCAGCTAAAACAACGCGCCGCGAAGCGGCCATCTTAAGCTGACGGCTGAAAGCTGATCGCTGACAGCTATAGCAAGCGGGACGAAGAGCCTGCCATGGCTTGTAAACCGCACCTGATGGAAAGGTAAAGGAAGACTAACTTGGCACGATATATTGGCCCCGTTTGCCGGCAATGCCGGCGCGAGGGCATGAAACTCTATCTCAAAGGCGAACGCTGCCACAGCGAAAAGTGCGCCATCGAAAAGCGCAACTTCGTCCCCGGGCAGCATGGCAAGGACCGCAAAGCGAAGATCGTCGGCTACGGCCTGCAGCTCCGCGAAAAACAGAAGGTCCGGCGCATTTACGGCGTGCTGGAAGCCCAGTTCCGGACGGTTTACGAAAAAGCCGCCCAGGCCAAGGGCATCACCGGCGACCACATGATGTCGGCGCTCGAACGGCGCCTCGACAGCGTCATCTATCGCATGGGTTTCGGCACCAGCCGCGCGCAGAGCCGCCAGATCGTTCGCCACGGCCACATCGAAATCAACGGCCGCAAGTGCGATATTCCATCCGCCCTGGTCAAAATTGGCGATACAGTCGCGGTGCGGGAATCCAGCCGGAAAAATCCGACGATCCTGGCCGCCCGCGACGCCACAGCGCACGCGCCGGCGCCGAACTGGATCGACGTCGACCGGGAGGGTTTGACGGGCAAAGTCACTGCCCTGCCGCAACGGAGCGACCTGGTTCAGATCCAGCTGAACGAGCAGCTCATTGTCGAATTGTATTCGAAGTGATTCATGGGACAGGCGGTTGCATTCCGCCGCCTGTTGGTAGGACGGACGATCGCTTCATGTCGTCTGTCTTTTGGGTTTAAAAACGAGGAGATCTATGTTCAAAGGCTTCCAGAAACCGAAGCGTTTGGTCGCCAATACCGAAACTCTCACCGAGCGGTATGGCATGTTTACCGCGCAGCCTTTCCAGCGCGGATTCGGCACCACCATCGGCAACAGTCTGCGCCGTGTGCTCTTGAGCTCGATTGAGGGCGCGGCCATCACGGCCGTGCGCATCGAAGGTGTCGAGCACGAATTCAGTCCCATCCCCGGCGTAGTCGAAGACGCCACCGATATCATTCTCAACCTCAAGCAGATCCCCTTCAAAATCATGGGCGAGGGCATCAAGACCGTGCGCCTGGTGGTGGATCACCCCGGCGATGTGCGCAGCGGCCAGATCGAAACCGATGCCGACGTCGAAGTGCTCGACCGCGATGTCCACGTCGCCACCGTCAGCGAGGGCGGCCGCCTGTCGGTCGAAATGCGCCTCAAAACCGGCCGGGGATACGTCAGCGCCGACAAGAACTTCGACGAAGACCTGGCGCTGGGATACATCCCCATCGATTCCGTTCATTCGCCCGTGCGCAAGGTGAACTTCGCCGTCGAAGCGGCGCGCCTGGGACAGATGACCGACTACGACAAGCTCACCATCGAGGTCTGGACCAACGGAGCCGTGTCCCCGCAGGACGCCATCGGCTTCGCCGCCAAGCTCCTCAAGGACCACATGTCCATCTTCATCAACTTCGAGGAAACGCCGGAGCAGGCCGAAGAGGTCTCCGACCGCGGCCTCGACAAGATGAACGAGGTTCTGAACCGGTCGGTCGAGGAACTCGAGTTGAGCGTCCGCTCCTACAACTGCCTCAAGAACGCCAATATTCAGACCATCGGCGAGCTGGTGCAGAAGACCGAAGCGGAGATGCTGCGCACCAAGAATTTCGGCCGCAAGTCGCTGAACGAGATCAAGGAAATCCTGGCCAATATGGGCCTATCGCTGGGCATGCGCATCGATGCCCACGGACGCCTGATCGCCCCGCCGCAAGGTTCGAGCAGCCTGTCCGGGCCGGACTTTGGTCCCGAGGACGACGGCCAGGACCAGTTGGAAGGTTAGTCTAGGAGCACCCCATGAGACACAGAGTTGCCGGATTCAAACTGAAGCGGCCGGCGGCCAGCCGCCAGTTGCTGCTGCGGAATCTCGCCACCAGCGTGATCCTGCAGGAGCGCATCGTCACCACGGTCATCAAGGCCAAGGCCGTGCAGCCGCTGGTCGAGAAGATGATCACGCTCGCCAAAAAGGACACGCTGCACTCGCGCCGCCAGGCCGCCGCGGTGCTCACCACGCCGGATTCGGTGAAGAAGCTCTTCGATAAGCTGGGCACCCGCTTCGGCCAGCGCGCCGGCGGGTACACCCGCATCACCCGCCTCGGACCGCGCCAGGGAGATGGCGCCGAGCAGGCCATGCTCGAACTGGTCGGCAGCGAACTGGTGAAGCGCGCCGCCGATCGCGCCAAGCGCCGCGAGGAGAGGCTCAAGGCCCGCCAGTCAGGGATGGAAGACACCGGCGGGAACCAGGAAGAGAAAGAAGAGTAGCCCTTACATATAGTGTTACGAGCGGCCCCGCAAGTTGCCTGCGCGGGGCCGTTTGCCTTTTGGGGGGCCGGTTGCCAACCGGCGGCGGTTGATAAGCCGCCTGGCCGCACGCCGAGAGTGTTCGATCTAAAGGTCGGCTGTCGCGCGAAGAGCCACGCTGGCGCCCATGCGTCCATGCCGATTGCCAATCGGCCGCAGGCCACCAGCCTGCCCTACATGGCCTAATTCAGCGACCAATACCCTTCGCGCGATTTCACCCGTAGATCCGGCCGGTCCTTCACTTCCACTTGAATTCTGTGGTACGTCCCGGCTTCATCCGGTTTGGGCGAGAAATTCAGAATGTACTGGCGATGGACCTCCGCGCCCACCAGTTGGATGGCTTCTTCCAGCGCGCCTTTCTTCAGAAAATTCATTGTCCGGCCGCCGGTAGTGCGGGTAAAGAGCTCGGAGAGGTCGGGTTTCGACAAGCGGAACAGTTCGCCAAGCCCATATATCAAGCCGCCAGGGCCGAGATCGGGCGGGACGGGTGTGGTATCCGGATCGGCGCAGAAATCGCACTTGCGCGTCTTGATGCGCTCGTCGATCGGCTTGGTGTCCTCGGCGGTCTTCGGTTTCACCGTGAAAGGCTCGAGGAACGGCGAGTACGTGAGCCAATAGACCGCAACATTGAGCCGCTGGATGCGCTCGACCACCTCCGTGAGCTTGGCCCGGCTCGACCGGTCGCGCTTCTCCCCGATCACCAGCAGAATGCGGCGGCGGCCGTTCTGGCGCGCCTCGAGCATCGCTGCGCCCTTGAGGAGAGCGTCGAGCGTGTGGGCGGAATCGCCTTCCTTGCGCAGCATGCGCAGCCCATGACTCACGCGGTCTGGGTCAGCCGTGAAATCCTGGTGGACCTTCACTTCATCGCTGAAGGACAGGATGGCGGACTCGCCGGCGTCGCCTGCAAGAAGCTGAGTGAAGAGAATGCCGCTGCCTCCCAGCTTGTCGATAACGGCGCCGGAATTGGTGCTGGTCTGCACGGCCACCACCAGGTCGATGGGGTACACCGTCCAATCCATCCGTATCTTTTGAGGCACATTGTTGTCGTATAGAATCAAATCCTCTTCGGTCAGGCCGTCGACGAACTGACCTTTGGAGTCGCGTACGGTGGTGGGTGCGACCACCAGCGGGACGGTGCTGCGGAATTGCGCCTGGCAGGCGGAGGCGAGCAGGAAGATGGCCGCGGCGGCACGCATCGGCGGGAGCGGAGCATGCGGCGTGCCAGGATTCGCGCCGGGGTGCGGTTTTTTTTTTCGGAGCCGGTGTCGATTTCCGGAAAGTCGCGCGTCGCATGGTTGAGACACAAGCTGAGACGCCCAAAAGGGCACTAGAGGAGAGACATCATGAGTACGATTTCATCCGGCGTGGCTACGGCCGCCGCCGCCCAAGGACTGACGGAGACGGAACTGCGGCAGGCCCGCGTGTTCCTGGAAGAAGCCAAAGACGGAGTTGCCGGCGCCATCCTGCGGCTAACCGATGCGCAATGGAATTTCAAACCGGCGGCCGATCGCTGGTCGATCGCCGAAATCATGGAGCACGTGATCTTCGTGCAGGAGCGCGTACTGGGACCGGTCCGCAAACAACTGGCGTCGGCGCCGCCGCCCCCGCCGGGCTATGACTACCAGGCCGTCGACCGCATTGCCCTCAACCAGTTTGTCAATCGCGTGAATAAGTTTCCCGCTCCGCCATTCGCCCTGCCCAGCGGAAAGTACTCGCGCGGAGAAGCAGTGGAGCGGTACACCGCCAATCATCGGGGTCTGCTCGAATACCTGGAATCAACGCCGGATCTCCGGCAGCACGTCATGGAAGCGATGCCCATCCAGGTGATTTCCCAGGGCGTATACAAGGTGATGGATGGCTACCAGTGGATTTTGGCTTGTGCCGCGCACACACAGCGTCACACCAAGCAGATTCTGGAAGTCGCGGCGGATCGGAACTTCCCGCTCAACTGAGGCAAACTGGAAGGGTACGATGGCAAGATGCGCTACATGATGCTGATCTATTCGAGGGAAACACCCGACCCGTTGACTCCGGAACAGGACCACCAGGTCCGGTCGGGCCATCGGGCGGTGATGCAGGAAACGGCGCAGAGGGGCATCTTCCTGGGAGCCGAGCCCCTCGCTCCCACCAGCACGGCGACCACGGTCCGCGTGCAGGATGGACGCACGCTGGTTTCCGATGGCCCTTTCGCCGAAACCAAGGAACAACTGGCCGGCTACTACATTCTGGAGTGCGCCAACCTCGATGAAGCCATCGAGTGGGCCGCCAGGATACCGACCGGATGCAAGGGGCAGGAGGGTTGCATCGAAATCCGTCCGATGCCGGGGCTAACCAAACGGCCGGCCGGTCCGGCGGACCAGGCCGCCGTGAATCACTGACCCCGCATGGCTGACGTCCGGTCCATCGCGGAGGCCGTGTTTCGGGAACAATCGGGGCGCATCATCGCCGGCCTGATCCGCATCTCCGGTTCGTTCGACATGGCCGAGGAGGCGCTGCAGGATGCGTTCGCCTCGGCCATGGACGCGTGGGCGGCCAGGGGAATTCCGGCGAATCCGGGCGCGTGGATTATGACCGCCGCGCATCGCAAGCTGATCGACGCGGTGCGGCGGGAGCGCACACGCTCGGCGAAGCAGGACTCGCTGGCCTATGAAACCGCCAGCGCGGGCATATCGATTGACGTGGAGCACGCCAGCGAGAATCCCATGACCTTTCCCGACGACCGCCTGCGCCTGATCTTCACCTGCTGCCATCCCGCGCTGAACGTGCTGGCGCAGATCGCGCTGACCCTGCGGACTCTCGGTGGCTTGAGCACTCCCGAGATCGCCCGGGCGTTTCTAATGCCGGAGCCGACGCTCGCCCAGCGGCTCGTACGAGCCAAGCGGAAAATCCAGGAAGCGCGCATCCCCTACGAAGTTCCTTGCGGCGACCGCCTGGCGCCGCGTCTGGCGGCGGTGCAGGGCGTCATTTACCTGATCTTCAATGAAGGCTATTCCGCGACGTTCGGACCGGAATTGGTGCGCGGCGATCTGTGCGCCGAAGCCATCCGCCTCGGCCGGGTATTGTGCGAGTTGCTGGCGGATGCCGAAAATCTCGCGCTGCTCGCGCTGATGCTGCTGCACGATTCACGCCGCAACGCGCGCGTCTTGGATGGCGCCCTGGTCACCCTGGATGAGCAGGACCGCTCGTTGTGGGACAGGAAGGCAATCGTCGAAGGCCTGGAGTTGGTGGAGACGGCGCTGCGGTGCGGTCCCGTGGGGCCGTATCAATTGCAGGCCGCGATCGCGGCGTTGCATGCGCAGGCCGCCACGCCTGCGGAAACGGACTGGTTGCAGATCGCGGCGCTTTACCAAAGGCTGCTGGCGATGAATCCTTCGCCCGTGGTGGCGCTGAATCACGCGGCGGCAATCGCCATGAGCGGCGCTCTCGAGGATGGTCTCAGGCGGATCGACGAACTCGAACGCGCGGCATTGCTCGGCGACTATTACCTGCTGCACAGCGCCCGCGCCGATCTCTTGCGCCGGTTGGGGAGAATGGAGGTGGCCCTGGCGGAGTATCGCAAGGCCGCGGCGCTGACGAAGAATGCCATAGAATTGCGGTTCTTGGAGCGACGGATCGCGGAAGTCGGTGGAGCATGCGGTACATCTTGCTGATTTATTCGAAGGAAGTGCCTGAGCGGCGAAATTACGACGCGCACTGGCGGCTGATCGCCGAAGCCGAGCGCCGCGGTGTCTTCGTGGCGGCCGAGCCGCTGGAGGCGCCGTCCGGAGCCGCCACCGTGCATCTCGAGAACGGCCGGAGTTTTGTCAGCGACGGGCCGTTCGCGGAAACCAAAGAACAGCTCGCGGGATTCTACGTGCTCGATTGCCAGTCGCAGGAGGAAGCGTTGGAGTGGGCGGCGCGGGTTTTGGCGGCCTGCGGCGGAACGCAGAAGGTGGAAGTTCGCCGCATGCCGGGAATGGGAGCCCGGTCGAGCGCCTGAA
>Ga0335083_10012730_pt1 | contig 10052 bp, 10 predicted proteins | sample Lox_Sample_42_FD_206716 | JGI IMG/M metagenome (GOLD analysis project Ga0335083, IMG submission 206716) | Soil microbial communities from Loxahatchee National Wildlife Refuge, Florida, United States - Lox_Sample_4.2 | ecosystem: Environmental > Terrestrial > Soil > Wetlands | place: USA...
CGATCTCCGAGGTCCGTGCCGAGCGCGCGCTGCAGGCGCTGCGCGACCTCAGCGCCCCGAACGCTCTCGTGCGGCGCGCCGGCGTCGCCGTGACGGTCCCGGTCGACACGCTCGTCGTCGGCGATGTGCTGCTCGTCGAGGCCGGCACCGTCGTCGCGGCCGACGCCCGCGTCGTTGAGGCCGACGGTCTGGCCACCGACGAGTCCAGGCTGACGGGCGAGCCCGTGTCCGCCGCGAAGGGCCCGGAGCCGGTGGACGCCGACGCGCCTCTCGCCGAGCGGTCCTCGGTGCTCCACGCGGGCACCGTCGTGGTGGCCGGTGCCGGGGAGGGCGTCGTCGTCGCGGTCGGCGACGAGACTGAGATCGGGCGACTGGGCCGGCTCGTCGCACAGGCCAAGGAGCCGCCCACCCCGCTCCAGGACGCGATGGCCGAATTGGCGAAGGCCGCGCTGATCGTTGCGGTGACGGCGTGCGTGCTCGTGCCGCTCATCGGCGTCCTTCGGGGCCAGCCTCCGCGAGAGATGCTGCTCGATGGGTTCACGCTCGCGTTCGCGACGATCCCCGAGGAGCTGCCGATCCTGGTGACGGTGCTCGTCGCGCTGGGCGGCCTGCGGCTGCGCGCCGCGGAGGCCGTGGGCGCGATGACCGTCTTGCTCGCCGACAAGACCGGGACGCTGACCGAGAATCGGCTGCTGATCGAACGCACCGACGGCGAGCGCGAACGCGTGCTTGCTGTCGCAGCGGCTGCCCAGGGGGGCAGCGGCCGCGCAGGACCCGGTCGACCGCGCGCTGGTCGAGGCCGCTGGTCGAGGCCGCTGGTGAGCCCACGTGGAGCGAGCGCGTCGCCCGCTACCCGTTCGATCCGGTGCGCCGGCGCGAGAGCGCGGTGTGGCGCGTGCCCGCTGGCGCGTGGGTCGCCGTGAAGGGAGCGCCGGAGGCAGTCCTCGAGCAGTGCGCGGTGTCAGAGACGGAGCGGACTGCGGTGCTCGCGCGTGTCGCGCGGCTCGCCGACGACGGGCTGCGGGTCATCGCGGTCGCCGAGCGGCGTGTCGCCTGCGCCCCGTGCGACGCCGTCGACGCCGAGTCCAGGCTCGGCTTCGTCGGGCTTGCCGCCTTCCGCGATCCGTTGCGCGCGGGTGTCCCTGATGCCGTGGCTGAGCTCGCTCACGCTGGCGTGCGGACGATCGTCGTCAGCGGCGACCACCCCGAGGCTGTCGCCGCGGCCGCGCGCGAGGCCAGCGTTCGCACCTCCGCGATCCTCCGCGGCGGCGCGCCGCTCGACGCTCTCGACGACGACCAGCTCGCCGGGCAATTGCGCGGGGAGGCAGTGATCGCGCGCGCCACCCCCCAGGACAAGCTGCGCCTGGTCCGGATCCTCCAGGATCGCGGCGAGGCGGTCGCCGTCACAGGCGACGGCGTCAACGACGCGCCGGCCCTTGCCGCGGCGAATGTCGGGATCGCCATGGGCGCGCGCGGAACCGATCTCGCCCGCGAGGCGTCCGATCTGGTGCTTGTCGATGACGCTTACCCGACGATCGCTCGCGCGGTCGAGGGTGGTCGCGGGCTCGCGTCGCAGCTGCGGCGCGCGGTCGCCTTCTATCTGGGCGCGAAGATCGCGCTGGTCGTGGTCATCGCCGTGCCGCTGGTGCTTGGGCTGCCTGCTCCGTTTCATCCTGTGCACATCGTCATCCTGGAGCTGTTCATGGATGTCGGCGCGTCGGTGGCCTTAGTCTCCGAGCCCACGGCGCCGGCGACGATGGATCGTCGACCGCGCGATCCCGCCAGCCGGTTCCTCGACGGCGCGGGGCTGTCCGCGATCGGGCTCATCGCGGCGTCGCTCACCGTTTCGGTGCTCCCCGCGTTCCTCATCGTCCATGCACGGTAGGGCACCGACATGGCGATTGCGACCGCCGTTGCCGCGTGGCTCGTTGCGAACGTGGCGATCGCATGGTGCTTGCGCGCTCGCCCGGGTCTGCCGCTGAGGCGCAACATCGGATTCCCCGCGTGGGCGATCGCCGCGCTCATCGCCGCGTTCATCCTCTCGCTGACCCACGCCGGTTCGACGCTGGGCGTCGAGCCGCTCACGGCGAGTGCGCTGCGCATCACGGCCGGTGTCGCGGCGGTCGGTGTGGCGATCGCGGTCGCGGGGCGCGTCGCGCTGTCGCTGTCGCGGCGCCTGTGACGGCGTCGCCGCAGAGCGCTACGCCTGCTGACTCGGGGCGCTGGGCCGCCTCCGGCCCGTGCACGTAGGTCTCGATCGCTCGTGGGGATTTGAGCACGAACTTCTTGGCTATACCGTGATCGAACTCCTTGTAGCGGCACTGACTAGTAGACACATCCGGAAGTACGGGTTAGAACTGGGTTGAAGGAGTCGGGCGGGCGGCGGCGAAGTTATGTATCGCGATGCCACGCCCGGCCCGGCATCGGATTGAGCTCTCGGAGGAGGAGCGGCTGGAGTTGACGCGTCAGGCCCGGGCGGAGAAGTTGCCGTTTCAGGATGTGCAGCGCGCGCGGATCGTGCTGTATGCCGCTGATGGGTTGCATGACACCGAGATCGCGGCCGGGTTGGACACGACGGCGGGGATTGTGGGGGAGTGGCGAAACGGTTCTACGTTGATCGTCTTGAGGGGTTGAAGGACAAGCCGCGCGCGGGTCGCCCGCGTCGTTTTCCCCCCGGAGCAGGTCGCCGCGGTCAAGGCGGTCGCGTGCGAGTTGCCGGTGCGGTACGGGCTGCCGCTGGGCCGGTTCTCTCGCACTGAGCCGTACCGGCTGGTGATCGAGTTGGCGGTCACGGAGGCGTCCGCGTCGACGATCTGGCGCTGGCTGCACGAGGACGCGATCCGACCGTGGCAACAGCAGTGCTGGATCTACCAGCGCGACCCGGCGTTCGCCGAGAAGGCTGGTCGGGCGCTTGACCTCTACGCCCGGGTGTTCGAGGGCAAGCGGTTGCGCCCGGTCGAGTACGTGATCTCGGCCGATGAGAAGAGCCAGCTGCAAGCGCTCGGCCGCCGCCATGAAACCAGCGCGCCAGGGCCTGGCCGTCCGAGCCGCTATGAGTTCGAATACGAGCGCGGCGGGACGCTCGCGTATCTCGCTGCGTGGGACGTGCATCACGCCAACCTGTTTGACCGCATCGAGCCGAGCACCGGGATCGAGCCGTTCGGCCGCTTGGTGGAGGAGGTCATGAGCACCGAGCCGTACGCGTCCGCCAGGACCGTCTACTGGATCGTGGATAACGGCTCCTCGCACGCCGGCAAGGCTTCGATCAAACGGATGCAGAAGCGGTGGCCGACCGCCAGGTTGATTCACCTCCCGGTCCACGCCTCGTGGTTGAACCAGATCGAGCTGTACTTCTCGATCGTGCAACGCAAAGCACTGACCCCGAACGACCTCGCAACGCTCGACGCGCTCGCCGACCGACTGCTCGGGTTCGGCGAGCACTACCGGCAGATCGCGCGCCCGTTCGAATGGACCTTCACCCGCCAAGACCTCAACAACCTGATCGCCCGAATCGACCGGCACGAACCTCAGCTCGCGCTCGACGCCTAACGATCAGAACTTACGGACGCGTCCACTAGTCAACCTGGGACTAGACCGCGCGACACGCTGGCGATGGTCCGCGCTGGTGCCTCGACTCGCAGCTTCACGCCTCCTCCGCGCCGACGCTCGAACCAGGCCTCGCCACCGAGGTCGCGGGCTCGCTCCGCGATTCCGTTCAGCCCGAGGTGATCACCATTGGGCACCGAGGTGAAGAGTTCGTGCTGGAGCTGACGGTGGTTCCCTGAGCCGTCATCGGCGACGGCGAGCGACACCACCTGCGGCCGCCAACGCAGGGTGACCCACGCATGCTGCGCGTCCGCGTGACGGACCACGTTGAACAGCGCCTCGCGGGCGATTTGGACCAGCGCGTGCTGTGTACCGGCGGGCACCGGCTGGGTCTGCCCGTAGACGCGCAGCTTGACCTCAAGGCGGGTGCTGGCCTCGACGTCTTCGATCACCTCGCGCAGTGCCCGACCCAGCTCTGGTGGCGCATCGCTGACGCGTCCGAAGATCACCTCGCGGATCTCGTTCACGGCCGAGCGCGCCAGCCCTTGAGCGGCCAGCACCTGCTCTAGCACCACCGGCGGGGTCATCGGGTGCCGCCGGCACCATTCGAGGTTCATGCCGATCGTCAGGAGCTGCTGGGCAACGCTGTCGTGAAGCTCGCGCGCGACGCGGTTGCGCTCCTCTGAGAGGAGCTGGCGCCGCCCGGCCTGCTCTAGCCGTCTTAGCGTGCCCTGGAGCTCTGAGTCGCGCCGCTTGAGCTCCGCCGCCCGCCGCTCGTTCTCCTCAAACCTCCGGGCGTTGTGCAGGGCGACGCCGGCGTGGTTTGCCAGCGTGACCAGGATCGACACGTCACCCGGCGCCACCTCGATCCCGTTTGGCAAGCCCACCGCGAGTATCCCCGCCGGGTCGCCGTGGACCGACATCGGCGCCGTCACTAGGACGCCGGATAGGGTCCGGCACTCGAGCCCCTCGTCGTGTTCGGCGAGCACCGGTCGCTGGGCGGCGAGCGTCCGCTCGGTAAGTGCCGCGAGCATCCGCGGCGCCAACCCCCAGCGCTGGATGGCGCAGTCGCCGGCATGGACGAACACCCGAGCCATCCCGATACCGGCAGAGTCACCGGAGAACACCATCGCGGCCCAGCGTGCGTCGAAGAGGTGCGCGGCGGCCTCGACTACTGCGTCACACACCGTCACCGCTCTAGCCGGCGCCACGCAGAGCGCAGAGGAGATCCGCTCCAGCGTCTCGATCGCCTGCTCCCGCCGTGCGGATTTGTCGCGCCAAGCCGTGTGGAAGCTCGGCTTCGACGAACAGGCGCCAATCAGGCGCTCGAGCGCGAGCGGGTCGACGCCAGGGCGGCGCCGAGCAGGCGGCGACGCCGAGGTATCCCGGCGCTCAGTAGGCGGCGGCGCAGATCCGCCGGACATCGTCAGGCGTTGCCCCGCTTGGCGGCGCGCACTCGGGCCTGCCCACCGGGTGCGGACTCGTCGACCCCGGCGGACAGCGCTCCGCTCTGGCACCGGGCCAGTGCCTCCTCGCGTGACGCGACGGCCGCGGCGGCCTCCTGACCGGCGGCCGCGTCGAAGTAGCGCGCGCACGGACGGCGGCGAGCCGCTTCTGATGGCGGGCGAGGTCGGCATCGGACTCTTCGAGCTCGGTGTACGTGGTCCGGCCACGGCGGCGCTCGAGCTGGAGCTCCTTGCAGAACTGGCGCGCGCTCTCGACCACCTCGTGGTACTCGTCGGTCCGCTCCCCTTGGATCGCGTCGATCACCACTGCCTCCTGCTTCGAGTCCGCCAGGCGGATGCGAAGCAGCTCGCCGTGGCCGCCCTCTGCGCGTAGCCGGGTCACCGCCCTCGTCGCGGCACGCGTGGTCTTCGCCGTCGCCGGGACCCGGCACACGGACTGCTGCAGGTAGTGAGCCCCCAGGCCGCGCAGATTCCGCCACGCGTAGACACGGAGCGTCGAGGTCCCGCGGGGCGGGGTGGAGACGGTGATCAGCAACCAGTCGCGGGCCACAGGACGACCATGATCGTAGTCGTCTCCACGCTGTTCCTGTCACTACGTACTGTACGTTTCATGCGCAGAACAACCTATGTGTCATCGAGCACGGGTAGCGCATGACCCGAGAGCGCTCCCCGCACTGTTACTTCCATCATGTGCTACACGTTTCATGCCGCACACAACGCGTGTCCCGTCCGGCGACGGACTCGGTGTCTGAGCGAATTACCTGACCTATCAGGTCACTAACTGCCCGGTCGGACAGTGTGGGTTGACGCAGCACCTCGGCCGTGTTAAGAGTGCTCCGGTTGGCTGTACCGGGCAGGCCCGCCAACCGGTCTAATCAACTCCTCGAGGGAGGTTCTATGGGCTTTCTGCTTCTCGGTGTCGACAGCTTGATCGCTTGCTTCGCTGTCGGTGCGCTCGTTAGCCGACGGTCATGGTTGACGTACGCCACGCTGTTCGGGGTCTGCGACGCGGGCGGTTTCCTGCTCGGGACGTGGCTTCACTGGAGCATCCCGGACGGCACCGCCAACGTCATTGAGACGGCGGTCCTGGTCGGCTTGGGGCTGTACTGGCTCGGCATCGCGTTGTATGCGCAGCGGCTTGCCGAGACCCGGTGGGTTTGGGCTCTTCCGTTCGTGCTCAGCATCGACAACATCACCTACGGTCTGATCGACCACGCATGGTCTTCATCGGTGGCGGTCCAGGCCATTGAGCAGTTGATCTCCAGCTCGGTGCTCGCTCTGATCGGGCTCCTCGCGAGCGCTGCCGTGCTGCGGGCAATCCCGGGCTCGAAGCGGCGGAGCATTGTGTTCCCCGCCGCGTTCGCCGGGGCAGCGTTGCTCGTCGCCGCACCGGTCCTGCTCGCCGTCGGGTAACCGGGGGAACCTCTCCTGCCGAGATTCTGGTCAGCGGTCGCCCGGGCGCGAGTCCTCGCATGGGCACCGCTGGCCCGTCGGCGCCGGCGCGACTTGGCGCTGGTGCCCGCACGATCGTCGACCAGTCGTACTCGTCGAATCGCCGCGACCACCCGCACCGCTGGCCGGGCCTACCCATCCAAGCATCACTTCGCGTCGGTCAAACAGCGCAACGCCATCGTGCCGGCACGCTTCGATGGCCCGGGTGGAGGGGCGCGTGAGCTAGGAATGTCGATAACCCGAACGTGTCAGGCGGTGGTCGCCCGCGTAGTCATTGCCGTGCTGGCCGTCGCTATCCCGCTCGCGGTGCCCTTGCTTACGCATGAGGCGCTGGCGACGATCAGCGCGGACCACGCGGGCCCCCTGACCGCTCGCATCGTGCATCAGGACCGACGCCCCGCGGCCACATCACCCGCTCTGCCAACAAAGCCAGTGAAGATGAATGCTGCCGCCGGAATTTGGCTTCGGTGTCAGCCGTGTACCAGCAGCGCCGATGGTGAGGTCGCCGTCGGCGCGGCGAAACCGATTCTGCTCCGGGTAGGCTCCTGGCCGGAGCAGCCTCCGGCCGTTGCGTTCTCAGGCGTCGACCAAGGGAGGGAGTCTTCGCCACATAAGAGGATCCGGAGTTAGCGCAAGTCGACCGTTCGAGGACAGGAAGGCGGCCGTTTACGCGCGAAGCGCATAGCCACCAGACGCGTCTCACCTCGTGGGGTGCGCCGGGGGTAGTGGCGGCCGCCCGCCCGGACCCATGAAGGCGAAGACCTGGTCGGTGCCCGGAAGAAGCAGGAGGCCATCGCCGACCGACGGCGTCGGGAAGTGGTTGGCATACCCGCCGAAGGGGATCGAGACGACCTCCTTACCGTTGGCCGGGTTCAGGCCGTGGACCGCGTTGTCGCCTCCAATCGTCCAGACCAATCCATCCGCAATGATCGGTGCGCCAGCGGCGCCGTCGTTATCAGTCCACAGCCGTTTCAGGTACGGCGCCTTCGCCAGAACCTTGATCGCCGTCACGCCATCCGGGCAAGGTACGTACACGACCGAGCCGTTCACTGCGTGTCCACCGTCGGGGTCGCCACTGCACACCGACAGCGACGCGACCTCGCCCTCCTCGCCGCCGAGATGTCCCTGACGCAACAGATACCCGATGTCCCTCTTGCCAACCTGGAACACAAAGCCATCCACCAGCGCAGGGTCCCCGGTCCCCAGGTCAAGATCGTCCCCGCTGAGCGTCTGCCAGTCCTTGGGGTAGAAGATCGACTCGAGATGCATGGTCGGCGATAGCTCAAGCACCGCGTCGCTGTCGTCATATCGCTGGCCCGCGCCCAGGTTGTAGCCGTCGGCGCTCGCCACGTAGACGTTCCCGTGAGGGTCAACGACCGGAGAGCTGCCGCCCATCCACACCGCCCCCCGATCCTTGCCGCCACCGATCTGGAGGTAGTTCAGGCCTCCTCCCGTCTCCGGCATCGAGACGACATAGCCATGGGCAGGACCGTTGGGGCCGGGACAGTCGCCTGAGTTCTGACCGTAAGCGATGACCACAAAACCGTGGTCGAGCGCCAGCCCCGGCCGCTGCAGCTGCGCGAGCTGGTCCTCGCCCGCGTTCGGCATCGCCCGCTCGTCCAGCTCGACCTTACCGGTGAACAGATCGAGCCCGAATAGACGATGCGACGCTTCCACCCCACCAGACGCAGACGGGCCGCGTATCAGGGTGTCTGCGTCGACGAAGATCTCGTGGCGCTTGGAGTCGATCACAGGCGTGCCCGTAATGCCGACCTCGGGCGAGATATCGCCGCAAGGCAGGTCACCAGATGGCACCGGCCTCGCCAGATGGCGTGACCACAGGATCCGCCCGCTGCGCGCGGCCAACGCGTAGACAGTGTCGTTCTCGGTCGCCGCGACGACGCGGCCGTCGGCGACGAGCGGCTCGCCATACAGCTGCCCGTCCAGGACCGGCGAGGTCCAGGCTTGCCGCGAAGGCCGCAGCTTGGTGTGCGCCGCCTGGACCCCGGTCGCCTCAGCATTCCCGTGGTAGGTGGTCCAGTCAGAGCCGAAATCGGAGGCCCGCGCCACGGGTCTCGATCTCGCCGCCCCGGCGGTCGCGCTTCCAGCCGTTGACGCCGCCGAGCGGGTCACGGAAGAACCACCACATCCGTAGCCGCAGAGCGACGCAGCCGTCACGGCCGCCCCGACAGCGAGGGGTACACTCAGGCGCCTCCCGGCTCCAGTCCCTACCGCGGCGAGCCGAGTCGCTCTTCTCACCGCGCAACCCGAGCAGCTGCCACCGTTCGCTGAGTATACCCGGCGCAGCTTCCGTCCCCACGGAACAAGGGCACTCTCGGCGACCGCTTGGACCGACCACGCTCGAGACATCCACCTTCGGGACAACCGAACGACGCACCCGACTCGGCTGGCGCGCCGACCGCTCAGCGGCGAGAGGAGGCCCCGGTGCTTGCTCGATCCCCGCAAGCACGAGAGGGCGCGCTCGCTGAATGCAGTCGTGAGCGCGCCAGCATCGGCGTGACTGCAAAGCCACGCCAGCAGACGTCTCGCCCGGCGGGGCGGACTGCTGGTTCGCCCCGGCTGAGGGGTAGTCATGCAGCTTGAGGCCGGCGGCACCCGCCGCGCTATCGCTTATCTGAGCTCGGACCTCGGTGTCAAGGCCGTGCTGTTTGTGCGTGCTTGTGGTGGGGGTTGTGTGTTGTGTGAGGGTGTCGCCCGCCGGTCATGGATGATCCGGCGGAAGCTTGGCGGGATGAGGGTCGGGGTGTTGGCTCCGTGGACGCCCTGCCTTATCTGGGCCCGCGGCTGCGCGTGGTGGCGGCCGGTGACTTGATGGTTGATCGGTCGTTCCGTTGGAGCGACTGCGGCCGCTCTGTCTTTGATGGGCCGCCACGCTGGGCGTGGGTGCCTCGATAGCTGCGGGAGCTGGCCGCACGCTGTGAGCGCATCGGTGATGGGTGGGCTTGGTCGGAGCGTTGGTCGGGAGGGTCGAGCGCGGCGGGGCCGAGCGCCCGGAGGAGGTGGTATGAGCGCCGCGCGAGTTTGCGGGCGATCGTCAGACACGCGCGGGTGTGCGAGAGTCCGCGGTTCTTGAGCGCGTGATAGTCGCGGTAGTCGGGGCTTCCCTTATGGGAGGCGCTCTGCGCGGCCTCGAATAAGGCCCAGCGCAACGGCGCCGATCCTTGCCGGGTGAGCTTGCCGAGCTGGGCGTGGCGGTCGGAGCGGTGCACGCCGATATCGATGCCGGCCAGCCGCACAGCTTGGCGCGAAGCGTGCAATCTTGTGACGTCCCCAAGCTCGCAGAGAGTGACGAGCGCTGAGATCTCGCCCATTCCGTACTGGGTCATGAGCGCCTGGCAGCCGGCCTGGTGGCGCGCGAGCGCGCGCAGGTCCCGCTCGAGCTCGGCGAGCTGAGCGTCGAGCAGGTCGATGATCTCAAGCGCGAGCGTGATCCGCTCCTGCGCGTCGACGGGCAGCTCAAGAGCAGCGAGGAACCGCCGGCCGGCCAATGTCCGCAACTCATCCGGGGCGCCAGCGATCCCGTGGTGGTACAGGGTCGCGCGGATCCGCTGGGTCCAGCTGGTCCGC
>Ga0335083_10012731_pt1 | contig 10050 bp, 8 predicted proteins | sample Lox_Sample_42_FD_206716 | JGI IMG/M metagenome (GOLD analysis project Ga0335083, IMG submission 206716) | Soil microbial communities from Loxahatchee National Wildlife Refuge, Florida, United States - Lox_Sample_4.2 | ecosystem: Environmental > Terrestrial > Soil > Wetlands | place: USA: Florida...
CGACGAGCGCATTGACGCGGCCCTGGGCGCCCTGTACGACTCCGACGGGACGGCCGGTCGTACCGGCCGCCCGCCGCGGCAGGCCGGGTTCGCCGCGTCCGCCCCGCGCGTGGCCCGCTGGCTCGGCGACATTCGCGCGTTCTTCCCGGTCAGCGTGGTCCAGGTCATGCAGAAAGACGCCATCGAGCGGCTGGGCCTGACCCGGCTGCTGCTCGAGCCCGAGATGCTGGAAGCGGTCGAGCCGGACGTGCACCTGGTCGGCACGCTGCTGTCGCTGAGCCGGGTGATGCCGGAGCGAGCCAGGGAATCAGCCCGCGCCGTGGTCCGCACGGTGACCAGGGACATCGAACGACGGCTGAGCCAGCGGACCCGCTCGGCGGTGACCGGTGCGCTGAACCGGGCCAGCCGGACCAGCAGGCCACGGCGGCCCGCCGAGATCGACTGGGACAGGACGATCCGCGCCAACCTGCGGAACTACCTGCCCGAGCAGCGGACCATCGTGCCCGAACGGCTGATCGGGTACGCCAGGAAGCAGCAGGCGGTGGCCCGCGACGTCGTCCTCTGCCTGGACCAGAGCGGCTCGATGGCGTCCTCGGTGGTGTACGCCGGGGTGTTCGGCGCGGTACTGGCCTCGATCCGGTCGCTGCGCACCTCGGTGGTGGCCTTCGACACGTCGGTCGCGGACCTGACCGGCCAGCTCAGCGACCCGGTCGACGTGCTGTTCGGCACCCAGCTCGGCGGCGGCACCGACATCAACCAGGCCGTCGCCTACTGCCAGCAGCTGATCACCCGCCCGGCCAGCACGATCTTCATCCTGATCAGCGACCTGTACGAGGGCGGCGACCGGAACCAGATGCTGCGCCGGATCGCGGACATGACCACCGCGGGCACGCAGGTGATCGCCCTGCTCGCGCTGTCCGATGACGGCGCGCCCGGCTACGACCGCGACAACGCCGCCGCCCTGGCCGGACTCGGCGTGACCGCGTTCGCCTGCACCCCAGACGCCTTCGGTGACCTGATGGCCGCCGCCATCGAGCGCCGCGACATCACCCAGTGGGCGCAGCAGCACCAGGCCGCCAGGGCCTGGGCCTGATGTCAGTCCTCGCGGGCGGGTACGTGGTCGTAATCGGGGAGAACGCGATCACGCTGGTGCAGGGCCAGACCCCGGGCGTACCGGCGCGCCACGTCCGGCATGAGAGCCCTCTCGCCTCCCACGCCGAAGACCGTGCCCGCGTAGTCCAGCGGGCCCATGATGGCACGGATACGGTCCCAGTCCTGCGGCGGTACGAGTTCCGCGGGCTGCCCGCCGGCGAACCAGCCCATCGGCACCGCCACCCCGGACGGGACCACGGTATTGACGTAGACCACCGCGTGGAACTCCACCTCGGCACCGGTTTCGATGCGGGCGCCGTTGAACACCACGGCACCGGTCGCGATCCGGGTATTTCCCTCGATCACGCATCCGGTCAGGTGGGCTTGCGGGCCGATCACCACCTGGTCGCCGATGCGCATGTCCTGGTTCGGCACGCCCCGGATGACGGCGTTCTCCATGATCACGCAGTTCGCCCCGACCTCCACCGGGCCACCCTCGGCGGTGATCACGGCGCCGAAGAGCACCCGGCTGTGCGGGCCGACGGTGACATCGCCAGCTAGCACCGCCGTCGGCGCGATGTAGGCCGATTCCGCCACCTGAGGGCCCTTCAGCCGGTGCTCCACGAACACCGCACCGCGCCCCACCACCCGAGGCGGCACCGAGTATTCATCCGCGCCCATTCTCCACACCGGGTATTCGTCCGCACTCATGTCCATCACCCCGCGTCGCGTGCCGAGGGAGATATCGTATCCCGGCGGGCGAGCAGGCGGCGGCGGGCGCGGTGGGGAACGTCGGCCTGGTCGATGACGGTGAAGCCGTCGGGCAGAAGCGAGGCGGGCTCGCCTGGGCCGACGCAGAACTCGGGCGGGAGGCCGGGATGCCTCCGAAGCGCCTCGGCGGTGAGGGCTTCCCAGGCCAGCAGGCCGCCGTCTGCCACGGCGGCGGCCGCCGCGCGGAAGACGGCCACGTCCCAGAAGCCGATACCGAGGACCAGCGTGTACGACCGCGGCTCCGGCGCCCAACTCGACAGGTCCGCGTGCACCAGCGTGATCAGCCGGGCCAGACCACGCCGCCTGGCCTCCTCGCCGAGCAGGCCGAGCGCCACCTCCGAGACGTCCACCGCGGTCACCGGATGCCCTTGCGCCGCGGCCAGCAGCACCGCGCCCGAGGGGCCGCAGGCCAGGTCGGCCACTGGCCCGGCGGGCGGGGCCAGCGCGAGCGCCCGCGCGGCCAGCGGCTGAGGCGTGAAGGAGGGCGCGGGCCCGGCCGCCCATTTCGCGTTCCACCTGACCCGGTCGGCGTGATCACCGGGAACCGGCCCGGTGCCCTCGGCAGACATGAACGTGGATACTACGGGATATGCCCACTGGATACTTACGGCACTGAGTACCGCGCGAGGGAGACCGATGGCAAGCACACGCGAGTGGTTCGAGACGGTCGAGGAGGCGCGCAGGAGGGCTAGGCGGCGCCTGCCGAGATCGGTGTACATGGCGCTGGTGGCCGGGGCCGAGAAGGGCGTCACGATGCAGGACAACCTGGCGGCGCTCAGCGAGCTGCGGTTCGCCCCGCCGCGCATCGCCAACCTCCCGGCCGGCCGGGACCTGGCCACGTCGGTGCTCGGCCAGGAAATAGCGCTGCCGGTGATCGCATCCCCGACCGGCGTGCAGGCGGTGCACCCCGAGGGTGAGGCGGGCGTGGCCAGGGGCACGGCCGAGGCCGGGACCGCGATGGGCCTGAGCTCGTTCGGCAGCATGCCGGTGGAAGCCGTGGCGCAGGCCAACCCGAAACTGTTCTTCCAGATCTACTGGTCCGGCACCAGGGATCAGATAACGCAGCGGATAGAGCGCGCCCGGCAAGCCGGGGCCAAGGGCCTGATCGTCACCCTGGACTGGTCGTTCGCCAACGGCCGGGACTGGGGCAGCCCGGCGATACCAGAGAAGATCGACCTGAGGACGCTGATCCGCCTCGCCCCGGAGGGCATCGTGCGGCCCGCTTATGTCCGCGAGTGGCTCCGGCACGGCGGCCTGCCCGATCTTACCGTGCCGAACATGGCCGCCCCGGGTGAGCCGGCGCCCACGTTCTTCGGGGTGTACGGCGAGTGGATGCAGACCCCATCGCCGACCTGGGACGACATCGCCTGGCTGCGCGAGCAGTGGGGCGGCCCGTTCATGGTCAAGGGCGTCATGCGGCCCGACGACGCCCGGCATGCCGTCGACATCGGGGCCACCGCGATCTCAGTGTCCAACCACGGCGGCAACAACCTGGACGGCACCCCGGCGTCCATCCGGGCGCTGCCCGGCGTCGCCGACGCCGTGGGCGGGCAGATCGAGGTCCTGCTCGACGGCGGGATCCGGCGCGGCAGCGACGTGGTCAAGGCGCTCGCGCTGGGCGCGCGGGCGGTCATGATCGGCCGGGCCTACCTGTGGGGGCTGGCCGCCAACGGCTCGGCGGGCGTCAAGAACGTCTTCGACGTGCTCCGCGGCGGCATCGACTCGACGCTGCTCGCCCTCGGCCGATCCTCCGTCCACGAGCTGTCACCCGACGACATCATCGTGCCCGCCGACTTCAGCCTGGGCCTGCATAAATGACGGCGCATCAATGACGGTCGCGCCCGCGCAGCACGGGCAGTAGGGGCCGAACGGTCCGGCGCTCGACGCACCCCTGCCACACCCCCAGACTGTATCCGGCGTCGTCGAGCAGCCGGGCGGCCACGTACCGCGCCGGGTCGAGCGGGGGCCTGCGGTCCAGCCAGTCCAGCAGCGGCGGCGCCAGCACCAGCGCGGCCAGCGGCAGCCGCAGCCGCCGCACCGCGATCGCGGCCGGCAGCGCCACCGGCCACCAGGTCCGGCAGATCGCGCTGCCCAGCGGGCGCGCCGCGGCGAGCGTCCCGCCGCCCGCCTGGCGGACGGCCAGCCGCCACGCGGCCGATCCGGCCGGGCGGGGCCAGGCCTCGCCGGTGACCCGCGCGAGCCGCCGGGCGAGCAGGGCGGTGCCAGTACCGGTGACCACGGCGCCGGCCTCCGGATGGCCGAGCGCCGCCGCCAGCCACGCCGCCGCGGTCCACACCGACACGTAGAGCGGGCGCACCGCGCCCGGATGCCGCAGTTCGAGCGTGGCCGCGGACGTCCCGTAGTCCTTCCGCCGGCCGAACCACTCGCGCAGCCGCACCCGGTGCTGGTGCCCCATCGCGGCGGCCGGCTCGTAGCGCACCCGCCAGCCGGACGCCGCCAGCCGCCAGACGAAGTCGACGTCCTCACCCACCTGCATATCCTCGGCGAAACCGGTCCCCGCGGCCTCCCTGCGGACCACCAGGGCGGCGCCGGGAACGTACGGCACCCGGGATCCCGGCCGGACGATGCTGGCCCGGTGCCCCATGTCCAGGGTGGAGCTCGCCCCCTCGTACCGCGCCAGCCAGGTGCGCCCGGCTTCGTGCGGCACGATGCGCGGGGCGACCGCGACCAGCGCGGGATCGGCGAAATGCGGAAGCAGCGCGTCCAGCCAGCCAGGCCCGGGCACGCAGTCCGAGTCGAGGAACGCCACCAGCGGCGTCTGCGCGGCGGCCAGGCCGGTGTTCCTGGCCGCGGCTGGCCCTCCGTTGACCGGCCGGCGCAGCACGCTGGCCCCGGCCGCGGCCGCCACGCTCTGGATCGCCGCCGGGTCCCGTGAGCCGTCGTCCACCACGATCACCCGCGGCCCGCCGATCAGGCCGCCCGTCCGGCCGCCCATCGGGCCGCCCGTCAACCCGGCCAGGCACCGGGCCAGCTCGGCGTGCCGGTCACGAACCGGGACGACCACCGTCACCGCTAGCATCTCCGCCGGGCCCTGCTCCGGTAGCGCCTGCTCGGGAAGCGGATGCGCGATGCCTGTGTCGAGCAGGCGGCGGGCCAGCGCACGGGCCTTCGGATCACCGGGCACCGGCGCGCCCGCCCACCAGTCGGCCACATGCCGCGCCCCGGCCGGACTGAGCCGCAGCACCCGGATGGGGTAACCGCCCGTGATCACCGTCCCGTCCGCCAGCGTGCGCGTCCCCGGATCGGGCCGCAGCCGGAATCCCGCCGGCACCAGCTCATCGCCCGGCCCCCGCCCGGCCAGGAGTACCGCGGCGGCCGACTTCTGCTGGCTGGTTCCCCTCGGCACTCGCCAAGACTATTACGAGTAGCGGTGCCTGATCCGGCTAGCGCGGCAGCGGTTCCGTCACGGCGGGAAAGCTTGCGCTATCGGTGGCGCGCGGAATTGCCTGCCTGAGCTGCCTGAGTTGCGCTCGTGCGCTGTCACGTCGCATGCGCACGTAGTGCAGGATGCCCTCGATCTTCGCTTTTCCATGTCGCACCTCGTTCTGCAGGCACCCATTCTGATATACCTCGTGGTTGCTGAACTTCCGGCCGGTGAACGGCCGTCCGTCGGGAGTATCGGATTCGAGATAAGCCGCCTGGCGGACCCGATCCCACAGGCCGCCGTCAGACTCCTCGCCGATCTGCGAGGCAATCTTCCTGGGGCTGAACATGGTATCGAGCACATATTCCATGTGATCGGCATAGTACTGCAGGTAGTCGCGATTACTCAGCAGGTTCTGCACCAGCGGGATCCTGGAGGACCTCCGGTTCTTCCAGTAAGGGATAGTGCTGCTCGGCCAGTCAAGAATATTAGCATATTGCCAGCGCACGCCGAAGTAATCGATACCCAGGCAATTGTCGTAGTCCCACGGGATGAATGTGAAGTAAGGTGCCGCGATGAAATCATTTTCCGTGCCCGCGCGTCCCGAATTATACAGGAAGTAGTTAGAGGGGGTGGCAAAATAGGTATCCCAGCCGCCCAGCAGGATATTGACGCTTGCCCACCTTAGGAATGCTCGGGTATTCATGACTTGATCCATCGACTCGCGGTAGGCGTCAGTGTCGAATCGCCCCGGTCCGCCAGGCAGCCCGATCCCGTTGACCGCCCTGATCAGGCAGGCGAGATCATCGTAGGAATTTTTCTCGGGATCGTTCTTGTTGGTCTGCAGCCGGTATGTGTGACGCTCAGCTCCGGGAATGAAATACTGGGATCCGGTATCATCGCCCCCTGTCCCGGTCCTGTATTCGAGAGTCGCGCACCCGATGTCGCCGCAGCGCGCCTTGTAGAGATTGCCCTGGTGATTCTTCCCGAAGCGGTCCTTCAGGAACCTCTTGTCGACGTGCTCGATGACCAGGAAGAGACCGCGATAGGCGGCATCAAAGGCCAGCTTGGCGTAGGTGTGACGTGGCGACGGCACGCCGACTTGCCCGAAGAGGCGCCAGGCCAGCGCCTCGCGCATCTGAGAAGGATCGTTATACATTGCCGTGAGCTTGATACTGGCCATGCCGTTCAGGCGATCGACGCCGCCTCCCGGCGTCTGCGGGTCGACTCGCCATGACGGCTTCGGGGCCCGTCGCGCCCGGTTCCCGCAGTTGCGGAGCGAGAACTCAGAGGTGCTGAAGAGGACGCCCTCGCCGCCGGGCGGGGGAATGCACCCGGGGTCCTCCGGATCGGTGTGCCACAACTCGAGCAGGTAGTTACCGGCCGACGTGAGCGGGCGTTCGGGTATCCGGCGCGGGATCTGAGGGCCAGTGACGCGGACCAGGTACATCTCAGCGTCAAAGAACTCGTCCTTCCCCTGCGCGGCCCGGACATAATCCTCGATCGCCCGGCCTGCGGCCGTCGGCTGCCCGTGCTCATCACGCAGCGCCAGTTCCCCGGCAGGGGGAGCGACACCGGCATCCTTCCAGAGCAACTCGAAGAGCGCCAAGTGCTCGGCCGTCGTCCGGAGCGAGACATCACGGCGGCCCGATGCTTCATTGACCCTGCTCGCCAGCTCCCTGCCGTGTCCGGGTGGAAGCTGAGTCAGTATCATCGCGCGGCCCTTGAACAGCTTGAGGAACCGGTCCCGGTCCATGGTCATCTCGTGCATGACAGTCTCCTCTGACCTGGGCCGGTGCCCATCGTCATCTCGGATCCCGGGCACAATAGCGAGTGGTCTGCTAGCTGGCATATCAGTCAATTCAGGTTTCCACAATCGGGTCGGCGGCCGTCTCCACCTTGCACGAGAGGCGCCAGCTGACGCCTTCGCCACCCGCGGCCGCGGCAGGCGGGTGGACGGGAATCGTCAACGTGATGGGGCGTGTACAGCCAGCCGAGAGGCAAGTAACAAAAGTGCCGGATCGGAAGTTATGGACGTTTTGACACCTTTTCTCCGTATACCGGGTCGGCAAATGGATCAGGGCCCGGCTGATCATGCTCGACTAGTGGGGCGGGCAGGATTATGCTTTCGTCCATGAAATTGCTGCCCGTCGGCGATGGCCGTACGTACATCGACTTGGGCAAGGTCACTGCCAAGGTCCACGTGCCTGGAGCAAAGTACTATAAATCAAAAGACGAAATCTGGGTTCGCAAAGATTCGCGTCGTCCTGCGGGTCAGGTTATATCAGAGCAGGAAGCCTTCATGGCATTCATGAACGCGGGCCGATTCAGGGAAGCCGGGAAGAATTTCCCGAAACTTTTTGGCGCCAAGGTCGCGGTCGAAATTGAACGGTCCGTGACACCGTCACCACCGAAGAAATGGCCGATATTTCGATTTGCCGCCGGAGCAGCGCTGCTTATCCTGGTCGGCGTCTATATTGGCCTCATCGTGACGGGAACGATTTCAGCAAGCCGCCAGATCAGCGTAGCAAACCTGGTTGTCATTGTCGTTGCGCTGATAATAGTCGCCATCCTGATACGACCGCAGGTGCTGAGTAATGTTCAGGAATTCGGATTCGGCGGCCTGAGCGTTAAATTGCAAGGCCAGATCAAGGAGCTCAAGGAGACCCAAGAAGATCATACCGAGAATCTTAATGATATACAACTCATACTGGCATCGCTCGTGACAGCGTCCGAGAGGAAGCATCTGAATAAGCTGACGGATCACACTGCTACCAACTATAGGTATAGTGATACGCTGCTGAGGGAGTTGCGCCGTCTCCGCGACATAGGCCTCATCGAACAAAAGATGGATCCACAAGGGAACAAGGACAGGATCGGCAAGTTGCGGCGCGTGCCGCAGCCATTCGATCTGGGTTCTTACCTATACATAACACCACGAGGAAAAGAATACATCAAGCGTATAAATGAAGCGGAAGCTTCAGCAGGCAGCCCGGCTCGCCCGGACGGCGCGAATGGTTAAGCCGGCGGGAACGTGTCATCTCGCTGACGGCCATCTCTTGTCTGCACGGACGTGAGGGCGTGGCCCGGGCCGCGAACAGCGAGGCGATAATAACTCATGGCTGTGTTGCCGGCGGCCTATACGCGTGACGTTGCCCGGGTCGTCTGCAAAGACGAGGCGGCGCTGCGTCCCGGAGTTGATCAGCTGTGCCAGCTGCTCGGCGTAAAGACCCGCAGCTTGTCGCGGTTCGCACGCGGTTCGCGGCCGGTATACGCGGCCGGTGATCTGGTTCTCAAGCTGTTTCCCCCGACGTCCCTGACGAAATGCAGGCTCGAAACAGACGTCCTGGGCGCCGTCCAGGGGAAGCTGCCCACCCCGACACCGCTGGTGCACGCCGCCGGGGAACACGATGGCTGGGGATATGTCCTGATGAGCCGCCTGCCCGGCGTGCGGCTCGATCTCGCGTGGAACCAGATCCCTAATAGGGAGCGGTATCATCTCGCGGATCACCTCGGCGAGACGATCGCGGCGATGCACCAGGTGTCCCCGCCCCGGGTTGAGAACTGGTGGCCCGACGATTGGACGGCCTTCGTCGCGGCTCGGCGGAAGAGCTACGCCGCGCGACATCGCGAATTGTGCCTGCCGGCGGTGTGGGCGGACCAGCTTCCCGGTTTCCTCGATGATGTCGCGCTCACATCTGGCCCGCCGGTGCTGCTGCATACCGAGATCAGGCGTCCTCACCTGCTGGCTATCGAGGCTCACGGCGAGGCGTGGCGGCTCTCCGGCCTGGTCGACTTTGACAACGCCATCCGCGGCACACGCGAATACGAGTTCGTCGCGGTCGGAATCCACATGTCCAGGGGGGACAGCCGGTTCCTGCGCCGAGTGCTGACCGCCTACGGCTACACCCGCGGCCAACTCGACCGCGACTTCCGCCAGCGCCTGCTCGCCTGGGCCATCCTGCACAGGCACAGCAACCTCACCACCTGGCTGCGGCGGCTGCCAGGACCAGGCCGCCCGACACTCGCCTCGGTCGCTGACCGCTGGTTCACCACGGAGTAGGGACGCCACCCCTCCGCCCGGAGAACAGCGCCAATGCCGACCCGGTCCTGACGCTAGTGTTCCTGCGCTCCGGGTGTGCTGCCGTGACTGGTGACACGTGCCCGCCACCCGGCGATAAGGCGTAGATGTCCCAGCCATGTCGTACCAGCCGACGTGGATGTGGCATCCACGTCGTAAGCCCGCGCTAGCAGGCGGTGGCACAAGGGCGTAAGGGCCGGTCCGTTCGGTGCCAATGTACGGGACCCGGGCCGGCCCTGGGGGGAAAGCGACGGGCCCGCCGGCACCGGGGAAAGAGCGCTAGGTTGTGGCAGTCGCTAGTTTGCTGGTCACGGCGGGCCATCGGCGCCTGCCGACACGGAGGATGATGATGACCGAGACGATATCGCCCGCCGAGAGCCAGGCCGCCGAGCTGCCCAAGCCGCCCCGGCTCGCGCGCCCGGAAACTGACGCCATCGCGCTCGGCGCCAACGAGGATGCCACGGCGCACGTCAGGGAGCACGTCCTGAAGATCAGGCAGAACCCGCAGGCCCACATCCAGGACTGCGTGGACCAGATCCTGGCCGGGGTCGGTCCCGGGTCCGCCGCCAGCTGAGGAGCGGGAGCGATGGACAGGTCAAGGCTCGAGGCGTTCAGCGACGGCGTCTTCGCCGTCGCGATCACGCTGCTCGCGCTCGATCTCACCGTCGCCGGGCCCACCGGGCACGGTTCCCTGACCGATCAGCTGCACGAGAAGTGGCCG
>Ga0335083_10012732_pt1 | contig 10049 bp, 9 predicted proteins | sample Lox_Sample_42_FD_206716 | JGI IMG/M metagenome (GOLD analysis project Ga0335083, IMG submission 206716) | Soil microbial communities from Loxahatchee National Wildlife Refuge, Florida, United States - Lox_Sample_4.2 | ecosystem: Environmental > Terrestrial > Soil > Wetlands | place: USA: Florida...
CACGCCGTGCGGCGACTTCAGCGCGATTTGCCGGCCGCCACCGCGACCCCGCCGGGGGCTTCTGGTGGGCGCCCGGTCTCGCGGGGGTGGAGCGGGATCGACACGCTGGACGGGCTGATGCTGGCGATCTCGATCCCCGCGGGTACCCGGGTCAGGACCCGATAGCTCCGGGTTCCCGCCGTCGAGCCCGAAACGTCCACGTAGGCCTCGACGGCCCCGGGCGGCAACAGCTCCAGCTCTTCGCGCGAGCTCTGCAGCTCGACGACCACGCTGGTGGTCCAGGGAGCGTCCATGGCCAGTCCGGCGCGGATTCCCCGGATCTCGAGGGGGACGGCCCGCGCAATCACCTGGGTGCGATCGAGCGCCAGCACCCCCCAGGCAAGCAGCACCGCCACGAAGATGGCCGCGTAGGGAACCGCGCCCAACAGTCGCCGCCTCAGCTTCACCCGGCGAACGCGGCCTCCGCCCGACCCCGGGCTCCCCAGCTGCCGCAGCTTCTCGCGCAGCTTGACCGGATCGGGCATCCGCTCCAGCGCGTCGTCGTGGCCCAGGTAGACGGCCCCCGTCTCCTCGCTGACGCAGATCACCAGCGCGTCGCTGGCCTGCGCCAGCCCCAGAGCCGCCCGGTGGCGCGTCCCGTGGGCCGCCGGGACGTTGCCGGTCGCCAGCGGAAGCACCACGCCGGCCCGAGACAGGCGATCCTCGCGCACCACCACCGCTCCGTCGTGCAGCGGTGCGGCCGAGGTGAAGATCGCTTCCACCAGGGGGGCAGAGAGGCGCCCGTCGACCTCGGTCCCCGCCGTCACCAGGTCGCCCAGCGGGTCGCGGCGCGGCAGCACGATGAGAGCGCCTTTTCCGCGGCCGGCGATCGCGAAGGCCGCCTCGGCGACGGCCGCGAAGGTCCCGCCGGCCAGATCCTCGTTCCGCCGCCGCCAGAGCCAGTTGAAGGGGCTCACCCCACTCAGCGCGCGGCGGATCTCGTGCTGAAACGCCACCACCACGACCAGAGTGGCCACGGCGCCCCCCGCCGACAGCAGGTACGACGTCAGGATCAAGCCGATCCGGTTGGCGACCCAGGAAGCGGCCAGCAACGTCAGCAGCCCCAGCGTCACCTGGACGGCGCGCGTCCGTTTGAGCCAGCCATAGGCCGACGAGAACAGCAGGGTGATCAGCGCGATGTCGACCGCGTCCTGCCAGCGGAGGCTGTGGATCAGCGCGGGAGACAGCAGGTGTGACACTGCTCAGTCAATATGCCACGCCGGCCCGCGATCTCCGTCGCCCCGGCGAGTCCTCGGATCGCGACCTCCAGGGCATCTCGATGGTTCTGCCCTGATGGCTGATTCGAGACGGTTCATTACGAAAATGAAAGGTCCGGGCAAGGTGCGCGCAATTCGACGCGCGCAATCTCCATACGTCGCCAACTGCCGAGGAGATCCCGATGTCCCAGACTCAACCGCAAACCGGGCCCGCCCGGACCGACCTGGCCGCCGCTTCTTCTGACACGCTGTTCGCGCGGGCCGCGCGCCGGCCGGAGGCGGGACCGCCACCCAGGCTGGAGGCGCTCGAGCGGGCGATCCACGAGCACGGCCACTGGGTCGACTCGCTGCGCCGCGAGGTCGCCACCGTCATCGTCGGCCAGACCGGGCTCACCGAACGACTGCTCGTGGCCCTGCTCACCGGCGGGCACGTCCTGCTGGAGGGGGTGCCCGGGCTGGCCAAGACGCTCTCGCTGAAGACGCTGACCGGCGCGATCGCCGGCTCGTTCCAGCGCATCCAGTTCACGCCGGACATGCTGCCGGCCGACGTGGTCGGCACGCTCATCTACGATCCGCAGCGGGGCACCTTCGAGACCAAGAAGGGCCCGGTCTTCGCCAACATGATCCTGGCCGACGAGATCAACCGCGCGCCGGCCAAGGTGCAGAGCGCGCTGCTGGAGGCGATGCAGGAACGTCAGGTGACGCTGGGAGACCAGACCCACCGGCTGCCGACGCCGTTCCTGGTCATGGCCACTCAGAATCCCATCGAGCAGGAGGGGACTTACCCGCTGCCGGAGGCGCAGGTCGACCGCTTCTTGCTCAAGGTCAACGTCGGCTACCCGAACCCCGACGAGGAGCTGGCCATCCTGGACGCGATGTCGACCAGCGCCCCGCGTCTGGACGTTCGGCCGGTCGCCTCGCTCGCCGAGATCCTGGCGGCCCGCGAGCTGGTCGACGGCGTCTACGTCGACGAGAAGATCAAGCGCTACATCGTCAGCCTGGTGGTCGCCACCCGCGATCCGCGGGCGCTGGGGCTGTCGCTGGACGGCCTCATCCGCTACGGCGCCTCACCGCGCGCGACCATCGGGATCACGCTGGCCGCCAAGGCCTGGGCCTTCCTGCACGGCCGCGGCTACGTCACCCCGCAGGACGTGAAGATGATGGCCCCGGACGTCCTGCGGCACCGGGTGGCGCTGACCTACGAAGCCGAGGCCGAGCGGGTCACCTCCGACGGCGTCGTCGCCTCCATCCTCGATCGCGTCGCCATCCCATGACCTCGCCGGCGTCACAACCACGGCTCGGGGCGGCGTCGCCGGTCGAGCCCGTCGATCCAGAGCGGATCCGCCGGATCATGGAGCGGGTCCGCCAGATCGAGATCCGGACCCGGCGGCAGGTCGACGAGATGCTGGCCGGGCACTACCGGTCGGTGTTCCGGGGGCGGGGCATCGACTTCGACAGCGTGCGCGAGTACGTGCCCGGCGACGAGACGCGCGCGATCGACTGGAACGTGACGGCCCGGGCCAACCGCCCGTTCGTGAAGATGTTCCGCGAGGAGCGCGAGCTGGTCGTCTGGATCTTGGTCGACGTCTCGGCCTCCGGAGACTTCGGGTCGGCCGACACGACCAAGCGCGAGCTGGCCGCCGAGCTGGCCTGCGTGCTGGCCCTCTCGGCGGTGCGCAACAACGACAAGGTCGGCCTGCTGATGTTCAGCGACCGCGTCGAGGTTCAGGTGCCGCCCGCCAAGGGGCGCGCCCACGTGATGCGGGTGGTGCGCGACATCCTCAACTGCCGCCCGTCCGGCCGCGGCACGGACATCGCAGCCGCGCTCGATCTGGTGGGGCGGACCGCGCTCCGGCGCTCAATCGTGTTTTTGATCTCCGACTTCGAGCTCCCGGACGACGGGGGCACCTCGCTGGCGGCGCTCCTCCGAGCGGCTCGCCCGGTCGGCGCGCGCCACGACGTGGTGGGGTTCGAGCTCCGCGATCCGCGCGAGCGCGAGCTGCCGGACCTGGGGCTGATCTCGCTCGAGGACGCGGAGACCGGCGAGGTGATCGCGCTCGACACCGGCCGGCGTCGGGTTCGGCAGCGCTTCGCCGCGCAGGCTCAGAAGCGGGACGAGGACATGCGCCGGGCCCTCCGGCGCGTGCGGGTGGAAACGCTGCCGCTCGATCCCGCGCGGCCCTACCTGCCCGAGCTGCTCGAGTTCTTCGAGTCTCGCGAGAGGAGGCTGGGATGAGGCCGCGCCTCTGGCTGGCAGGGTTGGCTTTCGCGCTGCTGGCGCTGCTGCGCGGCGCGGACCTCCGGGCGGCGCCGGCCGCCGGCGTTCCGGCGGCTTCCACCAGCCGGCCCGCCGAAGACATCCGTGACATTCACGGACCGATCGCCCCGGCGCCGCCGCGACCGCTCTGGCCGTACCTGACGGCCGCCGGGGCGGTCGCCGCCGCCGGCGCAGCCTTCGCCCTTCGCCGCCGCCGGCAGGCGCGACCCGCATCGCCGGGCGAACGGGCACTGCGCGCGCTGGCCGAGGCGCGATCGCGGACCGCGGGGGATGCGCGCGGGTTCTCGTTCAACGTCTCCGAGATCGTTCGCCTGTACGTCGAAGAAGCCTTCACGTTGCGGGCAGCTCATCGCACGACCGAGGAGCTGCTGGCCGATCTGATGCGGGACGCCAGCCCGGTCGCCGCCCACCGCGCCGAGCTGGGCGAGTTCCTGCGCTACTGCGACCTCGCCAAGTTCGCGGGCTGGTCGCTCTCGCCCGCCGAGATGACCTCGATGGTGGACAGCGCCGAGACCTTCGTGCGCGCCACCTCCACCACTCAGCCGACCCCCGCGGGTCGTTCCCCCCGCGCCCGAACAGGAGCCGCCGCATGATCACCTTCGCTCATCCCCAGGCCCTCTGGCTCTTGCTGGGGCTGCCCCTGCTGGCGCTGTTGCGTTCGCGTCGCGGGCCGGCGCCGGCCGTCCGCTACGCCAGCGTGGCGACGGCCCGACAGGTGGCGCGCACCACCCGCGCGCGCCTCGGGCGCTGGCTGCCCTACCTGCGCCTGCCTGCCGCCGCGCTGCTGATCGTGGCGCTGGCCCGGCCCCAGGTGGCCCACGCCAGCGCCAAGGTGAAGGCCAGCGGCATCGACATGATGCTGGCGCTGGACGTGTCGGGATCCATGCAGGCGCTGGATCTCCAGCTCGACGGCCAGAGGGCCGACCGGCTCACGGTCGTCAAGTCGGTCGTCTCGAAGTTCATCGACGCCCGCCCGAACGATCGGCTGGGGATCGTCGCCTTCGCGGGCCGCCCCTACCTGGTCAGCCCGCTCACGCTGGATCATGACTGGCTGCAAAAGAGCCTCGATCGGGTGGGCATCGGCGCCAACGAGGACGGAACCGCGATCGGCTCGGCGCTGGCGGCGGCGGTCAACCGCCTGCGGCCCAGCGACGCCAAGTCGAAGGTGGTCGTCCTGCTCACCGACGGCATGAACAACTCCGGCAGCATCCAGCCCTCGCTGGCCGCCAAGGCCGCGGCGGCGCTGGGGATCAAGGTCTACACGATCGCCGTGGGCGCAGAAGGTCGAGCGCCGATCCCCGTCGTCGACGACGCGGGCCGCCGCCGCATCGTGATGGGCGAGGTCGAGGTCGACGAGCAGACGCTGCGCAACATCGCCTCCGTCACGGGCGGAGCCTTCTTCCGGGCCACCGACACCGACTCGCTGGTAGCGATCTACCACCGCATCGACGCGCTGGAGAAGACGACCCGCTCGGTCGATCACCGCGAGCGCCGCGAGGAGCGCTTCGCCTGGGCGGCGCTGCCCGGCCTGGCGCTGCTGCTGGCCGAGGTCGGTCTGGGGGCCACTGTCCTGCGGAGGGCGCCATGACACACGTGAATTTCGCGCAGCCGCACTGGCTGATCATCGGGGCGGTGGTCTGCCTGGCTGCTCTGATGCTCATGGCGCGGGCCGAGCGTTTGCGGCGCCGGACGGCCGCGCTTCTGGCCGGAGGGCGCGCGGTGGTCACCGTCGCGCGCGGGCGGCGACTGGCCAAGCGGGCGCTGGTCCTGCTGGGCACGGCCTGCGCGTTCGTGGCCCTGGCCCGACCGCGCTGGGGGTATCGGTGGGAGGCCGAACGGAGGACCGGCATCGATCTGATGTTCGCGGTCGACACCTCGAAGAGCATGCTGGCCAAGGACCTGACGCCTGACCGACTGACGCGCGCGAAGCTGGCCGTGGCCGACCTCCTGCGCGAGTTCCCCGAGGACCGCGCCGGGCTGATCGCCTTCGCGGGCACCGCTTTCGTGCAGGCGCCGATGACGCTGGACCAGGCCGTCTTCCGCGAGTCGCTGGACGCGCTGGACACCGACGTGATTCCGCGCGGCGGAACCAACATCGCCTCCGCCATTCGCGCCGCCGTCGCCGCGATGGCCAGCGAACCCGACCACCGGAAGCTGCTGGTGATCCTGAGTGACGGAGAAAACCTGGAAGGCGACGCGCTGGCGGCAGCCCGGGACGCGGCCCGCGCCGGGCTGGTCATCTACACCGTGGGCGTCGGGACGCCGGCGGGCGAGCTGGTGCCCGTCGATCGCGAGGGCCGGCCCGGCGCCATGCTCGATGCGGCCGGCCAGCCGGTCCGCTCGAAGCTCGACGAGCCGACGCTCCGGCGACTGGCCGCGGTCACCGGCGGCGCCTACGCGGCGCTCGGACCCTCGGGACGCGGCCTCGAGACGCTGTACCGCCAGCACCTGGCCCAGATCCCGCGGCGCTCCACCGGCGAGCAGAGCCACAAGGTCTGGACCGAGCGCTTTCAGATTCCCCTGGGCATCGCCCTGGCCTGCCTGCTGCTCGAGCTGATCCTCGGCGACCGGCGGCGCGGTCGCGGCGCCATCCCGGTCGGCGCCGCGGCGGCGCTGGTCCTCCTGGCCGGCGCGCCGGGGCGGGCCGCGGCGGCGGAGCCCACGTCGACCTACAACGACGGCACGACCGCCTATCGAAAGCAGGACTTCGAGGCGGCCAAGCAGCGCTTCCAGAGCGCGACCCACACGACCGATCTCGGGTTGCAAGAGGACGCGTACTACGACCTCGGCAATGCGCGCTACCGGATCGGCGAAGCCGCGCTGGCCAAGGGTCACGACCGGGACGGGACGATTGCCGCCTGGAAGGACGCGCTGACCGCCTACGACGGGGCGCTGTCGCTGCAGCCGAAGGACGCCGACGCCCGCTTCAACCGCGATCTGGTCGCGCGCCGCCTGGCGGCGCTGGAGCAGCAGCAGCAGCAGAAACAGCAGCAACAGCAGCAGCAGCAGCAGAAACAGCAGCAACAGCAGCAGCAGCAACAACAATCGAAGTCGAGCCCGAGCCAGTCACCTCGGAACCAGCCGGGGTCTGGGAAAGAGAAGGCCCAGGCCGGTCAGGGCGGTTCGCTCCCGCAGAATGGCCAGGGCCTGCAGCCAGCACCCGCGCAACCCGCGCCCACCCCCAAGGGTCCGGGGCAGATCTCGGGCGGCGCAAATCTATCCAACGCCCCGGAGCGCCCTGGCGGCGAACGTTCCGCGCCAGGCGCGCTCACGCGGGGCGAGGCGACTCAGCTCCTCGATTCCGTGACGGGCGAGATGCGGCCGCTTCCCGCCGCGGGCGACAGCCGGCGGCCGGCCGCCCCGGACACCGAGCCGGAAAAGGATTGGTGAGACATGACGACGAGAAGCAGAAGACTGGGGGTGCTGGCATTCGCCGGCGCGCTGGCGCTCGGGTCGGGGCACGAGCGGGCCTGGGCACGGCCGGGCCCTGGGCCGACCGCGAGAAGCGCCGAACCGGTCCGGGCCTTCCTGCGCCTGGAGCTGCGGGCGGGTGGCTCGGCCCCGCGCGAGATCTACGTGGGACAGACGATCCCGGTCGTCATACGCGCCTACTTTCTCGACGGGACCGGCGTCTCGCTGACCGCCCAGCCGCACCTCACGTCGGACGCGCTGACCCTGTCCGACCTCCCGGACAAGCCGGCGCAGTCGACGGTCCAGGTCCGCGGGTTTCCGTACACGATGTTGACCTGGACGGGTCGACTCACCGCCGCGCGCGCCGGGCAGGAGCGGACCGACGTCACCCTGCCGGTGGAGATCAGCTATCGCCAGCCCGCCCCTGCCCTGCCCCGGAGCGACCAGGACAGCTCGAGCGACGATTCCGAGAACGACGCGAACGATCCGTTCTCCTCGTTCCTCAAGCAGACACCGCTCGCGAAAGATCCGTTCTTCTCGCGGATGTTCAAGGGGGGAGATCCCTTCGCCGGGATGATGACCGACCTGATGGGGACGGTCCGACAGCGCGACCTGACGCTGCAGGGGCCCGGCGACTCGGTGCGCGTGCTGGATCTTCCCGCGCCGCAGCCGGCGGGATTCACCGGCGCGGTCGGCAACTTCGAGATCGCGGCCGGTCTCTCGGCCGGCCCCTATCACGTCGGAGAGCCGGCCACGCTGCGCGCGACCGTCAAGGGACGGGGGAGCCTGGCCCGGCTGGCGCTGGATGGCGTGACGTCGACACCCGAGCTGACCAGCTACGCCGTCACCGCCGCCGGCTCACCGGCCGACACCAGTGAGAGGACCTTCGCGCAAACCCTGGTCCCGCGGCAAGCCGGCGCCACGGTGGTGCCCTCGCTCGCTCTCGTCTATTTCGACCCCGTGGCCCGTCGCTACGTCACGCGCCGGACCGCGCCGATCCGGATCGCGGTGGCCGCCGCCGCGGGTCCGGCCGGCTCGTCAGGGACGCCGGCATCGACCGGACAGCCGGGGGATTCGGCGCTGGCGCCTGGGCTCGCCCTCGCCCACCCGCCCGGCCAGCCAGGCGTGCCGGACCTGGTTCGGCCGACGCTCACTCCGTTCATCCACACGCGCCGCTTCCCGATCCTGCTGGCGGCGATGGGGTTCGTGACCGCCGCGCTCGCGCTGCTCGGCTTCCTCGGGCAGAGCGGCACGCTCACCCGCCGGCGGGCCGCGCGCCGGCTGTCGCGCGAGATCGCCCGGGAGCAACGCGCGCTCTGCGAGGCGGTGCGCCGGGGCGACGCCGCCGCCCTGTTCGCGGCCGGCCGGCGCGCGCTCCAGGCGCGGCTGGCGGGCGCCTGGGGCGTGCCCCCCGAAGCGATCGCCTCTACCGACGTCGCGCGCAGGCTGGGCCCCAGCGGCGATGGGATCCGCGAGGTGTTCGACCGCGCCGACCGGCTCTCTTACGCCGGCAATCGCACCGAGGCGGATCTCGATCTGGAGCCCTGGCCGGAGCGGATCTCCGCCGAGCTCCGCGCCCTGGAGTCACGAACATGAGCACGCAGACTGGATGGACATCGCTCTTTCGAGCTCGGCGATCGGCCCCGGTGGTCGCGTTCGCGGTCTTGACCGGCCTGGCCGCCGCGGCGCCGGCACGCGCCGCCGCCACTCCCCCGGCGCATGCCGTCGCGCCGTCCGGCTACTCGGCCCGCGCGCTGGCCGCCCAGGCGGAAAGCGACCTGGCCGCAGGCCACCCAGGTTCCGCGATCCTGGGCTTCGAGCGAGCGCGGCTGCTCGCGCCCCGCTCGCCCGCCATCTCGACCGGTCTGGAGCGGGCACGGACCACCGCGGCGCTGCCGCCCGTGACGGTGACCGGCTGGCAGCGGCTCGAACGTCACCTGTCGCCCAACGAATGGACCTGGATCGGCCTGATCGGCCTCGCCTCGGCGGCTGTCGGCCTGGTCGCGCTCGCCTGGGGCGTGATCGGCCGCGCCGGGCTGGCTGCGCTGCTGGCCGCTGGGCTCGTGCTGTCCTCGGTCGGGTTCGTCGCCGCCGTGGACCAGTCGCCGTCACCCGGGCGGGCGATCGTGGTGACGCCCGACCTGGTGGCGCGCATCGCCCCCTTTGCCGAAGCCGACCCCGCGTTTTCTGCGCCTGAAGGATCCGCCGTCACCATCGAGCGGGCCCACGGCGACTACCTGCTGGTGGCCGGACCCGAAGGACAGGGCTGGATCCCGAGCCGTGGGGTGAAGACGATTCTTCCGCCCGCCGAACGGCGCCTCTGAGCCGCGATGTTACGATCAGCCACAGGGCATGCGGCTCCTGGTCGTCGAGGATGATGAGAAGATCGGAGCCTTCATCGAGAAGGGGCTCCGGCAGGAGGGGAACGCCGTCGACTGGGTGCGGTCCGGTGGGGACGGGGCGCTGCGTTTCGAGGAGACCCGCTATGACGCCGCGGTGGTGGACCTCATGCTGCCGGGCCTCGACGGCCTCGACCTGATCCGATCGCGCCGTCGCAAGAACGACCCGACGCCCATCATCGTCCTTTCGGCGCGCGACGCGGTGAAGGACCGCGTGGCCGGTCTGGAGGCGGGCGCGGATGACTACCTGACCAAGCCGTTCTCGTTCGCGGAGCTGGTCGCGCGGCTGGCCGCACTCCAGCGCCGCGCGACCGCCGGGCCCGCGGTGACCCAGCTGTCCTACGGCGGCCTGTCACTGGACCTGCTCTCCCGGCAGGCGACCCGCGACGGCACGCCGCTGGTGCTGCAGGCGAAGGAGCTGGCGCTGCTCGAGCTCTTTCTGCGCAACCCGGAGCGCGTCCTCAGCAAGACCATGATCCTGCAACACGTCTGGGACTATGCGTTCGATCCGCAGACCAACGTGGTGGACGTGCTGGTCTGTCGTCTCCGCAACAAGGTCGATCGCGGATTCGCCACCAGGTTGATCCGCACGCTGCGGGGGGTGGGCTATGTCCTCCGAAGAGACTGAGCGGCGCTCATCGCTGGCGTTCCGCCTGGGCGCCTGGTACGCCGGAAGCCTGCTGCTGGGCCTGGCGCTCCTGGGCG
>Ga0335083_10012733_pt1 | contig 10049 bp, 14 predicted proteins | sample Lox_Sample_42_FD_206716 | JGI IMG/M metagenome (GOLD analysis project Ga0335083, IMG submission 206716) | Soil microbial communities from Loxahatchee National Wildlife Refuge, Florida, United States - Lox_Sample_4.2 | ecosystem: Environmental > Terrestrial > Soil > Wetlands | place: USA...
CCCACGGATCAACCAGCGGAATCGATCCCCGCTACCGCCGTGAGAGGCTGGCGACCCGCGAAACCGGCATCAAGATCGTGCCAGTACAGAACCTCGGGTTCGTCTAACTTCCAGCACAAATAAGCTTCCCGACCGTCGATCAGCGTAGGAAAATCGACCAACCCTTCCTGGCCGTTTTTCGGTTCCAATCCCAGCTTGATGAGTTCTTCCACATATTCACGCAGCCGCCGGCCGTCTTTTTCCAACTCTTCTTCAATTTGCGTTAGCTCTTCGCTGTATACGTCGGTCGACTGGCCGTTGTGCCCAGCCAGTAAATGCGCAAGACGCTCGCGCCGGTCGATCACATCCCGCGACAGATCAGCTAAGTCTTTGACAATAGCACGTACCAGCGGCAGCATGGCGTTGGCCTGCTCCACGGTAAAATACTTACGATCGTTTCGTGGCTGGTCGCTCATGCGATTCTTTCAGAAACGTCGCTCAGTTCTCTACCCACTCTCTCTACTGATTCGGTCCGCCATGCACGGGCTCGACAATCACCTTCGATTCAGCAACCGCCGTGGGATTTAGCGTCGAACGCCCCCACGCCACGTCGACCGGCAAACGAGAAAAATCGACAATGCAACCGTCCCGACTGTAACAGCTTAAATCGTGAGAAGCGCCCATGAAAATGCAGTCGACCGGGCAGGGTTCCACACACAGTGCGCAGAACATGCACTTCGAATAATCAATGGTGAAACCTGTAATGCGAAAGCCCTTGCCGTTAGTGACCCGTTCTTTTCCAATGTAAATGCAATCCACCGGACAAGCTTTGGCACATTGATCGCAGGCAATGCAAGTCGTTAGATCGTACCGATGGAAACCCCGATATCGAGCTGCCACGGGAACCGGCCGTTCCGGATATTCAAAACGGTGCGTAAACGTGCCGCGATCGGGCTCATACGTTTTAATCCAATATCTCAACGTTACCCACAGCCCATGAGCCACTGTTGATATGGCATCCCAAATATCACGCAGCCACCGTCCCATGCGTCGACTCCAGTTTCATCTGAGAAAATGGGTTTTCATCCTCACCCAAAAATCGCCAATGGTATCCGCGCAACCAATCCATTTCTGTAATCGAATTATAGACACGAGTTCCCGAGCCGCAAGCGATTGGTACATCGGGCAGAACCGAATGTTGATCGCCGCGACGAAGAATTCCCCTTAAACCGAATTTGAGCATTGAATGTCTCTATTAGGCGCACTTCTTTTCATGAACTGCTTCCTATCGCTGTTAGAATCAGATGAAATGAGAGAGGAAAAATTAAATGCCAATCTCAACTACATCAATAAGGTAATCACGGAGTCAGGCTCTAACCAACCTAGTTTAGAACCCTTCGCAATCGATATGGATACCACTCTTGAATTCATCCATAACCATAATGAGAAAAAGATCGACGGCTTCGTTGCAATCCAACTTTATTCGCACGTAGCCGTTGATGACTGTTTCCGCTGCTGTCCCGATTTGAGAACGCCGTTCAAGAGTGTGCATGTCTGGTCAGGCAGGCCAGTTTAATGTCCCATTTGACACCCTAACTCTCCGAAGCTGGCAAGCGACAAACCCTTCATCAAGCCCTTCTTTTCATGCTGTAAACCATGTATTGGCTTGTGTTTACTTGCAATTCTCATCCGAAAAACATCTGTCGTAATTGATGATAGTCAATGAGTTTTGTGCCAATTGATCCAAAATTGCTCAAAAAAGCGTCTTTTTGACGCCGCTGTTTGCTTGACTCTAGCTTAACAGCACGTAGAGTGAAATGAAGGAAGTGCCTGCGCCATCGTCACTTGGTGGCGATTCGCAAGCACCTTCGCCTGGTTTGATCGCTGGCTTTGGTGTTTTGCCAAAACCGAAGATCCAGGAAGGGTCATCGCGAATTCAAGCGGGCGACACCACGAAGGAAAAAACTGATGCTGGTTCTCTCCCGCAAGAAAAATGAGAGTATTGTCATCAACAATGACATTACCATCGTCGTCGTAGAGATTCGGGGGGATAAGGTCCGTCTCGGTGTGGAAGCGCCAAAGGAAGTACCTGTCCACCGTCGCGAGGTCTATGACGCGATTCGCCGCAATGATGCGGCCTCACAAACCCGCGCTTCTTCGAACGGCGGCGCTGACTCGACTACAAGCAGCGCCAACAACCCGTAACGCGAACGTCGCCGTTCGCCTTGCGTTTCTGGCAGCCTTGTGGCTAAAGAGAATGTGTATTGCTCGGGACTTAGCTTTTGTGCTTGGTTTCTCGCATCAACAGCTGCTCGGCGCGTCACGACAATTAGCAAGTATTCTCTGAGTGGCTTGGGTACATTCAATACCACCACCGATCGTGTCGCTTGCTCGGAGTACAAAGTCACACGTAGCGTCCACTTGACTTGTGGCGGCATCACCACTACAAACCCTTGCATCGCAGTCGGTTATCGTTGTCAAGCGCAAACGCTTCCGTCTGCCTAAATGGCCCCGTCGTCTAGCGGTCTAGGACACCGGCCTTTCACGCCGGTAACACGGGTTCGAGTCCCGTCGGGGTCATAGTTTCTGCTATACAGAGTGCATTTCTCGAAGGATTTGTATCTGGCTGCATACCATTGCAGACGGATGCGGACGGTTGCTGCGCCGGATTTTGCGCCGCCGGTTCTCGCGCGCACGCGCGAGGCTCAACGATCTTCTGTTCGACTGTTAGCAGGGCTCGGTCTATGTGTTCCTGCGTTACCTGCAGGTAGTGCTTCTTCGCCACGGCTTCGCTGTTGCCCATCCAGGCACAGACGACGTGGATTGGGAAATTCTCTTGTAACTCTGTCTGTCGCGTGCTGCGGAGATTCTGGAAGAGTTTGGGCCACACAGGAACGCTCGCGCGCTTCATGATACGTTTCAGCTGCGTGCGGAGGTTTGTGTTTGTCTCCCGGTAGCGAGTGATCACACAATCGGTTTGGGACGGCGGGCGACCGTTGGCAGTTTCAAATTCGTTGAATACGGCTTCGATGTAGGGCCGCAATTCAGGGAAGATAGGCACGATGCGACTTTCCTTCCCGTCGTAATGCTCAGTCTTGGACGAATGAACCGTCATCACGCCGCTCTCCAGATTGACGTCGCCCCATTGTAGGGCCAAGTGCTCAGATGGGCATCGCAGCCCTCCGTAGCGGCTCAAAGCGAACAACAGGCCCCATTGCGAGTCCGGGCACGCCGCTAGCACTTTTTCAGCTTCTTCTCGCGTTATGAAGTATTCGCGAGACTTATTGGCCTGTACGTGGACATCTTTCATGTCGCCAAAGGGATTACCGACAATGACTTTTCGTTTGAGGGCGGCTCGGAACAACTGTCGTGCCCGGCCACAACGACGGCGGACAGTGTTCGCATCGAGCTTGCTCTTGAGAAGCTTTCCGTCCTTCCTGACTTCCTCGGTGGCTAGCCAGATACGCCAATCGTCGGCGTCGCCCTCTGTGATCTCAGGCAGGGGTTTGTTCTCACCAAAGTACAGAACGAGGTTGTTGCGGACAATTCTCAAGTTCCGCATCGTGCCTGGCTTGATGTCTGCCCGCTTCGCCAAGTAACCGTCAAGGAATGGTCCCAGGGCAGCTTGCTCGGGCACCTGCCGCTTTGATACCAATCCGACTTTCGCCAATTTGTCGTACAGAGCAGGGTCAAGGGCGCCAACCCACTCGGCAGTCTCACGATCCCACCCGCTTCGCGTAATCACGGCAGCGTTGAGCACCTCGACCTTGGCTTTGACCTCATTGACTGCTTTGAGCGGAATCGTGCCTAGGCGGACCGCCTTCCGCTGCTTGCACGAATTTACAAACTGAATCCGGCGTCCGCCGTCTTTGTCTTTGGAAATACTGGCCATGCTTCACCGACCTTTCGTGCTCGTTTTGCGATCTTGCTTACCTGCAATCATCTGCAGTCCCAAGTATTTGCCGATCGTGTCAATCGATTCTTGCCCAAGACCGCCTCTACCATGCAGAAACCGCGACAACAGGGATTCTGTTAGCCCACAGTCTCTAGCGATACGCGCCCGCGATACCTCAGCGCCAAGGATTGCATCACGCAATTGTTCCGACAGCAGCTTGTATTTTTTCGCCATCGTGGTGATCATATCCCAGACTTAACGTATCGTCAAGTTGCATTTTTCAATTTATTATGATAGTCGATTCAAAGTGACAATTTATAGAAACATTTGCTCTCTTGCCTTTTGCCGGTCATTGGTTAAAGCTTCACTTGTTCCGGAGGTTGGCCAAACAGATCGGGGTTATTTTGCCGTATTCGGTTGTGCGTACTTAACTTGCCATTGCGGCCACGAACTTCGACCGTTTCGATAAAACCGTCCTCTAGCAATTTCGAAAGAGCCAAGTTGCATCGTTTTGTACTGTTGATTCCAGAATTATCTCGAATCGTGTGCATAGCTGCTCCTTCGGGATGGATCGTGAGATATTTAACAGCGGCTGTGCGGTCCGCAGCTAAACGAGCATCGGATTTCTGCCGGTTCGCTTCAGTCCTTACGGTCTGTTGCCGCTGTAAGGATTCGCGCAGTGCAGTTTCTGCGCGGTCAACTCGCACTTCCCACCGCCGCGGCGTGTTTGGATCATATGCGCCCTCATCAATGTCGACGGCCCAACAACCGGAGTGTCCGGCGCTTCCGCCACAGTTGAGCCACAAACGGTGCACACCACTTCCGGGTTCATATTGTTCGCGGCGTCCCAACAATAGCCATTGGCGGGCAAACTCGGGGAATCCGGCCCAACTGAGGTGAGCGAGTTCGGGTGGTGTGAATAGATCGGCCTGTCCAGACTTATTCAAATGGTGCAGCAGTAACAGCGTTACTCCGCGCTCTATGCAAAGTTCGCCGATCGGCCGAAGAATGCGCCCCATATGGAACAGACTTGCTTCATTGCCAGAAGTATCTATGCACAAATAGGCCGGATCGATCAGCAGCACTTCGATTTCGTCGTTGTCGATGAACCTTTTTAAGGCGTCGATGTGTTGAGGGTCGGAGAGTTGCGGTAGTTGATCCGAGAAAACGAGGCCGCTGATTTTATCGAGCCGGTAATTCGCAGTTTTAGCGATCCGGTCAGCAGTTTCCCGAATTGTGGCTAGGCCCGACTCACCCGTCATCATGGCCACCTGGCAGCCTCGGGCGACTTTGAAGTAGCCGAGAAAGTGTCCGGCTGTCGCCAGCGAAATGGCGAGGTCGATGCCGATTGACGTTTTGAGAGTTTTCTGTCGACCGCCGATTACACCGTGCTGGCCGGCAACAAGAATGTTTGGAATCAGATATTCGAGCGGAAACTCCGCCGCAGACAATTCCTTGCATGTAAACCGGCGAAATGAGACGAAGTTAGAAGATGCCGAAATTTGTTCAAGCTCACCGCGGCAGTCAGAAATGATGTTGGCGGTGCTCTTTCCATTGTAAGCGTCCCGCATCATTACGGTGCTTATGTCGATCGTGCGGCGCTTGTTCGCCAATTCGCGTACAATGCCTGCGTAGTGCAGCACGTTTGTTGGAGTGGGGGCGCTGCGAGTCACATCGCCCAAATATGCAGCGCCACCCACTCGATCGTAGTCTCCCGATGAACGCAGTCGATGCACGAGGAGTGCCATTTCGATCTTGGCGCCAGACTCGTAGATGGGTGCAAAGTGACCAAATATTTTCTGATTGGCGTCGTCATAAAAATCACTGGGTTTAATAACCGCGACAACTTCGGGATAGCGCTTTGAATCCAACAACAGGCTACCGAGAACTGCTTTTTCCGCTTCGAGGTTTCTGGGCGGTTGCCGATCGAGAATCTCGGAAGTGACAGGCGGCTTTCGACTTTTCCCGTTGGCTGCGCTCACATCGACCTCCCGCTGGCTTGCCAGCGAAGGTTATCGCAGTTCCAACACCTGCTGCTGGACGAAAGGAGCAAAAGCCCGCAATCCGCACATGGGCGCTTATCGAATTGTTTCTTAGGTTTGATTTTCAATCGCCGCTGGCGTACTCGCTGGACGGCGTTGCAGTAGGCCTGTACCATTAAAGTGTCTCCAACATTTTGGTCTGGGCACGTCTTGGTCGGCTTGCCCAGGCCATTTTCATGCGCTGTGCGCCTCCGAAGTACTGAACGTACTTTGCTCGTGGGCCCAGGCCCGCAGTCGATCGACGCTGTATAGAATCCGGCTCCCAATCCGAATACATGGGACGATGCCTTGCCGGCGCCATTCGTAAAGTGTTCGACTCGAAATCCCCAGCAACTCGGCGGCTTGAACCTCGCTGACAGTGATCGGCGACACCGTGGCAACTGTTGGGAGAGCGGGGGCTTTCAGAGCGCTATGCACTGGCCACCTCCTGGCGTTGAGTCTCCAAGCTGACAGGGCGGCTCACGAGCCAGTTTCGTTCCCGAAGTAGGTCGACAATCTGCGGTATGAGGGAACCTGGAATCGCGCGTTTGCCACCAAACTTATCGGGTTCTGGGAGAGAACCATCTTCGAAGAGGCGGCGGACACGCCACTCTAATGTTCCAAGTAATTCGGCCACTTCGCGCGTCGTAAAAAGCTTTGGCATAGCTAACTCCTGTAGTTACGAGTTAGCTTATTTTCACTCCCAAAGAGCCGTGAGGTGCTAAATTGAATTTAGTACCAGGACTACCATGCACTGCTCAGATATTCTCGATTAACAATGCTGAGAAATTATTTGGGTTACTGCGTCTATGCATGCCTAATTTAGCACCAACCGCAAGTGGTCTCTGGCATGCATTTGCTCACTTCCGTTTCATAGTTTGGCGCCTGTTGCGCAGATGCTTTATGGCATTTGCCTCCGCTACAGACCTTGCTTCATTTTCGTCCTTGAGTCCTTTTCTAAGATCAGTAAGAATACTGCTCCACTGCTTACTGTATCGAACTTTGAAGACCGCCACAATTTCTCCATCGGTTTTTCCTTGCGGTCTTAGCTCATCGTGGAGTTGATCGAGATTAGTCCATTTACGAATGCCGCGACTAATTGCAGTGTTGCCGGAAGTTTTGAGGTCGGCGTCGACCGCTAACTCCGACAAATGATTTTGCAGTTCCTTGACGTGTTCGAGTAAGTCATGAGCTTGGAATTTCAGTATCATCGCCCTAGATTCTGGGGTACGATAAGCGTCTAATTCCTCACGGGATGGCACCTGCAGTTTTTCCCTATAGTACGGATCCAGACCTGACATATGCTCATTAGTTAGAGCGGTGAAGAATTCGAGCCAATCCGCGTTCAACTTTCGAGCATCGGCTACAAAACCAAGCTGCACCAAATAGCTTATCGCGATTGAGAACTTTTTATCCGCCGCCAGCTTGATATAACAGTTGGAATCGTTGACGAAACTTTCTAGGTTAGCTTCCAACCTCGCCAGCAGTCTTTTGAGTCGGCGAATTACGTCAGTCCGCGTTTCGCTAGTTGACATTGCCATAAGAACCCTGCCTTTTACTCGGGCCGACCGCGAACAGTCGTGCTGAAAAGGCAAAAAAGGCACTCACCCCCCACGGGCACTATTCGGGCCATTCTCACCCGTCGATGGAACGGCCGCCCGACGGATTCTAAGTGTACGCTCTTACACGCTACGCGCGAAGGACGGGCATAAACGAGTGGTTTTATCTTACGTCAGGTAGTGGTTCAAGGTTTTGTTGCTGAAAGGTTGTGTACCTATATCAGTGGCTAAGCTTGGTAACATTATTTAGGTCCTGATCGTTCTCCTTATGAAAGTCATAAGGGGCGCCAGCACCGCATTTCTCTCACGACACTTTCTAACCAGGAAGTCTAGTTCGTCGGAATCAATCGCTGCGCCACCGTGGGCCACCGCAGCGTCTCCTGCGAACCTCAAAACTGCAAGTGGAAACGACGCTATTGCGTGGTCTTTATCGAAAGTTAACAAGCCGGCGGCAGGGTCGAGATACGCAGCAATCGCTTGCCGAACGCCAATACGAGTGATTTGCTCGTAGTGCTCAGGGATTTCTGGTTCGCAAAAACGTGGAATCGCATAGTTGGCATCTTCCCGTTTTTTTAATAGCCAACCAAAGCCATCGAGGGCCTCCACTTGATCGACCGGCTGTGACAATAAAAAATGGCTAGGCATTAGCCGTCGAAAGCAATTTATCATGGACTTATGACTGCCCGTGCCCGGAATAAATTGCGGCGAACAGCCAGCTATTCCTCTGACTTGATATGGAGTTTTTCCGTCCTGCCGGAACACAGCAAAATTGTCCCAACCAAGTATCGCTCGTATTGCGTAGAACACGGAATAGTACAGCTTGACAGTTGACCAAGTGAAAAATCCTGCATCAATTGCGCGAAGCCCTTCAACAATCGACATGCAAGCAGAGTAATAGTAGTTGTTGGCATCTACAGGTAGAGCGGCAGAAACGGTGGTGCCATCTCCTGGCGTTAGTACATAGGCTTCTACAATTACGCGATTGACCCTGCCAGGAAAGAGGTTTTCCAGATAGTATGCCGCGCGATGCACTGGAATTGTCCTACCTAAAACTCGATGTCATCTTCGGTAACACGCGCCGGCTTGAATTGTCCAATTAGCCTTTCAGTGACTTTCCGCGCACTTGCCCGCCCCTGCAACCCAACTAGCTCTTCGCGGTAGATTCGCTTGTCGCGGTCAAGGTCCATTGCTTCTCGCATTACGGCCGCGGTGTATTTGCGTTTATTGCCGCAATGAGGGATTAGATGAACTTCCAGGAATTTAATGGCACCCGTAAAGCCAGCGGCGTGCATAAATGCGTTGGTGCGGTCTTCCCATTGTTCGCCATACCATTCCTTTAGCACACCAAAAAATGTCATTACGACCTTTGTTTGATTTACAAGTTCCCTCACTCCCATCGTCGCGAAGACACCATTAGCGGACACAAGAGGTTTTAGCGCGTTGACCATTGTGGACAAAGCAATTCCTAGAGACGCTTTTGGTCCTTGATGATGCGATGGACCAGAATACTTTACGAGTTCGCAATATGGCGAATCCTCATCATCGTTTAGAGACTCAGCAATGTCGGCTGCGCGAATCGCGTCTTGATCCACTAAATGTTCGCTGGCGATACCAAATAGATCGAACGCAAGACTTTTTTGCACGGGCTTTTGCTCCGTATTGATTGACAAAAATATATCTGCACATTGGCGCGTCGTAAGCTGTCTATAAATTGCTACTGGAATCTCCATATTCCTCATTGACCTGCGCGATTTTATTGCTTCTTCGATTCCCGAAACACGATGCTGTCCGTCAATGATTTGTGCCGATCTAGAGGAAACCATAACTCGAATATCTTTCGCTTTGATTACGATTGATTCGGGAGTTACCCAATTCAGAATTATGCATGCCGGAAAGTCACCACCAGCTAAGGCAAAGTCGCGTATTTTTGAAATTCGCTTTTCATTTAATGGGCGCTGAACAGCTCCCTCTTCCTCATCGACTCTGCGCACTGCCACATAGGACACTTCAACGAGAGCCCACGCAGGCATACTCGTTAAAAGCAGCGATTTTCCTCCTTGCTTCACCTCGGTATATGGAAGCTTGATGGCGTCTTTAGTCGCTGATTGTTTTTTTTGTGCCATCTTTGCGAACCTCACTGAATGGATACGAGTCTGGTTTAAGTGCATTGGAAAGTGGACCGCGCCTTGGCGGCGCAGCGGCATTATAAACCGCGTTAGGGGGCGGCACAGTCCCGCAGGGTTCGATTTCCTCTCTTCACTAGTCCCGCCTGGATTGGCGTTTGACAGCACGTACACCGCAGGCGCCGTCTTAAAGTGCCGATAACGCTGACGAAAGCAAACTCGTCAATCATCTTCCTGTACTGCTACAGTCCAGATTCGCTTCAAGGGCAACTCGGCTTTCAAGTCATCGTCGAGTTGGTCATAGTGGGCGAATAACGCTTCGAGCAATTCCTTTTGAGACCACAGCCGAACACTGAAAAAGCTGGTTGACGACTCGCTGTACACATTACTTTTGAATCCGCTCCATGAGACAAATAGGGCTTCGCTTGCATGAAAATGTTTCATGACCCCCTCAAGTTTGTCAATTTCGGGT
>Ga0335083_10012734_pt1 | contig 10049 bp, 7 predicted proteins | sample Lox_Sample_42_FD_206716 | JGI IMG/M metagenome (GOLD analysis project Ga0335083, IMG submission 206716) | Soil microbial communities from Loxahatchee National Wildlife Refuge, Florida, United States - Lox_Sample_4.2 | ecosystem: Environmental > Terrestrial > Soil > Wetlands | place: USA: Florida...
GGCTTTGGCGTGGCCGACTGGCTGCGCTTCGTACCGATCGATTTCGAGGCGGGCGGAACCTGGCGGGACGGGCTCTCTGCCGCCGGCTTCGATGACAGCAAGCCGGCCATCGTGGTTTCCACGGGTGTCGGCATGTATCTCACGAGGGATGCGAATGCGGCCACGCTGCGCCAGATCGCAGCCTTGGCCCCTGGATCGACGCTCGCCATGACGTTCCTGCTTCCGCTGGAATTGGCGGACCCGGCGGTTCGTCCCGGGCTCGAGATGGCTGAGAAGGGCGCGAGAGCAAGTGGCACGCCCTTCCTCAGTTTCTTTACGCCGCCAGAGATCCTGGCGCTGGCTCGTGGAGCGGGTTTCAGGGAAGCACGGCACGTCTCGGCAGCCGATCTTGCCCAACGCTACTTCGCGCAACGGACAGATGATCTGCGTCCGCCGAACAACGCGGAGGAGTTGTTGATCGCAACCATCTAGCCGCTCTTATTCGTCGCGCAACCCGTCGTGTTCTACGCGATTGCATCAGACTCGCCGACTTGCTGCACACCCTGGTGCCTCACACCCGATTTCATTCGGCTGGCGTGTGCCCTGTTCCTTACTCGACAATACCAATCAGATGGTCGATGTCATTCTGGATAAGGATTCGTGCCTCCTGCACGGCATCATCCTGTGTTCTGGCAACGAGTGGGAGCATGAGCCCCGAACCTTTGAATTCGGCGCCGAATTGCACCCACGCCGCATAGGCGCAGACACCCGACTCCTTTTGCACGACATTCAGCGTGACGTCGTAGGTACGACGCTTACCGTGTTTCCGGGTGTATTGAAAACGGCTTAACTCGGGTCTGTACATCAGTGTTCCTCCGCTTTGCTGTTTCGGGTTTGCGCTGTTGCTCCAGGGCGCGATCTACTCAAAAGGCGATTCTTGGCCGTGAGAGGTGACCGTCGCGACCGCATATCCTCAGTTTTTTGCCACGTCATTGAAGAGTGAATGGCTGCCAAATGGGCAGCGCGGCATTGATGAGCCATCTACGAAAGCAGTGGCACAACGGACAGCGAACTCGTACGCGCACTTCTGGCTGGCGAACTGCCCAAGGTTGCCCAACGAGACGGATTCGCCGTCTTCTTTCAAGATGCAGGCGCGCGCGATGAACGTGTTGCCGGATCTGATGCTTGATGGCTGAATGATCGCGCCGCGGTGATGTAGAACCATGACATGTTCACAACAAGAAATGAAAGAAAGCTTATTGTAATGTAGCTATCTCAATATTGGGTGACTGTTACCTTTCCCCATGCGACGCTTAAATAAGTCGACAAGCGCTGGGCGAAACGGTTCGCAAATCGTTCGTTTATTTCCGCCGCTTTCGTGAGCCGTCGCCGACGCGCATAGGGTCCGGACCGTCGCGGACAGACATTCGTCGAGCGACCGTTTCGTCACGGGCCTGCGCGCGTGCCCAGCCCGACATGCCGATCAACTTGCAGATCGAAGCGTGTTTTGATGGCCGCATTGCTGAGAGACAGTTCGACTCTACGACGCAGGGATTTGAAGTGCCGATCCCGTTGAACGCTCCCTGGTCTCTATGCGACTGAGACCCTCGGACGCTTAATCCATGACTCTTCACAAATAATCATGACGGCGTAAGCGGCGAGGCTGAATGCTGGTCGATGCCTAAGTCCGGCCACCAAGGTGAGGAGTTCCAGGAGATGAGGCCTCATCCATAGACGCATCGACGAGGTGAGTGAATCACCTGAAACTCGAGCACCTTTCGATAAGGTGAGCCGTTCCAGGATGGTGGATCGTGCAACGTAACGCGTGCCCGCTCTGTCGATTTCGATAGGTGAGTCAAGCGATCGAAACGACGAGCACCTTTTAACGATCACTCAAGGAGGAGGTGGTGATCTTTGAGACAAAGCCGCATAGGTGAGCGTTTCCAGGCGGTGATGAAATCACGCGAAGCTTAAGCACCCTTGGCCAAGGTGAGTCGTTCCAGGATAGCGAGCGATACGATGAGGTGAAGGCAACACATGACGCTTTAAGCACCTGTCGGATGAAAACCGCAAGATTCCGTCATGGTGAGGAATTCCAGGAGATAGGGCTGTGTGAATAACGGATGCAGTGAGGTGAGTGCATCGGGCGAAGTTCGAGCACCCTTTGACGTGGTCTCGCAATCGACCGAATGGTGAGTCGCTCCAGGAGACAAGACCATGCCGAAGGACCGTTCGCAAAGTGAGTGAATCAATCAACTGCGCTGCACCTATGCTTCGGTGAGCAATTCCAGGAGGTCAACCCGTCGTTATGCACGTTCCCTGGTGAATGAATCGAGTAAAGATCAAGCACCGTCCAATGACGAGCACAAACGAGGTTCACGCAAGCTTCACGCAGGTGAGAGCACCACGATGAGTTTGCGAACCTTGAGCAAGGTGAGCCGTTCCAGGATGGTGAGGCATAGCCGCGCCAGGACCGCACAGTTGAACGACTCGATGAGGTGAGTGTGTCGAGCAAAGTTGAGGCACCTCTGAATGAGGTGAGCCGTTCCAGGAGGTGACGCGACAAACGGTGAAGGCTTCCAGGAGGTGAGCAATTCTCAAAGAGAACCAGCACCATCTAATGCGGTGAAGGTTTCCAGGAGACCGCATTTTCATAAGAGCTGATACCGATCGAATCGAAAGGTGAGGTTTTTCGGGAGTGTCAACGGGTGAGCGCGATCCAACGACCATGGCGCACCAGAGCACCTAATCCTTGTCGTCCTCAGCCTCAGCCTCCAGCGCAGCGACCATCTCCCGCGCGGCATCTTGCAGTTCAGGCACGTAACGCCGCGTCGCTTCCGCCAGCGTCACCGCGCGCGACAGAAAGATGACATTGAGACTGGCCAGCACGCGCCCGCGCGAAACGATCGCCACGGCGACCGCACCGATCTTGCTCTGCGCGGCCCAGTCGCCGTGATTGGAACCGAAGCCGTCGCTCCGTACCCGCTTGATGAGGCTGCGAACCAGCGCGTCGCTCGACGCAATCGTCTTCTGTTCTTCGCCACCCGCGCCCGAGCGCAACAGGTCGAGAATGTCCTCGCGCTCCGCGTCGGGACACATCGCGAAATAAGCGCGGCCCGCTGCCGTCAAGAGCATCGGCAGCCGCCTGCCCACCATCGCGCGGTGAAACGAAAGCGGACTAAAACGGTGTGTCGTCTCGCGGATGATCATTGCATCGCCGTCCGGCGTCGTCAGGTCCGACGGCCAGGCGACCCGTTGCAGTAGCCGCCCCATGATCGGCGGTGCGACTGTGGCGATACGCTCGTCGTCGGTGAATCCTTCGCTTAGCGAACGAACGTTGAGTGTGAGACGAAAGCTGTCGTCCGACGTGCTGCGCCGGACAAACCCCTCCTCCACCAGCGTCTCGAGCAGGCGCCGCACCGTGGTGCGATGCAGGCCGGTCAGTTCGCTGATCTGCTGGCTGGTGGCGCGGCCGCTTTCCATCGCGTTGAGGGCCTGCAACACCTGCAGGCCGCGCGCCAGACCCCGCACGTTCGTGTACTTGGTCACGGAAAAATCTCCTTATTTTTCAATCATGTGCATTCTATGCACATTTTTCACATTTTGTTGAGACCCCTCGGGTGCGCTCCTACACTCGCCTCAAAGCAAGTATCGAAGGAGACGCAGACCGTGCCCATCCCTGCACATTCAACGACGCTCTCCGCCTGGTCTTGCACTGATCAAGCGCGCAACTGATCCGTAACCCATCCGCAACTGAAGCGACCGCGGTCCATACCGGGCGCAAGGAGACAGACATGACCCCCGCCAGCGATATGGCGGCCGCCACTGGCCGCCCGCAGAATGTGTTCACCGAGGTCGCCATCGTCGGCGCCGGGCCCGTCGGATTGATGCTTGCCAACATGCTCGGATTGCAAGGCGTGCGTGTCGTGCTCATCGAGAAGCTCGAACAGATCATCGACTATCCGCGTGCAATCGGCCTCGACGATGAAGCATTGCGCGTGTTCCAGTCCGTTGGCCTCGCCGACGAACTGCTGCCCCACACGACGCCTCATCACTGGATGCGCTTCACGCTTAAGGGCCGTTGCTTCGCGTCGATCGAGCCACGCACCGACGAGTTCGGCTGGTCGCGCCGCAATGCCTTTATCCAGCCGCTGGCGGACCGCATTCTCTACGACGGCCTCAAGCGCTTCGAGCACGTGCAGGTGCTGTTCGGCCATAGCGTCGACGGTTTTGCCCAGGACGGGACTGGCGTGACGATCGACGTCACGGACAGCGCGGGTCAGAAGAAAGCCATCCGCGCCACCTATGTGGTCGGTGCCGACGGCGGCAACAGCTTCGTGCGCCGCACGCTCGACGTGCCCTTCGAAGGACGGACCAAGCCGAACCAGTGGATCGTCGTCGATGTACGCAACGATCCGATTGGCTCGCCGCACGTCTATATGCACTGCGACCCGGCGCGTCCGTACGTCTCGGCGGCGTTGCCGCACGGCATCCGCCGCTTCGAATTCATGGTGATGCCGGACGAAACCGAGGAGGAACTGTCGAAGCCGGAGAACATGGCGATGCTGATGCGCAAGGTCGTGGCCGAGCCCGACAAGGTCGACTACATCCGCAAACGTGTCTATACGCACAACGCGCGCCTCGCCAGCACATTCCGCGTCAAGCGCGTGCTGCTGGCGGGCGATGCCGCGCACATCATGCCCGTGTGGCAGGGGCAAGGCTACAACAGCGGCATCCGCGATGCGAGCAATCTAGGCTGGAAGCTGGCGATGGTCGTGAAGGGCCTCGCCGGGCACAGCCTGCTCGACACCTACACGATGGAACGGCGTGCCCACGCGCGTTCGATGATCCATCTGTCGGAAGTGGCCGGCGACATCTTCGCGCCGGCGACCCGCCTCGGCGCGCGCTTTCGCGATGCGTTCGTGCGGACCTTCAACGTGCTGCCGTCGGTCAAGCGCTATTTCGTCGAGATGCGTTTCAAGCCGATGCCGCGCTATGAATCGGGCGTCGTATTGCTGCCAGAGAGCAAGCGTAAACACGGTTTCCTTGCACGCCTTCTCGAGCGTTCGGGACATTCGGCACCAGGCCGCCTGCTCGGCTTGATGAGCGAAAAACGCGAGTCGTTACTCGGGCGTCTCGTGTACGGACGCGATCCCAACGGCGCGTCACCTGTCGGCCGCATGTTCATCCAGCCGCGCGTGAAGCTCGAAGACGGCCGCATCGTGCGCTTCGATGATGCATTGGGGAACCGCTTCGCCATCGTCGGCTGGGGCGCGGACCCGACCTTCGGCCTGACGCCCGAGGCGCGGCAGATCTGGCAGAACCTCGGCGGATGCTTTGTGATCGCCAAACCCGACGCGCAACTGAGCTTCCACGACGATGTGCCCGAAGGCGTGATCGCGCTCGGCGACGTCGATGGCCGGTTGAAGGACTGGTTCACGCGGCTGCCGGAATCGGTCGTGCTGTTGCGGCCGGACCGCTTTGTCGCCGGTATGTGTTCGCCGCAGCGAGTGTCGCCGAGCGTCGTCGAACTCGCGGCAAAGCTGGCGTTGAGACCGGATGTCTCGCAGCGGATCGCCCCGGCCGGTAAGGCTGTCGCACACGAGGCCACGGCGGCTACCGAAGCCGCCACCGCTTCCAGCCTCATGACATCCGCAGGAGCCTGACATGCCGGTTCTTCTCGAATGTCTCTCGCACACCCCGCTGCACGGCTATTACGATCCCGCGCCCCACATCGTTGCGGAAGTCGAGCACATCCAGCAACAGGCTCGCGCGCGGGTCGAGGCCTTCGATCCCGAACTGGTTGTCGTGTTCGCACCCGACCACTACAACGGATTCTTCTACGAAATGATGCCGCCGTTCTGCATTGGTGTTGCGGCCACTGCGGTTGGCGATTTCAAAAGCCTGGCCGGTTCGCTGACGGTGCCGCAGGACGTCGCACTGGCGCTCGCCGAATCCGTGCTGGCAAGCGAAGTCGACGTATCGGTGTCCTACCGGATGCAGGTCGACCACGGCTGTGCGCAGGCGCTTGAAGTACTGACGGGCGGCCTCGACCGGTATCCGGTGGTGCCCATCTTCATCAATTCGGTCGCACCGCCGATGGCGTCGTGCCGTCGCTCGCGTCTGCTCGGCGATGCCATCGGCCGCTTCCTGTCGCGTAGCGGAAAGCGCGTACTCGTGGTCGGCTCCGGCGGGATATCGCACGAGCCGCCCGTGCCGGAAATCGCCGGTGCCAATGCGGAAGTCGCGGAACGGCTGATCGCCGGACGCAACCCGTCGGCGGAATCGCGTGCGGCGCGTCAGGCGCGCACAGTGGCCGCGGCGAAGTCGTTCACGGCCGGCGACAGCCATTTGCATGCGCTCAATCCGGAGTGGGATCGCGCGTTTCTCGATCTACTCGCCGCTGGCGACATGACCGCCGCCGATGGCATGACCAACGATGCGATCACCCGTCTCGGCGGAAAGTCGGCGCATGAGATCCGCACCTGGGTCGCCGCCTTCGGCGCGCTCGCCGCGTACGGACGCTACGAGGCCTCGCTCGATTATTACCGGCCCATACCGGAGTGGATCGCGGGTTTTGCCGCGATGCACGCCTCGCCCGCGTGACAGGACCGAACCGTCCAGCGCGCTCAGTCCACTCTCATCGCCGCGACGCTGGCGTAGTTGCACGAACAGGAACAGGAGAACTTCATGTCCAACCCGAAAAACGCGCAGGAACGCGTATCGGCACTGGCCGCCCGGCTGCGCGAGGCCGAACAGTCAAGACTCACGATCGCGCCGATACGAGGCGAAATCTCGCCCGACGACGCCGCGCTCGCTTACGCCGTGCAGCAGGCCAACGTCGACGTGCGACGCGCCGCGGGCGAGCGCGTGGTCGGCCGCAAGATCGGCTTGACCTCGCTCGCGGTGCAGCGCCAGCTCGGCGTCGATCAACCGGACTTCGGCACGCTGTTCGCGTCGATGGCCTATGGCGACAACGAACCGATGTCGCTGTCGAAACTCATCCAGCCGAAGGTCGAAGCCGAGATCGCGCTCGTGCTGGAACGCGATCTCGTCGAAGAAAAGCACACGTTCGTCGATCTGATCGACGCGACCGCCTACGCGCTTGCGGCCATCGAAGTGGTCGACAGCCGCATCGAAAAGTGGGACATCCGCTTCGTCGATACCGTGGCCGACAACGCGTCGAGCGCGATGTTCGTGCTCGGAAGCCGTCCGGTGCCGCTCTCCGAACTCGATCTCGCGGCTTGCGCGATGACGCTCTCGCGCGAGAGCGAAGTACTGTCGCGCGGCACAGGCTTCGCCTGTCTCGGCAATCCGCTCAACGCGGCGGTATGGCTCGCCGACCGCATGGTTGCGCTCGGCACGCCGCTGCGGGCCGGCGACGTTCTGTTGACAGGCGCGCTCGGGCCGATGGTGGCCGTGACCAGCCCCGGCACCTTCACGTCGCAGATCGACGGACTCGGCAGCGTGCGCGCCACCTTCACCGACTAACGAATCCACCGACTCCACCAGGGACTGACATGACATCCACCAAGCTCAAGGCCGCGATCATCGGCTCCGGCAACATCGGCACCGATCTGATGATCAAGATCATGCGCCACGGCCAACATCTGGAAATCGCGGCGATGGTCGGCATCGATCCGGCGTCTGACGGCCTTGCGCGCGCGGCGCGCCTCGGCATCGCGACGACCCACGAAGGCGTGCAGGGACTCACGCGTCTGCCGGTGTTCGAGGATATCGATTTCGTTTTCGACGCGACTTCGGCCGGCGCCCATGTGAAGAACGACGCGTTTTTGCGCGCCCTCAAGCCCGGCATTCGCCTGATCGACCTGACGCCCGCGGCGATCGGGCCGTACTGCGTGCCGGTCGTCAATCTCGACGCACACCTCGACAGCACCAACGTCAACATGGTGACCTGCGGCGGCCAGGCGACGATCCCAGTCGTGGCGGCTGTATCGCGTGTTGCGAAGGTTCACTACGCAGAGATCGTGGCGTCGATCAGCAGCAGGTCGGCGGGTCCGGGCACGCGCGCGAATATCGACGAATTCACCGAAACCACCTCGAAAGCCATCGAAGCCGTTGGCGGCGCGCACAAGGGCAAGGCGATCATCGTGCTGAATCCGGCCGAGCCGCCACTGATGATGCGCGACACGGTTTATACGCTCTCCGACATGGCCGACCGCGCGAAGATCGAGGCGTCGGTGGAAGCAATGGCGCGTGCCGTTCAGGCCTACGTCCCCGGCTACCGTCTCAAGCAACAAGTGCAGTTCGACGAGATCCCAGCCAATGCGCCACTCAACATTCCTGGTCTTGGTCGCTTCAGTGGCCTGAAGACTTCGGTGTTCGTCGAAGTCGAAGGCGCTGCGCACTATCTTCCGGCCTACGCCGGCAATCTCGACATCATGACGTCGGCTGCGCTCGCGACCGCCGAGCGCATGGCTGAGTCGCTCGTGAACGCCTAAGGAGCAGATCGACATGAGCAAGAAACTTTATATCTCCGACGTGACGCTGCGCGACGGCATGCATGCGATTCGCCACCAGTATTCGATCCGCAACGTGCAGGACATTGCCCGCGCGCTGGATGCCGCGAAGGTCGACAGCATCGAAGTCGCGCACGGCGACGGGCTGCAGGGCTCGAGCTTCAACTACGGCTTTGGCGCGCACAGCGATCTCGAGTGGATCGAAGCGGTGGCCGACGTGGTGACGCATGCACGGATCGCCACGCTGCTGCTGCCGGGCATCGGCACGATCCACGATCTCAAGGCCGCGTACAACGCAGGCGCGCGCGTCGTGCGCGTGGCCACGCATTGCACCGAAGCGGATATCTCGAAGCAGCACATCGAATACGCGCGCGAACTCGGCATGGACACGGTCGGCTTCCTGATGATGAGCCACATGACCACGCCCGAGAAACTCGCCGTCGAAGCCAGGAAGATGGAGAGCTACGGCGCGACCTGCGTCTATGTCGTGGACTCGGGCGGCGCAATGAACATGAGCGATATCCGCGCGCGCTTTCGCGCATTCAAGGACGTGCTCGATCCTGCGACGCAAACGGGGATGCACGCGCATCACAACTTGAGTCTTGGCGTCGCCAATTCGATTGCCGCCGTGGAGGAAGGGTGCGACCGCATCGACGCGAGCCTCGCGGGCATGGGCGCCGGCGCGGGTAATGCGCCGCTGGAGGTGTTCATTGCAGCAGCCGAGCGTCTCGGCTGGAACCACGGCACCGACCTGTACACCTTGCTCGATGCCGCCGACGACCTCGTGCGGCCGCTGCAGGATCGCCCGGTCCGGGTGGACCGCGAGACGCTGGCGCTCGGCTATGCAGGCGTCTATTCGAGCTTTCTGCGCCATGCCGAAGTGGCGGCGGACAAGTACGGCCTGAAGACGGTGGACATCCTCGTCGAACTGGGTCGACGCCGTATGGTCGGCGGCCAGGAAGACATGATCGTCGACGTGGCCCTCGACCTGATGCGCGAACGCGACGCGCAGGCGTGATGTAGCCGACCCACAACGCTAGCAAGCGGTTCATTCGACAGCGATCTCGCCAGCAAGAGCGATGCTGAAAAATTCATTGGAGACTTTTTATGAAGACGTCAACGCCGGCCCGCGCAAGCGGCGCCATCACCATCGGACTGTGTTTGATCGTTGCGTTACTGGAGGGGCTCGATCTGCAGTCGACCGGAATCGCCGCGCCGCGCATGGCACGCGAATTCCATCTGGCCGTCGCGCAGATGGGTTGGGCTTTCAGCGTCGGCGCGCTGGGACTGCTGCCGGGCGCGGCCATCGGCGGACGGCTCGCGGACAGGCTCGGTCGCAAGCGCGTATTGATGCTGTCGGTGGCGCTGTTCGGGATTTTTTCGCTTGCGACCACGCAGGTGTGGGACCTCGACAGCCTGCTCGCCGCGCGCTTCCTGACCGGACTCGGGCTCGGTGCGGCCATGCCGAACCTGATTGCGCTGTGCGCCGAAACAGCGTCGCCACATCAGCGCGGCACGGCCGTGGGCGCGATGTATTGCGGCATGCCGTTCGGCGCGGCGCTCGCGGCGGTGATCGGTATCGTCAGCCCG
>Ga0335083_10012735_pt1 | contig 10048 bp, 12 predicted proteins | sample Lox_Sample_42_FD_206716 | JGI IMG/M metagenome (GOLD analysis project Ga0335083, IMG submission 206716) | Soil microbial communities from Loxahatchee National Wildlife Refuge, Florida, United States - Lox_Sample_4.2 | ecosystem: Environmental > Terrestrial > Soil > Wetlands | place: USA...
CGATGATCCTGTTCGCGTGGCAGCGTGGCCGCACGTGGCTGCAGGTGACGGACTTCGTCGCGCCGATGGTGCCCACCGGCCTCGCTGCAGGGCGCCTCGGCAACTTCATCAACGGCGAGCTGTGGGGGCGCGTGACCTCGCCCGACGCGCCGTGGGCGATGCTGTTCCCGGGCGCCGCGAACGACGACGCCGCATGGCTCACCGCGCATCCGCAACTGGCCGCACAGTGGCACCTGAACGAAGTGTTTGCGCAGTACCACCTGCTGCCGCGCCATCCCTCCGAACTCTACGAAATTGCGCTCGAAGGCGTCGCGCTCTTCATCGTGCTGATTCTTTTCTCGCGCAAGCCGCGGCCCCTCGGCGCGATCTCGGCGATGTTCCTGATCGGCTATGGCCTCGCGCGTTTCACGGTCGAATTCGCGCGCGAACCCGACGACTTCCTGGGCCTGCTCGCGCTCGGTCTTTCGATGGGGCAATGGCTTTCGCTGCCGATGATCATCGTGGGCATTGGCGTGATGGTGTGGGCGTATCGTCGTGCGAATCGCCGCAAGGATGGCAACGACGGCGCGCACGTCGCGGGCGCGAAGAGCTGACGCCTACGCGAGGGGCACGACACGCCTCGCGCTTTCGCCCTATGAAAAAAGCCACGGTTTCACCGTGGCTTTTTTCGTTGCGAAGGGCGCGCCTTACTTCACCTGCATTTACTTCATCTGCACCGACCCCGAGACATTGACCGTCACCGTGGACGTGCCGGCTTCGAGCGGCAAGGGTGCCATCTTCGCGTCCGCCGAAGTGGCGCGCGCGCTCATCATCATCACGGGGCGCGGCAGCACGCCCGAGTGCCCCACGTTCACGTCGCGGATCGTATAGCTGCTGTAGCCGAACGCGCGCGTGGCCGCAATGGCCTGGTCGCGGAACGAGGCGATGGCCTGGCCCGAGAGCTTCTGCTCGGCTTCGCGCTGTGCTTCGGGCGAAAGCGAGAATTGCATGTTGCCCACCTGCATGACCGAGGAAAGGTCGCCGGCGAGCTTCGACGCCGCCGCGAAGTCATGCGACTCGAGCACGACTTCCGTGCGGCCGCGCCAGGCGGAGATGCGCCCGTCGCGATCGGTGGAGGGGAGGATCGAGAACTGGCCGGAGCGAACGGTGACGCCCGCCACACCTCTGGCTCTTTGCAGCGCGGAGTCGGCGCGCTGATTGAGCGTGGCGGTGAGCGAGGCGGGATCGTTCGCTTCCTGTTCGTAGAACAGCGTAATGGTAACGACGTCCTGCGGGACTTCGGCGCTCGCCTGTGCGGAGAGCGAAAGCACGCCCGAGGGCTGGTAACGCGCGTCGCTTTGCGCAAGCGCGGTGCGCGGCGCGAGCGTCATGGCGAGGGGAACGGCGGCAACGAATGCAGCGGCAAGCTTGACGACGGTTTTTCTGTTCATTGAGGCTCCTTGCAGAACATGGGTCGCAGGCCGCGCACGCACGGCATGTCAGCCGCTCATGGCGAGACACGACGATGCACTACGCGCGCGGCCACGCACGACTGTGCCCGATTGTGGCCCGATTGTGTGTTTGACGTGTCGCGCGTGCACGCTGTTTGCGCGGCGGCTTTCCCGCGACGCCATCCTCGACTCACATCAGATGTTTCGTGATGAAGTTCCACTCGGCCGTGGTGACCGGTGTGATCGAAAGACGATTGCCTTTGGCGAGCACGCGCATGTCCGCGAGCGGGTCGTGCTCGCGCAATGCGGCCAGCGGAATCAGCGCGCACTTCTTCTTGAACACGACATCGACGAGCATCCAGCGCGGATTCTCCTGCGTCGACTTCGCATCGTAGTAGGGGCTCTTCGGATCGAACTGCGTGGGGTCGGGGTAGGCCGTGGATGAGACCTGCGCAATGCCCGCGATGCCGGGTTCGGGGCAGCTCGAGTGATAGAACAGCACGCCGTCGCCAGGTTGCATCGTGTCGCGCATGAAGTTGCGTGCCTGATAATTGCGCACGCCGGTCCACGGCAGCGTGCGTTGCGGTGCGTTCGCGAGGTCGTCGATGCTTGCTTCGTCGGGTTCGGACTTCATCAGCCAGTAGCGCATGAGTCGAAGGTCACGTCGAAAGGGGAGAGGGGCGGGCATGCATGACGATACGTGCCGCACAAAGGAAAACGGCATCGGACACAGGTCCGATGCCGTTCGAATAGGTCCCCGCCTTAGCCGCTAGGCCGGCATCCTGAACCGAGGGTTCAGAATTGGTCGCAGTTAGCAGCACTTCGGGTACATCAGACTGTGTGACGCGCACGCCCGTGCTACAAATTTCCGCAACCGTGCACATGGCATTGGTTCAAGGAATATATGACCTTGGCGAACCAGGCAGGGAAGCTGATAAAACTGGTTGGTAACGTGTGTTTGAAAACCCGTGTCTAAAAACGCGCGTTTAGAAACAAACCGACGCTACCGATGAACAACACGAATGATGGATGCTACAGCGTTTATTGCGCTGCGTACTGCTGGATCACTGCGCCGAGTTGCTCATTCATTTGGCGCATTGTACGACGGATTTCTTCCGCTGGGAATGCTTCCCCATGTCGCACGCTCGTTTGCAGGCGCAGCAGCTCCGAGGCGAGCGAGAGCGCCGCCATCACCGCGATGCGATCGGTGCCGCGCACGTTGCTGTGATTGCGGATCTTCGACATTTCGGCGTCCACGCGCGCCACTGCTTCGAGCAGGGCCTGCTCCGTTTCCGGCGAACAGACGAGGCGATAGGTCTGCCCGAGTATCGTCGCTTCGATCTGCTTGGTGGTCATGCATTTTCTCCGTGGCGGGCTGCGTTGCTGTCATCGTCGTTGCTCGGCGACGGTTCGAGCAGATCGAGCTGGTTCTCGCGCTCGTTGCTCGCGCGTGCGCGCGGCAGCTTTTCGAGGATCGCGTTCAGACGCACCTGCGCGTCGTCGATCTTGGCCGAGAGTCCATCGCGCTCCGCTTGCAGGGCGTTGCGCTCTTCGCGCACCTGTTCGAGTTCGGCGCGCGTGGCGTCGCATTGCGCACGCAGCTGCGCGAGTTGCTCTTCAAGTGCGAGGCGTGCTTCATGATGGCGCTGATTAATTTCTATCAGTCGCCCGATATTCTGTGAGAGTGTTTCGAGTTCGTTGAGCATGTGCTGCGTCCTCTAAAGACAGGCATTCTAGCGCGGATTAAGGCGTATTCCGATAATTGTGTCGTTTCCAGACGTAACATCCCGGCTTCTTACCCGCTTCTTACCCGAATCGTGTTCGAATCGCACGCGACCATGCACAGCGCGGTCAGGCAGGAACGCAAATTGCCCGGGCTGCGCGCGCAGGACGTCGTCTCGATAAACGGTCCGCGCGTTATAACATCACGAATTCCGGGCTTTTGCCCCGCGCGCGGCGAAACCTTTCGTCTTCAGCAACATGAGCTTTGCCGTTCGCAGCGAATCCCCCGGTTATTCCTCGTGATTTCTTTTCAAACCTGCCGCCGAGTCCTTTGATGCGTTCCGTGAGTCGCGATGAACCCCACGCTGCGCCCTCGTTGCGCGCGCTGCCGCGCCGCTCGATGAGCGCGCGCCGCGCCTCGTTGATCTGGGCCGCGCTCGCGTTGGCGGCGCTCGTGGTTTTCGCGGCGTCGCTCGCGAGCGGCAGCGTGAGCGTGACACTCGCGCAAGTGCTCTCGGCGCTCTCGCCCTGGCAAGGCGCACATGGCGCGCCCGACATGGCGACGGAAATCGTGAGCACGCTGCGCCTGCCGCGCGCGCTGGCCGGCTTCGCATGCGGTGCCTTGCTCGCGCTTGGCGGGGCGCTGCTGCAGGTGTTGCTGCGCAATCCGCTCGCGGAGCCGTACGTGCTTGGCGTTTCGGGCGGCGCCGCTGCCTTCGCGCTCGTCGCGATGATCGCGGGCGTGGCCTGGTGGGGCGTGCAGGCCAGTGCCTGCGCGGGCGCGTTCGTTTCGATCCTGCTCGTGCTTGGCCTCGCGCGCCGCGAACTGTGGCGCGGTGAACCGCAGGACAGCTCGCCGCGTCTTCTGTTGACCGGCGCGGTGACGGCGGCAGGCTGGGGTGCATTGATCACGCTGCTGCTCACGCTCGCGCCCGACACGCGCTTGCGCGGCATGGTGTTCTGGCTCACGGGCGACCTGAACGGCGCGGGCATGCCGTGGCCCGCGCTGGTGGCGCTCGCCGTGGTGCTGGCGGGCGTCGTGCCGGCCGCGCCGATGCTCAACGTGCTGTTGCGCGGCGACGCCGCCGCGCAGGCGCTCGGCGTGCCGGTGCTGCGCCTGCGCGTGGGTATCTATCTCGCCGCGTCGATTGCTGCCGCGGCCGCGGTGACGACGGGCGGCACCATCGGCTTCGTGGGGCTCGTCGTGCCCCACATGCTGCGCCTCGCGTTCGGCAACGATCAGCGCATGCTCGTGCCCGCCGCCGCGCTCGCGGGCGGCGTGGCGGTGATGGGCGCCGACCTCGTGGCGCGCACCGTTGCCGCGCCCGCGCAATTGCCCGTGGGTGTCGTGACCGCGCTCGCGGGCGTGCCTGTGTTCCTGTGGATGTTGCTAGCGAGGCGCACGCGATGAGCGACGCAAGCGCACCGCTACTCGCCGCCCGCGCGCTCACCTTGCGCGCGGGCGCGCGCACGCTCGTCGAATCGCTCACGCAGGTGTTCACCGCCGGCGAGATCTGGTGCGTGGCGGGCGCGAATGGCGCGGGCAAGACCACGCTGATCGGCGCGCTTGCGGGCTTGCGCGAGAGCGCGGCGGGGCACGTGGAGGTGGAGGGCGTGGCGCTCGGCGAATGGCCGCCGGTGCGCCTCGCGCAGCGTCGCGCGCTGATGCCCCAGGACCAGCGCGACGCATTCAGCGCGAGCGTGCTCGACACCGTGCTGCTCAATCGTTATCCGCATCTTTCCGGTTGGGGCTGGGAAGGCGACACCGATCGCGCCGCCGCGCACGCCGCGCTCGCCGCGCTCGGTCTCGAAGCCCTCGCCGCACGCGACGTGCTCTCGCTCTCGGGCGGCGAGCGCCAGCGCGTCGCGCTCGCCGCCGCACTGTGCCAGGGCGCGCCGCTGCTGCTGCTCGACGAGCCGCTCGCGCATCTGGATCTGCATCATCAGATTGCCTGCCTCGAAGCGCTCTCGCGCTGGGTGCGCAGCGAAGCGCGAGCGATCCTGTTTTCCTGTCACGATCTCAATCTCGCGCGGCGCTTCTCGACGCACGCGCTCCTGCTGGATGGCCACGGCGGCTTTCACGCGGGGCCCGTGCGCGAAGTGCTCACCCCCGAGCGCGCGAGCGCCGCATTCGGCCATTCGCTCGTGCTCATACGCGAGGGCGCGCACGAGGCGCTCGTGCCCGCGCTCGCATCGAGCGCGTCGACATCGCATTTGCCGGGATCGAACGGCGCGCGCTAGCGCACCGCTTTCGCCTTTTTCACCAAGATACGAACACACCATGACGTCATCGCTTACTGAACTGCTCGCAATCGAACCGCTCGACCTCTCGTTGCGCGACGAACTGCAGCGCCTCATCGACACGAAGACCAAACCGCCCGGCAGCCTTGGCCGCCTCGAGGCGCTTGCGCGTCAACTCGGCATGATCCAGCGCACCACGCGTCCGAGCGTCGAGCGCCCGGTGATGATCGTCTTCGCGGGCGATCACGGCATCGCGGCCGAAGGCGTGAGTCCCTATCCGCAGGCCGTGACCGCACAGATGGTCGCGAACTTCCTGGCGGGCGGCGCGGCCATCAACGCATTCAGCGGCGTGGCGGGGCTCACGCTCGAGATCGTCAATGCGGGCGTGGCGACGCCGCTGCCGCCATCGTCCGCGCTCGTCGACGTGCCGGTTGCGCGCGGCACGCGCAACTTCGCGCGCGAGCGCGCCATGACGCGCGAGGAGGCCCTAGCCGCACTCGCGGCCGGTGCGGCGCGCGTGCGCCATCACGCGGCGCTCGGCACGAACGTGATCGGCTTCGGCGAAATGGGCATTGCGAACACCTCGGCGGCCGCTTGCCTGATGAGCCGGCTGTGCGGCGTGCCGATCGACGAATGTGTTGGCCGTGGCACGGGCCTCGACAACGCGGGCCTTGCGAAGAAGCGCAACGTGCTCGCGGCCGCGCTCGCGCATCACGCCGACGCGCGCGAGCCGCTCGACGTGCTCGCCGCGTTCGGTGGCTTCGAGATCGCGATGATGGCGGGCGCGTACCTCGAAGCGGCGCGCTCGCGCATGGCGATCCTCGTCGATGGCTTCATCGCGACCGCTGCGCTGCTGGTCGCCGATTCGCTCGCGCCGCAAGTGCGCGACTACTGCGTGTTTGCACACGCATCGAATGAGGCGGGGCATCGTCGCATGCTCGATCACTTCGGCGCGCGCGAGCTGCTGGCGCTCGATCTGCGGCTCGGCGAGGGCACGGGCGCGGCGCTCGCGGTGCCGCTCCTGCGCGCGGCCGTGGCGTTCCTCAACGAGATGGCGAGCTTCGAGCAGGCGGGCGTGGATGAGCGCAGCGATCGCGACGGTCGTGGCGCGTGAGAGCAGCAAAGTGAATCCGCTCGCGGAGCTGCGTTACTTCTTCACGGCGCTCGGCTATTTCACGCGCGTGCCGGTGCCGCGCTGGGTCGGTTTCGAGCCCGCGTGGCTGAACGCGGCGGCGCGCTACTTTCCGCTCGTCGGCGTGTTGATCGGCGCGCTCGCGGCGCTCGTCTATCTCGCCGCGCTGCGCGTGTTTCCGGCCGGCGTCGCGGTGCTGCTTTCGATGGCCGTCACGCTCGTCGCCACCGGCGCTTTCCACGAGGATGGTCTCGCGGACTGCTGCGACGCATTCGGCGGTGCGTACACGCGCGATGACGTGCTGCGGATCATGCACGACTCGCGCATCGGCGCGTTCGGTGCGATCGGCCTCGTGGTGGCGCTCGCGCTCAAGTGGCAGACGCTCGCGGCGCTGCCCCCCGCGCGCGCCGCGATGCTGATGATCGCCGGCCACGCCGCGAGCCGCGCATGTGCGATCAGCTATCTCGTCTCGCTCGATTACGTGCGGCCCGAGGGCAAGGCCAAGCCCGTCGCGCAGCGCATGAGCGTGCGCGCTTGGCTTTGCGCGTGCGTGTTCGGCATCCCTTGGCTCTTCTGGCCGATGTCGTCCACGTGGTCTACATGGTCCGCCGGTCCCGACTGGCGAGCGGGCGTGGCGACGCTCGCTGTGCTCGCGGTGCTGCGCTTCGTGCTGGGGCGCTATTTCGTGCGCCGTATCGGCGGTTATACCGGCGACTGTCTCGGCTTCGCGCAGCAGGTGTTCGAGATCGCGATCTATCTCGTGGGGCTCGCATGGATCTCGTGCTGATCCGCCATCCCGCCGTGGCCGTGGAGGCGGGCGTCTGCTATGGCGCGAGCGACGTGCCGCTCGCCGGCGACCCCGCGCCGGAGTCGGCGTCGCTCGCGGCGCGGCTCGCGGCGCTCGGCGTGCGCGCGCCGCATCGCATCGCGACGAGCCCGCTCACGCGTTGCGCGAGCGTCGCGGCGGCGCTCGCGCTTGCGCACGGCAAGACGCCGGCGGCGGACGCACGCCTCGCGGAAATGGATTTCGGCGCGTGGGAGCGGCAGCGCTGGGACGCGATCGAGCGCGCGCAGATCGACGCGTGGGCCGCCGATTTCGAGCACGCGCGCGAGCACGGCGGCGAGAGCGTGGCGCAGTTCGATGCGCGCGTGAGCACGTGGTTCGAAACGCTCGACGCGCTCGAGAAGGCGACCGTCTGGGCCGTCACGCATGCGGGCGTCATCCGCGCCGTCACGGCGCGCGCGCTCGGCGTGCCGCTTGCGCGTTGCGTGCGCTGGCCGCTGGAGATGGCCGCCATCGTGTGGCTGCGCTACGACGCTTCGAGCGCGCAATGGCTGCTCGCGCGCTGGAACGCCTGACCAATCGATTCGGATGCCGAATCAATGCGTGGCGTGGGCGTTTGCGTGCGCGTTTGCGTCGGTGTCGCGCGAGCGGGCGAGATCGAGATCCTTGCACAGTTGCGCCGCGCCTTGCGCGAGGCGCGGCGTGGGACGCGTGAGCAGATCGCCGTCGATGGCGAAGAGATTGCCGCGCGCAACCGCCGTGAGCGTGGGCCACGAATGCCAGCGCGTGAGGCTCGGCAGCGGCTGGTCCGGAGATGTCGCGCCTTGCGAGGCGGTGACGATCGCTTCGGGGTTCGCGGCCAGCACGGCTTCCGTCGAAACCGTCGGCACGAGCGGCTCGAGCGCCGCGAACACATTTCGGCCGCCGCACAGCGCGATCACGTCGCTGATCATGTGCGAGCCGTTGATGGTCATCAGCGGCGCCTCCCAGACTTCGTAGAAGACGCTCACGGGCGCGCGCTGGGCGTAGCGCGCGCGCAGTTGCGCGATGTCGCGCCGGTAGGCACCGGCGGCGGCCTGTGCCGCGGGCTGCGTGCCGAGCAGCACGCCGAGCCGCGTGAGCGAGGTCGCGACATCGTCGAGCTTGTGCGGTTCGCTGAAGAAGAGTGGAATATGCAGCGCGCGCAGGCGGTCGAGTTGCTGCTGCGCATTGCCGTGACGCCAGACCACGATCAGGTCGGGCTTGAGCGCGACGATGCGTTCGAGATCGAGCGCGCGATTGTCGCCCACGCGCGGCACCTGCTGCGCCTGTGGCGGGTAGTCGCTGTAGGCCACCGCGCCGACGATCTTCGCGCCGCCGCCCGCTGCGTAGAGCAGCTCGGTCACGTGCGGCGCGAGGCTGATCACGCGGTGTGCGCTTGCGGGGAGGGTGACCGTGTTGCCGGCGTCGTCGGTTGCGGTGACGGCTGCTTCGGCGGCGCGCGGTGCGAACGCGCAAAGGCCGCTTGTGAAGGCGAACGCGATGGCGAGTGCGAGGCCGCCGGTGCGCATCAGCCGATCGCCCGCATGGCCTGCGCGAGCGCGTGCTCGAAGCGCCGCCATTCGTCTTCGGAGGCGGGCAGGCCGAAGCGCAGGCTGGCGGGCGCGTCGAAGCGGCGCGTCCACACGGCGTGGCGCGCGAGCGCGTCCTGCAAGGCCGGCGCGCGCGGATCCGTGACCCAGGCGAAGAGCGGCGTGGCGTGCGGCGCGAAGCCATGCGCGCGCAACAGCGCGACGAGGCGCGCGCTTTCGGCCGCGAGGCGCACGCGCATCGTGCGTTGCCACGCGCTGTCTTCGAATGCGTGGATGACCGCGTGGCGCGCGGGGCCGCTCACGGTCCATGCGCCGAGCCGTGCGCGCAGTGCGCCGAGCAGCGCGGGCTGAGCCAGCGCAAAACCACAGCGCGCGCCAGCGAGCCCGAAGAACTTGCCCGGCGAGCGCAACACGACGAGACCCTGCCGATCGGTTGCGCGCGCAAGCGTATTGGCTTGTGGTGCATCGAACGCATCGGCGAAGGCTTCGTCGACGATCAACGTGCCGCCGCGCGCTGCGAGCTGCGCGTGCCAGCGCAGCAGGCGGGTCGCATCGAGATGCGTGGCCGTCGGGTTGTTCGGATTCACGACGACGGCGTGCACGATCGCGTCCGGCAACGCATCGTGCGTGACGTCGAGCGGCGCGATCTCGTGGCCCGCCTGCGCGAACGCCGGAGCGTATTCGCCGTAAGTGAGCGGCGCGATGGCCACGCGCGTGCGCGGCAGTAGCGCGGGCAGTGCGCGGATCGCGGCCTGGCTGCCCGCTACCGGCAGCACGTGCTGAGCGTCGGGTGCGCCGTAGTAGCGTGCCGCGCAGGCGGCGAAGCCGTCGCCGTCGTCGGGCAGGCGCCGCCATGCCGTGGCCGGCACCGGCGGCACGGGATAGCCGTGCGGATTGATGCCGGTCGATAGGTCGATCCACGTCTCCCAGGCCATGCCGTAGCGCTGCGCAGCTTCGTGCAGATTCCCGCCGTGCGCGACGAGGGCAGGGGTGGCGGTGGGTTTTTCAAACATGGGTCGCCACGCTAAAGAAGGCAAGCGCGAGCAGCGCCGCGAGCCACAGGATGGTGGTGCGCTCGACGAGCCGCAGCGCGGCATGCACGTCCTGCGCGCGCGGCGGCGAGCCCGCGCCGAGCGCGGGGCGCTCTTCGAGCGTGCCGTGATAGACG
>Ga0335083_10012737_pt1 | contig 10047 bp, 7 predicted proteins | sample Lox_Sample_42_FD_206716 | JGI IMG/M metagenome (GOLD analysis project Ga0335083, IMG submission 206716) | Soil microbial communities from Loxahatchee National Wildlife Refuge, Florida, United States - Lox_Sample_4.2 | ecosystem: Environmental > Terrestrial > Soil > Wetlands | place: USA: Florida...
TACGTGAAGATGCGCTCCGCGTGCTGGTCGTTACGCATGAATTCCGCATGCGGACGAGCAGAGATAATCGAGTCAATCGAAGGCAGAAGACGGAAGCTGGCAATTTCGACCGTCGCCGCCATCAAGACTGTGCAAAGCAAGATCGCCGTGGTTGGGCGAGCTCGAAGCGACGCGATGATCACTATGGCCCCCACAGCACAAGCCAAAATCGACACATACAAGCTCACGGTGGCCGGTCCGGCGAACTGGACGTGAATCCTGTGCGTAACTCCGAATAGCGCTGCGACGCCAGGGACCAGCCAGGTGAGACCGATAGCCAGCAGCATCGTCCTGGTTTGTGGGGCACTCTGAGAAAGCGCACGACTGAAGGCGACGGCACAGACGAGTGCGAGCGGCGGAATCGCGGGAAGGATGTAGCCGGGGAGTTTGGACTGCGAGAAGCTGAAGAAAACAACGGGCCAGAGTGCCCAGCACGCGAAGAAGAATCCGGGAGAGCCGGTCCACGAGTTCTCCCGCCATAATCGCAGACCTTCTCGCGCAGCTGGCCAGAGAAGTACCGTCCAGGGCAGAAGAGCTAGCAAAACGATCGGGCCGTAATACCAGAACGGTTGTCGGTGATGAAACATCGGGGTGGCGTACCGCTCGACGTTGTGCTGCCACAAAAAGATCCGCAAGAAGTCTGGATTGCGGGCCGCGCACAGGGCGTACCAGGGGATCGCAATTGCGCCGAAAGCCAGAATGGCGAGCGGGTGCGCCAGTCGAATCGCCGCGCGCCAGCGCTGCGTCGCCAGCGCCCAGATGGCAACCGCCCCGCCGGCCAAAACGATGGCCGCAGGCCCTTTCGCAAGAACCGCGAGGCCGAGAAATCCGCCGAAGAGCATGGGCGGCATATGCCCGGAACTATCGGCAGGTTCTGACTTGCTTGCTCCGCGTAATGCGCCTGCGCGGTGAAGTACCCACGCAGCGCTCGCCATCGCTGCCGCAATCGCCGCACTGAAGAGCATGTCCGGCGTTGCCGCACGGGCAAATCCGATGGCCGCTACGCTCGTACCGAAAAGGAGCGGTGCCAGCAGAGCCGGGCTCGAAAGGGAATTGGCGTTTCCGCCGTAATGTTTCTTCGCCAGCCATGCTATCGCGAGCGTGGCGCCGAGCGCCGCGAACGCCGACGGCAAGCGCGCAGCCCACTCCGCGGGCAGATGCAGCACGAACCCCACTGCCGCGGCCCAGTAGTAAAGGACCGGTTTTTCAAACCACGGCTGAGCGTACAGGCGCGGCGTCACCCAATCGTTTGTCTCCGCCATCGCCCGTGCGATCCAGACGTAGCGCGGCTCATCTGGCCCTGTCAGCCCTATCGCGCCTAGGTTTCCGAAAAGACAAATCGCGATGGAGGCTGCGGATACCGGCAGCGCCCACCGCGAAAGCTTGGATTCGCTGGTATTTGTTTCGTTCAAGACGGACGAGTCTAGCATCCGCCGATTCAATTTGAACTTCCTAACCTATAATGGCCGCGATGCGGGAATCGCTCGAGTATGCCGCCGCGTGGATCGGAATCAAATTCCTGGGGCTACTGCCGAGATCGGCGGCTCGATTCGTGGGAGCGACCTTCGCCGCAGCGGCCTACGCCGTGCGTATCCGGCTTCGTCGCGCAGCGATGTTCAACCTCCGCCTTGCGTTCCCGGATTGGACGGACGCGCAGCGCGAGCGGGCGATTCGCGGCATGATCCGGCAGATCGGCTGGATGGCCGGCGAATTTTCGCAGTTTCCGAAATACACGCCCGAGCGAATCAAGGATATCGTCGTCGTCGACGGGTTCGATAACTTCGACGCTGCGCGCCGCCGCGGAAAAGGCGTCCTGTTTCTGACCGGCCACATGAGCGCTTGGGAACTTGCACCTTTCGCACAAGCGCTCTACGGCTATCCGCTCCATTTTCTGGTGCGGCCCATTGCGAACCGCCGCGTCGACGCTCTGATCAACAGCTACCGCTGCCGGTCAGGGAATCAGCCTATCGAGAAGAATCGTTCGGCGCGCGCGATCCTGAAGATTCTCGCCGACGGCGGAACGATAGGGGTTCTGGCCGACCACAATACGGACATCGAGGAAAGTGTCTTTGTGGATTTCTTCGGCGTTTCGGCTTCGACCACTTCGGGGCTTGCTCGCATCGCGTTGCGCACAGATGCTGCCGTTGTCCCCGGGTTTCTCTTTTGGGATGAGGCGCGCAAGAAGTATCGACTTCAATTCCAGCCGGCTGTCGAATTGGCGCGCAGGGGAAACGAGGAAGCCGACGTCGTTGAAAATACGGCGCGCTTTACACGAGTGATCGAGGATTTCGTCCGCACGCATCCGGACCAGTGGCTTTGGGTTCACCGCCGCTGGAAGACACGTCCGCCCGGCGAAAAGCCGCTGTACGCATCTTGATAGAAAGAGGGAGCTATGACTCGCACCGCTCGCGAACTTGCGGAATATCTCGGAGCTACTCTCCAAGGGGACTCAAGCGTGCCGATTTCCGGCGTCGCCGGCCCTGACCGAGCGCGAGCGCATGATTTGATCTACCTCGATTCGGCGCGGCACGAGGAGCGCGCCGCAAAGTCGGCAGGACGCTGCGTTCTCGCCAAGCCCGGTACGCGCCTCTTGGGCAAGACGATTCTCGAAGTGTCTGACCCAAAGTTCTCCTTCGTGAAAGCGGCTCGGTGGCTTTTGCCTGAACCCGAAGTGCGTCCGACGGTTCATCCCACGGCCGTGATCTCCTCCGGCGCGAAGATCGCGGCGCGCGTGTCTGTGGGACCATACGTGGTGATCGAAGAAGGCGCGGAGGTCGGCGCCGGCACGCAAGTCGGAGCGTTCTGCTTCATTGGCCGCGATGCGCGCGTTGGCGACGATTGCCGGTTGCATCCGCGCGTCACTCTCTATGCGGGCGCGCAACTCGGCAATCGGGTCGCAATTCATTCCGGCTCGGTCATCGGCGCCGAAGGCTTCGGCTATGTCTTTGGGGAAGGCCGGCACTGGAAATTCCCGCAGATCGGCACAGTTACGATCGGCGATGATGTCGAGATTGGAGCGAACTCTACGATTGATCGCGGCTCTCTCGGCGCGACTGAAATCGGGCAGGGCGTGAAGATCGACAATCTGGTACAGGTGGCGCATAACGTCCGCGTGGGTGAACACTCCGTCCTCGCGGCGCAGACCGGCGTTTCCGGCAGCAGCACGATTGGTAAGCGGGTCATCGTGGGCGGCCAGGTCGGAATTGGGGACCACTGCACGCTGGAGGACGGCTCCATCGCTGGCGCGCAAGCCGGCATCCCGACCGGCAAGGCGATTCGCAGCGGGCAAGTTGTTTGGGGAACCCCGGCTCGCCCCCTCGAAAGATTCAAGGAGCAATACGCCTGGTTCGCGCGGCTACCTGAGCTGGCGGCTCGTCTGCGTCGCCTGGAAGAAGGCCACGACACTGGTGCCGGACCGAAGACGAGCTGATTCGCCCTATCGTGGGCCATGCGGCGCTGGAACTGGGGCCCGCTAGGCAGCCTTAGGCCGCCTGACCACCATCCCACGGTCGGTGTGACGGGGAAAAGCCTAGCCTTTTCAGTTGACCCGAGGCGGGTATACGAAAGATAATAGTGCGTCAGCGGTCCGTAACTATCTGCATTACCGGGAGATGAGTCGTTTTCGACTCGCCGGTTGGCGAAGGACCTGAAGTCGGTTGCCGGTTGACAACTTCCGTCTGAGGGGTGCATGGCACCAGAAGCCAGGCTGCGCTGGGAATCGACGAATACCGGGGGAACGCACGGAGCCGCGACGGCGGCTCGGCGCACCGCCGACTCGCCGGTGGAACAGGCCGTGAGCCGCACCGTCAAGTGGCTGCTCTCCACCCAGAGCCAGGAAGGCTACTGGTGGGGCGAGCTGGAGGCCGACACTACCCTCGAATCGGATTACGTCCTCTACCTCCACATTCTCGGCGAACTCGATTCGCCCAAGACCGCCAAGCTCGCGAAGTACATTCGCGACCGCCAACAGCCCGACGGCGGCTGGAACATTTTCTACGGCGGGCCGTCCGAGCTGAACGCCACGGTCAAAGCCTGGGTTGCTCTGCGATTGGCTGGTGACGGCGCGAACGCCGAGCATCTGAAGCGTGCGCGCGCCAAGATTCACGAACTGGGCGGGCTGGAAGAGACGAATTCGTACACGCGCTTCTATCTCGCGATGGTCGGCGCCCTCGATTGGAATTTCGTACCTGCCATTCCGCCGGAGTTGATGCTCTTCGCAGATTGGTTCCCGATCAATCTCTACGAGATGTCGTCCTGGACGCGCGGCATTGTGATTCCGCTGGCGATTATCTATGCGCATAAGCCGGATTGGAGCCTGCCCGAGGGCGTTACCGTCGACGAGCTGTTCCTGAAGCCGGGCCGGCGTCCGCCTTCGCTTGATTGGGACAAGCGGATCGTTTCATGGAAGAATTTCTTTCTCGCGATTGGCCGCGGCGTGCGGTTCTACGAACGCCTCACATGGCTTCCATTCCGCAAGATTGCCCTGTCCCGCGCGCGCAACTGGATGCTCGAGCGCCTGGAGCGCAGCGAGGGCCTCGGCACCATCTACCCGGCGATGATGAATTCCATCTTTGCCCTGCACGCGGAACATGGCGACACCAGCGATCCACTCCTTGCTCGCGAAATTGATTTCCTCGCGCGCTACGAAATCGAAGAGGGCGACACGCTGCGAGTCCAGCCCTGTATCTCGCCGCTGTGGGACACCGCGATCGCCATGGTTTCGCTCGAAGAAGCCGGCCTCGATCCTTCGCATCCATCGCTGCTCACGGCTTCGCGATGGCTGGTCGAGAATCAGATCCTCGGCCCCGGCGACTGGCAGGTGAAGAACAAGAACGCCGAGCCGGGAGGTTGGGCGTTCGAATTTCGCAATGACTTTTATCCCGACGTGGACGATACGGCGTTCGTACTCATGGCGCTGAGCCGGGTCGAAGACCCGGAAGCGGCTCGGTTGCGCGCTTCGATCCGCCGGGGCCTTGCGTGGCTTGTCAGCATGCAGAATCACGACGGTGGCTGGGGCGCTTTCGACCACGAGAACAATCTGGAATTTCTGAATAACATCCCGTTTGCCGACCACAACGCGATGCTCGATCCTTCGACCGCGGACGTGACCGCCCGAGCCCTGGAATGCCTCGGTCACATGGGCTGGCCGGCCACGCATCCTGTGATCGAGCGCGGCAACGCCTTTGTTCGTCACGAGCAGGAGAAGGACGGCTCATGGTTCGGCCGCTGGGGAGTGAACTACGTGTACGGGACGAGCGGGGTCCTACGCGCCCTTGAAACTCTGGGACTGGGTTCTTCTGAGGAGTGCAGGCGCGGCGCCGAATGGCTGCGCTCCGTGCAAAACTCCGACGGCGGTTTCGGGGAATCGATCCTCTCCTACTACGACACGACGCTGAAGGCGAAAGGGAAGAGCACGCCGTCGCAAACGGCGTGGGGACTTATCGGGTTGCTCGCGGTGGTGGCGCCGCATGATCCCGCCGTCGAGCGCGCTGTGAACTGGCTCATCGAACATCAGAATGAGGACGGTACGTGGGACGAACCTGACTTTACCGGCACGGGTTTCCCAAAAGTGTTTTACCTGAAATACCACTTGTACCGGATCTCGTTCCCGCTCTACGCGCTCGCCCGCTACGATAACTTGCGCAACGGCCGCGAGAGGTTTATCGGCGTGCGACTATCACCAGACGATCTACAACCGGCCCACAAGACGCATACGAATTGACCTATCGAGCCAATTTGGCTTGCCGCAACCTATGACCACGCTCGTCACAGGCGCCACCGGCTTTCTGGGAAACCACGTCGCACGCCAGCTTGTCTCCGCAGGCCACTCCGTCCGCCTGCTGGTTCGCTCGACGAGCAATCTCGCTTCGCTCGAAGGTTTGAACGCCGAGCGCGTTGTGGGAGACCTGCAGGATATGGCTTCGCTCGATCGCGCCATGAAGGGCGTGCGCCGCGTCTACCATGTCGCTGCTGATTACCGCCTCTGGTCGCGCAATCCGAAGGAAATCTACGAATCGAATGTCGAGGGCACGCGCCTGCTCCTTGAGATCGCCGGTCAGGCTGGCGTTGAGCGGGTGGTGTACACCAGCACGGTCGCTACGATCGTCGTGCCCACGCACGGCCCGCTGCCCAACGAAGACACCCGCGCTACGCTGAACCAGATGATCGGTCACTACAAGCGGTCGAAGTTCCTCGCAGAACTTGAAGCGATCAAAGCCGCGGCTGCGGGAGTTCCAGTCGTCATCGTCAATCCCACCGCTCCCGTGGGCCCCGGGGACTGGAAGCCCACGCCCACCGGCCGCATCATCCTCGATTTTCTCAATGGCAAGATGCCGGCCTACGTCGACACGGGCTTGAACCTCGTGCCGGTGGAAGACTGCGCTGCTGGGCACTTGCTAGCGGCGGAAAAAGGCAGAATCGGCGAGCGCTACATCCTTGGTGCGCGGAACATGACACTGAAAGAGATTCTCGACGTGCTGGCCGTCATCACGGGCCGCTCCGCTCCGCGCGTGCGCTTGCCCCATGCCGTCGCTCTCGCCGCGGGCTACGCCGACGAGCTGTTTTCGCGGCTGACGGGACGTGAGCCTCAGATTCCGGTGGAGGGCGTGAAGATGTCGCGGCATCGGATGTTCGTTCAGAGCGATAAGGCCGAGCGGGAGCTGGGCTACCGGCCGGGCGCCGTCGAGCCGGCGCTCGAGCGTGCCGTGCGCTGGTACGTGGATCAGGGATACGTGCGTCGCACTGGAACAAAAGGTCTCGCGCACGCGCAAGCGGCCTGAGTTTTTGGTACTCTATACGGGAACCTTTCATACATCTATTGTTCCTGGCGTTGCGGTTGGGGTTTGCGGGTCGGACTCATAACGGGGAGCGTGCCCCCGAATGCAGGCCACGATTCATCCGGCATTTAATTGATATATGAAAGTCCTCATTACATTTGCGCTCGCAAATGAATTCGCCCCGTGGCGCAAACTGCGCTTGTTCAAGAACATCTCCATTGAGCGTTGGGACCCGACGTACGAAGCTCGAATCGGGAACAGTGATGTTTGTGTCATCCTTACGGGAGCGGGGCAATTTGCTGCGCGCCGTTTGGTTGAGAAGGCGTTCGAGGAGCTAACCGACGTCTTCGACGTATGTATTGCAGCTGGGCTCTCCGGTGGCTTGCAACCCGCTCATAGACCGAGTCAGATTCTGACGGCTCGATCGGTTTCGGATGTCGGCGGTGCCAAGTCGCTACGTGCTGACCCGGAACTAGTTTCGCGGGCCGGCGCGATCGGAGCCAAGATAGTGGAACGCTTCCTTGTCTCCGACAACGTGGTTTCCACGGCCGACAAGAAGTGCTCACTTGGCGCGTTGGGCGATGCCGTGGACATGGAAAGCCTTTACATTCTGGATGCGGCGGCCCAGAGGGGAATTCGTTGCGCATCCGTTCGAGCCATCAGCGATGGAGTTGAGTCGGACCTACCGCTCGACTTCGATAACGTGTTCACTTCACGCGGGGCGGTCAGTGTTTCAAAGGTAGTTGGCCAGGTCGCCCGGCGCCCTGGTCGGATCGGTGGGCTGATCCGTCTCGCGCGCGATAGCAAACGTGCCGCCGCGGCCCTGGCCCACTTTCTCGATCGGTACGTTGGCGGCCTAGAGGAAGGGCCCGTGACCGAGCTTGCGAAGGCTGAGGCGCTGGCCCTATGAGCCAAACGATCACCCAGATCGGCTCGCACGATCCTGGCCCATCCGGCAGCGGCTTGATGCGCGCCGGCGTCTACCGCGGCAAAGGCCGTGTTGTCGTCGAGGACGTTCCCGTTCCACAGATCGGTCCGGGCGAAGTTCTATTCCGCGTCGCCGCCTGCGGCATTTGCGGGACCGACATCAAGAAGATCCAGCACGGCTTCGGCAATCCGCCGCAGATTTTGGGTCACGAGTTGGCGGGTACGGTGACCAAGGTTGGCGCGAGCGTCACAAGGTTCAAGGTCGGCGATCGCGTCGTCAGCTTTCATCACATTCCCTGCGGGAACTGCTTCTATTGCGAAAAGCAGCTCTATTCACAGTGTGCTGGCTACAAGAAAGTTGGCCTCACCGCTGGATTCGACCCTGCGGGCGGGGGATTCGCACAGTACGTGCGCGCGATGCCCTGGATTGTCGAGCGCGGGATGATGGCGGTCCCGCCGGACGTTACATTTGAAGAGGCGACTTTCATCGAGCCGCTGAACACCGCTCTCAAGGCCGTGCGCAAGGCGCGTGTCGCCAGGGATGAGACGGTTCTGATCGCCGGCCAGGGGCCAATCGGGATGTTGCTCACCGTTCTCGCGAAAAGGGAAGGCGCTATAGTCTTTACGAGTGACCCAATGTCCGCGCGCCGCGAAGCGAGCCTGCGCTTTGGGGCTTCTGAAGCGTTTGATCCTTCGAGCGCCAACTTGGTCGACGAAATGCGCCGCCGTACCAACGGCCGGGGCGCCGACGCGGTCCTGCTGGCTGTGCCCAACGCGGCATTGGTCCCCGAGGCCCTGGCTATCGCGCGACCAGGCGGTCGCGTGCTACTGTTTGCGCATAACGACCCTGTCCTTCAGCTTCAGTTCCCGGCGGCTGCCGTGGGAATCGAAGAAAAGGAAATTCTGGGCAGCTACAGCGCTTCGGTGGGAGACCAGGAAGAAACTGCGCGGCTCGTGTTCGACCGGCGATTGCCGCTGCGCGAAATGATCTCGCACCGGTTCCCGTTGGAACGCATCGCCGACGCGCTGGAATTGGCGGCGCGGCCAAAACACGATACCCTTAAGGTGATCATCACGCACGAATGAGCAAATCCGAAAAGAACGGGCACATGACTGCCGCGGTTCTCTACGGCTCGGAGAACGTTAAGATCGAGCGCGTGGACATCCCGGAGTTGTCCGCAGACGACGTGCTCGTCCGCGTTGAAGTGGCGCTGACCTGCGGCACCGACCTCAAAGTCTGGAAGCAAGGTTTTCACGAGCGCATGATCCAGCCGCCCGCGCTTTTCGGCCACGAGCTAGCGGGGACCATCGAAGAAAAGGGCCGCGCGGTTAATGGGGTGGTGCGCAAGGGCATGCGTGTTGTTCCCTCAAATTCCGCTCCGTGCAATCAGTGCTTCTATTGCCGCAAGGGCCAGCCGAATCTCTGCGAGGATTTGCTGTTCAATAATGGCGCTTACGCGGAGTACATTCGCATTCCCGGCAGAATCGTTCGCGAGAACATGCTCGAGATTCCGGACAGCGTGTCGTTCCTCGATGCTGCAATCGTCGAGCCTCTCGCCTGCGTGCTGCGCGGCGTCCATGAAACCGGGATCCATCCCGGGGACACCGCCGTCGTCATCGGTTGCGGGCCGATCGGCCTCAAGTTCATCCGCATTCTTTCGAGCCGTCATGTTCGCGTAATTGCCGTCGGCAAGCGCGATAGCCAGATGCGCGCGGCCGAACGACTGGGCGCTGTCGCGGCCTACGATGTCTCCAAGATCGAGGATCCAGTTCCTCTGGTGAAGCAGCTCACGGAAGGCGGCCGTGGCGCCGACGCCGTGATCGAAGCGGTTGGCCGGGCGCAGACCTGGCAGTGGGCGCTGCAGATGGTTCGCAAGGGTGGCACCGTTAACCTGTTCGGCGGCTGCCCACGGGGCACGCAGGTGATGATCGACCCCGCCGCGCTGCACTATTCGGAAGTTACGATCAAGTCGACGTTCCACCACACGCCGCGATTCATTCGCGAGGCGCTGGACACAATCGTGCGCGGCGAGATTCGCGCCAGCGATTTTATTACCGGGGAAGTGCCGCTTGCGGAGCTGCCCGAAGTTTTCCAGCAAATGAAGAACCGCAACGGCGAGCTGAAGACGGCGATCATTCCCTAGGCGCGGCCGCATCTGGCAGGCGCTTTCGTGTGGCTTGAGTCGGATGATGACGAAGCAGGTCTGCGTTCGAAACTCGCATCTGGGGCCACAGATGTTTTCCGATCGCTAAAGGTTAGCCTTGTATGCTTCACACGCCTGAACTCGCCATTGCCCAGAACCTG
>Ga0335083_10012738_pt1 | contig 10047 bp, 9 predicted proteins | sample Lox_Sample_42_FD_206716 | JGI IMG/M metagenome (GOLD analysis project Ga0335083, IMG submission 206716) | Soil microbial communities from Loxahatchee National Wildlife Refuge, Florida, United States - Lox_Sample_4.2 | ecosystem: Environmental > Terrestrial > Soil > Wetlands | place: USA: Florida...
CCCGGCGACATAGTCGCCAGGCATGGCGGCGACGAGTTTGCGCTGCTGCTGCCAGCCACGACGCCGGCCGGAGCTGGAGCTGTGCTCGAGCGGCTGCGCGGCGAGGATGATCTTGTGGGCTGGTCGGTCGGCGTCAGCGAGTGGCTGGGCGGGGAGACGCTCGAGCGGGCGATGGTGCGTGCCGACGGTTATCTGTACGGCGTCAAGTCGGCTCTACGCGGCGAGGCCGTGGCAGCGGCGCGCGCGGCCGAGAAGACGCGCCCTGAGGACGCCGAGCGCTCGACGCCGAGCGCGGCGCTCGACCTGGCGTATTGAGCGAGCGCTCATAGCGCAGGCGGAGCTTGACCGTCTCAGGTCCGGGCTGGGCGGGGCGCGTAGCGGTGGTGAAGCATCAGGGGGTTGCCGTCTGGGTCGTTGAATAGAGCCATGTGACAGACCCCCGTGTCCAAGGTCTCGCCCTTGAACCGGACACCCTTGGCTTCGAGCGTCTGGCCCCTGACCTGATGGGTCATGCCCATCTTCTCGGCGTCGATCACGCTCAGGGTCAGGTTGCCGGTCTCGAACTCGGCGTAGCTGCGCTCGTCGAGATGCACCGACATCGGCAGGCCAAGGGTCTGTCCGTAGAACTCGATTGAGCGGTCGAGGTCTTTGGTTGAGACCGCCACGAAGTCGACTCCCGTCACGAGCCGTGGTGATGTTGTCTCGGTCGCCGCCATGGTCGCCTTCTCGCTCAGTATCGCATAGGCCGCCCTTTGCGCGAAAGGCCAGTGCGCTCCGAGGTCGGCGCTGATCTGGCCAGTGGAACTTTGCCGGAGAAGCGGACAGGAAGGTGGCGCACGATGTCCGCGCTAACCGACCTGCAGAGGCGCTCGCCCAGCGACGGAGAGGTCTTCGACCAGCTCTTTCGCAGGCACGGCCGCGAGCTGTACTCCTACTGTCTGCGCCGTACGCGCAACGCGGCGATGGCCCAGGACGTGCACGCGGCGATCTTCTTGGAGGCCTGGCGCCGGCGTGGGGAGGTCGACCTCGTCTCGCTGCCGGCGCTGCCCTGGCTGTACGGAGTGGCGGCGAACCTGCTGCGCAACGAGTGGCGCTCGACGCGCCGGCGCCGCGAGGCGCTGGGCCGCCTGGCGAGTTCCGAGCGCGAGCACATGGACGGGCTCGCCGAGCAGCTGGAACGCATCGAGCTGCTCGCGGCCGTGGTCTGTGCGATGCGTCGCCTGCCGGTCCACCACCGCGACGTGCTCGTGCTGTGCGTGCTCGAAGACCGCTCCTACGAGGCGGCGGCACGCGCGCTCGGGGTCCCGGTCGGGACGGTCCGCTCGCGCCTAGCCCGCGCCCGCAGACACCTGGCCAGCGAGATCGGGCTGACCATCCGCTTATCGGAGGACCCGTTCGCCGGCGATTCCCTAGCCACGACTCAGTCGATCGAAACCCACGTCGTCGAGGGCCTGCTCGCCACGAGCAAGCCGGCCCTCGACGTACCCGGCCAACACGACTCCCACAACCAACACAACCAACACATCCAACAAAGGAGACAGACATGCCCGACGAAACGAACGTAGTTCTGTTGGAAAAGCTCTACAGCAAGCTCGCCGCCGCGCTTGCGATCGGCACGCCGAGCGCGAAACCGGGGCAGAACTACCTGACGCTGTGCAACCCAGGCATTCTGCTGGAACCGCACTTCGACCTGACCAAGGTCGGCAATCAGGCGATCTGGGCGGAGATCGTCGACGCGGTCCCCAATCCGAACTGGGTCTACAGCCCGACCAACTCGACGGCCGCCGACGTCTACAGCGATGTGCTCCGAGGCAAGGAACTGCCCATCGTCGAACTGACCGAAACCCAGCAGAAAGAACTGTCTGACGCGAAGGCGGTTCTGTTCGAAGGCAACGAAGAACCGTCGGTTCGCTACCGGCGCTACGAAGACTACGAAGCCAAATATTACGAAGCGCTCACCAACTATCTGACGGCGCGCGCTACGTCTCTCAACACTGGTGTGGCGATGACTCCTGGGGTCGAAAGCAAACTCAACCGGGCCAGTGGCGAATGGAACACATTTGGGCACAAGACCGAAGTCGAAAACGCCCAAGCGACGATCGCCAACCTGCAACAGCTGAACCCGAACGGATGGTGGAAAACGATCGACGATCGTTTTCGCAACGGCATGGTCGCCGGGCCGAACGGTGAATTTCATCCCATCGGCACATACCCCGAATATCAGACATTCATGGGCAACACCGGATGGACCCGGTTCTCGTTCAATCAGGAGGACCTTACCCACCAGGCGAACTCCTCCACCGTCTCTGCCGGTGGCGGCGTGTCGGCGTCGTGGGGCCTGTGGCATGTCTCGGCCGGCGCCAACTACAGCAAGGAAAGCAAATTCTCCTCGTCTGATGCGACGAACATGACGGTCACGCTTGAAATGATGCGAGCGAGCATCTTGCGTCCTTGGCTTGATCCGCTGGTGTTCCGTTCGCAGGCCTGGCGCTTCTCGCAGGCGATGTTCCACAACCAGTTCGTCTCGACCGGCACATTCGTCCCTGGCGAAATGCCGAAGAACACCCTCATGCCCCTGTTCCCGACGGGTGTGCTTGTGGCGCGCAACGTGGCGATCAGCGGCACCTTCTCGCACGAAGACCAGAAGGTGATCGCCGAAGCGGCCAGCGGCGAAGCGTCGGTCGGCTGGGGGCCATTCGCGATCTCAGGCCATTACAGCCAGTCGAGCGGCTCCGAACTCTCGCACGCGAGCACCACCGCCACCTCGATCGCCAACACCGACGCCCAGATCATCGGCTTCTTCTGCGATGTTCTGCCCACTTCTCCCAATCCGGATCCGAGCCTGCACTGGCCGTCGTGAGGAGGCGGTCCCATTGAGATTGAAGAACGAGCAGACGACGAACGTCGACCTGGGACAGGACGCCACCTTGGCGATCAAGAACCTCGTCGAGGTAGACGTCCTCATCTATGTCGACTACAAAGCCAACGAGCACTACTCGCCGATCATCGGCGAGCGCAAACTGGCCGCCGGTGGCGAATTCGTGCGCTCACGCGTCGAGCTCGGACACGAGCACGTACGCGTCGGGGTACGCGGACCGGACGACGGTCGTGACCTGGTGCTGGTCAGTCCCTAACGGCCGGTGCCGGTCGTGCCGCACGTTCGTGGGAGGCCTCGCTTGAGCGGGGCCTCCCACAGGGGGCCGGCGGCGGTTGCCCCGTATGGTCTCGCTTCTGTCTGGCCTTGCTTCGTCGGCCGCCGAGCGAGCGCGAGCGTCGTCTGGTTCTCGTAGCCTCAGTCGGAGGCGACGGGCGTGAGCACGATCACCGGGATGACCCGTTCGGTCTTCTGCTCGTACTCGCTGAACTGAGGCAAGCGCTCGGCCTGGGCGCGAAACAGACGGTCGCGCTCCTCGCCCGCGACCTCCTCGGCATGAACCTTGATCGTGTCTTTACCGACCTCGATCTGGACATCCGGATGGGCCTTCAGGTTGCGATACCAAGCGGGATGCTCTGGTGCGCCGCCCTTCGAGGCGAAGATCACGTAGCGGCCGTCGTCGGCCAGATAGGCGAGCGGGTTGATGCGAGCTTGGCCGGTCTTCGCGCCCGTGTGATGCAACAACAGCAGCGGCATGCCCTCGAACATGTCGCCCACCCGGCCACCGTTGGCCCTGAACTCCTCGATCACTTTGGCGTTGAAGTCGGCGGCTGAGCTCGACATTGGCGCTCCTCTCGAAGGTCCGGCGGTAAGAAAAGCGGATGAAGGGATTCGAACCCTCGACCTTCGCCATGGCAAGGCGACGCTCTAGCCAGCTGAGCTACATCCGCGCGTCGCTGCCACTATACCGGCCCCGATCCTCCAGCCGAACGTCCGCTAGCCGGCGCCCAGGGCCCGGCTGAGCCCCGACTGCTTTGGGGGTGCGTCGCTCGTGTGTGGCCGCACCCGCTGGCGTGAGGGTGCGCCGCCGCGGTGCGGCAGAGGGTGCAGCGGCTCGGAGTGCTCGTGGGCTCAGAGGGCCCCGCCCAGCAGTCGTCCGAGCGCGATCGCCGCGAACCCCAAGAGCATGCTGACGAGCAGGTTCGCGCCGGCGGCGCGCCGCCGGGCGTCTTCGGCGAGGCCGTGGGTCTCGAGCATCCAGGTCGAGAACGTCGTATAGGCGCCGATCGTGGCGCCGCCGGCCAGCACCAGCGCGTTGCCGGTCAGGGCGATTCCCGCGATCAGGCCGAGCGCGAACGTTCCGCTCAGGTTCACGACCAGCGTGCCCGCCGGCCATGCGAACGGGAGCTTCGAGCTGACGAGATCCTCGACCAAGAGCCTGGCCAGCGCGCCGGCCGCGCCGAGCGCGGCGACCGCGAACCACAGTGCCACGCTCACGCCTGGGCCTCGCCGGTCGCGGTCGCGGCGGCCAGCGCTGCTCGGCCCGTTACCTTGGCGGCGAGCGAGACCGCTCCGTAACCCCCGACCAGGCTGATCGCCAAATAGCCGGCCGCCAGGCCGTAGCGGTCGCCTTCGAGCATCTGCAGTAGCTGCAGTTGCATCGTCGAGAAGGTCGTCAGCGCGCCACAGAAGCCGGTCCCCAAGAGCCTGTACACAGGGATCGAGATCGGGCCGTGGCGAAGCCCGGTCATCAGGCAGCCGAGGATGAACGCTCCCGCTATGTTCACCGCCAAGATCGCCCACGGCCAGGTCCCCGGCGCGCTGGGCCAGGCCTGGTCTGCGGCGACCCTCGCGAGGGCGCCGAGCGCGCCGCCGCAGCCCACGGCGAGGAGCTCCAGCCAGCCGATCCTTGGATGTCCGGCCCTGAATCTGGGCGGCAGTTCGGCGAGATCCTCGATCCCGGCCGTGGGCTGCTCGGGCTCTTGCTCTTGCTGTGAGGCGATCGTGTCCACCGAAGTGAGTCCTTCCGTACGGAGCTCGTCGTTGTTCGGTAGAAGCCATCAGCGGACTCGCCGCGGTTATGGAGCGGGCCTCATCGCTCTCCGGCCAAGTACGCCAGCGCCTCGAAACGATAGCTCAACCCCCGGTCGCGCTTCGCGGGCCGTCGTTCACGTGCGGGTCAGTACCTCGCGCCCTGTGTCGGTCGCCTGGCGGCGAGGCTCTCGCGCGGCACGTACCGACCGCCGTCGCCTCGCCCCAGCAGGCCCATCACCTCGAGCTCGGCGAGCGCCAGCATGATCTCGCCCGCATCCGCGCCCGGCCCGGTCAGCTTGCCGGGCGTGTCCCAGCCGGCGCCCACCCGTTCGAAGATGGCTCTCAGTCTCGGCTCCAGATCGTGAGCCCTCTGGGCGGCCTCGCCCAGCTGAGCACCGCCCGATCCAGAGCCGTCGGCCCCTGGTCCGGAGCCGCTGTCGGTCCCTGGTCTGAAGCCGCCGTCGGTCCCTGGCCTCCAACCGCCGCGTGCCTGTGTGCCGAGCCCTGACAGCAGCTCGAGCGCGTCCGTCCCGTCGCGCACGAGCGGAGCGCCCTCGCGCAGCATCAGGTTGGTGCCGGCGCTCGCCGGCGAACTCACTCGCCCGGGCATCGCCGCCACGGTCCGGCCTAGCTCCTTGGCGATCTGGGCGGTCCTCGTGTCGGCCGGATTCTCGCCGGCCTCCACCACGATCGTCAGCTGGGCCAGGCCTGCCACTGAGCGCCTGGCCGCGACCACGGCCCAGCGGTTTTTGGACTGCTCGCACGCCAGCTCGGAGATCGCGCAGCCGTGGCCGATCAACTGCTCGTAGGCGCCGCGCCTGCTCGCCGGCACGCCGGCGTCCAAACCGCCCGTCACGACTGCCAACGCGTGTCCGCCGCTCTCCTGGGCACCCGCGAGCCCCGCCGCCGCGATCCCGCCGGCGATGGTGCCGATGACTGTCACGCCGCTTGCGCTGAGGCTCCGAGCGAGGCTGCGCGCCATCTCCATGCCGTAGTCGGTCGGCTTCGCTGCGCCCACGATCGCGACGGCCGGTCGTGCCGTCAGGCTCGCCAGCCGGCCGGCCCCGCCGCGCACGTACAACATCTGTGGGGCGCCCACGACGCGGCGCAGCGCCTTCGGGTAGCCGGGGCTATGCCGGCACACGGTCTCGATCGGCTGCCTGCCCGTGCCCGTATGCGTCGCGTTGGTCCCCGCCTGCACGCCATCGGCGCTCGGTGTCGGGCCGTGCCGCACCCCGGCGGCGCTTTCGCGCCCGAACCGCTTCCACGCCTGTCTGATTTCGCGTCTCCGTCGTCCCGCGATCGCGTCGATCAGGTCGTCGTCCTCCAACTCCAGCAGCTCCAGCAGCCGGGCTTCGTCGCGGCTGCGAAAGTCCAGCCGCACGCTCAGCACGCCCAGCAGCCAGCCTCGTCGTGCGCAGGCAGGACACGCTGCCCGGCTGGCCATCAGGTCGCCCTCCCGCCGCGCAGGTCGGTCTCGGGGCGCAGCGACAGCGCGACCCCGACGTCGCGCTTGCGTACCCGGTTGCTGCCGTTCAGATCGGCGATCGTGCGGGCCACTCGCAGCGTGCGGTGCTGGCCGCGAGCGCTGAGCGTGCCCCGCGCGTGGGCCGCCTCGAGCAGCTCGCGACCGTCCTCGTCCAGGCGCGCGCAGCGCTCCAGCCGCCGCGCGTCCAGGTGCGCGTTCAGCGCCGCATGCTCACCGCACTCGCCGCGCTGGCGGTGCGCCTGGCGTTCGCGGGCGAGCCGCACGCGCTCCCTTGCCTTCGCCGAGCTGGTCCACGGCTCGGCAGCCAGACCCTCGGCGCCGGTGTTCTCGAGCTTGGCTTGCAGATCGATGCGGTCCAATAGCGGGCCGCTCAACTTGTTTCGGTGGCGCGCCATCTCTCGTTCGCCGCACCGGCAACGGTCCTGTTCGCCGGCGTAGCCGCACGGACAGGGATTGGTCGCCGCAACGAGCATGAACCGCGCCGGATATACCGCCGAATGGCCGGCTCTCGCGATCGCCACGCGCCCGTCCTCCAACGGCTGGCGCAGCGCCTCGAGGGTCTGCTTGGAGAACTCCGAGAGCTCGTCCAAGAACAGGACGCCGCGATGGGCGAGCACGATCTCCCCGACCCAGCCCTTACGCGCGCCGCCGACCAGACCGGCCGTCGTGATCGAGTGATGCGGAGCCCGAAACGGCCGGCTCTGCGCGAGCCCGCTCTCGGACTCGCCGACGATGCTGCGGATGCGCGTCACCTCGATCGCCTCGTGGCGGCTCAGCTCAGGCAGGATCGAAGGCACCCGCTGGGCGAGCATCGTCTTGCCGGTTCCCGGCGAGCCGCTCAGCAGGCAGTTGTGTCCGCCGGCGGCGGCGACGATCAGCGCGCGCACCGCGTGCGTCTGTCCGCGTACCTCGCACAGATCCGGCAGTCCGGCGACCGCTTGGGCAGGGTCGGCGGACTCTGTCCTTGATGGCCGGTCCGGCTCGCCGCCGCTCAGAACTCGCACCGCGCTTTGCAACGTGACCGCGGGAGCCACGTTCAGCCCGTCCACGAGCATCGCCTCACGCGCCCTGCAGGCGGCCGGCACGAGCGTCGGGATGCCCGCCTCCATGCAAGCCTGGGCGACGGCCAGCGTGCCGTGAGCGCCCCTCAGGCCACCGTCGAGCGCCAGCTCGCCGAACAGGGCATGGTCTTCGAGCTGTGCATCGGGCAGCTGTCCGCTCGCCGCCAGCACCCCGCACGCGAGCGCCAGGTCGATGCCCGGTCCGACCTTCGGCACGTCGGCGGGGGCGAGGTTCACCGTGATCCGGCGGGCCGGAAACTCATAGCCAGAGTTCAGGATCGCGGCCTGGACCCGCTCGCGCGCCTCGCGTACCGATGGTCCGGCCAGGCCCACGATCGCAAAGCCCGGCAGGCCGGGCCTGATGTCGACCTCGACCGCCACCTGCCTTGCGTGAAGGCCGTCGATCGTGAATGTCTTGGTGCGTGCCAGCATCGTCTTCGCCTCCGTTGATCTTTCGAAAGAGGCCAAGCTAGGCGGCTACCGGGACGGTATTCTCAGCCCGGCAGTCCACGGTCTGAAGGACCGGCCCTAGGGCCGGTCCTGTTTTTGGCGGTCCGGCGATCGCCTGGTCGCCCGCCGTCGCCTCTAGATGCCCTGCCCAGGACGTTGCGAACGCGGTGAGGTAGGTCCGGAGGCCCTTTCGAACTGCTCGCTCCGGCGCGGTCCGTCGGCAAAAAACGTTGCAGACCTCCTCATGTGATGCAGATTGCAGCCAGATCTGTTAGCTTGCCGCCCGTTCGTGCCGAATCCTTGGCCTCACGAGGCCCGGGAGCGGGGGACCCAAATGCGACCGGGACATACCGATCGCGGGGGCGAATCGCCACCAGTGTGTGGCGTAGCGCATTGTGCGCGAGCCCGACAGCTAACCCCGTAGGCGCCAAAACCGAGTCGAAAGGACGTATGGGCGCATGCCGGGAGAATCCGTGTCCCGTGACCTTGCAGTTTCGGACCTGTGGGAGTCCTCGTATGCCCGTTCGCGGGCGCGCCGCGAACGCGGCCGCCGCGGACGTCGTCGCCGCGCCGCCGGATTCCAGACTCCGCCGACGCTCTCGGCGCTGCTCAGCGCCGGCGCGCACAAGCCCGGCATCCGCGACCTGACCGAAGCCGAGACCTGGCAGCTCTCGCTGGGGCGCTCGCGCGCGCGCAGACGGGCCCAGGAGCTGCGGTTCGTGCCCGCCGGGACGATGGCCAAACGAGTCTCTCTCGGCACGCTGGTCGCACTGGCGGCCGGCCCCAGCGCGAGCATGGCCGAAGGCAATGCGCCCGTAGGAGCGGCGGCCGGGCCGCCCACGACGACCGAACACAGCATTCTCTTGATGGAAGGCAGCGAAGGCAGGCAGGTCGAACTGCTGCAGAAGGCGCTCGGCACGATCAAGGTCGACGGCGTCTTCGGTCCGGAAACAGAGACGGCCGTCGAAAAATTCCAGGAAGGCAAGGGCCTGTCCGCGGACGGCGTCGTCGGCCCCTCGACCAGCGCCGCGCTGCGCGGCCAGACCGCCGCCGCGGCCACGTTCGCCAGCTTCAACCAGGCGGCGCCCGGCGAAGCGCCCGCCGCGGGCAGCAGCACGGCGGCGGCACAGGCGGCCCGAGAGCTCGCGACAGATACGCCTGCCGCCGGCGGCGCGGCGGCAGGATCCGAAGGCGCTCAGAGTGTTCCGGGCGCGACCGGCGGCGTCGAAGCCGGGGCTACCGAAAATCCCGGCGAAGCGGGCGCTGTCGAAAATCCCGGTGAAACAGGCGCCGGCGCAAGCGGCGGCACCGAAGCGGGTGCGGGCGCCGAAGGTAGCGCGAGTGTCGAATCTGGCTCTGGCTCTGAAACGGGGGCCGGCGCGAGCGCGGCCTCTGAATCGGCCAAATGGGACGCGGTGTCGCGTCTGCAGGCGGCTCTGCACGTGACCCCCGACGGCAACTTCGGTCCTGAAACCGAGGCCGCGATCAAGCGCTTGCAGGCGCGACACGGACTGACCGCCGATGGCGTCGTCGGCCCCGCGACCTGGAACGTGATCGGGGTCAGCGGCGGCGAGCAGACGTTGAAGCCGCCGCCGTCGGCGCTCGTCCGGCAACCGTCCGCGAGCGCGACCGGAGCCCAGAGCGGCCCGGGCGGGACCGGTACGGACGCGAACGAAACGGCGGGCACGCCCGCTTCGGGGAATGCGGTGTCGCGGCTTCAGGCCGCCCTGCACCTGACCCCGGACGGCGAATTCGGTCCTGAAACCGAGGCTGCGATCAGGCGCTTGCAGGCGCGCCACGGGCTGAACGTCGACGGCGTCGTCGGCCCCGCGACCTGGGAGCTGATCGGAATCAACGGCGAGCGGACGCTCAAACCGTCGCCCTCCGCTGTGGCGGGCGCTCGGGAAGAGGCCGGCGGTGGCAGCAGTGCTGGGGGCGCCGGTGGCGGCGGCGAATCGAGCAGCGCGGGCGGCGGCGAAGGCGTCATCGCCCGTGTGATCGCGGCGGCCGACGAAATCGCCACGCGACCGTACGTGTACGGTGGCGGGCACGGCTCGTTCCAGTCCGATGGCTATGACTGCTCGGGCTCCGTCTCCTACGCCCTGCACGGCGGCGGTCTGCTCAGCTCGCCCGAGGAT
>Ga0335083_10012744_pt1 | contig 10043 bp, 10 predicted proteins | sample Lox_Sample_42_FD_206716 | JGI IMG/M metagenome (GOLD analysis project Ga0335083, IMG submission 206716) | Soil microbial communities from Loxahatchee National Wildlife Refuge, Florida, United States - Lox_Sample_4.2 | ecosystem: Environmental > Terrestrial > Soil > Wetlands | place: USA...
ATTTCGCAGCCCTCCTCCGGTGGCCCGTACACGGTTTCGTGGGGTAGCGCGTACGCCTGGGCTTCGGGGAGCGCCCCGTCACTCGCCACGGCCGCGAACGCTGTCACGCTGGTGACTTGCCAAGTCATTACGACGGCGCCGACGCTGCAATGCTACGGCCCTGTGGCGTCGGCGTTCACCGCCACCTCGGTGACCTCGCCCACTGCGCCGGCGTCTACCTCCGCTTACACGATGCAGGGTTTTGCCGGCACTGTCACGCCGACCACCACCGGCAATGTTACGCTTGCGGTGTGCGGGACCATCATCAGTGCCGGGGCCACGACGGCGACGATCGGTATGCAGTTCCAGCTCTCGTACGGGACCGGGACCGCGCCCGCCAATGCGGCGACGCTCACCGGCACACAGGTCGGCCCGGTATACAAGCATCTGAACGGCTCGACGCTGGGTGCAGCCACCGATGGTTTTACCCCCGGGTGTTGGGAAGCCGACGTGACGTTGACCGTTGGCACTACTTACTGGGTAGATGTGGCGGCAGAGTCCATTGGCACGGCCAGTGACATGAGCTTCGCAAATTCGCAGGTTAAGGCACATGAATACCGTTAAGCGCCTCGCGCTCCTCTGTGCGCTGCTGGCGTCTGGCGCGGCGCACGCGCAATTCGGCTCGGCGGCGGCGCTCAGCCGCCCCGTACCGGCCGCGTCTGTCGCCTTGGGCGCCAACATCAGCCCGGTGCTGTTCCAGCACATTGCGTCCTCTACCAACCCCGCCGGCATCGGCATCACGGGGCATGCGTTCGTGTTCCATGTGGAGTCGCTGCCTGCCAACACGGTCGCCGTGCTGGGCGTGACTGCGCCCCACGGCACCACAATTTCAATCAGCGACACCCTGGTGGGCTCTTGGGCCGCCGCTGCTTGCAAAGCCGACGGTGGCAGCGGCAACAATCTGACTGCGGTCTTTGTGCAGGCGCTGGGCAGCAGCGCCGGTACCGACACTGTCACCATTGGCGTAGGCGCTACCAACATTGACCCCGTGCAATTTGACTGGACGGCGTGGCAGAATATAAACACAAGGACGCCGGTCAACGGCTGCTTGGGCACGCCCACCCTGACCGGGGCTACCATCAGCCCTGGCACAGTGACGCCAGGCACCAACACCGCCAACGGTGGGGTGGTGCTGTGGAACTATGTCGCGCTAAACGGCACCGCGTCCTCCAACCCCACCGGCTGGACCGCCGGCACCAACTACTCCCTGCTCAACGGCGACATCCTGTGGATCAGCAACCAGGGGTTTCCAGAGGCGTCGCAGTACTACACCCAGCCAACGCCCTCTTCCAGCGCTCCCAAAATTACCGCGACCGGTGACACCGCCGATAGCTACAACTCTGTGACCGTTGGCCTCAACGTCGCCAACAATGGCGCGGCCGCGCCCTCCACCATCCATGTCATTGCGATCGGGCACGAGTCGTTCCAGACCTTTGCGTCGCCCGGCACAATGAAGATCCAGGTGCCTTGGCGTGGCAACTTGCGGGTGCTGGCCTTTACCTGGAACGGCATGTCACCCGGCGCTGGCGCTGGCTCCATTACCGCTATCACCAGCAGTGACAGTTGCAATTTTACCGGCAGCGGTAGTGGTGGCAGCGCGTGGGTGTGGTACGCGCAGAATTGCTCTCCCTGTCTCACCTGCACCGTCAGCATGACGTGGACCGGGACCTACACCGCGCCGCAGGGCAGCTTCCGTTACTACGACGTCAATGGGGCTGCCTCTTCATCCTTCCAAAACGGCACGGGGAACAACGGCACCTGCGGTACCAGCGTCACAAATTCCCCCACCATTACGCCCAGTGGGGCAACCAGTGGCCTAATCATTGCAGAACTTGGCAACGGCAACGGTCCGGTCACTAACGTGTCGTCCCCGACGGGTGCGACGTTTGACCTGTGGAACTTTACCAACCAGACCGACAGCGACATGGCGGACAACGCGGACGAGAGCTCCCATTACTATTACTCGTCGACAGCGTCCCAAAACTGGAATTACACCAAGACCAACGGTAGCGACTCCTGCTACTGGTGGGCGGCGGCGTTCAACTAATGCGCGCTATAGTCCTTTTTGTTGCAGCCCTGCTGTTTGCAGTCCCTGCATCCGCCCGCATCCACCGTGGCGTGGCCGCGTCCACCAGCGGCGACCCCACCAGCAATGTGCTGCCGTCGTATAACGACGCCTACGCCAACTGGTCCAACGCCGGGCTGGTTAAGATAGGCGGTATCCCCAACCGCACCACGCAGTGCGGGTCGACGGTGAACCCGAGCGGCCTTACACCACCGACCACTGGTGACGACGCGTCGCTCATCAACGCGGCGATCGCCGCATGCGCTGCCGGGCAGTACGTGTTGCTGGGCTCCGGCACCTTCAACTTGGACAAGTCGGAGATCATCAATCTCGACAAAGGTATCAGCCTTCGAGGCACCGGCACCTGTAACAACACCAGCAGCCCCTATTGCTCGACGGTGCTGCAGTACTACAACGGGCTGCTCGAGTCGTGGAACACGTCCGGCTACTGCGGCACGGCGCTGCCAGGCACCGGCAATTGCTCGGGCACCGGCACGCCGATGATCTTCATGGCGCCCGTCAGCAGCTTGTACGATTACGGCTGGTCGGCCTGCAACCACCCGGGCTCTGTGGGCACCTGCACGGGCACTGCGCTCGGGGCGGACGCCGCGCAAGGACAGACGACCATTCAAGTCGCGCAGACCAGCAGCTTTTCCGTCGGCATGTGGGTGCTGATCGACGAAGCCATGGCATCGACGCAGCAGACCAACCCGGTGACCGCCTGCGGCGACCAAGTGTGGGCGGCGCCCGACGCCCTGAGTGCCTCCGGCTCGCCCGCCACCGGCCGTTTCATCTGGCCGACCTCGAGCTGCACCAGCAACAACGGCGGCAGCCCACCGACCTCCTTCTCGGCCTTTCTCTGCAGCGCTGGCTACAGCTACTGCGATCGGCCGAATGAGGAGCTCCACCTCATCTCCGCCATTGGCGCCGGCCCCTGCCCTGGCACGAACTGCACGCTGACCTTCGATGATCCGCTGACGGATGCCTTCCGCATCAGTAACTCGCACGCCGCGCAGGTGTACTACCCCTCGCACCAGCTCTCCTCCACCGTGCTGCCATTCCTGCAGCAAGCCGGCGTTGAGAATCTGACTATCACTCGCGTGCAGAACGGCGGCATCAACATGCTGTTCTGCGCGTACTGCTGGGTGAAGAACGTGGAGGTAGTAGGCTGGGCCGACGGCGCCGTGAATATGACCTACACCGCGCGCTCGCAGATCACCGGCAGCTACCTGCACCTCGGCTGGGATCTCGAGAACTCGGGCGCCGAGTATATTTTCTCGCTCAACAACGCCGCGACCGAGAATCTGGTCGATAACAACATCCTGGTGCTCGGCGGCAAGGGCATGGTCGGGCGCACGGGCGCCGCGAATGTGATCGCCTACAACTACCAGGACGACCAAATGTACATGGCGTCCAGCATCGGCAATTACTGGGAGGACGTGGGCACCGCGGGAAGCCACTGGACGGGCTCACACCACTATCTGTTCGAAGGCAATTGGGCGTCGAACTGCGACAACGACGACACCTGGGGCAGCGATATCTACATGACCTACTTCCGGAACTGGTGCACAGGAATCCGCACCCCGTTCACGGACCCGAGCAACAGCTGGGCCGTCGACGACACCACCGGCCACTGCTATCAGACCGGCGGCAGCAATCCGCACCAGTGCGCGCCGGCGCGCTCGGCCGGCCTCATGGCGTGGGAGTACTGGAACGCCTACGTGGGCAACGTGCTCGGCTGGTCGGGCGTCACGACTTCGGGGAACAGCTGGGTCTACAGTGCGAACGATTGGGCGGGAGGCCAGAAGGGCGCGATCTGGCTCCTCGGGTGGAACAGCATCCAGAACTCGAAAACGGATTCTAATCTCACGGGGGCGAGTCCTTGGCTCTTCCGGCACGGCGACTACGACTACTACAACACGTCGATCCAGGACTGGACCACGGGCTACTCGCACACGCTGCCGAATTCGTTTTACCTTTCAAGCGCCCCGTCCTATTTCAGCGTCGGCTGTACTTCGCCGTGGCCGTGGGTGACCTCGACTTCCGGCACGCCTATCGCTTCCAACGCTTGTGGGGGTTCTGGTCTTCCTGCGCAAGCGCGCTACAACGCCGGCACGCCGTTCGTGCAGCCCAGCTTGGGCGCGATCATGTTCCAGCACATCGCGAGCTCCACGAACCCCGTGGGCATCGGCATCAGTGGCCGTAACTTCGCGTTCAACACAGAGTCCCTGCCGGCGAATACGGTGGCCGTGCTGGGCGTGACCGCCCCGGTGGGCAAGACCGTGACGATCAGCGACACGCTGGTTGGCTCATGGTCTGCCAACGTGTGTGGAGCTAGCGGCGGAAGCGGGAACTTCGAGGCCTGGGTCTTCGTGCAGCCGCTGGGCGCTACGGGTGGCACGGACACCATCACGATCAACGTCGGTTCCTCCAACACGCTGCCGGTGCAGTTTGACCTCACGCTGTGGGAAAACATCAACACCACGTCGCCGGTCAACGGGCACCTGTGCACGGGAGCCATTACGCCAGCTTCGGGCGGCGTGGTCGGCCCGGGGTCGTTTACCCCGACCAACAATAACTCGAATGGCGGCAACGTGGTGTGGAACTACACGGCGCTCGCCGGGGCGCAGGGCGCCAAGAACCCGACCAGCTGGGTGCCGGCCACCAACTTCTCATTGCTCAATGGCGACATCATCTGGACCACCAATCAGGGCTTCCCCGAGGCGTCGCAGTACTACACTCAGGCTACTGCAGCGTCCGTGACGCCGTCCATTACGGCAACCGGCGATACGACCAATGCGTACAATTCCGCTACGGTCGCCCTGGCCGTAGCGAGCAACGGCGCCACCGCCCCTTCTTCCATCCACGTGGGGGTCATCGGACACGAGTCCTTTGCCACGTTCGCGTCGCCTGGGACGATGAAGATTCAGGTGCCGTGGATCGGCAACCTCCGCGTGCTGACCTTCAGTTGGCAGGGCGACTCCACGGGAGGGGGCAGCGGGTACGTCAGCGCCATCAGCAGCAGCGACGGTTGCAACTTCACGGAGGCTGCAGGCATGCACGCTGCTGGCGGCGCAAGCATTTGGTATGCGCAGGGCTGCTCGCCCTGCCCCACCTGCACAGCGTCCCTCACATGGACCGGCACGTACACGTCGCCGCAGGGCAGTTTCCGCTACTACGATGTGCAGAACGCCGCGTCATCGTCCTACCAGAATGACGTAACAGACGGGCAGGTGAGCTGCGGCACCAGCGTAACGGACGCGCCGACGTTCACCCCCACGGGAGCGACGAGCGGACTGACCATACAGGTAACAGGCAACGGCAACGGCCCGATCACCGGCTTCGCCTCGGGCGCTCCTTCGGGCGCAGTATTCGACTTGTGGACCTTCACCGGGCAGACCGACAGCGACGTCGCTGACAACGCAGATAGCAGCGACCACCTGTACTACAGCTCGAAGGCCACGCAGAACTGGAACTTCAACAAGACCAACGGTGGGGACATTTGCTACCCGGCCGCCGCGGCGTTCAACTGAGCCCATGGACCTTACCCTCAATCGCACGTACCTGTCTGACGCCACGACCGGGCAACTGTCAGGCTCTGGTTGTACGTACAGCACGGTGGAACTGCGTTGGGACAACAATGCGGAGGGCCAGTCGTGCGTGCCGGAGGGCGTGTACGACCTCATTCCGTACAACTCTCTAACGCACGGCCCGACGTGGTATCTGCTGAATTCGGCGCTAGGCGTAGGCGGCGCCGGCGCCGCGCGGTCCTTCTGCGAGCTGCATGCCGCTAATTTCGCGCGCCAGCTGCTGGGGTGCATCGCGGCTGGCCTGCAGGGCGCGCCGATGTACGACCCCGTCACCGGGCAGGTGTCGCCGGCAGTGGAGGACAGCCGACCGGCCATCGCACAGCTGCTCCAAGACCTGGGCGCGATGAGCGCCGGGCATACGCTGACCATCCAAAGCGAAAAAGGACCACCGACGCCATGACGCCAACGAAAGAGGACGGTAACGTGGACGGAATAACTCAGCTTCTCTTCTGGCTGGTGCGCCTGTTCGTCCCTCCGCACGACGCGTCGCCCAAGGTGCAACTGTTTTATCGCTGGCGCGTGGCGGGCTTCCTGTGCTGCGCGTTCTCTATCTCCATGTACCTTTTTGTCGAGTCCCATGGCCCTAAGTGGGTCAACACTTGGATCGATCCGCTGGTGCACGAGAGCGCCTTCGCGACGCTGGTCGATCAGGAGAAGCGCGACCACGACGCCACCATCACGGAGATCCACGAGGCGCGCGCCGACGCCGTGGGGTCCAAAATTGACATCCTGCGCGTCAGCCACTGCCGGGCGAAGGACCCGGAGCTGAAGCAGGAGTACTGGAACCAGATCAGCGGCCTGATGGAGTGGTACCAGAGGCTCGTCAACCGCACTTACCAACTGGCCCCGTGCCCGGAGATACAGTGAAATGAACAGTCCCGACCCCGTACCCGTCGCGCCGGTCAGCCGCGGCATTGCTCCCAACGGCGCAGCCGGCACTGGCGGCGCTGCTGCCGCGCTGGTGGTCGTCGTCGTCTGGGCAGCGCAGTCCTGCTGCCACGTGACGATTCCCGACTACGTGCAGGGCGCGCTCATTAGCCTGGGCGCCTATGTCGGCATGTGGCTGCACCCGCAGGGCCGCGTCCCAAAAGGCTAAGGCGGCCCGCCGGGTGGAGTTGCCGGCCGCTACGTGCTAAGGTCCCCGCGCCGCCGCAGGTTGCGTCGGTCGCAAATTCGATCCACAGTAAGGAGTCTCCCATGTCACTCGTTCCTCTTCCCACGATCCCAACGGCCGATCCGTTGCTGGCGCTGGGCGCCGGCCTCATCCAGTACGTCGTCGCCAAAGACATTACCGGTCAGCCCACGCCCGCAGCCCAGCTGGCCCGTGCGCAGGCTATCGAGTCGTTCACCGGCGCTCTGATCGAAGTCAACAGCGGAGAAGCGGCCGGAGTGGCCGACCTGCAGACGGCGATCCAGAACCTGGTGGCGACGGTCAAGGACCCGGCCGCGCAGCTGGTGCTCAACGAGCTGCTTGCGACGTTCGCCACCCAGCTGGCGGCGCTCGAGGGCACGATCATCGGCAAGCTGGAAGGCGTCACCGGGAACCTGCTCCTGACGCAGATCAACGGCGTCGCCGCGTACTACGTGGCCCAGCTCACCCCGGCCCAGTCCCAACCGGCAGCGTAAAGCCCACCCGGTCGGGGATAGCAAACGATCGGCGGTCGCCGCGAGGTGGCCGCCGATTTTATTTTCTAGGAGCACCGCCCCATGCTGAAGTTTGGACGCAAGCCACGGCTTTTCAATCCCCGGGTTCCGCACTTCTCCGCCCTGCGCTTCAAGTTCAATTTGGCGCAGGCCGTGGCTCCCCCCTCCATCGACTGGACGGCGGTGCTGCCGCAGTCGCTCGGCTACATGCTCAACAACGTGTTGGGCGACTGCGGCGATGCCGGCTACTTCCATGCCATGCAGCTGTGGACCGGCAACGCTTCGCCTACGATCCTGACAGTGCCGGACGGCACCGTGCAGCAGTTGTACACGGACAACGCGGGGTACAACCCCAATGCGCCGTTGGTAAACGGGGAAAACCCAACGGACACCGGGACAGACCTGCAGAGCCTCCTGACGTTTCTCACCAACACCGGCGCGCTGATGCCGGACGGGACACGCGAAAAAATCATCGGCTTCGTCGAAGTCGATCCGCACAACTCCAACGACCTTAACCTGGTGACGGCAGAGTGCGGCTGCATCTACCTTGGCTTTGACGTGCCGGCCTACCTGCAGTCGTACTTCGGCGCCGGCTCCACGTGGGACATCCGTCCCAACGGCGACAACACCATCGTCGGCGGCCATTGCATCATTTCCGGCCGTTACGACGCCGACGGCAACCGTGGCGGCATCAGCTGGGGGAGCCCTGACTACACGCTCACCCCTGCCTTCTGGAATGCCCGCGTGGACGAGGCGTATGGGATCATCACGCAGCGCTGGATCGAAGCGCGCAGCGGCAAGACCCCTTGGGGCATCCCGCTCGCCGACTGGGAAGAGCAGATGCAGGGCATCAAGGAGCAGGGCACGTGAAGTACGGCGGCAAGCTCATGCAGCTCGTCCCGCAGCCCGGCGGCTTCCGGCTGCTGCAGCCCTGCGAGTACGGGAAGTGGACGGACGGCACGTGGTACGGCTGCACTCCCAATGGGCACGGGTGTAATCTCGGTGCTCACAAGATCGAAGAGCATGCGGACGGCACCATCAGCGTCGTGCCGTCGATCGAAGTCAACGTGCGCATCGGGCCGCCGCCCGAGTCCGGGCCGGACAACCGGCAGAAGAAGATCCTGTGGCATGGCCACCTGACGCGCGGCGTGTGGACGGAGTGCTGATATGGACGTCGCGATTCCCAAGGGCGACTTCGACACGCCGGGTCCCTGCTGGATACCCAGGGTCCTGAAGGACGACGGCGTTGTCGCCCTCTACGGGCCGGGTAAACCGCTCAAACCGAGTATCAGATGCAAATGCGGAGAGGTCTGCAATATCGCGTTGCACCACGTGCACGCCGACGGCCGGGTCACGCGCTCGTTCTACCACGTGGAGTTCCGCGAGTGGACGGAGAACGGGAAGACGTACCGGCACGAACCGGGATGCGGGTGGCACGTGTTACTGAGGTTGCTGGACTACGACCTGGGGGAGTTCCCGCCGGTGCCCTGATGATCAAATGCTTCATGGTCCGCTACAGCGGTCGCGGGCGCCGTTACCTGAGGCGCTACCAGAGGTACAGCGAGGACAGGCCCAAGTGTCCCGGACCGTGGGGCTACCACAACGCCGATTCGCCGACGATCGACGTCGTAGACGATCCGCGCGACGCCGACGGCTGCTGGACCCTCATGCATAGGCGACCCGAGCTGTTCCCACGCGACGACCCGAGGTGGCCGGTCGCGTGCACCTGCGGGTTCGCGTTCTCGCCCGACGACGAGTGGCAGATCAACGTCGAGCACGTCTACGTCGACGACCAGGGCGGCGAGCACACCCTGCACGACAATACGCCCGGGATGATGTGGGAGTGCGACTGGTATTTCGACCCAGTGCGCGAAATGCGCCTGCTCCCGCAGCGCATCGCCAACGCGCAGCAGGGGAAGGACATGCTGTCGCTGCGCTACCTGACGCAGCACGCGGCGAAACGCGCGCCGCTCGTCGTCTGCCTGCCCACGGGAGAACACTGGTGCATCGACTCCAAATCGAAGAACGGGCCCGGGTGGACCTGCGAGGGCGAGCCGCCGGACCTGATCTGTACGCCTTCCATCCAGTCGGCCCGCTGGCACGGGTTCCTGGGTAGCAACGGGGCCCGACCGGGAGAACTGCGACCATGCTGACAGACCCTGCCGATTCGCTGCTGGCGTCCCTGGCCCTGGCGGCCGAGGACATGTTCACGGACACGGCCCAGCTGACGCCACCGGCGTCCCCCCGGCTGGCGGCCGCCGGCTGGACCCTCAGGGGCCACCTGGCCGCCACGGACGCGGTCATGAGCCGGAGTCCGGATGCCGGCCCGGTCTACTACGGCTACGTGGCCCAGGACGCCGGCAACCGCTGGTTGGTCTCTGTGAGGGGGACCCAGAGGCTGATAGAGTGGCTCGAGGACATGGAGGGATGGCATTCGGCCTTCGACCACGGGCAGGTCGCCCATCCCGGGGCCGGCCAGGTCCACGCCGGGTTCTGGGAGATCTACTCCAGCATGGTCCTGGTGGGCAACATAGCCCACCTGCCGGCGGCCAGGGGCATAGCCGCTCTCTGCGCCGGGGCGGAGCGCGTGACCGTGATCGGCCACAGCCTGGGCGCCGCCCAGTCGACCTTCCTGGCGGTCGACCTGGCGCCGTCGTTCCCCGGACGCCTCTCCGCGCGGCACTTCGCCAGCCCCCGTACCGGGA